>PPYF01129207.1_pt1 | contig 175769 bp, 182 predicted proteins | sample 1559871 | NCBI WGS metagenome assembly PPYF01 (sample SAMN08240021, study PRJNA423297) | Human gut metagenome, whole genome shotgun sequencing project.
TTACTTGGGATTTCAAAAGGTAGCTCGTTTTCATATTCATTTATCATCCTGTCTTGAATCTGCTCATAATGTAAATTATCATCACCTTTGAAGATGACGGTATCATTTTTTATGTCTTTGGCTTTCAGCTTTCCGTCCTTTACCATCTGCTGTTTTTCGGCGCGAATACGCTCCAACAAAACAGATGCCGGTTCGTCATTCGGGTCTTGAGGTACAAGCTTGCCACGGATAGCCAAATCCAAGATTTTTTGTCTTAATGCTTTGGTATCCATTATTCCTCCACCTCACCGATAAGTTTTTCAAGCTCAGCAACAGCACTTGCTATGCTCGTTGCTTCTTCTTTGATTTGTGCAATCATTTCAGCTAATGTACGGTCATCGTCTTCTTCGCTGACAATCCACTTGAAATCAAGTTTTAGCTGGTCACGGGCATAAACTTCTTCCTTGCTGAACTTTCTCCAGCGTCCGTTTGGATTATCATCAGAATAAGTCGGAACTCTATCTTGCATATGACCTGAGCAATAGCAATCAACAAAATCATCAAGATTTTCTCTTGTGAGCGGTTTTTGTACCAAAGTGTGTTTTATGCCGGTACGGTAATCATACACCCATATATCTTCGGTAGGTTTTCCTTTTTCAAAGAAAAGGACATTTGTTTTAACGCCCTGTGCATAGAAAATGCCTGTCGGCAAACGGAGAATGGTATGCAAATTGAACTCTTTAAGAAGCTTTTCTCTTACTTTTGCCGTTGCGTTTCCATCGGTCAAGACATTATCCGGTAAAACAACTGCTACTCTGCCTCCGGTTTTAACAATGGACATAATATGCTGTAAGAAATTCACCTGATTATCGGATGTCTTTACAAATTCAGGCCTATTCGCATACACTTCAACACTGCCCTGTGGTCTTGTTCCAAAGGGCGGATTCGCCAATATAACATCAAACATTCTGTCTGAGGTGTCAAGTAATGAGTCCTGACAAACTATAGGGCTTTTGTTTGTTCCTATATCGTGCAAATAGAGGTTCATAGATGCAAGTGTAACAACCAACGGAGTATTATCTGCACCAAAGAAAGCATTATTCTTTAAGAAATTCTGCTTTGAAATTTCCTTACTCTGACCTTTCATATGGTCATAGGCTGCAAGCAGAAAACCGCCGGTGCCGCAAGCCGGGTCTGCAACCGTTTCAGTAATTTTAGGGTCAGTTACATCAACCATTGCTTTAATGAGTGAACGAGGGGTGAAATATTGTCCGGCACCGCTCTTTTTATCCTGTCCGTTCTTTTCAAGTATTGATTCATAGATGGCTCCTTTTAAGTCGCCCTCCATCATATACCAGTTTTCGCCTTTAACCATATCAATGATTTTTGCGAGTTTTACCGGGCTGTCAATTTTATTTGAAGCCTTGGTAAAAATAGTGCCTATCAACCCATCTTCTTTTGCAAGTTCCTTCAGGATTTCTTCATACTTGTCAATCAAATCGGTACCGTTTAAATCAACAAGGTCTTTCCATTTATATCCGTCCGGAATTGAACTCGATAAGCCCATTTCTTCTTTTTCTTCGTCCATTTTCAAGAAAAGAATATAGGTTAACTGTGTAATATAGTCTGTGAATCCGACACCTGCTGCCGCCATTACGTTTGCAATGTCGCCAACCTTTTTAATAAGCGTGGATTCGCTTTTTGTTTGATTTCCTGCCATAATTTAAGCCGCCTTTAATATAAATTTTGATAAGTCGATCATTTCGGCAGTTAATGCCGGAATACCGAAACTTTTTACAGCCTTTCTCCAAAGGTCTGTATCTATGCTGTTAAGTTCTGTAACACTAATCGAGCCTTCATTGATTATGTAATCAGCTATTGCTTTCATAATTTCTTGTTGGTCGGGAGAAAGAGGACGCTGTGCCTGACCGCAATAGAGTGTAAATCTTTGTGAATAACCTTTCAGTAAACTCTTCAACTTATCCGTTTTCTTATACACAAATCTGACAAGCTGGATTAAGTGCGTTAAGGCTTTTATGTTCTGCTTTACATCCAAATCCTCAACATCACCGTTTGTATCAAGCATTTTATAATTGCTCCAAATATTATATGGTGTAAATAATCGGTTTTCTGAAAGCAATTTGTCCCGTAAATCCGACAACATAGAGTACGTAATAACCGTGTCTTCGGAATTATAAATGATACGCAACGCTTCAATTTTATCGGCATTATCATTCAGATATTTTTCAAAGGAATCAATAAAGCTTTTTGCGGCCTCTTTTGTAAAGCCTTTGTCAATAATTTCATCTTCGCCCGGTGCGATTGCATAATAACCCCTGTGAAGCTCCAACAGTTTCTTTCTTGCATCAAGATTTAATATCAAACAAGAAATCAGACTGTTTCTTGCAGAGTTATCATTAGATGCACTTGTAAAAGGTGGTAAGGTTCCCTGTGACAAAGCTGTGTTGATTTGATACGCAAGGGTCTTTGGCGCAAAACCGTAATCGGAAATAAAAATATTCAGATGCCTGCCGAACAAAACATTATTTTCATAACGCATATTTATGCTTGCGCAGTAATCACGCAAAAAAGCAAGGTTTTCGTCCGATACTTCGCCGTGTGACAAGTATTCTAATAACTGCTCAAGCGTTGGTATTTTAGGCTTTGGTTCTCCACCCGGGCCTTTCGGTTTTGGAATAGTTTTATCGTGTTCTGTAACACCAACAGCGTCCACAATGTAGAAGCATTCTTTTGTGTTCGCATTCGGCGTAACTTCTCGCAATTTATCTTCATTGATGACACGGCAGCCTCTGCCTTTCATCTGAGTATAGAGAACATCAGATTTTACATCGTTCATAAACAGTACAACTTCAAGCGGTTTTACATCTGTTCCGGTAGCAACAAGCGTTACCGTGACCGCAATTCTAAACTCTTTATCCGTGCGCAAATCACGAATCAGAGCGTTTGAATCTCCGGCTGAGTATGTAATCTTTTGTACAAATTTATCCGGAACCACACCATTTTTGAATTTATCGGCAAAGACTTCTTTTACAACATTCACAATCTCTGTTGCGTGATTATCGTCCTTGGCAAAAATCAAAGTTTTAGGAATGTACTCCCATATTTCATCTCTATCCGGAAATAAATCAGTGTATATAGAATCTTTGTAAGCAGTTAAAACTTTACGCATTTGATCAGGAACTATAACCGAGCGGTCTAACTGAGTCGGGGCAAAATCAATTCTTCCGGTAGCTGTATAAGAGTCTATTTCTTTTCCGCTGCGGGTAATTTCTACTACTTCGTCACCTGTATTGATTGTTCCGCCGTGTTCGGTAATATTGCTTTTGATTCTATAAACACGAGCAGGAACATTTACGCCGTCAACAACCGAATCGTCATAAGTATATTTTTCAATAATGTTATCATTGAAAAAAGCATAAGCTTCCGGTGTCGGTGTTGCCGTCAAACCAAGAATTGTTGCACCCTTAAAATAGTTCAAAACAGATTGCCATTTGCCATAAATCGAGCGGTGGCACTCATCAATGATGATAAACTGAAAATAATCAGGCGGCAATTTCAAATCATTGCCCAAAGATACAACAGTTTGATTACTGTCGTTGTCTTTGAAAGAAAAGAATTTTTCATCTTCCTTATCTTCGTCATCATCAGTAATTGTTTGACCGGTCAAAACAGCAAACAGTTTTTGTATTGTAGAAATTACTATGTCACCGCCAATATCGTCTTTGTTTTTCAATCGGTTGATTTGATACAAAGAGCTCATAGGCTGTTGATTTTCTGTGCGGTCAAACAGGCTGAATTCTGTTTCTGTTTGACGTGCAAGATTATTTCTGTCAACAAGGAACAGGACCCTTTTAGTAGATGTGTAATTGAGTAAACGATATGAAGCAAGGCAAGCAAGATATGTTTTACCGGAGCCTGTTGCAAGAACTGCAAGGGCTTTCTTTTTGCCTTGCTTGAGAGATTTTTCTAAATTAACTTCTGCATCATACTGGCAGTCACGCAGTCCCTTTTTATCAATGCGTGGCAAAGCACCGTACTCTGATTTTTTACCAATGAGTTGTAGCATCTTCTTAGGCGAATGCATTTCACCAAGTTCAACATAATCTCCGTCAGGGTCAGTAAGCATATTTTTGAAATATATCTTATTGCCGTTTGCAAGATATACAAGCGGTATTAGTCCCTGAAACCAAAGACCATACCAATTCTGCGGAGTTTTTGCATAGTGTTCAGCCTGTGAGGCAACTTTCGGACCGAGACTATCCGATTCCTTCTTTGCCTCAACAACTGCAATGGCTTTATTATCAACAAAAAGCAAGTAATCGCTTTCTTTTCCGCCCTGCATTAATGCTTCCTTTACCGCCATAGCATAGTTTGGCAGATAATCCTGTCTGTCAACAATATCCCATCCGGCATTATTTAGTTGTTTATCTATTTTAACTCTTGCTTTTTCTTCAGGTAACATAGTGTTATCCTCCTATAAGCGCTTTGTCGTTTGTAACTTCCGGATAATAAAAATTATCGGAAGTTAAGGGGTTGTATTATTAGACTAAGACCTTATACTATTTTCGTGTATAGTGATTATCTAACTTTGAAAGCATAGCCTCACTATAAAATACTTTTTTACCGCTTTTCTTTTTGTCGGGATCAAGATATCTTATGTAGGCACACTTATCATCACTTTCATATAAACGTCTATTTGCATGATAATCACCGTTTAGTATGAAATTACTATAACGTTCTTTACATTTGGCGGTAAGTTCACCGTAATCCATAGGATACTTGGCTTTTAACTGTTCTTCTGTTAATGTAACCTTTATAGCATCTGTGTCTTTGGAGAGGGCAACTCTAATTGCATCCTTTGATGTGGATTTCGAAAATTTAACATCAATATTTAGTGCTATGCTGTATTCACCATCCGCTGAAGAACTTTCTTCAAGTTCATCCACATACTTGAAAAAGTTCTTTTCCTCTGCATTCAAGAGCAAAACATCCGATTCTTTTCGTGCTTGTACAAAGGATAACGGCATTAAATAGAAATTAAATTCTGATAAATCTTTGTTAAACCATTTTTTGTATAAAGACACATAATTTTTCAAAGATGCGGTTCCTATTTCCTGAATTCGAACATTGAATTTAAGCGAGTAATTATAAAAGTGTATAGCAGAATCACGAAGCTCAATTAGTGCCATTATATTATTAAAAACGATTTGATCCATTTCGCCTTTTTCAATAAGTTTCTTAGCTATAAAATCGATTGAATGCGTAAATGGGTTACCGCTTCTAGTTAGTTTGACCTTCTTTTTCTTGGACTTGCTACCATCTTTATTTATTACAGGCTCCATAACATAAAGCGATCGCATTTTATTGTGATTATCTTTAAGGTGCTTAGCCTTAAGAAGTAATTCCCAGCTATTAATTGCTAATATCGAAAAAGTTTCACCACGGTACAAGAAATCAGGTTTGTTATATACTTCGATTGCAGCAATCATTGCGGAGATGCTTTTATCTAGCAATTCGTTCGACTTTGATTTCATAAATTGGCTCCTTGTAAACTTTAATTCTCGTTATATGCTCTGTCAATCAGCGGTTTAGCTTTTTCAAAGTCTGCAGCGTTTTGCAAGTGCAACTCCACAGCACCGCAACCCCAATGGCCAATGTTAGTTACATCTCTTGAAAATCCCGGTTCAAAGGTTACTGAAGTAACATCAATAGGGAGATTCAAAATCAATTTTTTCTTTAGTGCAACTACGGTTACAATGTTGCGGATTTTCTTGAAAGCGGCATAAAGCTTCAAGTGAGTCTCAGAAACATCATCGCCAAGGCTAAGTATGTAGTTTGTCAGATCTTGATATAAAGTTTTTACAGATTCATCGGCTGTCTTTAATTGCTCGTCAAATGTTTTGTCAGTGGATTTTGTCTTGGTGGTTTGAGTATCGGTGTCAGGAATAGCTGTTGCAACATTTTCATTGATGTGTTCAAACATTAGCAAATCGCTACCGAATTTCTTATATCTAATCAAGCTGACATTTCTATTCATTTGCTTAATCGCAGATTCATCATACTTGGTGAAGTCACCTGCAATACAAACAACACGGGGCATTGTCCAGTCAATTTTGTCTGCTTCTTTGAGCCCGAGTTTTTCAATTACTAAAACTTTAAAACTATCCTTATGATCTAAAAGCCAGTTAAGATAAAACAATCCTTGATTGATTACATTCTCTTTCATAGAACGTTTATATTCAAAGATAACAGGACAATGGTTTTCATCAATACCTATGCTATCCATTCGTCCACCATCGGTAGTTTTGTATTCTGAAGCAAGAAAGGTTACGCCGAAAAAGGTTGCCATATTGTTTTCAATAACAGTTTGCAGTTCTTTTTCAAGTGTTACATTGCCACTTTGGTATTCTTTTACCTTGCCATTTATATTAAAAAGTTTTATATCAGCCATTGTAGTTACCTCGCATTCTTTGTAGTTTGTTTAAATCAAAATTTTCCATTTGCCGTAGCGCTTGCCGTCAACTCTGCGGATGTATTGCTTCTCTTTCAGAGAGTCAATAATGTGATTTATGCTTCTGACGGACTTTCCTGTTTGTTCTACAAGCTCGGCCTGCTTAACAGACGGGGTCTTTTTATTAAATCCAACACGGAAGTACTTCCAAAGTGCCAATTTGGCACTTTGGGACTGTATAGTGGCACTTTGGAGTTTTACAATTCCTCCGTTTTAAAGGCTGCAAATCCTTCATAGTAATAACTTTGGTCTATGCTTTTCATATAGACCTCACGGCTGTTGATTTCATCCATAAGCGCACCTTTCAGCAACACTTTGATTTCCACATCTTTAATCGGACTGCGCTCCATAGCAAGGAGATAATCTTCTTTATCAACCTTGCTCCAATCGACAACCTTGCCGATTTCGTTCTTTAAGATATGGTCGAGCCAAATGCGGATGCTGCGACCGTTACCCTCTCGGAACGGGTGGGCGATGTTCATCTCAACATACTTTTCAACTATCTCGTCAAAGTTCGACTGCGGCATTTTATCAATGTTCTCAAGTGCCGCCTGCAAGTAAATTAAAGGCGAAAAGCGGAAATTGCCTTTTGCAAGATTTACTGTTCGGATTTCGCCAGCAAAGTCAAAAATATCTTCGAACATATACTTGTGGATTGCCTGCAATGTATCGAATTTACCTGCCGGAAAGGAATCAAGAAGTTTGTTATCAAATAATTGCGCAGCTTTCTTTTTGCTGATTCGTTCTTCACGGGCAAGGTCGGCTGAATCGGTAATGTTTAATCTGTTCTCTAATGTCATTTTATTTGCCATTATGATTCGGCCGTGATATTTTCTATTGCGTACAGCGGCAGATTCAAAAGCCAATCTTCCTTTTTATAATCAGCCATTGAAGTACGAACAGACAGTTCAGGTTCAAATCTCTCTCGATAGGTTTTGAGACTCTTTGCTCTCAGGTTTGTTTCGGCTTTAACTTCAATAGGAACAATCTGTTCACCGTTATCAACGACAAAATCAATTTCGCAAGAGCCTCTGTCATTGGTGTAATAGTAAACGCCTAAATCTTCAATCGTTTTTAATTGCTGGCAAACATACTGCTCGGTTAAAGCTCCTTTGAATTCAACGAAAAGGTCATCACCGTCAAGCAGTGTACGCTGACGAAGACCTGTCATACATCCGAGGAGTCCAACATCGACTATGAAAAGTTTGAATGCTTTCAAATCCTCATAAGCTTTCAACGGAATGCCTGCCGCATTCACACGACTGACCTTGTGCACAAGTCCGCAATCGGAAAGCCACATAATCGCAGTTTCATATTCTCTTGCTCTGCCGCCTTCACGGACAAGACCATAAATAAACTTCTTATTTTCTCTTGCGAGCTGCGACGGAATACTGTTCCAAAGCATACGGATTTTCGGGACAATCTCGTTCGGTGCGTGTTTTGAGAAGTCTTGTTCGTATGCCGCAAGGATTCTTTTCTGAATTGCACGAACCTCATTGAAATCTTTACTTTCGGCAAAACTTTGAACTGCTTCCGGCATACCGCCGACAAAATAGTAGTGTTTCAATGCGTCAATATATGTTTGCTTAAAGCTTGTGATCATTTCATAATCCTGATTTTTCAAAAGCTCTGCAAAACGTTCGTTGCCGGTTGCCATTAAAAACTCACTGAAAGAGAGAGGATAGAGCTTTAAGAAATCGACCTTGCCTACAGGAAATGAGGTGCCCTGATGTAAAGCAATTCCCAAAAGAGAACCGGCGCATACAATGTGATACTGCGGGGCGTTCTCATAAAAATATTTAAGAGAAGCAAGTGCTCTCGGAACTTCTTGAACCTCGTCAAAAATCAGCAGGGTGTTGTCCGGATTGATTTTGCGTCCGGCATACAATTCCAGTCCCATAATCAGGCGGTCTGTATCCAAGTCTGCTGAAAACAAATCCGCCATTCTTGAATTGGAATCGAAGTTAATATATACAGTATCCGCATAAGCCTGTTTACCAAACTCCTTCATCAGCCAAGTCTTGCCGACCTGTCTTGCACCTTCAATAATCAACGGCTTGCGGCGCTTACTGTTTTTCCATTTATATAATTTTTCAATCGCAATTCGGTACATACTGCACCTCCATATTATAAATCAATATTAGTATATCACTATATGCCAAAAAATGCAACGATTATTTGAGTAATAAATCCGTTTTTTACAGCGAACTTAGCAAAAACGCTCTTACTTTATTAATTCTGTTATTCCAAAGTATCATCTCAAAGTCCCAAAGTATCAATTTGATACTTTGGGATAGCTATGAAAATAAAAAATCAGTGCCAACGATGAATTAATTTCAAAGCTAGCACTGATCTTAATTAGATAAGCAGATAATATGGCTTATTCGTTATAGTTGCCCATATATGACTTCATTATTTACCATTTCTGCCGCTCTGTTTCGAATATTATTCATTCTCCTCACCCATACCATATTGTCGGTGGCTTTGAGTTGTTCGGTTACGCCTTCCTTTTCGGCGAGTTCTTTTACCAGCCGGAGAAAAAGTTGTTGTGCCTGTTCTTCGATGTCGGCAAGGTGGGAATCAAGTTTGCCGGAAGTGAGTAAATTATAGTACAGCACCTTATGATGTTGTTTCAAATATCGTTTGTGCCTTAATGCCCACACGCCGATATTACCCGTTTCTTTTTCCGCCGGTAATGACAAGTCTGGCAAGAGATAGTCACCAATCTGTGTATAAGTACCGCCGAGTTGCTCAAATAATGTGTCAGTCATAGTAAAAGCCTCCTTTGCACTTATATTGTACAAAGGAGACGATTAAAAGTCGAATGTGCGAATTATGAATTTGCAAATCTGCCCGTGCCAAAAGTTACAGCGAACATTTCCAAATTTGTGCCACTTTTTACAGCGAATATTCAATCTTATGTTTTTAATCCTCGTATCACTTGCCAACGAGGGAATTCTTGAAGCACTCGGATATGCCAATCGGATTTTCGGGTGATAGTGCGAAAGTATTTTGAGCAAAAGAATTCTATCAAGTAGATTTTCGGAATGTGATTCACATTGATTCTCTTAAACGCTTTAAGATATCCTTTCTTGCACCAATCATTTATTGACGTTGTGCCGTAACCGATTACTTTTGATATTTCGGTCGCAGTCAACACATCGGGATATTGTGCAAACAGTTCCATGTAATACAGCTTCATATTTTTAAGAGTCTGTTCGGGTACTTTGGCGCTCATTTTGACGGTATAGTTCCCCTTGTACCACCCAGCCGGTGCTGAATAGGATTCGGGAAATACTTTTCTCTTTTCGAGATATGTAATAACGTCAGCCTTTTTGATTTTGTAACAGCGAGTTTTCTTGCCCGTGTATTCGCACGGTATCTTGCCGCTGCGAAGCAGATACAAAGCCGTTGATTTACTGATGTGGCAGATTTGATATAGTTGGTCTTTGGTAATAATATCGGGAATCGAATCCCAGTTGATTGCGGTTTCATCCATAGCAATACACCTCGTAAATATTTTTATCGGTGTAGGTTTTCCTGTGTATTGCCATTGTTGATGTGTTTATTCTGTTCTTTCCGCAGTTCTTTCCAAAATAGTGCTTGTTCTTTCCGAAAACAGCGAAACTGCCGTTATTCGAACTTTCCTTATTTCTCGGGATTTCTGCGGTGCAACCGCCAAAAAAGCCTTAAATATCAAGTTTTTCGGCAAATACAAAGTCGCCCGAAACCACCTTCAAAAATCGCTAAACAACCATTGACCTATAAAACTCGAAATCCATCGTGCGATTCGTTCGCCCGTGGGTTCAAATCCCACCCACTCCGCCAAAAGCCCGGCAGCCCCCAAGCTTTCCGGGCTTTCTTTTTGCTGCGGAAAGCCTCGTTCAAATCAACAAAATGTATATTCCTAACACACACGGTCTTTTATGAAAGAGGATTTGAAAAACACTTTCAGGCATTGTATAATTCAAATCGGTATAATCGCGGATGGAAACATTCGGATAAGAAACGAAAAAATATTTAAGCACTTACTCAACTCGATCTAATGCTTGGTAACGCATAAAGGCAAATCATACGGTGAAGTTATGGAATTTATGAACGCATACAAACGGCTGGAAAAACTGTGCAGTGATATGTATGGCACAGTGCACGGCATTTCCGCCTATATTGACGATATGGTCAACTGTCCCTGCGGGGCACGCATTGTGCCCGACTGGGAGCATGACTTAAAGCAACTAAAACACTATCGCTGGGTCAGAAATCAGATCGTACACGAACCGGACTGCACGGAAGAAGAATTATGCACACCGGCTGATACCCAGTGGCTGGATGCTTTTTATGACCGGATCTTACGCCGAAAGGATCCGCTGGCCGTGTATAGAGAACGAACCGGCGCACGCAAGGCCGTAAGCTCGGCGCAAGGCGGCACGCCGTCTAAACGGAAAAGCCGCCCCGCTGGGTCATCCCATCTCTCTCAAATCATACTGTACGGCGGAATCACCATCGGCCTTATTCTCATTATGCTTGCCATTCTGCTGTTTATATTTCAAGGCAGTTTGACCGGATTTTGATCTGTTTATCTCCTGCTTTGCCCAGTGCAAGGCGGGGGCTTTGTCCGTTATTCCAAATCGAGAAGATCGGAATGACCGCTTGTGCCAAAAGCGTTGATTTGGCCGCAAAAAGAGCAAGTCAAACAGACTTGCTCTTTTTCATTTCTATATTGTTGAATTGGCTTTTACCCCTCCCGGCGCAGCGCTTTCAGCTCCGTGCGCAGATCGTAAGGCGCGTCATAGCAGCCAAAGGTCTCCGTAGACTTGCCGCCGGCAATATTGGCCAGCTGAATGCACTCTGCCACAGAGCAGCCGTGGTACACGCCAAAAACCAGCCCGGCCAGGAAATTATCCCCTGCCCCGGTCTTATCCACCGGCGTGGCCTCCCCTGCCGGGAAGTGCTCCGTCTTGCCGTGAATGCGGGTAATGCAGCCGTCCTTACCCACCTTAACAATGGGCTGGGCGGTGTAGTTGCACAAGGCGTCCAGCGCCGCCTGGGGACTGTCCGTGCCGGTTAGAAGCATGGCCTCTTTATCGTTGGGGGTAAAGAAATCCGCCAACCGCAAAATAGGCAGGTGGTCCTCCAGGGTCTGGCCCTCCTCCCAGTGGGTATCGTACACAATCTTGGTGCCCTCCCGGGCCAATTTCTTCACTACATCCGGCCGCCGAGGCGCAAAGCACACATCCGCTCCGTGGAGAAAGTCATACACCTGGGCGTCCGTAAGCAAATTCTCGCCCAGCCCGGCGTCAAAGGTCATAATGGACCGATCGGAGGGAAAAGAGAACACGGAACTGAAGATTACCGGCTCCCCGTCGCCGTCATAAAAATTGTGCAGGTTCTGCACCTTGTACTTTTGCAACAGGGTCTCCGCCGTTTTGCTGAGCAAGCCCTGACCCAAAAAGGTGCCGTACCGTACCGGAACGCCCATATTCCCCAGCCGCACCGGGGTCACGCAGGCACCCCCGCCCAGGGTCATGGAGAACCGATCCGTATAAAGCTCTTCCCCCGCTCCAGGGAACCCGGCCATGCCGGAGAAAATACAATCAATGGTCACCCGGTCAATGACAGCCACACCGTTCATTCCAAACACTCCTTTACGCACTTTTCTCTATTATACCGAACCCCAGGCCGGATTGCAAGCGCCGCCCACCCGGCGGCACAAAATCCAATGCAGTGGCACCAAAAGGCACAGAATGGGCGCCTTGCCCCCTCTAAGCATACAAAAAGGCACACGCCGATCCGCGTGTGCCTTTGCAATTTTGATTTGGCTTACTCAGCCTTGGCCTCTGCCTTATTGTCCTTAGTGGACTTTACATCCGCAGCGGACTGCTTGGAGAAGTCGTAGTCCTTGCCGGGGAAGATGGCGTTCAGGATAATACCGGCCAGCGCAGCCACAGCCAGCGCAGACAGGTTAATGTCGAACTGCCCGATATGGAAGCTTACACCGTCACCCAAGCCCAGTGCGCACACCAGGATGACAGCGGCGATGATGGTGTTTCTCGGCTTGGAGAAGTCTACCTTATTCTCTACCACATTACGGATACCGATGGCAGAGATCATGCCGTACAGCACAAAGGAGATACCGCCAACGATGGCTGCGGGCATAGAGTCAATCAGCGCAGCAAACTTGGGAGAGAAGGAGAACAGAATGGCGAAGTACGCAGCGATACGAATGACTCTGGGGTCATACACTTTAGACAGCGCCAGCACGCCGGTGTTCTCACCGTAAGTGGTATTGGCGGGGCCGCCGAACAACGCAGACATGGTGGTGGCCAAGCCGTCACCGGCCAAAGAACGGTGCAGACCGGGATCGGCAATATAATTCTTGCCGCAGGTGGCGCCGATAGCGGAAATATCACCGATGTGCTCCATCATGGTTGCCAGTGCGATAGGCATAATGGCAATGATGGCAGTTACGGCCTTACCGGTATCATGCACACCGCCGAACACGGTAGAGCTCCAGTGAATGGGCAGACCCACCCAGGCCGCTTCCTTAACAGAAGAAAAGTCAATAGCAAAGCTTTCTACGCCAAAGCCGTTACCGACGATACCGGCCACTGCATAGGCGCCGAGAATACCAATGAGAATGGGAATGATCTTGGCCATGCCCTTACCGAACACATTCACCACAATCACAATACCCAAAGCAATCAGCGCCAACCACCAGTTATTTTTGCAGTTGGAAATAGCGGTGGGTGCCAGGCCCAAACCGATAGCCACAATGATGGGGCCGGTTACAACCGGCGGGAAGAAACGCATCACCTTATTGATACCAATAATCTTGATGATGGTAGCCAACACCAGATACAGCAAACCGGCGCAAGCCACGCCCACGCAGGCATAGGGCAGCATTTCCGTGTTGGCAATGGTCAGCTCGCCGTTGGCGTCCGGCAGTTTGGGTGCTACCGTGGCATAACCGCCAAGGAACGCAAAGGAGCTGCCCAGGAAAGCAGGCACCTTAAATTTGGTGAACACGTGGAACAGCAGGGTACCCAGACCGGCCATCAGCAAGGTGGTGGCAATATCCAACCCGGTAATCAACGGCACCAGCACGGTGGCGCCGAACATAGCAAACATGTGCTGAAAGCCCAGCAGCAGCATCCGCGGCGTACCCAGCTGGCGCGCGTCGTAAATACCCTTAGAAAAATCGACTTTATTTTTTGACATATAAATTAAATTCCCTTCTTTTCAACAGATCACTTCTTATTTGGTGCCGAAGATACGGTCGCCGGCATCGCCCAAACCGGGAACAATGTAGCCGTTCTCGTTCAGATGATCGTCCATACCTGCGCAGAAAATATCCACATCCGGATGCGCCTTCTTCAGGGCCTCCAGACCCTCCGGCGCAGCGATAATGCACAGGAACTTTACACTGCGGGGGTGACGCTTTTTGATCTGGCCGATGGCATCAATGGCGCTGCCGCCGGTTGCCAGCATGGGATCCAGTACAAACACATCTCGCTGACCGATGTCGCCCGGCAGCTTGCAGTAATACTCTACCGGCTCCAAAGTCTCCTCGTTACGATACAGACCGATGTGGCCCACACGAGCGGCGGGCACCAGGCGCAAAGCACCGTCTACCATACCCAGACCGGCACGGAGAATGGGCACAAACGCCAGCTTACGGCCGGCAAGCACCTTACAGTCGGCCACGCCGCAGGGGGTGGTCACCTGCTTGTCCTCCAAAGGCAGATCACGGGTGGCGTCATACATCATCAGCATGGCGATCTCGTTGACCAGCTCACGGAACTCCATGGTGCTGGTGTCCACATCACGCAGAATGCTCAACTTGTGCTGGATCAGCGGGTGATCCATAATGACTACTTTTCTGTCCATTGCGGTTCCTCCTAAAAATATAATAAATTATTTTTCGTAAACAGAGCGTTTCAACTGACCGATATACGGCAAGTTGCGGTAGCGCTGGTCAAAATCCAGGCCGTAGCCCACCACAAACTCGTCCGGCACACTGGTGCCCACATAATCCGCCTTTAAGTCTACCACGCGGCGCTCCGGCTTATCCAGCAAAGTAGCCACGCGAATACTGGCCGGGTGGCGGGTACGCAGCATATCGCAAACATAGGAGAGGGTGCGCCCGCTGTCCAGAATATCCTCCACCAGCAGCACATCGTAGTCCTCCAGCTCAATATCAATGTCCTTCACAATCTTCACCACGCCGCTGGAGCGGGTGTCGCCGCCGTAGCTGGACACGGCTAAAAAGTCCAGCTTACAGGGCAGCTGTATCTCACGGATCAGGTCCGCCATAAACAGCACGGAGCCTTTCAAAATACCCACCACCAACAGATTTTTGCCGGCGTAGTCCCGAGTAATCTGGGCGCCCAGACGGGCATTGATTTGGTGCAGCTCTTCTTCAGACACCAGCACCCGTTCAATATTCTCGTGCATCAGCGTTCCTCCCGGAAATAGGACAGACCGAGGGCGGCCGGTCCCTGATTTTCTTTCTTCTTGCGCATAGAGGTAACGATCAATACCAGGATCGTCACCACATAGGGCAGCATCTTAAACAGCTCCTGCTTGCTCAGATCCAGGCCGGGGATAAACAGATACACAATATACAGGAACCCGAACAGGATAGAACCGAAGATAGCCAGGTTGGGTCGCCAAATGGCGAAAATCACCAAAGCGATGGCCAGCCAGCCACGGTCACCGAAGCCGTCGTTGGACCACACGCCGCAGGCGTAGTCCATTACATAATACAGACCGCCCAGCCCGGCGATCATACTGCCGATGCAGGTAGCCATATACTTGGAGCGCTCCACATTGATACCCGCAGCGTCTGCGGTGGCCGGGTTTTCGCCCACGGCACGCAGGTGCAGGCCGCCCCGGGTGCGCTTTAAGAACACAGCGCACACAATGGCGATCACAATGGAAACATAGGCGAGAAAACCGTAGCTCAAGAACATCTCGCCAAAGGCGCCCATTTTCTCTGCAATAGGCAGATGGGCGCGGAAGTAGGTGCTGGTGCGGGTCAGGGCAACAGACGGGATGTCACTACCGGTGAGCTGCACCATAGAGGCACCGAAAAAGTTACCGAATCCAACGCCAAAGGTGGTGATGGCCAAACCGGTTACATTTTGGTTGGCCCGCAGGGTCACGGTCAAGAAACAATACAGCAGCCCCATCAGCAGGGAGCCGAAGAGTGTGCAAATCAACGGGATCAGCACAGCCAAAAACGGATTAAGCTCCGTTACATGCTGCTCATACAGAAACGAGCCAATCACGCCGCTGATACCGCCCACATACATAATACCGGGAATACCCAGGTTCAGGTTGCCGGATTTCTCCGTCAAGATCTCGCCGGTGGCGCCGAACAGAATCGGCACGCCCTGCATCACGGCACGCTGGAACAGCGTGACCCAAGTCGCTAAACTAAACATCAGGCGGCCTCCTTCCGATTGCGGCGGAACTTCAGCTCATAATTGATAAAGAACTCGCTGCCGATAATAAAGAACAGGATAATACCCGTAATAATTTCTGAGAACGATTGGTCCAGCATAAAAACGGTAGAGATCTCGTCTGCGCCCTTTTGCAGGAACACCAGCAGGAACGAGGTGAGGATCATATACGCCGGGCTGAACTTGGCCAGCCAAGACACCATAATGGCAGTAAAGCCCCGGTTGTCTGCGGTGGTGGTGGTAATGGTGTGATCCGTGCCGCCCACCAGCAGCAGGCCGGCAATGCCGCACACGGCGCCGGACAGGGCCATGGTGCGCAGAATCACTTTCTTAACATTGATACCAATATAGCGGGCGGTATTTACACTCTCGCCCACCACGGAGATCTCATAACCGTGCTTGCTGTACTTTAAGTAAATGGACATAAAGACGGTCAGCGCCAGCACAATGAGAATATTCAGCAAATAGTCGTGCTCGCCGAGCACCGGCAACCAACCGGCGCGGGTGGTCTGGTTGATAATACCGATCTTGCCGGAGCCCTTGGGCACCTCCCAGCGAATGACGAAATACGCCACCAGCTGAATGGCCACATAGTTCATCATCAGGGTGAATAAGGTCTCGTTGGTATTATACTGCGCCTTAAAAAATGCGGGAATCAGCGCCCAAATGGCACCGGCCAGCATACTGGCTACGATCATCGTCAATATCAGCAGCGCATTAGGGATCTTGCCACCCAGGCAGATCATACACGCCGCCGTTGCCAGACCGCCGATCAGCACCTGGCCCTCGCCGCCGATGTTCCAAAACCGCATTTTGAACGCAGGAGTCAACGCCAGGGACACGCACAGCAGCATAGCCAAACTTTGCAGCAGGTTCCATATCCGGCGGGGGGTGCTAAAGGCACCACGGAACATGGTGGCATACACCTGGAACGGATTTTCATGGGTTAAAAACACAGTCAGCGCCGCACATGCCACCAGCGCCAGTACAATGGCACCGATGCGAATGGCCCAGGACAGATACCAGGGCAGTGCCGCCCGCTTGGCAATGTGAAAGAGCGGCTCTTTGGTCTTGTTCTTATGCATGGGTCTCGCCCTCCTCCTTCACACGCTTGGTCATCAGAATACCCAGCTCCTCCTTAGTGGCGGACGGACCGTCCACAATGCCGGTAATCCGACCGGAGTTCAGTACCATAATGCGGTCACACAGTTCCACCAGCACATCCAGATCCTCGCCCACGAAGATCACGGACACACCGCTTTCCTTCTGCTTTTGCAGCAGATTATAAATCATATAAGAGGAGTTGATGTCCAACCCACGCACGGGATAGGCCACCATCAGCACCGTGGGGTGCTGGGCGATCTCTCGGCCCACCAACACCTTTTGCACATTACCGCCGGACAGGCGACGCACCGGGGTGTTGGCATCCGGGGTGACAATCTCCAGACTTTTAATGATATTCTCCGCCAGGTCCTTAGGACGCTTGCGCTCCAGAAAAGCCGTATGGCCGCGCTTGTAGCTGCGCAGCATCATGTTGTCCACAATATCCATATTGCCCACCAGGCCCATACCCAGTCGGTCCTCCGGCACAAAGGACAAAGCGATACCCAAACTGCGAATGGCCTTGGGGCTCTTGCCTACCAGGTTCACCGCCTGGCCGTCTGCCGGCTTATACACAATGCTGGAACCTTTTTCGCTGGCTTGTAAACCGGCAATGGCCTCCAGCAGCTCCTTTTGGCCGCAGCCGGAGATACCGGCAATGCCCAGGATCTCGCCGCCGTTGGCGGTAAAGTTCACATCCTCCAGCACATGGGCACCCTCTTTGTTGCGCACGGTCAGGTGCTCAATCCGCAGCCGCTCCTGTGGGTCCTTGGGCGCGGTGCGCTCAATGTGCAAATCAATTTTTTCGCCCACCATCAGCTCTGTTAAAGACTGCTCCGTGGCGTCCTTGGTGGCTACATTGCCCACATTCTTGCCCTTGCGCAAAATCACCACCCGGTCGGAAATTTCCAACACCTCGTGAAGTTTATGGGTGATGATGATAATGGACTTGCCGTCCTCCCGCATACGCCGCAACACATCAAACAGCCGCCGGGTCTCCTGCGGGGTCAATACAGCGGTAGGCTCATCCAAAATCAGAATATTGGCGCCGCGATACAGCACCTTTATAATCTCGACCGTCTGCTTCTCAGAAACAGACATCTCGTATATTTTCTTTTTCAAATCCACGGCAAAGCCGTAACGCTCGGTGATCTGCCGCACTTTTTTCTCAGCCTCAGCCAAGTTGAATTTTTCTTCATCGTGCATGCCCAGCACGATATTTTCCGTGGCCGTAAACACATCCACAAGCTTAAAATGCTGGTGGATCATACCAATATTGTACTTAAATGCGTCTTTGGGAGAGCGGATCACCACTTCTTCCCCGTTGACAAAGATCTGCCCGGCATCCGGAAAATAAATACCGGCCAGCATATTCATTAAGGTGGTCTTGCCGCTGCCGTTCTCACCCAGGACAGAGAGGATCTCGCCCTTCTCTACCGTCAGGGAGCAGTCGGAATTGGCAACGATGGAGCCGAATGTTTTGGTAATTCCTTTCAGCTCAACAGCAGGTACGCCCATGGTCTACCTCCGCAAAATAAAGTTCCTATATACAACACTACCGTGACCGCAAAAATTGCGGTCACGGGTGCTTGTAAACTGTGCTGCTTTAGATTACTGCTTCTTGTCCAGCAGCTTGATGCCGTCGATCTGCACATCAAAGTAGGGGGCAGAACGAGCGGTAGACTCAGCGAAGTAGCCGTCCTTAACAACCTCGGTGTCCGGGGTATACTTGGCATCGGTGTCTACATCCGCCTTATAGGAATCCAGCTTCTTGCCGTTTACGGTGAAGGCAGAGGTGTCAAACACATGAAGAGAACCGTCTTCCAGCTTCTTCTTGGCGGCGTCAATGGCCTCCTGGGTGCCGGCAGCGGCAGCCTTGGTGTTTACATCGGTCAGTTCCACAGAGCCGGTGGACAGAGTACCGGTCCAGTCCGCGTCAATGGTCTTGCCCTCAGCCACGCATTTGATAGCATACTCATAGTACGGCTCCCAGTTGATACGGGAAGATACGATGAAGGTGTTGGGGCAAGCGGAGATGGTGCTGCCGTTGTAAGACACATTGGGAACACCGGCGGACTCACAAGCAGTGGGTGCGCCCATAGAGTCGGCGTGCTGGCTGATCAGCTTGCAGCCGTCCTTGATCAGTTTGTTGGCAGCTTCCTTCTCGGCAGCCTCGTTGTACCAAGAACCGGTAAAGGTAACTTCCATGGTAACGGAGGGGCATACGGAGCGTGCGCCCAGGAAGAAGGAGGTGTAGCCGGAGATCACCTCAGCATAGGTGAAGGCGCCTACATAACCCATCTTGGCCTCGTCCTTTTTGAACTGGCCCTTCTCGATCATCTCGTTGAGCTTCATACCGGCGGCAATACCTGCCAGGTAACGGCCCTCATAGATGGAGGCAAAAGCGTTGTGGTAGTTGGCCAGGCCCTCGGTGTGAGCTCTGGTGCCGGTGGAGTGGCAGAACTGCACATTGGGGTACTTCTTGGCAGCCTCAATGATGTAAGGCTCGTGACCGAAGCTGTCTGCAAAGATAATGTTGCAGCCCTGCTCCGCCAGGTCTACTGCTGCGTCATAAGCTTCCTGACCCTCCGGGATCTGGGTCTTGTACAGCTTCTGCGCGCCGGTAATGCCCAGCTTCTCGCAGGCAGCGTCCGCAGCCTTAATAAAGTTCAGGTCATAGGTAGAGTTCTTGTCGTGCAGGAAGATGAAACCAACCTTCAATTTGCTGGTTGCAGAATTGGTGGTGTCTTCTTTCTTCTTGGTGTCGCCGCCGTTAGAAGAGCAGGCGGTGAATACGCCTACAACGAACAGGACACTGAGAAGAACTGCAAGTACTTTTTTTGCCATTTTCATTCTCGATTCCTCCGAAAAAAATATTTATTATCAGAGCGCACGCTCAAATAACCGCTTTAATCCCGAAAACAGATCTGCCCGGTGGTGTGGTCCATGGACTCCACGATGGCCAGGGACTCCACCCGAACACCCTCGGCACGCAGCTGATCGCCGCCGTGCTGATAGCCCTTCTCGATCACGGTGCCGCAGCCCACCAAGGTGGCGCCGCTTTGGTGCACCAGGTCGATGAGCCCCCGCAAGGCATTGCCCACCGCCAGGAAGTCGTCTACGATCAGCACCCGATCCTCCGGGGTCAAAAACCGCTTGGACACCATCACATCATAGGTGGTGCCGTGGGTAAAGGACGCCACCTGGGTCTTATACACATCGCCGGCAATGTTCTTGGTCTTGCTCTTTTTGGCAAAGACCAAGGGGCAGGCGAACTCCAGCGCTACCACGCTGCCCACGGCAATGCCGGAGGCCTCAATGGTGAGAATTTTGTTCACCCCGGCGTCCTTATAAAGACGGTGGAACTCCCGCCCCACCTCTTTCATAAACGGAAAGTCGATCTGGTGGTTCAAAAAGCAATCCACCTTAAGAATATTACCTTCATAGACCTCGCCCTCGGCGAGAATTTTCTTTTTTAATGCTTCCATCCTAAAATCCTTGTCGAAACAGAAATAAAATGATAGAATTATGATAATACGAAAGCCCCTGATTTGCAAGGTTGATTTGTATGTTGACACCAAATTTTAACTTTTTTTGCAAATCGGCGAATTTATGCTATAATTATTTAGTAAATTTCAACAAGGGAATAGGCATTTGCCTGCAAATTTATGAGAAAAAAAGAAAAATCTACCTTTCGCAAAATCGAACATCACCGCACAGAGACCTTCTTTCTCATTGTGCGCGGGCTGGAAGTGGGCGTGGTTGCCGGTTTGGTCTCCGCTCTCTACCGCTTCCTGCTCAGCAAAGCGGAAAGCGCCAACCATGCGGTACTCACCGCCATTGCCGGCAAGCCGCTGTACATTGCACTGTTCTTAGCGGCACTGGCGGGGATCGGCTACCTGGTCTCTCAGCTGGTGCGATGGCAGCCTCTGTCGTCCTCCAGCGGTATTCCCCAAATCACCGGGGAAATTCGCGGTCACCTGGACGCCCCCTGGTGGCAAGTGCTGTTGGCGAAGATCACCGGCGGCACCCTGTCCATTCTCAGCGGACTGAGCCTGGGGCGCGAAGGTCCCAGTATTCAGCTGGGTGGTATGGCGGCCAAAGGGATTGCCAAGGTTACCAAGGCGGACAAAACCACGCAGCTGCGCATGATCAGCTGCGGCGGCGGTGCCGGACTGGCAGCGGCATTTAACGCCCCACTGGCAGGCATGATGTTCACCCTGGAGGAGATTCACAAAACCCTGGACGGCAACATTCTGTGCATGGGCATTGTGTCTACCATTACGGCAGACTATATCTCCAAGCTGTTTTTCGGTCAAAACACGGTGTTCCACTACACCACCGCCGACATTCCGTTAAAGAGCTACTGGATCCTGCTGCTATTAGGGATCGTGCTGGGGCTGGCCGGCGTGGGCTACAACGCCCTCATGTTGCTGGGCCAAAAATGGATCGGCAAGATCAAAGCGCCGGTGCGTATGATGCTGGTTTTCGTTTGCAGCGGCGTGCTGGGGCTGTTCGTGCCCCAACTGCTGGGCGGCGGCCACACCATGGTGACCCTGCTGCTGCAAGAGCACCCCACCATTAAAATTTTGATTTTACTGCTGCTGGGCAAATTTCTATTTTCCCTGCTGTCCTTTGCCTCCGGGGCACCGGGCGGCATCTTCTTCCCGCTGCTGATTCTGGGGACTTACCTGGGCGCCATCTATGCCGAGGCGGCCATTGCCTGGTTTGGGCTGGCGCCGGAGCTGTGGCAGGAGCTGGTGGTGGTGTCCATGGCCGGGTTCTTTGCCGCCATTGTGCGTGCGCCCATGACCGGCATTATCCTGGTATTTGAAATGACCGGCAACCTGGACAGTCTGCTGCCGCTGGCAGTGGTGAGCCTGACCAGCTACACGCTGGCAGATCTGCTGGGCAGCACGCCCATTTACACGGCGCTGCTGGAAAATCTGCTGCGCCCGGAGGACAAGGCGGCAGCCCGCCGCAACCGTCCCGGCGAAAAGGTGCTCAAGACCTATGTGCTCCCCCTGGGCAGTGCTCTGGACGGCAAGTGCATTAAAGATATTGACTGGGGCCGCCACTGCCTGATCGTCAGCATTGAGCGGGGTGACACGGCTGTGACCCCTAAGGGCGACACCACTCTCCACGCCGGCGACACGCTGGTGGTGATGGTGAGCCAGCGGCGCTTTGCCCGGGACAATGACCGGCTGGAAGCGCTGATCGACCCCAAATCGTAACCCCATCGGCCGGTGCCGACACAGATAAATTGCATCTAAGAACGCATACAGGAGTGAACATTATGGAAAACCGCATTTGGCTCAAAGGCGACACCCACCTGCACACCTGCAACAGCGATGGCAAGCTGACCCCCGGTCAGCTGGTAGAAGCGTGCCAGCAGGCAGGGCTCGACTACGCCATTATCACCGACCACAACTACAACACCGTAAAGGCCAGCTATACGGACAAAAATTTGCTGGTCATGCAGGGGCAGGAGATCACTGACGACCTGGGCCACATCAATGTTTGGGGCAAAAAGGTGCCCCAAGATCCGCCGTACATCTTAAAAACCGTAGAGGACTATGACGCGGTGCTGGCGCCTTGCCGGGAGGCAGGGGCCACCATCTCCGTCAATCACCCGTTTTGCTCTATGTGCGGGTTCCACATGGATCTGGAGCACTTCCACTTTGACTGCGTGGAAGTGTGGAACACCATTCAGCACTCGGATAATATTAAAAATATGAACTGGTGGCACAACCAGCTGCTGCAAGGCAACCACATTGCAGCGGTGGGCGGCTCCGACTTTCACAAGGACATTGGCCCGCTGAAGCTACTGGCCAACCCCACCACCATTGTGCACACCACCGCCAAAACAGAGGAAGCTGTTTTGCAGGCACTGCGAGAGGGTCGCTCCGTGGTAACCAACAAACCGGGCACCAGTATGATTTACCTGACCGTAGGGGACGCCAATGTGGGCGACACGGTATCCTACGCGCCCGGCCTGACCGGCAAGGTGGCGGTGACAAAGTTCAAAAAAGGCCACACCATCAAGGTGTTTAACAACAACGATGTGATCCTGGAACACACCGCCGCACAAAGCAGCGACCGTATGGAACTGGATTTTGAAATTCGGCAGCCGGGCTTTATTCGGGCAGAAATCGACTACACCTTCCGCCCGGTCATGCGGGCTCTGTACCACACGGTGGAGGAAAAATATCTCCACGCAGATGTGGCCGATCTGCCGCCATTTTTCTGGGCGTTCACCAACCCCATTTGGATCCGCTGATGGAGGGCGTGCATATTACCCGCTCCCGGCGAAAGAGCATAGAGCTGTCCATTGACGATAACCTGCAAATCGCCGTAAAAGCGCCCCTGTGGGTCACTGATCGAGCCATTGATCACTTTATCGCCCAAAAGGCGGACTGGATCAGCCGACAAAAAGCCGCCAAGGCCGCCTACTTACAGGCACATCCGCCCTTAACGGAAGCGGAAGTGGAAGCGCTGCGCCGACGGGCCAAAGCGGAACTGCCGCCCCGGGTGGCCTATTACAGCCAAATTCTGGGCGTAACCCCCACCGGGATCAAGATAACAAGTGCAAAAAAGCGCTTTGGCTCCTGCAACGGGAAGAACAGCATCTGCTTTTCCCTCTACCTGATGCAGTACCCACAGGCAGCCATAGACTATGTGGTGGTGCACGAGTTGTGTCACATTCGCCACCACGACCACTCCCCTGCCTTTTACCGGCTGGTGGAAAGCGTGCTGCCGGACTACAAAGAGCGGGAGCGCCTGCTGCATCGCTAAAAGCAAAGAAGCACCGTAACGAAAGCCGTTACGGTGCCTTTTTATTCTGTATAAATGGGAGAAGTGATGGCCAGGGCCTGCTTTTCGCCCCCAACGGTACCCCACAACTCGCAAATGTACCAGTGTCCCGGCTCCAGGGTCAGCCGGGCGTGGCGCTCGGTGACCGCCGTCTCCAGCACACACTTGTTGCCGTTTGTAATAATGCGAATGGTGTCGTAGCTTACCGGCTCGTCGCTCTCGTCCTTACGCCGGGCGTGCAGATCCGTAAAAAAGCTGAAGATTACCCGCCCCCGCTTGAGGGTGTCGCCAATGCCGTAAGTTTCGCCCCAACGGTGCACCCGAAAGAAGAATTTGGCGCCGTAGCTAACCACCGTGCGCCCGGCGCGAATGGCCTCCAATGCACAGGCTGCCGTGGGTTCTTCCATATTCAAATAGGTGACCCCAAAGTGCCGGTCCGACTGGCGGTGCCAGTCCCGACCGTAGGTGATGGGCAGATGATAGCCCTTGTCCAGCAAGGACTTCCACAGCTCCGTTGCCGGGACATTTTCGCCGTTGTCCGGGCCAAAAGCATCGTGCCATACCTCCAGGTAATCCACCCGGTTCCAGTCCTGCACATCAAAGGCCCAGCGCCCGCCGGTACAGATAGGCGAGCCCAACTGAAACGGATGGGCCACGCCGCACAGGCCGCCGGCCGCGTGCACCTGATCGATCTTATCGTCTATATTGGCAGGCACTGCGTCCCGCCAGTCCACAAAGTCCCTGGCGCCCAGCACCAGCATGTGGCCAAAAAAGGTGGTCCACTCAATGCCCGGCACAGCGGGGGTAATGCTGTCATCCAGCTCCCCGTGGCCGGAGACAGTGTTGTGATCGGTCAAAGCGATCAACGCCAGGTGGTCATCATACGCACGGCGCAGCAGTTCCGCCACAGAAAAGCTCCCATCGGAATGGACGCTGTGGCAGTGAAGTTCGCAAGGCAAATAACTCATTCCGTTTCCTCCCCGATCACACGCACACGGCAAGTCACCGGACACAGCACACAATGGGCGCTGAGCACTGCCTGCCACTGCCCCGGGCGCAATTCGCCGGGCAAAAAGCCGGGCGACGCACTCTCTGCCGTCAGTCGATGGCACTGCTCGGTGGCTCGCCGATGGGCAGCGCCTCGATAGCCCGCCGGATCATCCAAAGACAGGGTGACTAAATTATACACCGGCAAATAGGCATACGGATCCTTTTGCACCACCGCCCGCGCATATCGGGCCAGCGCAGCCTTTACCGCCTCTACCGCCACCGGCTCCGGTGGGGTGGGCGGATCGTAAGTAAATTCCACCTGCAAGGCCGTCAGCCCGGGCGGAACGGCAAAAGACAAAGCCACATTGGTCTTGTCCGCCTGCGGGTTCAGCACCCGCGTCTCATCAAAAAGCACCATATACAGCGCCCCCTCTTTACCTTGATTATAACCGATACCGCAGAAATTTGCAATTCCTGTCAAAAGATGTTAAAATAAAGACGGTGATAACAATGGGAATTGATCTAAAAAATTGGATGCAGAACCTGCCGGACGGCAGCGATCTACTGGCGTTGAACCTGTGCGGCACCCACGACTGCGTGACCCAGCACATTCGACTGCCCCACTTCTTTTGCTGCCAAGACCTAACCATCTATGAGCAGCTGCTTCTGGGGGTGCGGGCGCTGGATATCCGCGTGCGGGCGGACGGCAAGTGCCTAACCATGGTGCACGGCATATTCCCCGCCTACAACCACTCCTGCCACCGAGCCAACCTGATGGATATGGGCGATGTGCTGTCCCAGTGCTACCGCTTTTTAGACGAATGCCCGGGCGAGGCGGTGGTGTTCCAGTTTAAAAATGACAACGGCAAAGAGAACGAGCAGTGCTTCGACAACCTGTTTTATACCTATATCAAGGGCAAAGAGCCTTATTGGTACTTAGAGGATCAGGTACCCACCTTGGGCGCCGCCCGAGGCAAGCTGGTGCTGATCCGTCGGTGCAAAATGGAGCCTAAGCCGGACTTTACCCGCCACAACACCGGCATTGACTTTTCCACCTGGGTGGAACAGCCGGAGGTGGTTCCCACGGCACTGCCCCTGTGTACCGGAACGGCAGACTTTATTATACAGGATCGGTTCAAATACAAGCCCAAGCCCCGCTGGGCCCAGGTGATCCGGCCGTTCTTAGAGCAGCGCACGGCCTTTGGCGGGCAGTATGTGATCAACTACCTGTCCACCGCCGGTGGGCTGAAAGGACCACGGCGCAATGCCAAATATATCAACGCCAAATTTATGGACTATCCGCTGAAAAAGGGCGTGTACTACGGCACCACCTATGTGGACTTTCCCTCCCGGGAGCAGGTGCTGAAGATCGTAGAAACCAATTTTGAATAAGCGCACACAAAAGCGCACGACCATACAGGGTCGTGCGCTTTTTCATTTTATGTTCTCTTTTATTTCTCCGTAGGCAGGGGCAGGTTTTGCAGCTTTTGCACCTCGCTGTCCGTTTTGCCCTCCGGGGTGTCCCGATAATACTGGGTAAAGGGCCGGAAGCGGCTTTTCTCCTCCCAAATACGCTTGGCGGTAGGCGCCCAGGCGGCAGCATAAGCATCGCACTTGGCGCACAGCGCCTCGGCGCTCTCCGGGGCCAGGAAGTTGGTGGACTTGGCGCCGGTTTGGCTGACGATCCGCCGCAGAGCCGCCGGATTTTCCAGCATAGGACAGGGCCGCAGCATATTGTTATTAAATGGCTGGCCCTTGTAATATTCGTAAAACAGCGGCGACTGCAAGCATTCTTTAATGCTCTTTTGCCGAATATTGGAGTCACTGTAATGGATAAACACACAAGGCTCCGCGTCACCCTCGGAATTGATGTGAAAGTAGTTGCGCCCACCGGCAATACAACCGCCTACAAACTCCGCGTCGTTTTGGAAATCCACGGTAAAGATCGGCTTGCCGTTCTTGCCGTCCCGCTTCTCTCGAATGGTGCGGTACACATGCTCCCGCTGCTCCGGGGAGAGCAGCAAATTCTGATCTGCGTCGCTGCCCACCGGCATATAGTGGAAGTACCAGGCATAGCGGGCACCGGCCTCAATAAGGGTGTCATAAAAGGCGTCGGAAGTGACCGCTTCGCAGTTTTGCGATGTGTAGCAGACGGACACGCCAAACAGGCAGCCGTGCTTTTTGAGCAGTGCCATGGCCGCCATAGTGTCCCGATAGGAGCCTGCGCCCCGGCGGGCATCCGTGGTCTCTTCGCTGCCCTCTACGGACAGAGCCAGTGCCAAATTGCCGCAGGCTTTCATATCCTCACAAAAGGCATCATCCACCAGTGTACCATTGGTGAAGGTCAAAAACAGGCAGTCCGGGTTCTCCTTTGCTACCGTTATAATATCCGCCTTGCGGATCAGCGGCTCGCCGCCGGTGTACATAAAGAAATGGGTACCCAGCGCCTTGCACTCTCGCACAATGCGACGCATTTCGTCCAAGGTCAGGTTGGACTTATGGCCGTATTCCGCCGCCCAGCAGCCCTTGCAATGGCGATTGCAGGCACTGGTAGGATCCATCAGCACCACCCAGGGAATGTTGCAGTGCTCCTTCTCCCGGTTGGCACGCAGAGCCTTGGTGCCAAAATAGCCCAAATCAATGGCAAAGGTCAGCGCAATGCGGCGAAACAGAGCCGGATCCACCTCGTCCAGCCCGCGAAACAGGAATTGGTGCCACACATTGTCCTCATCCTCAATAATCTCAATGGGCTTGGTAAAAGTGCTGGGGGGGAACATTTTGCCGGCCACCAGCTTGCCAACCTTCACCAGCTTCACCAAATTGCGGCGGGGGTTCTTGTACACATAGCGCAGCAGACGGTCGCCCACTGCGTATAAAATTTTTCTGTTCATAGCTTCACCTCAAGCGCCGCTTACATACGCTCCGGCACGCTGATCTTCAGCATAGTAAGTACATTGCGAATGGTATTCTTTACGGCAGTGCACAGATACAGCCGTGCCTGCATCAGTCCCTCATCCTCTACCATGACCCGCTGGGCATTGTAGAATTTGTGAAACAGGGTGGCCAGGTCAATCACATAGTGGGTGATCTTGGCCGGGTCGTAGGTCTTGGCTGCCGTGACCACATCGTCGGTGAGGGCGGCCAAGTGGCGGATCAGTTCCCGCTCCTCCGGCGCCGTCAGCTGCTCCAACTCCGCGGTAGTGGGGGTGCGCAGATTCACGCCTTCCTCTGCCGCCTTGCGCAAAATAGAGCAAATGCGAGCATGGGCGTACTGCACATAGTACACCGGGTTCTCATTAGAAGTGCTGGCTGCCAGCTCCAGGTCAAAATCAAAGTGGGAGTTTGGCTCCCGCAGGTTAAAGAAGAAGCGGGCCGCGTCAATGGGCACTTCCTCCAGCAAGGTATTCAAAGTAATCGCCTTGCCGGAACGCTTAGACAGCTTAATGGTCTCGCCGTCCCGCACCAGGCGCACCATCTGCATAATCACACAATCCAAACGGTCTGCGTCCAGGCCCAGGGCGGTGAGCGCCGCCTTCATCCGCGGCACATAGCCATGGTGATCCGCACCCAGCACATCCACAGCCTTATCATAGCCGCGGGTCACCAGTTTATTATAATGATAAGCAATATCCGGCACAATATAAGTGGGAATGCCGTTGGCACGCACCAGCACAATGTCCTTGTCGTTGCCGAATGCACTGGCCTTGAACCACAAGGCGCCGTCCTGCTCATAGGTAACGCCCTTTTCTTTCAATGCGTCAATCACCCGCTGCACAGAGCCGTCCTCATGGAGGGAGGACTCCTTAAACCAGCGGTCATACTGAATGCGGTAGGCGCCCAGGTCCCGCTCCAGCCCGGCAATGTTCTTAGGCAGGGCAAAATCCACCAGCGCCTTGCGCCGCTCCTCTGCGGAGGCGTTCACATACCGGTCACCGTATTCCTTGATGAAATTCTCGGCGTGCTCCACAATGTCCACGCCCTTGTAGGCATCCTCCGGCAGCTCCACCGCCGGGTCATAATGCTGCAAATAGCGCACTTCCAGGGAAGTGGCAAACTTCTCAATCTGATTGCCGGCGTCGTTCACATAAAACTCCCGCTGCACATCATATCCGGCCCAATCCAGCACCGCTGCCAGGCAGTCACCGATCGCGCCGCCACGGGCGTTGCCGATGTGCATAGGCCCGGTGGGGTTGGCAGAGACGAACTCCACCAGCACACGCTTGCCCTTGCCGTAATCCGAGCGGCCGTAATTCTCGCCCTGCGCCATCAAATCCTCCAGCACAGCGGCATAAAACCGGTTGCCCAGGAAGAAATTGATAAAGCCGGGACCGGCGATCTCTGCCCGGTCAAACACAGTGTCTGCCAGATCCAGTCGATCCACAATGGCCTGGGCGATCACCCGAGGCGCCTTGTGAAATGCCTTGGCACCGGCCATGGCCACATTGGTGGAGTAGTCGCCGTTTTGGCGCTCCTTGGGCACTTCGATAATAAAGGCAGGCAGGGGTGCCTCGTCCAACACACCGTCCGCCACGGCACGACCCAAAGCGTCCATAATTTTCTCTTTTAATTCCAATTCCGTTTGCTTAACCAATTTAGACATGGCTCATTCTCCTTGCGACCCGGTGATCCGGTAGTCAATTTTCAGTTGATTTTTAGAGGCCAAAGTGCCGTTAATGTCAATTTCATAACGCAGCTGCACCCGGCCGTCGGCGGCATTCTCCTGAATCTCCACCGCCTTGCCGTAAATGCCCATGAGCACATCGCCGTAAGGCGTGCCGTAGCGGCACAAATTCCGCTGCCCTCTGGCAATGGTCAAACAAGAGCCATAGGCGCCGGTACGCAGAATCTCCGCCTCCGTTTGATCCCGGCGCAGGCGCACCTGCACATAAATAGGCTCCTCCGGCGGCTCCTGCTGCTCCGTGTAGCGAAACACCAGTGTCTCCGGCTCCGTTTGCAGCGTACCCACGGTGGTCAGCTCGATCTTATCGCTGTCGCCGTTCAGCCGCTGGGTGCCCACGATCTCCAGTACCACATCCCGGGTGTCCGTCTGTTTCTCCGTCATACGGCACCCCGTTCCAGCGCGTAGGCCACCAGCCGATCAATCAGCTCGCTGTACGGCACACCCACCGCCTCAAACAGCTTGGGGTACATACTGATAGGGGTTTGACCGGGAATGGTGTTGATCTCATTGAGCAGCACCTGCTCCCCGTCGTAAGTAACAAAGAAATCCACACGGCTCAGGCCCTCACAGCCCATGGCTCCGTAGGCACGCAAAGCAGCCGCACGCACTTCTTCCAGCTTTTCCGGACTTAGATCCGCCGGAATGTGCAGCTCACTTTGGGGATTATTATACTTGGCGTCAAAATCATAAAAGTCCGCAGCTGCCACGATCTCGCCTACCTGGGCGGCAATGGGGGTATCGTTGCCCATGACGGCACACTCTACCTCGTGGCCCACAATACACGCTTCCAGCACTGCTTTTTTATCCTCAGCAAAGGCCACTTCCATACCACGCACCAGGCTCTCCCGATCCGTAGCCTTGGTAATGCCCACAGAGGAACCGGCGTTGGCAGGCTTTACAAAAATCGGATAGCCCAGCTTCTCCTCCGCCGCTTGCAGGCAGCCCTCTCGGTCGCTGTCGTAAGCAAAGCGGGTGTAGGCGCACCACTTGGCCTGGGCAATGCCCACCGCGTCTGCCACGGCGTTGGTCACCGCCTTATCCATACACACACCGGAGGCGGTCGCATCGCACCCTACAAAGGGAATGCCCGCCAGTTGCAGCAGTCCCTGAACGGTGCCGTCCTCGCCGTTCTTGCCGTGGAGCACCGGGAACACTGCGTCCAAACGAATGGTGTCGCCCTTAGCGGTCACCACACCGTGCACACTTCGATCCGGGCTGATCCAGGCAGGCACCAAGCTGGGGGAAGTGAGCCACCGGTCCTCCGGCAGCAAGTCAATATCATCATCAAACAGGAACCAACGCCCCTCTTTGGTGATCCCCAGCAAAACCAGGTTATATTTTTCTTTGTCAATGGCAGAGAGAATGCCCTTTGCCGATACGGTGCTGATGTCGTGCTCGGAGGATACGCCGCCGAACAACACACCCAATGTGATTTTATTCATGCAAAACTGCTCCTAAGTCAAAATTGATTATAATATTGTACCACAGAAGATACGCCGGCGCAACCGTCATCTTCTATTAAAATCTATGCCTTTTTATAGAAAATATCGGCAAAACCAACCACCCTCTACCCAACTTCATAAAAAAGCGTGACAAAGGGGGCAAAAAATGCTATAATACTTTGCACAAGTAAAAATGACCGAGTAAGGAGTGCCCATATGGAACTGAACCAGGCTTTTGCAACGCTGGAAAAGCAGCTTGCCGCCATCAATACCGAATTGCACTTTAACCGCGAGGCAGGCGCGGAGGACGCCCTGACCTTTGCCGGTGATAACGGGCTGTACCGCCTGCATTATGTAGCAGACAAGCATCTGCTGGAATTTGACTGCGCCTATGAGAAAGAAAACCCCCAGTGGAGCACCGTCTCCCGTTCGCTGTTTGAGCTGGACGCATTGGACGACCGAGATGTAAAATCCGTAGCCAACGAGGTAAGTGAGGAAGTGCGCTCCCTCTTTGCTAAGAAGAAAAAGGCAGACCTGGACAAGATCAAAATGCCCAAGGCCGTATCCCGCTCCAAAGCCAAGAACGGTGTTGTCAGCTACGATGTAGACTCCCTGGCCAACCGCTTTGGTGTGCTGTACCCGGATATGAAAGACGAGATCAAGCGCAATATTGCCACCTACGGCGAGTTTCTGCCGGAGACCTTCTTTACCGAATACGGTACACCCCGGGTGCTGGAAGTGATGCGCTCCGGCCGGGAGGCAGATATTAAAAAGCTGTTTAAGGCGCTGGGCGAGATCTACGAGGACGGTACCAACGAGGTGCAGGACATTATCGGCGTGACCATTTTGGGCGAGATGAAGAATGATCCGCAGCTGATGGAGATCGCCGACCGGTATATGACCGAGTATATGGCCGGCCCGGTGCACGAGATCAACAAGCTCACCGCCAAAAACAACCGCTGGACCAAGAAGCTGAAGAACCCGCCCCCCTATAAGCCGAAAAAGCAGAACAATATGCTGCAAAACGCCCTGAACCAGCAGCAGAAATAAAGAATACAAAAATAAAGAATAATTCATGAGAGCACCTGCATGGTGCTCTTTTTTATGTTTACATTACGGTGCGGCGGGAGCAAGCCCCCGCCCTACGAATTTATCACAGATCCGCCACAGGCAATATGGAGTCAGCGTCAACGATGTAGGGGCCGATGCCCATATCGGGTCGCACACTTTCATCTGCCCGCATTTTAGAATACACCTGCCAAATACTGCACACCTGTCCTGCAATTCCGCCAACATTGGCTGCAATTTGTACAATATTGTTAATGACTTGTCAATCTATCGGCTTTTTTTACAAAAATCAGCGGTTTCGCTTGACAAAAAGATGAACAGCCGTATAATGGTATATACACGATTTGAAATCCAAAGGAGATATTGACTATGGCAAGAGTATGGAATTTTAGCGCAGGACCGTCCACCCTGCCGGAGCAGGTGTTACAAACCGCAGCCGCCGAAATGATGGACTACCAGGGCAGCGGCCAATCCGTTATGGAGATGAGCCACCGCTCCAAGACCTTTGACAAGATCATCAAAGATGCCGAGGCACTGATGCGGGAGCTGTACCGGGTGCCGGACAACTACAAGGTGCTCTTTTTGCAGGGCGGCGCTTCTGCCCAATTTTCTGCCATTCCGCTGAACTTTATGAACGGCAGCGGCAAGGCGGACTATATCATCACCGGCCAGTGGGCCAAGAAAGCCTATCAGGAGGCCCAGAAGTACGGCGATGTGCAGGCGGTGGCCTCCTCTGCGGACAAAACCTTTAGCTATATTCCTAAGACCGCAGCCACCGACTTCCGGGACGATGCGGACTATGTGTATATTTGTATGAACAACACCATTTACGGCACGGTATATAAGGAGCTGCCGCCGGTGGGCGACAAGGTGCTCATCGCCGATGTGTCCTCCTGTGCTCTGTCCCAACCGCTGGACATCAGCAAATTCGGCATGGTGTACTTCGGCGCCCAAAAGAATGTGGCGCCTGCCGGACTGGTGGTGGCCATTATCCGGGAGGATCTGCTGGGCAACGCACGCCCCACCACCCCGGTGATGATGAACTATCAGGTACAGGCAGACGCGGACTCCCTTTACAACACGCCCCCCTGCTGGTGCATTTATATCTGCAAGCTGGTGCTGGAGTGGATCAAAGCGCTGGGCGGCCTGGAAGCGATGGAAAAGCGCAACCAGGAAAAGGCAAAGCTGCTGTATGACTTTCTGGATAACTCCAAGCTGTTCCACGGCACCGTGGTGCCGGAAGACCGCTCCCTGATGAATGTGCCCTTTGTCACCGGCAACGCCGATCTGGACGCCAAATTTGTTAAAGAAGCGGAAGCCGCCGGGCTGGTAAATCTGAAAGGGCACCGTACCGTGGGCGGTATGCGCGCCTCTATCTATAACGCCATGCCTTTAGAGGGCGTACAGGCGCTGGTAACCTTCATGCAAAAGTTTGAGGAGGAGAACTGCTGATGTTTCATATTCAGACCTTAAATAAAATTTCGCCGGTGGGGCTGAACAAATTTGACCCTGCCAACTACACCGTGGACGCACCGGAAACGACGCCGGACGCCATTATGGTGCGCTCCGCCTCCATGCACGATATGGAAATGCCGGAAAGCCTGCTGGCCATCGCCAGAGCCGGTGCCGGGGTCAACAACATTCCTGTGGCCGACTGCGCCCAAAAGGGCATTGTGGTGTTCAACACCCCCGGCGCCAACGCCAACGCGGTAAAAGAACTGGTGCTGTGCGGTATGCTCCTGGCCAGCCGCAAGGTAACCCGCGCCATCGACTGGTGCAAGACCATTAAGGACGAGGGCGACAATGTGCCCAAAACGGTGGAAAAAGGCAAGTCCGCCTTTGCCGGTCCGGAGCTGAAGAGCAAGACCTTGGCAGTGATCGGTCTGGGCGCCATCGGCCGCCTGGTAGCCAACGCCGCCGTGGATCTGGGTATGCAGGTGATCGGCTACGACCCGTTCTTAAAGGACGCCTCTGTACTCAAGCCGGGCGTAACCGTCAACAATGATCTGGATCAGGTGTTCCCCCTGGCAGACTATATTACCGTGCATGTGCCGCTGACCCCGGACACCAAGGAGCTGATTTGCGCCGAAAGCATTGCCAAAATGAAAGATACGGTGCGCGTGATGAACTTTGCCCGTGGCGACCTGGCCAATGCGGACGATGTGGTCGAGGCTTTGGAAGAGGGCAAAATGGCCGCGTATGTTACCGACTTCCCCAGCGCTAAGCTGATTGATGTGGACGGCGTGATCGCCATTCCCCACCTGGGTGCCTCCACCCCGGAGAGCGAGGAGAACTGCGCCTCTATGGGTGCCGAAGAGCTGATTGACTTTTTGGAGCACGGCAATATTCAAAACAGCGTAAATCTGCCCACGGTACACATGGGTCCCAACGGCGCTGCGCGCATGACCGTGGTGCACAAGAACCAGCCAAATATGATCGCCACCATTACGGACACCATCAGCAAGGACGGTATGAACATTGCCGCCTTTACCGATAAGAACCGGGGCGAGATCGCTTACAGTATTATTGATACAGACACCGCTTACAGCGCCAGCGTGGTGGCGGATATTGAAAAGATCGACGGTGTAATCCGGGTGCGCGTGATCCAGGATTGACAAAGGCCCGGCGCCGCCGTATAATAGAGTTGTTCAAATCAATAAGTCAGGGGTGCCGCAAGGCTGAGATCATACCCTTTGAACCGTACGCTAGCACGCACGGCAGAGACGATTGCTTAGATGTTTGCAACTGTGCCCCATTCTGCGTGAATGGGGCTTTTCTTTTGACTTATTGCCACCCACCCCGGCGGGCAACCGCCAAAACACTTGAAAGGAGAGTATTTTTTATGAAAGCAAGTGTTGCCATTCAGGTTCTGCCAAAGGCAGACAACGACCAGGAACTGGTGCGTATCGTAGACGAAGTGATCGCCTACATCAAGAGCACGGGCCTGCACTGCTCCGTAGGTCCCTTTGAGACCACCATTGAGGGCGAAAGCTACGATCAGCTGATGGAGATCGTAACGCAGTGCCAAAAAGTGGCCATCAAAGCCGGTGCGCCCAGCGTATCCGCTTATGTCAAGATCGTGTACAACCCGGAAGGGGAGGTTTTGACCATTGACCAAAAAATTACAAAGCACCACCAATAAGCTGGCGCCCATTTTGGCGCTGGCGGTGATCTTAGGTATTTGGTACGCCTGCGCCGGGTTTGAAGTGGTGCCCGCCTACATGCTGCCCTCCCCCACGGATGTGTGGCTGGCGTTTGTGCACAACTTCTCCGTAATGATGTCCCAGGCCAAGGTGACCCTGCAAGAGGCGCTGTACGGACTGGCGATCGGCGTGGCGCTGGCATTTATTCTGTCGGCGCTGATGGATCGCTTTCACTTTTTGTATCAAGCCGTCTATCCCGTTCTCATCATTACCCAGACCATACCCACCATTGCCATTGCGCCGCTGCTGGTGCTGTGGATGGGCTTCGGTATGGCGCCGAAGATCACACTGGTGGTGATCACCACCTTCTTCCCCATCTCCATTGGGCTCTTAGACGGCTACCGCAGTGCGGACCCGGACGAGGTCAACCTGCTGCGGGCGATGGGTGCCAATCGACTGCAAGTGTTTTGGCACATCAAGCTGCCCTCCGCCACCGGCTCCTTTTTCTCCGGGCTGCGCATCTCCGCCTCCTATGCGGTGGTGGGCGCGGTGATCTCCGAGTGGTTAGGCGGTTTTGAGGGACTTGGGGTCTATATGACCCGGGTAAAGAAAGCTTATGCCTTTGACAAAATGTTTGCTGTCATTGTGTTCATCTCCGTCATCAGCCTGCTGCTGATGGCACTGGTGGCACTGGCGCAGCGACTGGCAATGCCCTGGGCAAACAAAGGAACAACGAAAGGAAAAGAATAAGATGAATAAAGCAAAAAAGATTTTTGCCGGTATGCTGGCCGGCGTAATGGCACTGTCCTTTGCCGCCTGCTCCGGCGGTAAAACAGCGGACAAAACGGACACCACCGCCGCACCGGCACAGAAGACGGACATTACCGTCTGCCTGGACTGGACCCCCAACACCAACCACACCGGTATGTTCGTAGCCAAGGAAAAAGGCTACTACGAGGCCGCCGGGCTGAATGTGAGCATTGTGCAGCCGCCGGACAACAGCACCGCCACCCAGCTGTGCAGCTCCAACAAAGCGCAATTTGCCATTGACGCACAGGACACCCTGGCGCCTGCCTTTACTTCTGACACCCCCATGGATGTAACCGCCGTGGCAGCGCTGCTGCAGCACAACTCCTCCGGCATTATCTCCAAGGCCGGGCAGGGTATGGACCGTCCCAAGGGCCTGACAGGCAACACCTACCTGACCTGGGACTCCCCCATTGATAAGGCTATGATGGAAAATATTGTCAACAAGGACGGCGGCGATTGGAGCAAGGTTAAGCAGATTCCCAACACGGTGACCGCCGAGGCCCAGGATGTGCAGCAGAACCCGGACCACGCCATTTGGGTATTCTACGGCTGGGCCGGTATCAACGCCAAGGTCAACAAAATCGATGTAGACTTCTTCTACATCAAGGACCAGAACGCCACCTTTGACTACTACACCCCGGTGCTCATCGCCAACAACACTTTCTTAAAGGAAAATCCGCAGGCTGCTAAGGCATTCCTGGCTGCCACTGCCAAGGGCTATCAGTACGCCATTGACCACCCGGAGGAGGCTGCGGACATTCTCATTAAGAACGACGATACCGGCTCTCTGAACGGCAGCGAAGAACTGGTTAAGGAAAGCCAAAAGTGGATGGCCGATCAGTATATCAGCGACGCCAAAAAATGGGGCTACATTGACCCGGCTCGTTGGAACAACTTCTACAAGTGGCTGACGGACAACAAGCTGGTGGAGAAAGACATCAGCAGCAATGTAGGCTTTACCAACGATTACCTGGCATAAGCGATGGACATTTTATCCGCAGAAAACATTAAAAAAAGCTTTGACGAAAAGGTGATTTTGGACGGCGTAAACCTGACTTTGCGGCAGGGAGAGTTAATCTCCCTGCTGGGGGTCAGCGGCGCCGGCAAGACCACCCTGTTCAACTGCATCAGCGGCATTGACCGGCCGGACAGCGGCCGGGTGGTACTGGGCGGGCAGGACATTACCGGCCAGCCGGGCCATATCAGCTATATGCTGCAAAAGGACCTGCTGCTGCCCTACAAAAAGATCATTGACAATGTGTCCCTGCCGCTGCTGCTCTCCGGCAAATCCAAAAAGGAAGCGCGGACGGAAGCCGGCAGTCACTTTGCCCAGTTCGGTCTGGAGGGCACCCAGCAGCAGTACCCGGCGGAATTGTCCGGCGGTATGCGCCAGCGGGCAGCCCTGCTGCGCACCTACCTGGCCGGTGACCGCGTAGCGCTGCTGGACGAACCGTTCAGTGCCCTGGACACCATCACCAAATCCGCCATGCACCGGTGGTATCTGTCCGTGATGGAGGAGATCAAGCTGTCCACCATCTTTATCACCCATGATATTGACGAGGCGGTGCTGCTCAGCGACCGCATTCTCATTCTCAGCGGGCGACCGGGCAAGATCACCCACCAGATCACCATTGCGGAGCCGAAGCCCCGGCGGCGGGACTTTAACCTGACCCCGGAATTTTTGGATTACAAAAAGCAGGTGATTGACGCCTTGGGTGTGGTGTTATAATGCGGCAAAAGCAACCACTTGAGTAAACGGAATCAATCCATAAAAAAAGAAAAACGGCATTGCAACCAAAATTGCAATGCCGTTTGTTTTATTTTGCGATCCCCAGGATGGTCTCCGCCTGCTGCACCTGCTCCGGTGTGGGCACAGGTACGCCCTCCAGCGGGTACTCGATCCCCAGGTTTTGCCACTTAAAGAGCCCCAGCGTATGGTACGGCAGGATCTCCACCTTCTCCACAGAAGAAAGGCTGTCGATAAAGTCTTTCAACTGCTGCAACTCTGCCGGGTCATCGGTCAGACCGGGCACCAGCACGCGCCGGATCCACATCGGCTTGCCGATCTCCGACAAGTAGCGAGCCATATCCAAAATATTGGCGTTGTCCCGCCCGGTGAGTTCCTTGTGCTTTTCGCTGTCCGTCTGCTTTAAGTCCAGCATTACCAGGTCCGTCACTTCCATCAGCTTTTGGAACTTAGAGAAGAACGGCTCCTTGCGGCTGAATGCAGAACCGCAGCTGTCCAGCGTGGTATGCACCCCGTGGACTTTGGCAATGGAGAAGAACTCCGTTACAAAGTCGATCTGGAGCAGCGGCTCACCCCCGCTGACGGTGATACCGCCGTTGGGCTGGCCTTTCTTGGTCCAGTAATTGCGATAACGATAAGCCTTATCAAACATCTGCTGTGGGGACAGGCTCATCTTTTCCGCCGCCGGATCCCAAGTCTCCGGGTTGTGGCAATATTTGCAGCGCATATTGCAGCCCTGCAAAAAGAGCACATAGCGTACCCCCGGGCCGTCTACCAGCCCGAAGGTCTCTATGGAATGAATTTTACCGATCATAAGCGATCAGCCGCTTACATTCTGTCGTGGCAGGTACGGGCAATAACATCCATCTGCTGCTCACGGGTCAGGTCAATAAACTTCACGGCGTAACCGGATACACGGATGGTGAAGTTTGCATACTCTTCCTTCTCCGGGTGCTCCATGGCGTCGATCAGCTTCTCTTTACCGAACACATTCACATTCAGATGATGCGCGCCCTGATCGAAGTAGCCATCCATCACCTGTACCAGGTTGTTGATGCGCTCCTGCTCGTCATGGCCGATGGCGTCCGGGTTGATGGTCTGGGTGTTGGAGATACCATCCAGTGCCCACTCATAAGGCAGCTTAGCAACGGAGTTCAGAGAGGCCAGCAGGCCGTTCTGCTCTGCACCGTAAGCCGGGTTTGCACCGGGAGACAGCGGCTCGCCGGCCTTACGGCCGTCAGGCATAGCACCGGTTGCCTTACCATATACCACATTGGAGGTAATGGTCAGGATAGAGGTGGTGGGCTCGGAGTTACGATAGGTGTGGTGCTTCTTGATCTTAGTCAGGAAGGTCTTCAGCAGCCATACAGCGATCTCGTCTGCACGGTCGTCATCGTTGCCGTAGCGGGGGAAGTCGCCGGTGGTCTCGTAGTCAACCACAATGCCGTCCTCGTTGCGGATGGTCTTAACCTTAGCGTACTTGATGGCGCTCAGGGAGTCTACCACATGGGAGAAGCCGGCAATACCGGTAGCAAAGGTTCTGCGTACATCGGTATCGATCAGAGCCATCTCGGCAGCTTCGTAATAATACTTATCATGCATGTACTGGATCAGGTTCAGCACATTCACATACAGATCAGCCAGCCAGTCCATCATGCGGTCATACTTCTCAATGACCTCATCATAGTCCAGGTACTCGGAAGTGATCGGCTTGTACTCGGGACCAACCTGCTGGCCGGTCTTTACATCCACACCGCCGTTGATGGCGTACAGCAGGCACTTAGCCAGGTTGGCTCTTGCGCCGAAGAACTGCATCTCTTTACCGGTCTGGGTAGCGGATACGCAGCAGCAGATGCTGTAATCGTCGCCCCATACCGGCTTCATCACATCGTCGTTCTCATACTGGATGGAGCTGGTGCGGATAGAAATGTCTGCCGCGTACTTCTTAAAGTTCTCAGGCAGAGCGGAGGAATACAGAACAGTCAGGTTCGGCTCCGGAGAGGGACCCATATTCTCCAAAGTGTGCAGGAAACGGTAGTCGTTCTTGGTAACCATGGAACGGCCGTCTACACAGATACCGCCAACTTCCAGGGTAGCCCATACCGGGTCGCCGGAAAACAGCTGGTTGTAAGAGGGAATACGGGCGAACTTCACCATACGGAACTTCATAACCAAGTGGTCGATCAATTCCTGTGCCTCGCTCTCGGTCAAAGTGCCGGCTTCCAGATCTCTCTCAATGTAGATATCCAGGAAAGTGGACACACGACCAACGCTCATCGCAGCACCGTTCTGGGTCTTAATGGCAGCCAGGTAGCCGAAGTACAGCCACTGCACAGCCTCTTTTGCATTCTTTGCGGGCTGAGAAATATCAAAGCCATACTTCTCGGCCATGACTTTCATCTCGCCCAGAGCCTTGATCTGCATAGCCAGCTCTTCTCTCTGACGGATGATGTCGTCCGTCATAGAACCGCTGCCGCAGTTGGCAAAGTCTTCCTTCTTCTGCTCGATCAGGAAGTCGATACCGTACAGAGCCACACGGCGATAATCGCCGACGATACGGCCACGGCCGTAAGTATCCGGCAGGCCGGTAATGATCTTGTTGTGGCGGGCCTTCTTCATCTCGGGCGTATAAGCGTCAAACACACCCTGGTTATGCGTCTTGCAATACTCGGTGAAGATCTTGTGCAGCTCCGGATCCGGCTCATAGCCGTAAGTGGAGCAAGCCTGCTCCGCCATCTTGATACCGCCATAGGGCATAAAGGCACGCTTCAGGGGCTTGTCGGTCTGCAGACCAACCACAGCCTCCAGATCCTTCAGATCCTCACTGATGTAGCCCGGCTCATGGGCAGTAATGCCGGACACGATCTTCGTATCCATATCCAAAACGCCGCCCTTGGCGCGCTCTTCTTTTTGCAGACCCTGCAACACGCCCCACAGCTTGTTAGTAGCGTCCGTGGGTCCTGCCAGGAAATGCTCATCTCCATCATAGGGCTTGTAGTTCTTCTGGATGAAGTCTCTTACATTGACTTCCTCTTTCCAGAGGGAACCGTCAAAGCCATTCCATTGTTCAAAATTGACCATCGTATTACCTCCTACAGTATTTGTTTGCTAAATATGAAAACTAATGACTGGCATAGTTGAAATTGCGAAAACAGACGCAATTTGACGCACCTGTCCGCAAATCGCTAATAATATACAACAAATCGTCTTGAATTTCAACCCAAATTGTATAAGTATTTTGCCCATTCCGGCTAAAGTTTTTGGGAATTTTGACCATTTGTTGTAATCATTACCAGATTGTACTCATTACAATTTGAATTATAAACGGAAAACGACCTTTTGTCAAGGGGTTTTTTCTGTTTTTTGCAGAACATACCTTGCGGCGGCGCTCGCCTTTCTTTGATACTATTTTAACATAATTTGCTGTATTTTCCAAAATTTTTGCACGCTGTTGCGCAATTCTGCACACAGTGTAAATTATTTATGAATTCCACCGCCGTCAGATTGACAATAAATTATCAATTCGCTATACTGAACTTGCAAGCGGCGAAAAAAAGTCGCCGAAATTTCAATGAAAAGAGGTAATTTGTTATGGCAAACAGATTTGTATTGAATGAGACCAGCTACCACGGCCCCGGTGCGATCCAGGAGATCGCCGGTGAAGTGAAAGGCCGCGGGTTCAAAAAGTGCTTTGTGTGCTCCGACCCGGACCTGATTAAATTTAATGTAACGAAGAAAGTGACCGATGTGCTGGAGAATGCCGGCATTGACTACGAGATTTACAGCAAAATCAAGGCCAACCCCACGGTGGAGAATGTGCAGACCGGCGTGGCCGCCTTTAAGGCCAGTGGTGCAGACTGCATCATCGCCATTGGCGGCGGCTCCTCTATGGACACTGCCAAAGCCATCGGTATTATCATTGAGAACCCGAAATTCAGCGATGTAATCTCCCTGGAGGGCGTGGCGCCCACCACCAAGAAGGCCGTGCCGATCATCGCCGTTCCCACCACTGCCGGTACAGCCGCCGAGGTCACCATCAACTATGTGATCACCGACACGGAGAAAAACCGCAAAATGGTGTGCGTAGATGTGCACGACATTCCCGTAGTGGCCGTTGTGGACCCGGAGATGATGGCATCCATGCCCAAGGGGCTGACCGCCGCCACCGGTATGGACGCACTGACCCACGCCATTGAGGGCTACATTACCAAGGCCGCCTGGGAAATGAGCGATATGTTCCACCTGAAAGCCATTGAGATCATCAGCAAGAACCTGCGCGGTGCCGTAGCCAACACCCCGGAGGGCCGCGAGGGCATGGCGCTGGGCCAGTACATTGCCGGTATGGGCTTCTCCAACGTGGGCCTGGGCATTGTGCACTCCATGGCGCACCCGCTGGGCGCTGTGTATGACACCCCCCACGGCGTAGCCAACGCCATTATCCTGCCCACCGTGATGGCCTACAACGCACCTGCCACCGGTGAAAAATACCGGGACATTGCCAAGGCCATGGGCGTTGATGGCGTGGACGATATGACTCTGGACCAGGCGCGTGCCGCTGCCGTGGACGCTGTCAAGCAGCTGTCCCAGGATGTGGGTATCCCCGCCGACCTGAAAGACATTGTAAAGCCGGAGGATGTGGACTTCCTGGCGCAGAGCGCTTATGACGACGCCTGCCGTCCCGGCAATCCCAGAGACACCAGCGTAGAGGAGATCAAACAGTTGTATCTCTCCCTGATGTAAATCTTTTTGCAAGACAGCCGCACCGCTTCGCCATGAGCAGTGCGGCTTTTTTGCGCCCCGGCATTGTATTTCCCGATCATTTATGCTATGCTAAAGGCAATGTGAGGAAGAAAGGTGATCTACATTGACCATTTCTGACGCAATTCGCTATGTTGGCGTCAACGATACAGACATTGATTTGTTTGAAAGCCAGTACCCGGTGCCCCAGGGCGTGTCCTACAACAGCTATCTGCTGCTGGACGACAAGATTGCCCTACTGGATACGGTGGACAAACGCAAATATGACGACTGGGCCGCAAAGGTGGACGCTGTTCTGGACGGGCGCACCCCGGACTACATTGTGGTGCACCACTTAGAGCCGGACCACGCCGGCAGTCTGCAAATGACCATAGAGAAATATCCCGGAGCCACCCTGGTGCTCAGCGCCAAGGCGCTGGCTATGCTGCCCCAGTTTTTTGACCTGCCGGCAGGCACCAAGACCCTGTCGGTGAAAGAGGGCGACACACTGGAGCTGGGTCACCACACCCTGACCTTTGTGATGGCACCCATGGTGCACTGGCCGGAGGTGATGGTCAGCTACGAACAAACGGAAAAGGTGCTCTTTAGCGCAGACGCCTTTGGCAAATTCGGTGCCGTGGGCACGGACGAGCCTTGGCCGGAGGAAGCCCGCCGCTACTTTATCAATATCGTGGGCAAATACGGTGCGCCGGTGCAGACCCTGCTGAAGAAAGCCGCCGCCCTGGATATTGCCACCATTTGCCCGCTGCACGGCCCGGTACTGCAAGGGGACCTGACCCCCTATCTGCACCTGTATAACACTTGGAGCAGCTATCAGCCGGAAACTCAGGGTGTGTTCATTGCCTATACCTCCATTTACGGCAACACGAAGACGGCTGCTCTGCTACTGGCGGAGGAACTGAAAAGCCGTGGCGTAACGGTAGAAATCGCGGACTTAAGCCGCACGGATTTGGCACAGGCAGTAGCAAAAGCATTTCAGTACAGCCAAATGGTATGCGCCGCCCCCAGCTATGACGGCGGGGTGTTCCCGGTAATGGCGGACTTCTTGCACCACTTAAAGAGCAAGAGTTACCAAAACCGCACCGTGGCCTTGATTGAAAACGGCAGCTGGGCGCCCAGCGCCGCCCGCACCATGACCGCCCAGTTGGAGGAGATGAAAGCCATCACCCTGCTGTCGGGCACCGTCACCGTGCGCGCCGCCTTAAAGGACGCAGACCGCGCCGCGCTGGCCGCACTGGCAGACGCGCTGGCGCAGTAAGGAGCAGACCATGGTTGTATATACAAACGCAGATTTCATCTCCCTGAATGAGGAGAATCTCACTTACAGTGTGCTGGTAGAGGACAAGGGCAAGATTGCCTATATCGGCTACAATACGCCCCTGTGTTACCGAGACGCCAAGGTGGTAGACCTGGAGGGCAAGGCGGTACTGCCGGCAGTAAACGACCTGATCCCGGTGGACTGCAAGGACGCCGGCTGTGCCGTACTGGCTGTGGGCGAAAGTGCCGACTTTGCCGTCTTGGACAAAAACATTCTCAAGGACCCTACCGCCTCGGTGGAAGCCGTGTACCTGAAAGGCCGCGACACCAGCAAAAGCCGCTTTCCGTTTTTTCATATCTAAAGTGTTACAGTAAAAGGCGCACACCAAAACCGGTGTGCGCCTTTTGTTTTCCATATTTGGCTATTTGCCCCCTCTACAAGGGAGCCTTATTTTTTTGTCTTTTTACCGCTTTTACTTATAATTTTCCCTGCTTTTTCTTCTTATAGTGTATCAGCAGCACCACGGCCGCAAACACAGCGGCAGTACCGAAAACCGCGCCAAAAGCAATGCCCGCAGTAGCCGGAGGCAGATATAACTTACCACCGTCCGACAAAGTGGGGGTCGCCTTTTCCGGCAATTTATACAAATCCGCACCGCTGTTTTTGCCATAGGCCACCTGCACCACGCTCACCTGGTACTTGCTCAGCTCCACCTGGAGGTCCGTGCCGGGGGTCAGCTCCGTTTGGGTAGGCGCAGTGGTATTGCTGTCCAGTTCATTGCAGGCAGACTTAAATTTGCCTTGCAGGCTTTGGACGGAAACCGCATTCGGTTTGTAGCCGTCCAACTGCACATTCACCGTCCGATCCTTGCCGGAGGTATTCACCAGCTTAATATACAGCACCTGGTTCTCCGGGTCGCAGGTAACGGACTGGTACACCCCGTCCTGTACGGTACTGCCGCCGTCAAAAGTGGCGTGCACATACTGCGTACCCACATTGTTGGCAAAGAGCATTTGCACATAATAGGAGGGAGTGAGCACCGTTTGGCGGCTGTCAAACCAAATGAGATTCACATTCCAGCTTTGGGCATTGACCTTGGCAAAGGTGGGGGCGTAGGATGCCATATCCACCACATCGCCGTTGCGTTCCAAGCCGGTCAGGTAGCTGGCTTCTTCCACCGCTTCCCAAATGTTGCTCTTGGTCTCTATGGTGCCGATCCCGGCAGAGGTGGCGGCGTACTCGCCCACAAACACATGGGCGCCGGAGCGGTCAAAGCTGTCGTAGCGATCGTTGTGGTCAAACAGGTAGCCGTCATAGGTATAATAATGCTCGTCCACCACCGTGTCCTTAAATTCCCGGTCAATCCACGCCATATTGCCGTCGTAAGCGTCCCCCTCCAGGTAAGTACCGGCAGAGGAGATCACCGTGATCTGTGGGTATTTCTCTTTTACCGCCTTGTAAAGCGCCTTGAAATTGCGTTCATACACGGCGCCCCAGTTCTCATTTCCCAGACCGATATATTGCAGATTAAAGGGCTTGGCGTGGCCGTTGGCCGCCCGCAGCGCGCCCCAGTAGCTGGTGGTGGCGTCGCCGTTGGCGTACTCAATCAGATCCAGTACATCCTGCACATAATTGTCCCACGCATCCGTGCCCGGGCGCAGAGCGATGGTGTCCAAATACGCCTCCCAATCGGCAGCGCTGTTGATGTTCAGCTTTTTGATTTTGTCCGTATATTCCTTGCGGGCGTCGGTATCCTTTTCGTCCAGGCCCACCTTTTCCGTCAAATACGCCTCCCACTGCGCGTCGGTCATGCCCAATTTGGCATACGCTGCCGCGTGGTCATCATAGGCCGCCCGCGGCTGGCAGCTGAGCCCCACATTCACAATGGGCAGCGCCAACGCGTTCAGATCCGCGCACAGCTGGAAATACTCGTGGTAACCCATGGCGTTGGTGTTGTTATAGTCCCGGCCATTGTCGTCCTTCCACAGGTTCTCACTTTGCTTGCGCTCCTCCAAGGGGCCGATGGTATTTTTCCAATTGTACAGCTGATCCAGGCTGCCGCCCTCTGCCAGGCACCCGCCGGGAAAGCGGATAAACCGCGGGTGCAGATTTTGCAGCGCTGCAAACAGGTCGCTGCGCAGGGTGGTGTATTTCCAGCTGTCGCTGCCGTAACCGTAGCTGCCCTGGGGCACCAGGGTGACGAAATCCAGGTATAAAGTCCCCTCACCCTCCAGCTGAAATACCAAAGCGCCATCCTTGCTGGCACTGGCGGTCAGCGGTACGGTCAGCTTGTTCCAGGCGCCGCCGGTTTTGCTCAAGTCCAGCTGCACCGCCGTCTGCTTGCCGTCGCCGCAGTCCAAATACACCTGCGCGGTGCCGGTAAAGCCGCCGGAGCGCACATAGCAGCTGAAATCATACACCTGGTCCGCCACAAAGCCCATATCCGCCGTGTTGGCTTTCTTTTTATCATATTTATCCGTCTTGTATTTATAAATCTCCGTAAAGCCCAGGTTCGTCAGGCTGCCCTTGCCGTCCACCGTCACCTTGGCATAGGTGGGATTGTTCTTATTTAGAGGCAGGTCGCCCTCGGTGGTCAGTTCCAACCCATCCGCCACCCAGCCGGTGGTAGGCGCAGAGGCGTACTCAAAGCTGTCGTTATTCACCAAATTGGACACCAAGCCCCCGTCGCAGGCGTAGCTGATGTCCTCAATAAACGCACCGTACAAATGATCCGAGATGGCGGTTTGCTTGGCGTCTGCCGCCACACGCAGCACTGTCTTATCCGCTGCCTGCACCGGCAAGGCGGCGCCCAAGGTCAGTGCACCGGCCAGCAGTGCGCAAAAAATCCGTTTCATATATAGAACCCCCTCTATTTTATACCTTTATTATAACATACTGCCCTGCCCCGGCGCAACTAAAAAAGGCCGTGCCTGCACGCAGTGTACAATTTTTTGTTAAAATTTTATCGAACTGTTTAATGTACTTTGTCAGTATAGGCATATTAAGATTTTGCCTATTTTTCAAGCCGGTTGACAGCGCCGAACCCTTGCCGTATAATAAATCTATTAAAAAGGTAGGTATTCGCTATGGAACAGGCATTTTCCAGAACAGAATTACTCTTGGGCAGCAGCGCTCTGGAGCGGCTGGCCGCCTCGCGGGTGGCGGTATTCGGCATTGGCGGCGTAGGTGGCTATGTGTGCGAGGCTTTGGCCCGTACCGGCGTGGGGCACCTGGATCTGATCGACAGCGACACAGTGGCCGTGTCCAACATCAACCGCCAGATCATCGCCACCACCAAAACCGTGGGGCAGTACAAGACGGACGCCATGGAGGCTCGAATCTTAGACATCAATCCGGCGGCCAAGATCACCAAGCACAACTGCTTCTTTTTGCCGGAAACGGCGGCGGATTTTCCCTTTAACCAATACGATTATGTGGTGGACGCAGTAGACACCATGAGCGCCAAGCTGGCGCTGGTGACCCATTGCCACGCCGCCGGCGTGCCCATCATCTGCGCCATGGGCGCCGGGAATAAGCTGGACCCCACCGGCTTTCAGGTGGCGGACCTGGCTAAAACGAAAATGGATCCGCTGGCCCGGGTCATGCGCCGGGAGCTGAAAAAGCGGGGCATTCACCACCTAAAGGTGGTCTACTCCGAAGAACCACCTATTCCCACCGCCAGTGCCGGACAGGAGGATCCGGATCACCCCGGCCGCCGCAGCACCCCTGGCAGTGTGGCCTTTGTGCCCTCCGTGATGGGCCTGATCCTAGCCGGCGAAGTAATCAAGGATCTGATCAAAGCGGAAAAATAAGCAAGCAAAAAGCCAACCGAGCAAGACGCCCGATTGGCTTTTTTTCTGTTTTGGCAACACGCCATTTATGCAGGGATTGTCGGTCACTGGCGCACCGGCAGTCAACAAAAAACTTCACTTTCACTGCTCACAGGGTCATTTTTGGTACAGTGAAACGACCCGGAACAGATTTTCATTGCACTTTACCGTGGAGCGTGGTACAGTAGGCTTGTAAGGCGGGTGGCCGTCTTGCATATAGGCTTATCATTATACATTTTGTACTCCTATTTTCATTTTTTACTTCCTTGTGTTATTTTCCTTTCTGCGGCTCGGGCAGCCACCTACCCGGGCAGCCCACACCCTTGGCGGGTGGCCGCCCGCCATCTACTTTTTTTTATCTTAGAAGCGCAGAACTTCTAAAATGCTGATCGCGTCGTCCGGTGTTTTGCATTTCTTCAAGGCACCGGACACAAATTCAATCTACCTAACCCACAGGCCTGACCGAGCAGATCACAACTGCCCGGCTTTTTCTATACCTCGCATTACCAAGTACTGCAATAAGTACTGCAACGCCGGAGAACACGTACTGCTCCACCGGCAGAAATGCGTAATCGATCACAGAAATATAAGGCACTCGCTGCGAAACAGTCCCCCGGACTGTTTCTGCCAAATGCTGCGCATTTGGAGCCTCGTGTCGCAAGTTCAAATCTTGCAAATAAACAAAAAAGGAAGCAGGACATTTCGGCTGCTCCACCGGCAGAAATGAGTAATCGGCACAGAGATATAAGGCACTCGCTGCGAAACAGTCCCCCTGACTGTTTCTGCCAAATGCTTCGCATTTGGAGCCTCGTGTCGCAAGTTCAAATCTTGTAAATAAACGAAAAAAGAAGCAGGACATTCCGGCTGCTCCACCGACAGAAATGCGTAATCAAGCACAGAGATATAAGGCACTCGCTGCGAAACAGTCCCCCGGACTGTTTCTGCCAAATGCTTCGCATTTGGAGCCTCGTGTCGCAAATTCAAATCTTGTAAACAAACAAAAAAGGAAGCAGGACATTCTAAAGAATGTCCTGCTTCTTTTTGGTCGAGGTGACAAGAATATAGGCGTAAAATTTGGCTTAGCAGCGGGCTTTTTGCCATTCTGTACTGCAACAGTACTGCAACGCCGTTACTGCCCGCAAGGGAGCGCTTCTCTTTTCTTATCCCCGGGCAGTATTTTTCTGTGGGGCATTCGGGGTAAGCTGCTGCATATAGGCGTCTGCCGCCTCTGTGTACTTATTTTCATAATCTGAAAACACATCGCAGTAGGTGTTTAGTGTGGTTTCGATATTGGCGTGGCCAAGGCGTTTCTGGAGCACTTTTACAGGCATACCGCTCTCAATGCAGCGGGTGGCGTATGTATGCCGCAGACTGTGGAGAGACACCACGCCGGGCACGGCAGGATCCAGCAGATTGTATTTTTTCAAGATACGCTGAAATTGTAAGTTGACCTGGCTGGTGGTCAGCACCTTGTGCCCTTTGAAATCGTAGAACAGCAGATCCAGGCGGTTTGGTTGCCACTGCTCCATATATTCGGACAGAATACGGTATGGGGCGTCCGTCAGGCTCAAAAGCCGCTGCCCGGCGTAAGTCTTGGTCTTGGTGCCGATGACGGCGTGGTCCGTCTGATCCTTGGTCACCGTGCGCCGCACATTCACGGTGCGGAATGTCAAGTTGACATCGTGCACATCTAAGGCGTTGATCTCGCCCATACGCATACCGGTGCATAACATCAACATCATCTGCTCCCAGTAGCGGCAGCCACGCTCTTGGTCGTTCATGATATGCACAAACTTGGTCTGCTCCTCTACGGTCAAAGCACGCACCTTGCGGGTGGCCTTGTTGCTCTTTGGCTTTTTCATTCCGCGCATAGGATCCTTGCGGATCAGGTCATTGTCAAGAGCCGTGCGGAAGCAGCGGGCAAGCAGGGCATAATCCTTGGCGATTACCGAATTGGAGCAGCTGGTGATCTCTATCAGATATTGGGTCACCTGCGGTGGCCGCACAGCTTGCAGCGGGCGGTCGCCTATGGAGCTGGCGGCGATCCGCTTATAGCTGGCCAGTTTGCGCAGGTAGGTGTTGTCCCCTATCTGGTTTAGTGCCCGGTCTGTCTCGACAAGCGATAAGATATACTGGGCAATGGTGATCTTGTCCGGCTCAATTACAGAGCCGGTGGCAAGTTCATTTTTCAGAGCGTCCAGCTTTGCCCGCACATCTGCCTGCCGTTTACCGTATATCGTCTTTCTTTTCGGCTTGCCGTTGGCGTCCACGCCTATAGTCAGCTGGGCAGCCCATAGGCCTTTACTCTCCACCTTGTAGATGGATCCGTCTCCATTTCCTCTTCTTCTTGGCATTGTACTCACTTTCTCCTTTGCATAGCAGCGGGCAGCACCTAAAAAAGGGCGCAAAAATGCCCTGCTTGATTTTTCAGCAGGGCTGTGGTACAATAACCGTGTTGGGTGGGTATTGTATTACACAATCCTGCTTATCGGCTCTCCGCTGTTGGCGCAGTGGAGGGCTTTTTTTATTTTGTTGTGACTTACTCCAGCTTCCCGGCCAACGCCTGGAATTGATGAAGATAGGTGCCTCTGATGTCCTCAAAGATCTTGGTGGCCTCTGCGTCATCGTACAGGTGCGTGGTCAGGTTGCGGGCGTTCAGGATCTCAACCCACACCAGGTCGTTATCCACAAGACCGTCTGCAAAGGCCTGGCGCATAACCGGCTTGGGGCTGTTCACTTCCGTATAGCCCTGCTCCAGCAGGTACTCACGGCAGGTTTTCCACGCCAGCTCGGTGCAGAATTCAAAGCGCTGGATCACACCGTCACGCACGGTGGAGTTGGGCAGTTTGTCATAGTCGGCAATGGCCTCCTCCAGGCGCTGCACTGCGTCTTTGAATTTGTCCCGCTTCTCTTCATATTTGCTCATTAAGGATACACCGTCCTTTTCTATGTTCTTCAGTAGCTTGGGGTCCGTGTCCCGGCGGACAAAGACCAGGTCAAAGTCCAGCAGGGTGGGCAGATCTTCAATGGCCTGGGCAAACAGCGCCTGCTGTGCCTGGTTCTCTATGCCATACACTGCCAGGTCAATATCGCTGCGCTGCCGGTTGTCCCCTCGTGCCCGGGAGCCGTAAAGCACCACCTTAGCCGCGCCGTACTGCCGGCCGATTTTTGCAATTTGTCTGTATAATTCTTTCATTTCTTCACTCACGCTATATCACATTCAAAGTAGAATTCAAGTGCCTTATGGATAAAATCTTCTGTCACATTGAAATACTCGGCCAGCTCGTAAGGCTCCAGGCCCTGGCGCAGCTGCGCCTCCAACTCGGCCTTGGGGATCAACTTCTTTACCGCCCACTTATCTGCCCGGCGTTCGTGCTTACTGCGCCGGTCAAGCGGGGCATATATGTTGTAGAACGACCCGGTTATGCAGTGCCCGGCTTCGTGGGCAAGGCGGCAGCGGGCCTCTGCGGTGCTCTCCAGGCTCTGCTCGTCCAATGCTATGTAATAATCATCGCCGATATTGGCCGACGCAGACTTGGCAGCGGGCATACTGCCCAGATACACCTCAATATTATTGCGCTCGATCTCATCGAACAGGGACTCAGTTGTTGTCATTCTCTCTCTTTCTCTTATCCTTTATAAATGCCACAAATCCTTTAACTTCGTTCCACATCTCATCGGTGACTTCACCGTCACCGCCGAATAGAGCCACTTTGGCGATTTCCTCCGGACTTTGTTGGTCCGGGGGATTTTTTATGTCCGTATTTCCCAAAAGGTAGTCCACCGACACGCCAAAGTGTTCGGCTATAGCAGTTAAAGCGTCAGCTGACGGTATGCTACCATAGCGCCACCGGCCAACAGTCGCTTTGGAATAACCAAGTGACTGCCCAACGCCGGTCGTAGTGCCGCCCTCTTCTTTGCAGAGTGCAGTAAATCTCTCGAAAAAATCCACAATTTTGCCTCACTTTTTTTGTGCATAATCACGAAAGTACGCAAATGTAGACTTTTAGTGTTGACAAGTACACTCTGGCAGCCTATAATGGCAACTGTAGTCAACAAATGCGGACTCGCGCTGTTATCTTAGGTCTCAGAACAGCCTCATTATAGCACGCTTGTACGCATTTGTAAACTACAAAATGCAAAAAAGTGTGCATTTGTGCACAAAAGCACAGAAAAGGAGGTAACACAATGGACGAGTGGATCGCTGAGGCTATCGGAAAAATGCACATCAACAAGATCACACAAGTTGAGCTCGCGCAGTATATGGGTTACACGCGCAGCTACATCAGCTCAATACTGATTGGCCGACGCAAACCGCCCCAGGCAAAAGAGCGGATCCTCGGCGCAATCAACGAGATCATCGCCGAGCGCAACAACTAAATACACGGCCAGCCTTTAGATAAGCAGCAGGCAGTTAAAGCGAGGTGAATAAAAGTGATTGTTGTATTGGTTCTTGCCGCCTTAGCAGCGCTCAGTGCTCTGATGGAGCATTGGAAGCTGCGTGCGGTTCTGTATTTTCTGGCACACAAGAACATCCAATTCACCGAAGCGGATATGGAGAAGTGCCTGCGCCAGGTGCTGGAACACCAATTCAAACGGTAGGTGGATTAAGCAACATTGATGATAAGACACTGGTTGCGACGGATGAGAGAACATTCAGAGAAGCAGAGGCAAATTTGGAAGCAATTTTCTTTGTTTTTCTCCATACATTGTCATCTCGGATGTTATCCAGCAGATCGTGACCTGGCATGAGGATGGATTCCACAAAATATGTTGGTGTGGTGCATAGATCTGCAACCGAGACGGCCTTTATGTATCTGGCCTCTGACAGCAAGCTGATTGTATACAAGATTTCTTCAGAAGTGTATGGGTCTATTTGAATGGTAGAGGCGTCTAAGTGGTCATTGTAACCAAGGTGCTCTTCAAGGTAGATCAGTACCTCTCTTACACAGTCTTTGTTTAATTTCATCTGATTTCGTCCTTTCGTCATAATAACATCATTATAGCAACAATTTACAACCAATGCCAGCCTTTTGGGCGGCGGCAGAGATACGCAGGCAGCGGGACCTTTTTTCATTTCTTCTCTTTCTTCTTTTCTTTTTTGTCAAATTTACCCATTATATTCCTGCTTCCGGTGCCCGCCCCACCCAACATCACATTTATCGCCAACGGCACTTTTGCCGTGCAGCGGGCAGCTTGCGGCTCTGCCGCTTGCCCAAAGGGCTGGCCTAATCAAGAAAGGAGAAATAACAATGAAAGTACCCATCAACAAGGACAGCCCCTTGGCAATGGACGACTTCGACGCCGCCGTGCAGCAGCGTATGGAGCGCCTGCAAAGCTATATTGACCTGATCCGCACCGCCGAAGCTGTAGAGGAAGAGGTCAAGGTCAAGGGTACAAAACTGTATCTTGGTCCGGAAGATGTGGCGGCATACCTGAACTGTAGCATACCAACGGCGCGGCAGTATATGCACCGCCCGGGCTTCCCTCTCATTCAGTTGGGTGAGAACGGCACAAAGTTGGCTGTGTTCGCCCCGGCGTTCCACGCCTATAATGCAGGCAAATATTGATTTTGCAGTCAACTGCAAAGAAAGGACAAACCAATGACGAAACGAGAAAAGGCCGGCGTGGTCCTGGTGATTACCGGTTTTCTGCTGGTGATGTTGGGCTGCTGCCTGGTGGCGGATAATCCGTACTGGTGGATGTCCGTTGTAATCAGCGGCACCGGCTGCGCATTGATCGCCCTGGCAGTGTTCGTGCTGCCAAAGGACGAGGACGAGCCGCAGCAGGATAAACGGCTGGTGATCGAGGACGAAAACCGCAAGGTGGTACTGGTAGCGCCGCTGACAGACTTTGAATTGGCGTATCTGCACGCCGTCAAACTGGGAAAGGATGATGAAAATGGACGATTACATTGATTTGGTGATTGCTAAGCTGGACGAGGACCACATTGTCCTGCGGGCGCCGTGGAACACCGTTAGAGCCGGCGACACCGTGTATGTGCGGGGTGACGGCAACTACGAGGCGCTGGAAGTAATTGCAGAGCAAAAAACCAAGGCTCTGATGGAATTGCCGAAAGTGACCGCCATTATGCTGCCGCTGGAGTATGACGACGAACAAAGCGGCGGGCAAAAAGAAAAAGCCGACTGAGCGACCAGTCGACTTGAACACAGGCGGCGAAAAGAAAGTAAAACGCCTGCGCTATATCCATTATATATAAGGACCGCAGAGAAGTCAAGGACAAGCCGTGCGGCAAGGGCGAAAAAAGGGGTCTGTGCTCCTTTTTTGCTCCTTGTTCAAAGTATTATTTTTAGGCGCAAAACGCCAACGGCAAAAATATATCGCTTGGCATTCTTCAGCGGGTTCAGGCGCAGGCAGGAGACCGGCGGCAACAGGGTGTGCACCCGCGCCGCATAATGAGGAGCTGTGCTCTGTGGGAATGTGGAACACGCCGGTGAACCGGTGGGAAACTTGCTTTTCCACCCGGGAGCCGATCAGCGTTTTCCAGCATTTCCATAGAGTGCCGGTCCGTCCAGAAAGGAGCAAACCAAAATGCCATGGGTGCAAAAGACCACCCACGCAGGTAAATGTATCTACATTCAGCGGCATTACTCCTCCCGCTACGGCAGCAAGAATAAATGTACCAGGGGTAGCAATTATGGCAAGACAAGCGAGGCGCAGGCGGCAGTCAACAACCGCCAGGCGTGCCTACAGCAAGAGATGATTTTTAACGCCAATTTTGGTCCAGGTGATCTGACCGCTACCTTTACATTCCGTAAGGCGGACAGACCCAAGAATCTGCAAGAGATCAAGAAACTGTGGGCGGCATATATGGCCAAACTGCGATATGCCTACAAAAAGGTAGGTGTGGAGTTCAAATGGATGAGGGCCATTGAGACCCCGGACAAGAACCCGCATATCCACATGGCGCTGTCCGGCATCGACATAGCCAAGCTGCCTCGGTGGCCGTATGGGCGGGTGGACTTTATGCCGGTTGATGACAGAGACCACCACACCTACGGTGGGTACCTGCGTGAGGAAACACATATCAAGCAAGGGCACAAAGGTAAGTACACCACGGCCAAAGCAAAGGTATGCTACAGCCGCAGTCGCAACCTGACCGTACCGGAGCCGGAGTACAAAATCATTTATAATGACCACTGGGCGGACGAGCCAAAGGCACCAAAGGGCTATTATGTTGTCCGGGACACCCTGAACAACTGGGAGGACGAAGTCACCGGGTTCAAGTACCAGTCCTATGTGCTTTGCCCGATCTCAAAGAACCAACCGCACCGGCGGTGTTAGGAGGGCGACAATGACATACATACAGCAATGGGAACAAATGCGGGACAAGGTGCGAAACTTGGAACAGGAACGCCAAACCCAGCTGATCTTGGCACCGCACAACGCCTACGGCTTCAAGCTAAACATCAACCACCCGCTGATCCGGCCTAAGTGGGACGCCTTTAAGAGCACCAAGGGCCTGGGCCAGTATGGCATGACGGACGATCTGCGCCGGGAATTTGAGGAGGCAGTGCTGGCCAGTAAGTACATGCAAAAGTGCATGGAGCAGGAACAAAGGAAGATTGGCGCCGTCGAGCACCAATTCATCCGTATGGCCTACTCCGTAGAGAAACAGGCAGCGGGCTAATGGGTACCCAAGAACACTGGACTGCTGCCCAGTACCAGGAGTATCTCCGGCAGCGGGCCAAAGGCGGGAACAAATACCACGCAGTAAAAGCCCAAATGGACGGCCGCACCTATGACAGTCGGAGCGAGTGCAAGCGGGCAAAGGAGCTGCAACTGTTGGAACGGCACGGCCTGGTGCGCAATCTGCGCGAGCAGGTGCCGTATGAGCTTATTCCTGCCGGCGTTGGCAAATACCGTAAAGAGCGCTCAGTGGTGTACAAGGCGGATTTCGTTTATGAAGTATGCCAGCCGGACGGCACCTGGAAATGGGTGGTAGAGGACACCAAGGGCGCCAAAACAAAGGAATACATCATCAAAAGAAAGCTGATGCTGTACATTCACGGCATCAGCATAAAGGAGACGGAAAAATGAATTTCAAAAAATTGCTATCCATTTGCAAACGAAGCAAGGCCTATTTTCTATATGACCTGCCTGACGGCGAGCAAATGCTCAGTAATGGCAGCTGCGGTTACATCCTGTACGGCCACCCTGAATACACGCCGGAGACGCTGCGCATGGTCGCTGACTTGGCAGAGGATGACAGCGTGATCATGACAAGAATGCCAAAAGCGGATCTGCCGCTGGCAGACCAATGCCCCAATGAAGAATATGCCGCCCCGCTGGACACCTGCATTGTAGCCGCAGGCGCTGTATGGCAACCGCTGATTGTAGGTGCGGGCATGACATTCATCAACAGAAGAGCGTTGCAACCTATCGAAAAGGAAGAAGAGGGATATTACCTGTACAAGCGCGGGGACCTGGTGGTAGTTAAGTCCGGCCTGATCGTGCAGGGCGTGATCAGCACAATGGATCTGTCCAAAGCAGAAGCTGTATGCCGGGATCTGATCAACCTGGGCACCGTGGCCGGTATGGCCTTTGAGGAGCGCAATAATGAAGAATGAAAGGAAAAACGATGTGCACAGGAATGACAAGTTTTAACCAGCCAGACGGCTGGATCAGTGTAAAGGACAGGCTGCCTGACCCGCCGAGAATGGAAGGAGAAAATGAAGATTAACAAAATCAAAATTGATGTTGCACTTACAACAAATCAAGCAATACGGTTTGTTAAATCAAATCCCTGCTGTATTTGTTCGTGTGAAAGTTTTTGCAATATCAAATACAAAGGAACTTGCCCGATTTGGGTAAACTTAAAATCTGCGCTAATTGATGTTCAGGAGGTGGAAGAATGACAATACAAAAAGCAATGGATAATATTGAAGAAATTTTGTGTAGCTTTGTACGCGATGACAATAGTATAGCTTATGAACTTGATACAAACGATTGTAATTGGATAGAAATGGCAAAATCTGCACTTGAAAAGCAGGTACCAAAAAAGCCTATCACAGAAACGGTAAATCGTGGTATATCAGCTTCTGGCGAATATGACATTGATTTTAATTATCTTTGTCCAAATTGCAAGACTGTTGTTGGTGACTATGAAACTAATGAAGCTTTTTATAAATTTTGCCCCGAATGTGGACAGGCTTTAGGTTGGAAAGAAGCTGTTATGGCCATTGAGGAGCGCAATAATGAAGAATGAGAACGAAAAAACTACTATTGCCATCTTGGCCACGATATGCAGAGATGTGTGTATCTATGGCTCTATCAATAACCGGTGCGGGCTGGACAAGTCGGAACTGGACGAGCACTGCCGGCGTTGCGCGCTGGCGCAGATCAAGGAGGTAACGCTGAAATGACCGAGAAAATCCAAAAAGCCATTGATAAGATCGACCAGGAGGCGGAGAAAATGGGCAGCGCCACCGTGCGCCTGCTTTGCTCACACATTATCGACCACTGCCTGGTGAATGACGGCAACGCCGACAAAGTGCTGGCAGAGGGCAAGAGTCTGAAAGGCTGCTGGGATCACATCACCAGCAACGCACGGAAACAAGCAGTGGGCAACTGCGCAGCCGTGCCGGACGACACCGTGTACGAATGGGCAGCGGACTATTACGGCTTTAGCACCGAAGAGACCAAGGCTGAGATCATCGACCTGCTGGATCTGCTGTGAGGTGTCGGTATGGGAAAGAAACTGAACACGCTTACGCAGGAACAGGCTCAGAAGATTTGGAACGGCCGCCCGAAACTGCCGGAGAAAAAGATATTGGCATTCGCACATAAGCAGGTGTTCGTCAACGAGCAGTATTTTTTCAAACACAAAGAATACGGTCACAGATATGGCTACTGTACCGCTTGCGGCAAGGATGTGCAGATCGACATTGAGAATATGCGGCTATGGACGGACAAGCACGCAGCCTGCCGCTCTGCACGGCATAACGACACCGTATGCTGCCCCGCCTGCGGGCACGAAGTCCAAGTCAAAGACGCCGGGCGTGGCCGTAGTCAGTTGGTCAACGCGGCAGTGGTAGCGGTAACGCAGCGGACAAGGAACGGTGGGATATTACTTTCTTTCGTTGGGGTGTACGAAAACTATAGATACGACTTTAAGGCCGCGCCAGAAATGGACAGACTGCTGTACGCCGCATACTTCAACATTGGGCAGCACTTCGTGGCTGAACGCAGTTACTATTGTGACGATATGTTCATCAGCGTAAAACAAAAGCCAACACGCAAACTGCCGTGCACGGTGGAGCCAGCCAAACTGGATCACAACAGTTGGAAGTGCACAGAGGGAGAGGGAGCAAAACTGCTGGGCTTTGAAGAGACGCTGGAGAAAAGCAACCTACGCTATCTGCCGTGGGAGACATACCACGAATGTGCGCAGCAACTGTACCGTAGCGCTATAGCCAACTACCCGGTCAACCTGCTTGGGTTACTGTATCAATATAGCCGGTACCCGGTGCTTACAGAGCGTCTAATAAAAGAGGGCAACGGTGACCTGGTAGCCGAACAGGTGGAGTGGAATTGTACAGCCGGTCTAGACTACAAGCAAGTGGTGCCTTACAAGGCTATGCGACTGACCAAGCAGGAGTACCGTATGTTAAAGACGCAAGACAACATTTGCTGTTCAACGCTCAAAGCAACAAAGGCATTGAAAAAATACGGCTGCAAAATGACAGACGAAAATTTCCGCTTTTTTCTTGTTTTTCAGCACAGCTGGAGCCAGCAGAAATGCTATAAGGCGCTTGATGTTTTGCGGCAGAATCTATCTCCGCAAAAGGCAATAAACTGGGTAAATCGGCAGGCAGCGGGAGGATATGGAACACCAACAAATGTGCTGTCCGATTACAGCGACTATCTGGATCAGTGCAGGCGGTTGGGTCTGGATGTTAACCGTAAAGAGGTAGCCGTTCCACAGGACTTGCGAGACCTACACCGCCAGTATTCCGAAGAGCTGACACGCAGAGCAAACGAAAAGAAAATAAAAGAACGAGCTGAGCGAGCAAAGAAGTTAGCTAAGGATCTGCCAAAGTTGAAACGAAAATATACATACGCCAGCAGCGGGCTGTTCATTCGGCCGGCCGAGGGGCCGGAAGATCTGCTGAAAGAGGGCTGTGCCCAGCACAACTGTGTGTACTCCTGTTACACGGAAAAATACCTGGACAGAAAGACGGATATACTTTTTGTTCGCAAGCAGTCGGACCCGGATCAGTCCTATGTGACCGTAGAATTCAAGGACGGCACTGTTATTCAGTGCAGAGCCGATCACAACCGACCTGCACCGCCGGATGTGCAGGAGTTCATGCAAGCCTGGCTTGCCTACCTAAAGTCGAACAGAAAAACGAAAGCAGTCAGTTAAGGAGGACTTATGGATAACCAAATCACTACAATGCAAGAAGTAACGCCCACAACCCAGAAAGCCTACGACACCCACGCCCGGATCCTGGCCAACGGCCAGGTAATGGCCAGAGCACTGGTAGATGTGTGCCACGATCTTAAGACAATGCGGGATGAGGGACTATACACGGAGCTGGGCTATGACACATTCGAGGAGTACGCCGAGCAAGCCTGCGGCATTAAGCAGCGGCAAGCCTATTCCTACATATCAGCCTATGAAAAGCTGGGCCAGAAGTATATGGCCGACCACGCCGACCTGGGGATCACCAAGCTGGAGTTGATCTCTCAAATCAGTAGCTACGAGCGGGAAGAGTTTGCGGCCGATGTGGATTTGGAGAGTGCCACAGTCAGGGAGTTAAAGGCTGAGGTGGAACGCTACAAGAAACAGACGGAACAGTTGACCTTCGATCTTGGCCAGGCACAGAGCGAATTAAGCGAAGAACCGGAGCCGGTGGACACGGACGCACTCCGTTCTTCCATTGAGCAGGAAGTAAAAGCCAAGTACAGCGCCCAGCTGGAAGAATTGCAGCAGCGGGCCGACGCAGTGCCGGACCCGGAGGCGATCCGTAAGGAAGCGGAAAAGGAAGCCGCCAAGGAATACAAAGCTAAACTGGCAACGGCAAAGGCAGCCGCCGAGAAAAAAGCCAAAGCCGCTGTAGAAAAGCTGGAGCAGGAAAAGGCAGACCTGAAACGGCAGTTGGACAGCAGTGCCACCAAACTGGACGCCGCTGTTCGGCAAGCCAAGGCAGCTGGCGCAGACACGGATGTGGCAGCCTGCCGGGTGTACTTCACCGAGCTGCAACAAACCGCCGCAAAGGTACAGGAGCTGATCGGCAAGATCAATGCCAAGGATCCGGCCACCGGCACCAAACTCTCCGCCGCCGTCATTTCCGTTTTGCAGTCAACTGCAAAGAACTTGGAGGCGGAAAGGTAGAAAAATGAAAATAAGCAAACACAAAATTGATGTTATAGATACAACAAATCAAGCAATACGATTTGTTAAAGCAAATCCCTGCGGTATTTGCTCGTGCGAGAGCTTTTGCAATATCAAACACAAAGGCACCTGCCTGATTTGGGTAAACTTAAAATCTGCGCTAATTGATGTTCAAGAGGTGAAAGAATGAACATCCAACTGGGCAAGCAGTCGGACACCGAACGCGGCAACGGCGGGTTCGGGAGTACAGGGAGGTGAGCAGGATGTGTACAGCAGCACAAATCATTCTTGTGGCCGGGGCGGTCATTGTTGCATTTTTCGGCGTGATCGGCTTTGGTCCGAACTTTAAGAAGTGAGCGGAATAAAAAGCAGGAGGAAAAATGACGAACAACGAAAAGAAGGAATGGCTGCAACGCTATCGGGAGTGCTGGGCGGAGGTTGAGATTACACAACAGGAGATCGAAGAACTGAACAGCCGGGCGCAAAAGATCACGGCTTCCATCTCTCCCACGCCGGGGGGCGGGCAGCGGGCGGATTTCACCTTGACGGTAGATCGCATTATAGAACTGAAAGAGAAGCTGGACCAACAAGTCCGGCTTGCTCTGTTGCAGCGGGCAGAAATTGAGGCTGCTATAGAACGGGTGCGCAGTCCGTTGCACCGGCGTGTGTTGCGTCGGCGGTATTTGAACGGTGACACTTTTGAGAAGATCGCGGTGGACGAAGATATTACATACAATCACCTGGTCTCTCGCATTCACCCGCAGTCCCTGGATATGCTGGAATGCGAAAAATAAAAAACCACTATGCAATGCATGTTGATGTTATAGTATGCAGGTTACCGTCTGTGTTATAGTATAAACTGCCAAACAGATTGAAAGAGCGCTCCAAACGGTGCGCTCTTTGGATTTTATGTATATTTTCCTTGCGCCTTTTTCCTCTAAAGTGCGGTTACTACGAGGCCCGTTTTCAGATGTGCTATAATTATGGTGAGCAGAAAGGGGGGAAAACAAATACATGCGTAAACGCTCTAAAAAACCTTTAGGCAAGCAGCAGAAGAAGAAACGGAAAAATCGTAAAGTTCGAGAGTATGAAAAGATCAAGATGGAACTGACTAACCTGTCTCCGGCGGAACGCCGACGCGAACGCATTTTAGCAGAGGCCGAAGAGAAAACCGCGATAAACACTACTCCTTTGACGATTTCTGTAATATCGATGATATTTTCGTGGTTTGCAGTCTTTCAAAGTGAGATTTACGAAATCCTCAAAGATTGGTTTCAAACATTGCTCGAAGAATATTCAAATCATGCTGAAATAATTCAAAAGATACAACAGAAGATGAGTGACATTCAGAATAGTCATATTGAGATATTCGGCGTGGTTGTAGTTGCTTCAGCAATAGCAATAACAATTATACGGGTTCATCAGTTGCGTCTCGAGAAAGCAGCCCGCAAAAATAGAATTCGGCTCGAAATACTGGATGAATTTTTTCCAAATAGCAAACAGAAAAAATAACAGCATATAATCCGCAATTATTACAAAGGAGGTGAGCAGCGTGGGTAAAGAGACCTTAACACCTAAACAAAGGCTGTTCTGTTATGAATATGTGCTCGACCATAACGGGAAACGGTCCTACCAGGCTGCTTACCCAAATTGTAAGGCGCCCGGGAGCGCAGAAAGCCAAGCAAGCCGATTGCTAAGAAATGATAAGGTAAAAAAATTTATCGCTGACCTGGAAAAGCGAAAGCTGGACAAGTTGGATTTCACCGCAACGGATGTGCTGAACGCACTGTGCTCCATCGGGTTTGCAGAGACGGCGAAGCCGCCGAATACCTCTGATCGGGTGAAAGCCCTGGCAGAGCTTCTGCGTCACTTTGAATTGGCCCGAGGGCATGAAGATGAACAGACGGACGATGGCTTCTTGGAAGCCTTGGAGCAGAAAGCGGGTGAACAGGTATGGGAAGAATAAGTACCTTTCATTTTCAGCCATTCTCCGCCAAGCAGCTCCAGGTGCTCACCTGGTGGTGCAAAACATCACCTGTGAGCGACAAAAACGGAATAATTGCAGACGGCGCTATACGATCCGGTAAGACGGTGAGTATGGCGCTTAGCTATATTCTGTGGGCTATGAGTACCTACAGCGGCATGAACTTTGCTATGTGCGGAAAGACGATCAGCTCCTTTCGCCGGAATGTGCTTTCTTTTCTGCCTGTAATGCTGCAAAGTCGTGGGTATCAGGTGAAATACAGCCGCAGCGACAATGTGCTTGTGGTAACACGGGGTAATACGGAAAACGCATTTTACATTTTCGGGGGCAAGGACGAAAGCAGCCAGGATCTGATCCAGGGTATGACTTTGGCCGGTGTGTTCTTTGACGAGGTGGCTTTAATGCCCCAGTCCTTTGTACAGCAGGCCACCGCCCGGTGCTCTGTCAGTGGTGCAAAATTCTGGTTCAACTGCAACCCGGATAACCCACATCACTGGTTTTATGAAGAATGGATCCTGCCGGAGAAGCGGCAAGAAAAGCGAATACTCTACCTTCACTTTACGATGGACGATAACTTGTCCTTGACAGAGGAGGTCAAAGCCCGGTACAGAACGATGTACGCGGGCGTTTTTTATGCTCGGTATATCCTGGGCGAATGGAAAGTGGCAGAGGGCCTGATCTACGATATGTTTGACGAAAGTCGGCACTGTATTCCGCTGCCGCCGGAGAGTGAACTACAAGGTTCTGCCTATATCAGTGTGGACTACGGTACGCTAAACCCCACGGTGTTCTTGATGTGGAGAAAATACCACGGCAAGTGGCTATGCGCCAAGGAATATTACTATTCCGGGCGGGAGAACCACAGGCAAAAGACGGACGCCGAATACGCAGATGATCTGGTACAGTTCCTGGGAAACACGCCATACACCTGTGTGGTCGTAGACCCTTCGGCGGCTTCTTTCATTACAGAACTGCAAAGGCGGGGGCTCAAGGTATTAAAGGCGGATAACGCGGTGCTGGATGGAATCCGTACCGTATGTACGCTATTGCAGCGGGCGGATCTGCTGTTCAGCAAGGACTGCACCCGTACCATTGCAGAGTTTTACGCCTACCGTTGGTATGACAAGGCGGCGGAGGCTGGCCGGGACGAGCCGGTGAAGCAAGACGACCACGCCATGGACGCCATGCGATATTTTGTAAGCACCGCTTTGGGGCGGATCGTAACAAGGAGGAATTGAATATGATACTTTACATGAACCGGCGGGATGTGTCGGAGGTGGAACAGGGCGTACTGTCGTCTGCCGTGATTGATTATGTGGTCGGTCGGGCAAACGAATATGAGCGGCGCTGCCATGCCCTCTATGGCCGATATATTGGCGTGCCGCAAATCCACCGAGGAGAGGACGAGAACGATGTGCGGGCGGAGGCCAACTACGCCAAGTATATCGTGGATATTATTCGCGGTTACTTTCTAAGCGAGCCGGTAAAGTACGACTGTAACGACAAGGACAAGAAAGACAGCCAGGCTAAGCTGTCCCTGGTGTCTACGGTGGAGGCCAAGCTGGATCGGCAAAGCGGCAACCTGATCCGGCATAACGCTGTGGACGAAAACAAAGACGGCCTGTGCGATCTGTGCGGCAAGGAAATTGACATTTCTGCCGTGATGGCTGCCTATCACAGTCAGAATATTGCTACGATAGATCAGCGGATTGGCAAGGCCATGGGCATATACGGTGAAAGCTGCGAGCTGCTATATGCCAGCACAGAGGAGCAACCACGCCCGCGATCCGCAGTGTATGCGCCGGATCAAATTGTCCTGGTGCAGGATGACACGGTGGAGCATAAGGATCTGTTTGCCCTGTGGTTTGAGCAGCGGGAGCGCACAGATCGTAGCCGGTATTATGCGGTGACAGTTTATACCGCCACACAGTACCAGCAGTATGAAAGTGACGATCTGGACAAGGAAAACTATATTTACCACCCGGTGGGCGCGCCTGTGCCCCACTTCTTTGACGGTGTGCCGGTGGTGTGTTATGAGAACAACGAGGAGCGGCAGGGCGACTTTGAACAGGTGGCCAACTTGATTGACGCCAGAAACGAGCTGCTGTCCGACCGGCTTACAGATAAGCGTAAGTTTGTCAATTCCATCTTGGCAGCATTCGGCGCGGTTCTGCCCCAGGACACCATGGAGGCAGCCAAGCGAGACCGGCTCATTGACGGCATTCCCCAGGACGCCCGGTTGGAATACATACAAAAGACCTTTGACGAAAACTCCATGAAGGTGCTGGACGATACCTTGGTATCGGATATTCACAAGATGACCCTAACCCCGGATATGACAGACCAGGCCTTTGCCGGTAATGCCAGCGGCGTGGCGTTAAAGCTCAAGCTGCTTGCCCTGCACCTGCTGGTAAAAAGCAAGATGAGCGCCATGGAGGCGGGGCTGAAGAAGCGCTGGACCCTATACAACAACTGGCTGGCCCATAACGGTATAGACCCGGTGTCCGTAGATGATGTGGATATGGTGTTTACTGTGGCGCTGCCCATTGATGAGGCACAGATTGTCTCTATGGTGTGCACCTTGAAGAATGCCGGGCTGGTGGACGATCAGACCCTGCTGTCTCTTCTTTGGTTCGTTAAGGACCCGGCGGAAGCTGTGGAGAACATGAAACAGCAAAAGCAGGAGAACCAGCAGCAGTATATGGACAGCTTTGTCCCAAAGACAGAGGACAAGGACGAGGACAAGACCGAGGACGAAGAGAAAGACACGGCAGGCCGGCAGAAAGGCGGAGAAAAGGACGCTTAATCTATGAAGGCATCAGAGTATTGGAAAAGGCGAACGGTTGACCTGGAGCACCTGCTGCAAGCGCGTACCACCGCCACCATGGTGGAGGTCAACCGTATGTATGCCCAGGGCGTGGAGCAGATTAATGCACAAATTGAGCGCATTCTCCGCCGGTATGTTAAAAACGGTCAGATCAGCCAGGCTTATGCCTTGCAGCTGCTGAGCGCAGGCCAAACCGCAGAGGAGCGCCAGCGTCTGCTGGAACAGCTACAACAGACTAAGGAACCACAGGCACGGCGTGAATTGATCGCTATGCTGGACGCTCCTGCGTATGCGGACCGTATCAGCCGTTTGCAGGCTTTACAGAACGCTATTCGTGCGGAAGCCGTAGCCATGGGTGTGCGTGAGGAACGGCTGGCGAAAGCGCGACTGACAGATACACTCAAACAAGCATACTACCGCACTATATTTAACGACCAAAAGCGTAATGGTCTATATGACTTTCGCTTGATCAGTGACCGCCGTGTACAGGCCGCACTTACCCATAAGTGGAGCGGCAAAAACTATTCCGATCGTGTGTGGAAGAATAACGCCGCATTTTGCAAGCGCCTACAGCGCACCATTGAGGTAGGCTGCATGACCGGCATGACCCTGCACGATATGGAGGAGAGGTTGCTGGAGGACTGCATAGGTGCAGACAGCGACAGCGGGCAACGCTATTGTGCCAGTCGCCTGATCCGTACAGAGGTCAATCACTTCTCCAATCAGGGCTTTTTAGAGGGCTATAAGGCAGCGGGCATTATCCGGTATCGGTTTATGGCTACTCTGGATTTGCGCACCTCCGCCATCTGCCGCCAGCTGGACGGCAAGACCTTTTTGGTGGAAGAGGCAAAAGCAGGCGAGAACCTGCCGCCTATGCACCCTTTCTGCCGCAGTATTACCGTGCCGGTGACCAATAACCGCACAGGCACCCGCTGGGCCAGGGACCCGGTAACCGGCAAGTCCATGACCGTACCGGCAGATATGACCTATAGCCAGTGGTATGAGAAATATGTGGAGAAAAACGGCGGCGTTATTCGTGGCGCAAACGGCGTAGATAAACCGGCGGTGGAGGAACAGGCGGAAGCTGTATATCTTGGCCAAATCAATCCGCAGTCTGAGCAGGAACGCAATGCCTATGTGGACCGATTTGTTACACAGTATGAGCACGCCGATGAGGAGCACATGCTGGTCATTGACCGCACCGGAAAAGTGTATTCCGTTACCAGTCACCAGCCGGATTATATCGACTTAACCGGCGTTGACATTTCCATGAAAGGCAGTTACAATATACATAATCACCCGGCGGATCAAACGCAGTTTTCATTCAGTGATGAGGCGGATGTTCCCAGTATGATTGCCGATGGCACCAGCGTGATGGAAGCCTTTGACCATAAATATCGTTATCGCCTGGAACAGATGGACGGAGTAACACTTAAAGAGTGGGAAGAAGCAAAAGAACAAGCAAAAGATAATGTTTCTTCGACGATGATGAGAAAAAATCTTGGACTCTTAGACTATGAAGAAAATGCAAAGCACATACTGATCGAGGAGACCTGCCGTATTTTAGGGAAAGGAGTGTATACCAGATGGAAGAAGTAAAGATTAGTGAGGAAGAACTGGCTGAACTCAAAGCGCTTGATCACGAATATGCAATCCGGGAAAGAAAAATCAGTAAAGCATGGTTGGCGGCGCACCCCGGAGTATCCAGGGGGGAGTGCAATACGCCGGAAATGCGGGCACTACGAGAAGAGAAAAAACAAAAATACTTTGAAATTGTGGAGAAATACGAAAAGCTATTTCAAGAACAAGCAAAGCAATAAATAACCCAAAGTGAGCAGAGCTGCTATGCAGCCCTGCTCTTTTTATACCCATTTTCAGGCTATGCCTGTGGGATATATCATTTAACGAACCGGCAGCGCACGGTTTGGGAAAGGAGTCAGCAATGACAAAACACAATGCCGAGATGGAAAACAGCAGAGAACAGAGCCGGGTGTGCGCACGCCTGCCGCTGAACCTCCAGCTGTTTGCCGAAGATACCGGCGAAAATGGAGCAGACACCAACGCAGAGGTTGACAGCAGGGTCAGCAAGGCGCTTGCCACGGCCAGAGCCAAGTGGGAAGAAAGCGCCAAAGAGCAGGCGGACGAAGCCAAAAAACTATCCAGTATGAACAAAGAGGAGCGAGAGCGGTATAACCTGGCCAAGGATCGCCAGGCATTTGAACAGGAAAAGGCAGCCTTTGCCAAGAAGCAGCTGGAAACGGCTGTTGCGGCTGAGCTGCTCCAGCGTAAGCTGCCTGTGCAGTTTGCCGCAATCCTGACCGGGAATGACGCCACTGCCTCGCAAAAGAACCTGGAGATTTTTGACGCCGCATTTCAAGAGGCAGTACAGGCCGCCACAACCGCCAACCTGCGGGGCAAGGACTTGCCGCCGGCAGGTAAGGAAGCAGCGGGCGACAATGTACCGCCCACAGACTTCCGCGCCTATGAGGCGTGGAGAAAACAGAACGGCTAATAGGAGGAATAAGAAATGCCGAATACGATTTTAACACCCAATGTCATTGCCAATGAGGCACTGATGGTACTGAAAAACAACCTGGTGATGGCTAACCTGGTCCACCGGGACTATGAGAACGAATTTGTGAAGGTTGGCGACACGGTTACCGCCCGCCGCCCAAGCAAGTTTGTAGCCAAGAACTTTACCGGCGCTGTGGATCCCCAGGATCTGAACGAGGGCGGTGTACCCGTGAAGATGGACCGGCTGCGTGATGTGACTGTGCAGATCACTTCTAAGGAAATGTCCCTGGATCTGCGCGACTTCTCTGCCCAGGTGATCGAACCGGCCATGACCGCCATCGCCAGCGCGGTGGACGCAGATGTATTGGCGACTGCCGTAGAGGGCGCCGGTCGCACCGTGACCGCTTCCGGAGAGAGCGCAACCAAGCCCATTAAGGATATTGCCAAAGTGGGCAGCTATCTGGACTTTGCCGGTGTGCCGGTTCAGAACCGCCGCCTGGTACTGAACCCCTCGCACAAGGTGCTGTATGCTACGGACGACAACCTGTCCAAGGTGTCCTATGCCGGTGACGGCAACGCCCTGCGGGACGCAGAACTGGGTAAGGTGTACACCATGGACACCTACATGAGCCAGAACGCACCGTATCCCTACGGTTATCTGGACAATGCCGTTGGTACTGCCAAGACTTATAAGGTCAGTGGTACTGCCGGTGAGAGCAAGGTGGCGCTGTCCTCTGTGACTGCTGCTACTGCCACGGTGAAAAAGGGCGACTGCTTTATTGTGGACGGCTATGTGTACCATTTTGCCGCAGACGCTACGGCTGCCAGCGGCGCGGTGGCCGAGGTGGCTATTGACCAGCCCTTGCACGCTACATTGTCTGGAAAGGACGCCACTGTGATCTCTGCGCCCACTTCCGTAGGGTTCCACCGCAACGGCGTGGCACTGGTGACCCGTCCTATGGATTTGCCGATGGGCAACAAGAACGCCTATGTGGCTTCTGCGGACGGCCTGGGTGTGCGTGTGGTCTTTGACTACGACAGCACCCACAAGATCGACACCGTGTCCTTTGATATTCTGTATGGCGTGACCACGCTGGACAAGAATATGATCGTCAAGGTGCAGGGCTAAGCCCGGGGAGGTACAAATGGAAAAGGTAACCGTTGTACAGGGCAAGACCCAAGTGGTCATTGATCGGAGTTGTCTGCCGGCTTATTTGAATGCCGGTTGGCAGCTGCAAGAAAAAGAGGATACAAAAAAGGGCGCCAAATAAGGCGCCTTTTCTTATGGGGTGATATGTTTTGACTGATGAGATGAAAAGTAAGGCCCTGCGGCTGCTGCGGGCCGCTGCCGGGCGATATGACAAGATATGCGAGACCTGGTACGCACACGCCGGTGAAGAGCTGGATTTGCAGCTGTTTTTGGATATGGCAGAGGACGATTGCCTGACCTATTTGGGCACGCAAGAGCTGCCGCCGGTGGTAACGGCCACCACACTGGCCAAACTGGCTTTTGTGCACCTGAACAGTTTTATACAGGATCGGGAGTACGGTGTAAAGAGTGCGTCCTATACGGAGGGCAGCGTATCTATGAGCGAGACCTATACCACCCCTGCGGAGCAGGAGACAGCCATTGCCGACCTGCTCCAGCCGTACAACAGATACAGGGAGGTGCGCACCGGTGAAAGCAAAAACGCCTAAGTCGTGGACTGTAAAATCACGGATTTTCTCCGCACAGACGATCAGAGACAGTGCTTACGACTTTGAGCAGAACACTTACAGTGCTACACCTGCCGTTTTGTATTTGTGCTGGCAGCCGGTATCTGCTTCTGCCCCTATTGAGGAGCGGGGGCGGGTGCTGTCTGCCGGGTATCAATCCGTATTGTATGACCCTGTGGGCGTGCGGCCCGGCGACCTGGTACAGGCGGATGGTATTGGTTGGCTGGAGGTGGAGACCGTACAGCAGTTCCTGCATTATCGGTTGTTGACAGCGAATGCCACAGAGAGGAGAGCACCCGGTGGAAACAAACATTGAGATTGAAAAGCTGAGTGCCTATGCCAAGACGCTGCAACGCACCGCAGATCATCTGCTGGACAATTTGGAGCGGCAGATGTTGCAGGACGCAGAGGATATGGCCGGCCGTCAGCGCAGCAACTGCCCGGAGGACACCGGGCTGCTGCGGGAGTCCATCGCCGCCTTTTGCGAGCGTGACGGTGATCGGGTGACCGCAGGCAGCCGTACCAATATGCAGTATGCGGCCTATGTGGAATTTGGAACCGGGCCTGTGGGTGACGAAAAGGGCACACCGCTGGACAGTGAGCTGGGTATTGTGCGCAAGCACGAGCCTTGGACTGCGTATATACCCGGCTACGGATTTCGTAGGTTGAAAGGCCGCTTGCCGGCGCTCTTTATGTATAACGGCATGCAGGAAATGCAGCCGGTGATTGCAGAGCATTATGGCACAGCTATACAGGAGGCGATCAAGTGAAAAACTACCGTGCAGTGATCCGGGATACCTTAAAATCCGTACAGTCGGACATTCCCTATGACATTAAGATGGCATTTCCGGAGAGCAAACCGGCAGGTAACCTGATCACATTTTATGAGATCACCAATACAGGCACGGAACTGGCGTGCGTAGATGTGATCGCCTATCAGGTGGATCTGTGGTTTATGACCTTGCCGGACCTGTTGGAATTGACGGAAAAGGTAGACGAGGCTTTGACCTCGCTGGGCCTGATCCGGCAATTTGCGTCCTCGGACGCACTGTTACATGACCCCAGCGGTTATTTGCGCAAATCATTGCGTTACGGCCGTCGGGTTGATACAAGAACCAATCGACTGATAGATTAAGGAGGATTTTATATGAACGAAACAAAGCCGGAACGCGGTCTTGCGTCCAAAGGCATTGAGGTATATCCCAACTATACCGGCTCCACAGCCAAGTGCCTGAACTACGCCACCCAAATCGGCGATCTGACCAAGGGCGAACGGGAAGAACTGGACGCCACTTGCTATGACGATGATGTGGAACACAGCATTACCGGTATTCGCAAGAAAGCAGACGCCTTTGAGGTGACTTTTCTGTACAACGCAAAGGACGCCACATCGGATTATCGGGTGCTGGCAGCTTTGGAGGACGCCGGTATGTCCGTACCCATTATGGTTAAGCTGCCGGACGGCACCAAGTTTAACAACTCTGGTGTGCCCAGCCTGAAGATTAAGGGACCGGGCGTAAACAGCCTGATGGAGGCTACTGTCTCTTACAAGCTGGACGGCGACTGGAGCAGAGAGTTCCCCGCCGCGTAAATCGACTATTCGGGAGGCGGGCGACTGCCTCCCCACTTTTTAGGAGGAAATGACAATGAACGAATCCCATATTGTAACCAGAACATACGATTTGCAGCTGAATGGCGGCAAAACTGTGCACCTGCGTTTGACTGTAGCTGCTCAGCTGCGACTGAAAAATAAATTCAACGAGGACGCCCTGGATGTGATCCTCAGCGCTTCCAGTGATCCGGAGCGGCTCCTGGCTGTACTGGATGAGGCCCTGCATTTTAACGATGATCCCAACGGCGATTTGACCGGCGAGGCGTTGTATGACGCGCTGGTGGACAGCGGCGTCAGCGGTATGGACGCATTCTCCAACATTCTCTTCAAGCTGGCCCATGTATCCGGTCTGTTGAGCGACACCCAGGCGGAAAAGCTGTCCTCCGGTATTGGCAAAATGCTCAATGCTGCTTTTGATGGCATGGAGCAGACGGCAGAAAGCGAGGAACAGCCCGCTTCCTTTCCAGGGTAAGTATTGCACCTTGGAGGATATGATTTTAGAAGCCAATGCTTGCGGCCTGGCTTTTCCGGTCATTCTTGCAATGACTTACGGTGAATTAAAGCGGTATATCCTGTTCCATCGTGACCGGGAGCGCATACAGTATCAAAATCTGTCACAAATCGCTTATATCCAGGCCGGTGTGATCGCTTCTATTGTTGCTGGGGAAGATATAGGCCCTGTGTATGAACGCTTCCCCTATTGGACTGAGGAGGATATATTGGACATTCAGGCAGCTAAGACACTGGCTTATTTCAACCAGTTGTAATTAGATCAGAAAGTGAGGTGAAAAAATGGACCAAGAATTGGTAACCCGATTTACGGCAGACATCAGCGAGTATAAAAAGAGCATTACAACGCTCCAGGGCGAGTTGAAACAGTTGTCCGGCGTGACCGGTCAAGTGCGTGCGGCGACCGCTCAAGCGATGAATTCAGCTTATGAAGATACCCGCAAGCTGGGTAAACAGGTGGAAAGCCTAGTAAAGACACAAGAGCGCAATGTGCAGGCGGCTACAGCGAGCAGCGTCAAGATTATGGATTACTCCAACAAGGTGGAGCAATTACAGGGCAAGCTGAAATCGCAGAACAAAGAATATGCCTCCCTGGCAGGCCAGTTAACGGCGGTGACCTCAAAATATCGAGAACAGCAGGCTTTTTTGAACGATTATAAAGATGGAATTGCCGGTGTCAACAAACAGCATGAGGAATTGGCTGGGTTGATTCGCACTACAAGTAGAATATCGACCCGTTATATGACATTGGAGGAAATTGAACAGCACAGGGCCGGATTGCAACGCATGAAAAACGACCTGGAGGTTTTCAATGACGAACTCCGGGATGTAGGGCTGAATCCCGATAATTTGAAAACGGATACACTCGATAAACTCAAAGCAGAAATTCAAAGTGTTTCCGCACAAATGAACCAGCAAAAAAATGCTATGGCGCAGACCACGGCTCAAATCAATAAAGCCAACGGCAGCCTGGCGATCGAGACCACGCGGTATAAATCTCTACGCAGTACCATAAAGCAGAACGGTGAAGCGCTGACTGAAATGGGCAATAAGCTTGACAACGCTCTGCAAGAGGAAGCCTTCCCACCGGTTGAAAGCAGAATGACCAAGTTCAAAAACAAGGTTAAAAGTCTCGGCAGCGCGTTTGCAACCGTCGGCAGCAAGACGGGTGCTGTATTCGGTGCTATCGGTAGGGCAACAGGTTCCGTATTCGGTAAAATCGGGTCCGCAGCGGGCGCCGCTTTCGGTAAGGTGCATAGTCATCTGAAAAACATGCGAGCTTCTTCCGGTACGGCCAGTAAGTCTCTGCTGAATGTGGTCAAGTCTATCCGCCGCATAGGCGTGGTATCGCTGGGGATGAAAGTGTGTAAAAACATTTTCGGTGAGCTGCGCTCGGTAATCACCGGTTATTTAAGTCAGAATGAGGCCCTGAATAACCGTGTGGAAGCCTTAAAAAATGCCTTTGCAAAGGCTTTGGCACCGGCCATCAATGTGGTTGTGGGGCTGTTTGAAAAGCTCATGCCCTATGCCATGAGTGTGGCTAATGCCATCAGCGGCTTGCTTTCCTCTGTGGGGATCGCTTCACAAGTAAATGCCACAGCCACCGCTGTGGGCAAGACCACAAAAGAGACGAAAAAGCTTTCTCAAGCACAAAAAGAGTTGTATGGGTTTGACCAAATTACTAAGGTCAGTGATGATCAGCAAGACAGCAGCTCGTCCAATTCTTCTGCGGCCAAGACACCTGCAGCGTCCGACCAGTTCTCCGCTTATTTGGAGAAAATCAAGAACCTGTGGAAAAGCGGCGACTTTGAGGGCATTGGCGAGCAGGTCGCAGCCTCCTGCAATAAAGTAATCGACAAGATCAAGAACCTGGACTGGGACGGCATACGGAAAAAGGTCAATGATGCAGTCAGCGGCATTGCCAATAGCCTGAACGGCTTTGTACAGGACTTTGACTGGGCAGGTATGGGTGAGATCGTGGGACAGGGCGTGAATACGATCTTCAGCGCACTGGACACATTCCTGACCACCTTTAAATTCGACCAGTTGGGTGCCGGGCTTGCAAGCAACATAAACGGCTTGGTGAGCACTATTGAGTGGGGTCAAGTGGCCAAGACTATTTCGGATGCCATCAGTGGTGTGTTCAAGGCCATTTCCGGTTTCTTGGAAAACCTGGACTGGCGAGGGCTGGCTACGGCGCTGGAGAACTTTATAGCCGGTATTGACTTTGAGGGTATGGCTAACTCTCTGTTTGAGGCGCTGGGCGCCGCCCTGGGTGGTATTTCCGCATTCCTCGGCAAACTGATTATGGACGCCATCTCCAGTGTGCAGACCTATTTTGGTGGAAAGATCAAAGACGCCGGCGGCAATGTAGCCCAGGGCATTTGGGACGGCATTGTTGACGGTATTGGTGACGCGGGAAAGTGGATCAATGAACATATCTTCCAGCCGTTTCTCAAAGGCTTCCAGGAAGCCTTTAAGATCAAGTCACCTTCAAGGGTTATGAAAGAACAGGGCGGCTTTATTTCCCAAGGTCTGTTTGACGGTATCGGCGATCTGTGGAAAAAGGTCAGCCAAAAATTCAAAGGATTTAAGGACGGCGTTGTTAATTTCTTTACCGGGAAAAATGGCGTTGTATCAAAAGTCACCGGCCTTGGTGGCAAGATCGTGACCGGCTTAAAGAACGGCCTGAAGAATTTGAAAGCCACCTTTACCAATGCGTTCAAAGGCCCCTTAAACGGTGTGATCAAACTGGTCAACAATATGGTTGGCAAGATCAATGACAAGCTGCTGATTAGCGTTGGCAGCACACTGTCTAATGTGCTTAGTGCCCTGGGCGTGAGCGTGACCAACGGCCAGTACCAGTTGTTTTCTATACCCACTATCCCAGAGCTGGAAAAGGGCGGTGTGCTGAAAAAAGGCCAGGTCGGTCTGCTGGAAGGTAAAGGCGCCGAGGCTGTTGTGCCTTTGGAGCGAAACACCCAGTGGATCAGCAAGGTAGCCGCAATGATGGTGCAAATGCTGGGTAGCAGCGGGCAGGCGGTCAATGTAACGATCCCGGTATATGTGGGCGGTAAGCATTTAAGCACGGTGGTGCTGGACGATGTGAACCAAACAGAAAAGAAAGGCCGTGACCCGGTTACGGCCACAGCGTAAGGAGGGTCGGTATGCCACTATATATTGACGGCACGAAAATGCCAAACCCATCATTTAATGCCATATCCTGTTCAGATGAAAAGGTGTGGTCCTCTAACACGGGCCGCTCCAAGTCGGCTTATATGAACGGCAGTATCGTTCAGGTCAAAAAAACAAGGCAGTTGTCCTTTCCGCCCTTGACCCGGGCGGAATTGGACAAGCTAAACGGCGTGATCAACAATGCGAGTAAGCCCTGGCATTCCATTAAACTGGAGGATACTTCCGGGAATACGGTGTTTTCGTTCAACTGCTACTTTGGTACGCCCAGTTGGACAGCCTATTCAGGTGCCAGGGATTGCCGGTATTTCATCAACTACAAAGTAGACGCCATCGAGCGCTAAAGGAGTATTTTATGTACAAGACAAGCACAGCGTTTAACCAAGCCATCAAAAACGGGGAACGGATCTATGTGAAGGTTAAATGTGGCAATTTCATTTTTGGCTACAACGATGAGACGGATCCTACAAGCCCCAAGGAGCAGAATAACATTATGGAACTGAATATTGACCGCAGTATCAGCCATGACGATTACGCGCTGGCAAAGTCCTACGCTTGTGGGTGTAACTGCGTTCTGTGGGCTGTGCCCGCCGGTGCCGTGCTTCGCGGGCAGAAAACCGTGGTGTACTTTGGCTGTATGGTCAACGGTGCAGTGGAGTGGGTGCCAATGGGCGTGTTTTATCCGGAAAAGGTCACTCGGTCCGGCGAATGTACCACTTTGGAAATGTACGACCACATGTATGATCTTTCTATGCCGTATTCTGCCGCCATCAGCGGTCAGCAGACCCCTTTGGCAATCTTAAAAGACCTGGCACGCCAGGGTAACTTTGAGTTGGCTGCCGGCGTGGAGAGCAAGGTCTCCGGCTTTGGCACGGTAGATGTTTCTTTGCTCTGCGGTACGGAAACAGATGATGATGGCAAGCAGCAGGTCACTGCCTATAATGTGAATGATGCCATCGGTTATGTGGCTGGGTTCTGCGGCTGTGCTGCCGTCTTTGATCGAGAAGGCAAGTTGCGAGTAGATACTTTCGCCCAGGTATATGATGGTACGGCAGAATACGCGGTGACAGATGACACGGTCACAGAGGTTTCACTGGCAGAGACGGACAAAACCTACCTGGGGATCAGTTGTAACAATGGGAATAAGAACATTCTTGCACCAGATAGTCTGTCGGTCAACAGCGAGGTGCTGTATTTCGACAACCCACTGATCACCACCCAGGCCCAAGCGGAAAAAGTATTTGGTGCTGTATCTGATATGATCTACATAGATGATGGCGACCAGGGTGAGACTGTATTTGACCTGGGCATACAGTACCGACCGGGAAGTATGACATTGCTCACGGCCAATCCGGCGTTGGATAGTTTCGATGTGATCACTTACCGGGACGATACCGGCGATCACCATATCCCTTTGATGGGTGTGGAGTATGATTATGATGGCTCCGTCACTATGGAAGTGGCCGCCCATGCCCGTTCAGAACAGGAGGGCAGCTCTGCCGGAAGCATTCTTTCCCGCATGATCTCTAAGGCTATGCAGCAGGTCACAGCGCCGTTGGCGCAGCGCATTCAGGATGCTACGGATTCTATCACGAACGCAGTGGGCGGATACGCTGCTTTGATCGACCGGGACGGCGATGGTGTGTCAGACGCGCTTTATATCGGAGAGTACCCGGCAGCGGAGGGCAAGACCAAAGGCCGCTGCCTGCTGCTGAATAAGAACGGCATGGCTGTTTCTACCACCGGATTGCAAGGCCCCTTTAAGGACTTTGCGGTGTACTACAACAAAAAAACCAACCAGTATTACCTGAATGCTACGGACATTTCAGCCGGTAGACTCTCCGGTATTGAGATCCTTGTGGATAAAGGCCGTGTTGGTAATTGGATTATAGATAACGCTACTCTTACAGAGCAGGGTGGACTGTTTGCAGATTATGTTCCGGAAAAAGACGGAACGGCATATCGTGTGTTTTTACAGCCTGCATTCAAATCGGACAGTAACCCTAAACCGGAAAACACTTGGGTTATATCTGTGCAAAAGGCAGATGTGTTGAATTACGGTACAGGAACATATTCTTACACATTTCGCGTGCTGGCCAACGGTTGCGTCGATGTGGGTGGTACATTAAGCGTAAAACAAGACGCTACCTTTAGCTCTAATGTGACATTAGGCGGGAAATTAAACGCACCTTCCGAACGAGAGATAATTAACACGGCCTCTGGTGGTAATAATTTAGTGATCGGATTTGGGCAGTATGATCTGGGCCTCAAAACTTATTTAGAGGGTAACGATATATACTTGAGAATGCAGCAGTACGGCAGCTTGTACATACAAATGGGACCAAAAGACAATGTTGAAACCAGATTTAAACTTTCTAAATCTAAATGGACAATCAACGGAGATACTGCATATCGGGATACGATCACTTCTGCTGGCGGATTTATGATTGATGCAAATAGTGGAAAAAACGGATTGTACTTGAACGCAAAAAGTACATGGATTTATAACGCTGCGACAATCACAGGCAATCTGACGGTGCGTGGAGATGTAACGCTGAATTTCAAATCTTCAAGTGGTACCATGCCACTGGTTGTAAACACAAGAGGCGTTATTACAACCGCCAGTTCATCGGAACGGTACAAGGAGAACATCAAACCGGTAGAAGACGCTGTGCTGGATCCAAACGGTCTTTACGATGTACAGGTGTGCCAGTACAATTACAAGCCGGAGTGTCGGGACAAAGAACTGGTCGGTGGCACACAAATCGGCTTGGTGGCAGAGGATTTGGCCCTGCACTATCCTAATGCAGTGATTTATGATGAAGATGGACGGCCGGAAAGTTGGCAAGATCGTATTATGATCCCAGCAATGCTTAAGCTCATTCAAGAGCAAAAACAGCAGTTGGACGATCTGCGGGCAGAGGTGGATGCATTGAAAGCAAAACTGTAAACAAAAAAGGCGGACAGGCAATTGCCTGTCCGCTTGTGGTTATAAATATTGGCGAGTTTTAGAATTCTCCTCAGGAAATATAAACTCTTTGCCATGTTGATCGATGAATATTAGTGCGCTAATCCTGCCTCCATATTCGTCGGGATCAAGCGTTGCACATTTGTCCGTTGCCCAGTAATCTCCATCATCTGAATGGATAACTTCGCCAATGGCTCCGACTGGCTTCGTTCGTTTAGTGGTTGTTTCTCTTGTGTCTGTTACTATTACGGGTGGGGCTACTGTGCCATTCCTTTCGGTGCGATACACTACCTGCGGTTGCGTGGTAGTATGTTTCTTCTTTTTTTTCTTAGTGGTTGTAGGCTTTGTAGTTGTGGTGGTTGCGGTCGCCTCTGTGGCTGCCGGTTCTGTAGTGGTCTCTGTGGGCTGTGTAATAACACCAGCCAGTGCACTGGATACAGCGTGATCTACCAGACTGGCTGTCTCTTGATCATGCACTCGATCATAGTGCACCCACACACCGATACCGACCCCCACCGCCACTACAACGGTCACAACAAGGATCCACACCTTGGCCTTAGACTTCATCTTCATCTCTCCTTTCACTCCCCACCATACCACACTTCCCCGCAGATTGCAAGAAAACAGGAGGTGATTCCCATGTAAAATACAAATTGCAGTCAACTGCAAACGGCGGCTTAGGCACGCTGTTTTTTTTATGTCAAAAAGGAGGATTTTATGCAGACATTAAATATTAAGGTCACCCAGCAGGCGGTGATCTTACAAAACAAAGATCCGGTGACAGCTGAGAATGTCAATCAGATTCGCTGTGTGGTGGAGCTGGATCCGGCATACGCCGATCTGGTCGTGCGGGTGTGCATGAACGGCCAGTTTGCCACTGTGGTGGATGGACAGTGCTTCGCCCCGCCGCTGCAAGAGGGAATGTGCCGCCTGGGCGTTTACGGCTATGCTATGGACGGTGAGCAGTTGGTGCAGCGTATTAGCCCGGAGCCGTGCATGTTTTATGTGCGCCCGGGTTCTTATGACCCGGCAGCTGTGGAAACGGACGCACCGGATCCAACGGAGTTGGAGTCTTATTACGCCAAGGTGCAGGCACTGCTCAAGGATATTGGTAAGGGTGTGAATGGCACCACTTATACGCCCAGCGTGTCCGCAGCAGGGGAGATCAGCTGGACCAATGATGGCGGAAAGGACAACCCGGAACCGGTGAACATTAAAGGCCCAAAGGGTGATACAGGTCCCCAGGGCACTCCTGGTAAAGATGGAGAGCGAGGACCGCAGGGCGAACCGGGAAAAGATGGTGCAGCGGGTCCTCAGGGTCCCCAAGGGGAGCCGGGCGCAGAGGGTCCGCAAGGCCCACAAGGTGAGCAAGGCCCCCAGGGCGAACAAGGGCCAAAGGGTGACCCTGGACCGGCAGGCGCTGATGGCAAGAACTATGTGCTGACGGACACGGACAAAACCGACATTGCAGCCAAGGTGAAGATCCCGGATGGTTCTGTGACTACGGACAAGCTGGCGGACGGTGCTGTTACCGGTGATAAGGTCAGCTCACTGGCCATTGAAGGTAAGCACATCAAATCACGCACAATAACTGGAGTTCGGCTGGCTCTAAAAACGGTCACAGAGAACCTGTTAAGTGATGAGTTGCAAGCCAAACTTACCAGCTGGGTGGGCACTCTGGCACAAGCGGCAGGCGATGCGGTCACCTTACACGAATGGTGGAACATCTCTGAGTTCTGCCCCTATGTGCTGAATGTGGATTATGACACCAAGGGCACCATTACATTGCACGCTGACGATGCTAAGAGCGGCGATCATGCCTTGACCTTGCGCAGCGGGGCGCTGGTGTCATTCTTTGAGGAAAACGGTACGGAGTGCGCCGTGATTACGCAATCTGACTTCGGCGTTGCGGTGGTCCGCCGAGCTGCGGATGGCAGCGGGACGGTCACCCTGCTGACTGCGGGCAACACCGGTTCTGCTGAGACCTGGGAGACCGTGTTTACCAAAACATTTGACGCCGATACAACGGACAAACAAAACTGGATTTTGTCTAAGCCGTGCAGAAAAATTAAGTTGCGCATGGTTAGCGTTGGCACTACTACCAATAGTAGTGCCGGAGACCAAACTGTATATTTGAATTCGTACACATCTGAGACTTACATACCCAATGCGTTTCGTTTCGATGTTGCAAAAGATAAGGGAAGCTTCGTTGTTGCAGAGGTTGAATTGACTGCTGACATGGTGCGTGTAATGCAAAACAAATCAGATAAGTCAAGTGGCTTCAACCCAGCTGATGTCATGGAAAAAGGCTGTATATGGCTTAGCAACAAGGTTAACTTCAACATATTCAAAGATGTGGAGGCTCACGGTGCGATTAAGTCGTTAGGTTTCCCAACCAATGGACGAACAATTGGTGCAGGCACGCAAGTTGAAGTATTGGGGGTGGCAAAATGAATGTTGAGACAGAAAGCCGCATTGCGTTTTTGAAGTCTGAGCTGGCGGAGACGGACTACCTCTGCTTGAAGTACACAGATGGAGCTTTGTCCGAGGAGGAGTACGCACCGATCCGCCGGCAGCGGGCGGCATACCGGGCAGAGATCAACGCCCTGCAAGGGGGTGAGACCGATGTATAACGCATTTCTCACCGCCGCCCTGACTGCTGCCGTGTCAACGGTGGTGGGCAGCGCCGTGTCTGCTGTTATCGCTTCATTGATTGCAAGAAAAAAGAGCAAGAAAGCAATTGACGAAGTCACCACAGCCCGGTACATAGCGATCGAAAACGGCTTGCAGTCCATATTGCGCGCCGAGATCATTCGACAACACGACAAGCACACAGAGCGGGGCTACTGCCCCCTGTACGCCAAAGAAGCCATGGTCAAGGTGTACGACGCATATCATGCCCTTGGCGGCAATGGTATGATGACCAGATTTTATAATGAGATTATCGCGCTCCCGGAGGAGCCGCAACAAAAGGAGGACTAAAAAATGAAAGTAACAGCAGGAACAATCGCAAGAACCGTCGTGTTGGCGGTATCTCTGCTGAATGTATTGCTCAATGCCTTTGGCAAGAACCCTTTGCCCTTTTCTGATGATGAAGTCTACACCGCCGTGTCAACGGTAGTGGCCGTGGCGGCTTCCCTTGCCGCTTGGTGGAAGAATAACAGCTTTACCAAGGCTGCACTAAAGGCAGACGAAACCCTTGCGCTGGAGCGCACGGAGACAGCAGAGAGCGAGGCGGTCAGTCATGAGTAAGCTGTACTATTGCAGACAGACCACCGATAAATGTAAATCTATTCGTTACCCCAGCAAGACCCACCCCTATAAGTACGGCACCAGCGGCTGTATCTATACCAGCGGCTGCGGGGTGTGCGCCAGTCTTATGGTGCTCCATAACTTCGGCTTTACCGGATTGGATACTGCTGCCTGGACACAGAAGTGCCTGGTTATGGGCGCCCGCAGCGCAGAGGGAACGGATATGGATACCATTTCCGCCTATTTGGAAAAATACTACGGCATTCTCAGTAAGCGCGCCAAGACAGTGAAGGAGATGAAGAAGCACCTGAAAAGCGGCGGCAAGGCCATTGTGTGCGTATCCGGTGGCGGCAAGCAACTGTTCTCCAACGGCGGCCATTATGTATATGTAGGCGGCCTGGACAAGGCCGGTAACCTGATCGTGCTGGATCCGTACTGGTACGACGGTAAGTTTACCTTGACGGCCAACCGCCGGAGGTACACAAAAGTCAAGAACGGCCGGGAGGTGTATGTGCAGCCTGCCGCCCTTGCTTCCGATATTAGTGGCATTTGGCTGTTCACCAACGCCAAGGGTGCCAAGACGGTTTATGCGGAGAATGATGTAAACTACCGCAAGGCAAGCCCTAAGGCGCCTACCATTAAGCCGGGTACATACACCACCACAGCGGTGCGCGGTATTTACAAGGGCGCAGGTGCAGCCACCGGCAGGAAAAAGGTCAAGGACCTGACCACGGACGGCCGGCGGCACGCCACCAGTAGCAAATCGAAAGCAGACGCTATGTTTCGGGCAGGCACCACCATTACCGTGCTGGAGACCAAGCTACTAAGCACCGGCAACCTGTGGGCGCGCTGCCCCTCCGGCTGGCTGTGCGTGTGGGAAAAAGATATTGACCGTAAATTCATCAAGTAAAGCAGAAAGCCCACCGGTTATCCGGTGGGCTTTCTGTTGTGTTCGTGTTTTAGTTATTGACTTCTGGTAGATACTTGGCATCATCTGGAAACAGTTGGTACACATCGACAATTGGCAATGTCAAAGGAGCGATCATTGCGCTGGACAAAACATTAGAAATAGTCGCTCTCATGTACGGAAACAAAGTCTGCACACCCTGAAAGCGAAGAAAGCGCTCAATTTGTTCCTGGTCGTCTGTATCCAAATGCTGCAAATCAAAAATGGCTGTCATAGTGACGGATAAATCTATCGGAAAAGGATGTTCTTCGGTGTTCTCAAAAGAGATAGTTAATTTTGTGAAATAGTTGCTGCTGTTTTCAATATGGCCTGTCTGTCTGTTGATGTTTGGGCTAACGTCAAAATCTCCATCCATGTCATGATTGATAATCTTTACTTCATTAGTGATAATTCTAAAATTTGCTAATTGGTTCATTGAATCTACCTTTCTGCAACTCAGCATGCCGATTGCCCGCTGAGTGATACATTGAATGGCCCGCTGAACAATTTGTTCTTAGAAACGCGGTATTGGCCATCATTTTTTCGCGCGCTATAGTTTGTGCGAAGTCGTAAGGAATTGTTGATAGAAAGCGATAAGTTGAGCGCTTTTGCAACGGTTATCAGCGTGTCCAATCTTGGCATTGCTTGCATTTTTTCCATGCGTGCAATTGCCGATTGCGTAAGGCCACATTTTGCTGCCAGTTCTTTTTGGGTTAGCCCACTATCTACGCGAGTAACAACCAATTGGCGGATAACAGATGAGCAATCCTCCATCACTTCAAGTTCTCGTCTGGTTTCGGGACTCTCGTTTTTCAGTTCCTCCCAAAAATCATCGAAAGTCTTTTCCTTCATGGTTCTTCCTCCTTATGTAGTCATTGTATTCCTGTTCGGCTCTTTTAATCTCTTGAGAAGGCGTTTTTTGTGTTTTCTTTTCAAAAGCATGGAGTAACACAAAGGCTCCGTCTTCATCGCAAAAGAAAAAGAAAATGCGGTTGTTGCCAGGTCGTAATTCAAAAATTTTTTGATTAGATCCTTTAATCTGTTTTATAGAATTACGATAGTAACGGTTCATTTCAAACCCATGGGTCTCTAAAGATTTTTCATAATGCAAAATTTTGCTGACTTCGCTTTTCTTATTTTCGGTACGCAAACGGTGTATGTGTTTTTCAATTGGGCAATTACCGCTTTTGGTGCGATAAAGAATTACCTCATACGCCAATATGATACCTCCAATCAGAAACATTATACAGGATTATAGCAAATATGCTATTGCAATAAGAAGAATAGCACGGAAAAGGTAGGTTGTCAAGAAAAAATAGACATTGTCTGAGGTATTGACTATTAACTGCGTGTCACAATGAATGTAAGGGTGTAGAGGTTATCGAGTCTATTTTTTCAATCTGCTGTATCTTTTAATAAAATATTAGTGAAAGGTATTGACAATTATTATCTCCTTGTAGTATAACGAAAAGCAAAGGAGGAATGAAAAATGATTGTGGAAGATACTAAGGATTTGGTTGAAACTGCGGACTATGTGATCATCGAAGCTGTTTTAGTGGATGATGGACTGCGTTACAAGCAACTTTCCATCGGAATTAAAGACAAAAACGGTGATATTATCCGCATAATTCCAATATCTACAAAGCTCATGTGAGAAAGGGCCGGGCGGTTGCAGAACTGCTCGGTCTTTTTCTATACCTCGCATTACCAAGTACTGCAATAAGTACTGCAACGCCAAAAGTTTTTTATTTTCTCTCATTTTTTACACAAGCGAAAATTTGGCTTAACTAAGCCAAAAACGGAAACAGAAAGAAATAAAGGACGGCTGAAAAAGCCGTCCTTTTTGGTCGAGGTGACAAGATTTGAACTTGCGACCCCCACGTCCCGAACGTGGTGCTCTACCAAACTGAGCCACACCTCGATTTATTGCTACAATAGGATAACACAAAATGCGCGCGGTTGCAAGTGTTTTTTACAGAAATTTGTTTTGCGACGGGTCATAGGTCATGCCGATGGCAGCCAATTGGGCCTCCAGCGCCGCCCGGTCCACCTGCAAGTCTGCACACAGAGCATCCAGGCTGGGATAAAGATCCCGCAATTTGGTATTGATTACGCTAAACAAAATAAACGGGTCCTTGGGTAATGCAGCCACTTTTTTTGCCTCCCGGTGCAGATTTGATTTTAATTTACCATAAAAAGCGGGAGAATTCAAGAAAAATCCCGCCTTTTATATTGATTATTTTCTATTTATATGTCATAATAGGCTGTAATTTTATATCCGGCGCAAAACGGCACTATCGCCCGTTGGCCGGAACAGTAGGTGAAATCATGACGGAAAATGAAAAAATCGCAGCGCTACTCTTTCCCCATATTACCATGACCCCGGCGGATTACGAAGCCAAATACCCGCCCCGGCAGCTGAAAGAGGGCGCCAGAGTTAGCCGCTTTTCGCCCAGCCCAACAGGCTTTTTGCACTTTGGCAATCTGTTTTCCTGCGCGGCGGCATACCGCACTGCCCGCTGCACCGACGGCGTGTTCTATGTGCGGGTGGAAGATACGGATCAAAAGCGCAAAGTAGAGGGCGCGGTGGAGACCATGCTCTCTGCGCTGCAAATCTACGGCATTACACCGGACGAAGGCGTGATGGGCGACGGAAGCGAAAGCGGCGCCTACGGCCCTTACACCCAAAGTCTGCGCAAAGACATTTACCAGTGCTACGGCAAATCTCTGGTGGAGGAAGGGCTGGCTTACCCCTGCTTTTGCACCCCAGAAGAGCTGGAAGACCTGCACGCCCGGCAGGAGAACGAGGACATTAAAGGCTACTGGGGTCCCTACGCCCACTGTCGGGATCTGACCTACGACCAAATCAAGGCCAATATAGACGCCGGCAAGCCCTGGACCCTGCGCCTGCGCTCTCCCGGCAAGCCGGAGGGCAAGGTGCGCTTTGATGATCTGATCAAAGGCAAAATCGAAATGCAGGAGAATGTGATTGATGTGGTGCTGCTGAAAACCGACGGCATTCCCACCTATCACTTTGCCCACGCGGTGGATGACCACCTGATGCGAACCACCCATGTGGTGCGGGGTGACGAATGGATCGCCTCTGTGCCCCTGCACCTGCAGCTGTTCAAACTCTTAGGCTTCCGCCCGGTGAAATACGCCCATATTGCCCCCATTCTTAAGGAAGAAAACGGCGGCAAGCGCAAGCTCTCTAAGCGCAAGGACCCGGAAGCGGCCGTTACCTACTACGACCAAATGGGCATTCCGGCGGCAGCGGTCAACGAATATATGATGACCATTGCCAACTCCAACTTTGAGGACTGGCGGCGTGCCAACCCCACAGCAGACCTGGCAGACTTCCCCTTTAACTTAAAGAAAATGAGCGTGTCCGGCGCCCTGTTTGATATGGCCAAGCTGACGGATGTGTCCAAGACCGTCATCAGCAAAATGACTGCACAGGAAGTGTTTGACCTGGCCCGCGCCTGGGCCCATCGGCACCAGCCGGAACTGGCCGCGCTGTTTGACAGCGATCCGGCCTACGCGGTGGCAGTGCTCGGCATTGACCGGGGCGGCAAAAAGCCCCGCAAGGACATTGCCAAATGGAGCGATCTGGCGGACTACATCAGCTATTTCTACGACCAAACCTTTACCCCCTGCTACGACCTGACCGGCAATGCGAATCCGGCACTGGCAGTACAGGTGCTGGAGCAGTACAAAGACCTGGTGGACACCGCAGACGACAAAGACACCTGGTTTGCCAAGATCAAGGCGTTGTGCCCGCAGGTGGGCTGCACCCCCAATGTGAAAGAATACAAGCAGGACCCCACAGCGTTCAAGGGTCATGTAGGCGATGTGTCTACCGTGATCCGGGTGGCGCTCACCGGGCGCACCAACACCCCGGACCTGCATGCTATACTGGCTTTGCTGGGGCAAGAGACCGCACAAGCCAGACTAAACGCCGCACTGGCGCACTACAAGGAGGAGTACCATGGCTGAGGAGATCAGAGAAAACTCTAATTTTATTCACGATTTTATTGATAAAGACCTGGAGGACGGGGTGTATAGCAGCATACAGACCCGCTTTCCCCCGGAGCCCAACGGCTACCTGCACATTGGCCACGCCAAGGCCATTTGCATCAATTTTGGGGTAAAGGAAAAGTACAAGGGCGTGTGCAATCTGCGCTTGGACGACACCAACCCCACCAAAGAGGACACCGAGTATGTAGACGCCATCAAAGAGGACATTCAATGGCTGGGCTTTCAGTGGGACAACCTGTACTATGCCTCCGACTACTTTGACTTTCTCTTTGACTGCGCCATCAAGCTGATCAAGAAAGGCAAGGCCTTTGTTTGCGAGCTGACGCCGGAGGAAATGCGCGCCTACCGGGGCACCCTCACTGAGCCGGGCAAAGAGAGCCCCTACCGCAACCGCTCCGTGGAGGAAAACCTGGACCTGTTTATGCGTATGAGCAAGGGCGAGTTCCCGGAGGGCAGCAAGGTGCTGCGTGCCAAAATCGATATGAGCTCCCCCAACCTGAATATGCGGGACCCGATCATTTATCGTATTATGTACGCCCACCATCACCGCACCGGCGACAAATGGTGCGTGTATCCCATGTATGACTTTGCCCATCCCCTGTCGGACGCCAGAGAGGGCGTGACCCACTCTCTGTGTTCTCTGGAATTTGAAAACCACCGCCCGCTGTACAACTGGTTTGTGGACGAGCTGATCGAGGGGCAAAAGCCCCGCCAGATTGAGTTTGCCCGGCTGAACCTGAACTACACCCTCACCAGCAAGCGCAAGTGCTTAAAGCTGGTGCAGGACGGCATTGTCAGCGGCTGGGATGATCCCCGTATGGCCACCCTCAGCGGTATGCGCCGCCGGGGCTATCCGCCGGAGGCGGTACGGGACTTCTGCGAGCGCATCGGCGTGTCCAAGGCGTACAGCGTGGTGGACTTTGCCCTGCTGGAGGCCTGCGTACGGGAGCACCTGAACACCTCCGCTCCCCGAGCCATGGCGGTGCTGGACCCCATTAAGCTGGTGATCGACAACTACCCGGAGGACAAGACCGAGGCCCTGGAAGTGGAGTATCACCCGGACCATCCGGAATACGGCAAGCGCACCGTGCCCTTTGGCCGGGAGCTGTACATTGAGCGGGACGACTTTATGGCCGAGCCCATCAAAAAATACCGCCGTCTGTACCCGGGCAACGAGGTACGGCTGTACAAGGCCTACCTGGTGACCTGCACCGGTTATGACACAGACGAAAATGGCAATGTGACCTGCGTGCACGCCACCTACGACCCGGCCACCTTTGGCGGCGATGCCCCGGATGGGCGCAAGGTACGCGGCACCATTCACTGGGTCAGCGCCAAAGAGAACACCCCCCTGACCGCCCGGATCTATGACCGGCTGTTTAATGTGGAGAACCCCAGCGACGACAGCGGCGTCAGCTCCTTTGAGGAGAACCTAAACCCGGACAGTCTGACCGAGAAGCAAGGCTACGGCGAGGTGGCACTGGCCACGGCCAAGGCCGGCGATCGGTTCCAGTTTATGCGGGACGGCTACTTTTGTATGGACAAGGACTCTGCCCCCGGCGCACCGGTGTTTAACCGCACCGTTGCTCTGCGAGACAGCTTTAATATCAAGAAGAATAAATAAGAATTCGGGTGAGCACTTTGAGTACAAGAAAAGATATAAAAAACATTGCAATCATTGCCCATGTTGACCACGGCAAAACCACTCTGGTGGACGAAATGCTGCGCCAAAGCGGCACCTTCCGCCAAAATGAAGTGGTGGAAGAGCGGGTCATGGACAGCAACGACCTGGAGCGTGAGCGGGGCATTACCATTATGTCCAAGAACACCTCCATTCACTATAACAACACCAAGATCAACATTGTAGACACGCCCGGCCATGCGGACTTTGGCGGCGAGGTAGAGCGTATTCTTACCATGGTAGACGGCGTTCTGCTGCTGGTAGACGCTTTTGAGGGCTGTATGCCCCAGACCCGCTTTGTGCTGAAAAAGGCGCTGGGTCTGCACAAGACGCCGCTGGTGGTGGTCAACAAGATTGACCGGGACGGTGCCCGCCCTGCCGAAGTGGTAGACGAGGTACTGGACCTGTTTATTGAGCTGGGCGCAGACGATGACCAAATCGACTTCCCGGTGATCTACGCCTCCGCCAAGGACGGCTACGCCGGCACAGAGCCGGATGTGCGCAGCGGCGATATGCGCCCGCTGCTGGACGCCATCTTAAAGTACATTCCTTCTCCGCAGGGCGACCCGGAGGGTCCCGCCCAGGTACTGTTCTCCTCTTTGGAGTATGACGACTATGTGGGCCGCATCGGCGTGGGCCGTGTGGAGCGAGGCAGCGTAAAAGTCAACGCACCCTATGTGCTGTGCCGCCGGGATGATACCCGGGAAAATATCCGGGTCACCAAGCTGTACCAATTTGAGGGGCTGAAACGGGTGCCGGTAGAGGAAGCGGTCATGGGCGACCTGATCTGCGTGGCCGGTATTGCGGACCTGAACATCGGCGAGACCTTGTGCGCCCCGGAGTGCGTGGAGCCGCTGCCCTTTGTAAAGATTGATGAGCCCACCATCAGCATGAACTTTATGGTCAACGATTCTCCCTTTGCCGGGCGTGAGGGCAAGTATGTCACCTCCCGCAACCTGCGGGACCGCCTGTTTAAGGAAGTGGAGACCAATGTGTCCATGCGGGTGGAAGAAACGGACAGTATGGACACCTTTAAGGTATCCGGCCGAGGTGAGCTGCACCTGTCCATTCTCATTGAGACCATGCGGCGAGAGAACTATGAATTCGCCGTCAGCCGTCCCCAGGTCATTCTGAAAAAGGATCCCCAGACCGGCAAGACCCTGGAGCCTATGGAACTGGCCATCATTGAAGTGCCGGAGGCGTATGTAGGCGCCGTGATGGAGAAGCTGTGCTCCCGCAAAGGCGAGATTGAGAACATGGACACCCGCTCCACCGGCATGACCCACCTGGAGATCAAGATCCCCGCCCGCGGGCTGATCGGCTACCGCAGCGAGTTCTTGACGGACACCAACGGCAACGGCATTATGAACCAGCTGTTTGGCGGGTATGAGCCCTACAAGGGTGAGATCGCCACCCGCACCCACGGCTCCATCGTGGTGCACGAGACCGGCACCACCAGCGGCTACGGCCTGTGGAACACCCAGGACCGAGGGCGGCTGTTCGTTGGTCCCGGTGTAGAGGTGTACGAGGGTATGATCGTGGGCGAATGTGCCAAGGACGAGGACATTGTGTGCAATGTGTGCAAGAAGAAGCATGTAACCAACACCCGAGCCAGCGGCTCCGACGAGGCGCTGAAACTGGTGCCCCCCACCACTCTGTCTCTGGAACAGAGCATGGAATTCCTGGCAGACGATGAGCTGCTGGAAGTGACCCCCAAGAGCATTCGTCTGCGCAAGATGATCTTGGACAAATCCCTGCGACTGAAAGCGGAAAGCCGCAGGAAATAAATCAAAAATGAACGCAAAAAGGAGTGTGAAGTATGGCCGCAGGTCTTTATATTCATATTCCTTTTTGTTTTTCCAAGTGCCCGTACTGCGATTTTTACAGCACCAAGTACACCCCGACAGCCGCCGACGCTTTTGCCGAGAAGCTGGGAGGGCAAATGCAAGACTATACCGGCAGTTTTGACACGGTGTACTTTGGCGGCGGCACCCCCTCCATCCTGGAGCCACAGGTGCTCACCGGCATTTTGCAGGCGGTGCGGGATCACTTTGCCATTGACCCGGCGGCGGAGATCACCGTAGAGTGCAACCCATCCAAGGACCTGACCGGGGATATGGAGCAGTACGCAGCGGCGGGGATCAACCGGGTGAGCATCGGTATGCAAAGCGCCGTGGATCGGGAACGGTTCGCCCTGGGGCGCCGTGCCGGCAGCGGGGAAGTGGCCCGCACCGTAGCGGCAGCCAAGGCGGCAGGCATTACCAATATTAGCCTGGATGTGATGCTGGGCACCCCCAAACAGACCCCGGACAGCTTGGAGGAAACCTTTGCCTTTATTGCGCGTATGCAGGTGACCCACATCAGCGCCTATCTGCTGAAGATCGAACCGGGCACCCCCTTTGACCGCCTGCAAGCCAAGCTGGCGCTGCCGGAGGAGGACACCGTATGCCAAATGTACCTGCAAACAGTGGAACGGCTGGGACAACTGGGCTTTGCCCAGTACGAGATCAGCAACTTTGCCCGCCCGGGGTACGAGAGCCGCCACAATTTGAAATACTGGCTGCTGGAGCCGTACTTGGGGCTGGGGCCCAGCGCCCACTCCCTGTGGAACGGTAGGCGCTTTTACTTTGACCGGGACTGGGTCTGGCAGGACGAAGGCCCCGGCGGCGACCGAGAGGAGCAAATTCTCTTAGGCTTGCGACTGAACCGGGGCATACCGGAGGACTGGCTTACCCGCGATCCGGCGCCGTACATTACCGGGGGATTTATGCGCCGCGCCAATGGTCGCATTTCCCTAACCCCCCGGGGTATGCTGGTATCCAACACCATTTTGGCAGAATTACTGGACTAAGGAGGAGCCTATGTTAACCGGACTGGCAGGCGGCGCCCTTTGGGCGCTGGACACGGTCATACTGGGCATGGCTCTGGCGCTGCCGGTGTTTACCGGCGACCCCGGAGCAGCGATACTGGCGCCCTTTGCCAGCACTTTTTTGCACGACCTGTGCTCTTCCCTGTGGATGCTGGGCTATACCGGGCTGCGCCGCCAATACAAGGCAGTATGGCAAGCGCTACGCACCCGGGGTGGCCGCTTTGTGGCGCTGGGCGCACTGCTGGGCGGCCCGGTGGGTATGACCGGCTATGTGCTGGCCATCAACGCCATCGGCCCGGCATACACCGCCATCATCTCCGCACTGTATCCGGCACTGGGCACGGTGCTGGCACACTTTTTCTTAAAGGAAAAATTGCGCCCTACCGGCCTGATCGGTCTGGCGCTGAGTATTGGCGGGGTGATCGCTCTGGGCTATACCCCCGGCGCGGCGCAGCCAAAGGGACATCTACTGGGCTTTGGCTGCGCGCTGCTGTGCTGTATCGGCTGGGCAGCAGAGGGGGTCATCTGCACCTACGGACTGCAAAGCAGCACCGTCACCAACGCCCAAGCGCTGCAAATCCGCCAGCCGGTGTCGGCGCTGACCTATGCCGTTGTTTTGCTGCCGGCCTGCAAGGGCTGGGGCTTTACCGCCGGGCTGTTTGGCACGCGGGCACTGTGGATCATCGCCCTGTCCGCCCTGTGCGGCACCGCCTCTTATCTGTGCTACTACAAGGCGCTGGGCAAACTGGGCACCGGCAAGGCCATGCCCCTGAACATTACTTACGCCGCCTGGTCGCTGCCGTTCTCTTACCTGCTTTTGCACCAGGCACCCGGCACCAAGGACATACTTTGCGCCCTGGTGGTGCTGCTGGGTGCGCTGCTGGCCGCTTACGAAAAGCCGCAAAAATTGGAAAAATCAAACAACCAATGAGCGCAAAAATCGGGCATACTAAAACCGAAGGAGGTTTTCAGTATGCCCGATTTATTTCATTTAACGCCGGAGATGAACCAATACTTTAACGCCCTGCCGGAGAGCGTAAAAGAGAATATCATTCAATCCGGCGCCAAGATCAATTCCCTGGAGGACTTAAAGGCCGTGGCGGCACAGCTGTGCAACCATGCAGAATAACCGCCACTTTCCCCAAACGGAAAACAGCCTGAATAACTGGGACGCGCCGGTGCGCCACGCACCCGGCCGTTACCGGGATTATCGCGAGAAGTACGCCCTGACCACCGGCGAGGTCACCGCCCGCTACTGCGAAAATATTACCAACCCCACCGTCCAGCCGGACGGCAAAACAGAAATGCACACCCCTATTCCGGATGTGGCCCATGTGGAGCAAAGCAAAGCCTATCAAGAAGAAAATCAGTTATAACCAAATCAGCGGACGGCAGCACTCTGCCGTCTATTTTTATACCTTTTCATCGAATTTTGTAAATTTTTGCCGCTATTTTGGCGTATTCCCCTATTTTGCCACACTATATTATAGGAGGAACTTTTCAATTTGCATGGAAAGGAACGGAAAGGACGGATCCCATGAAAAAATGCTTGCGCTATCAAATGCGGCTGCTGGTGCGGTCGCCGGGATTTTGGGTCGCTATGGCCTTTGGGGTGTTGTATGCTGTGGGCTACTTTGTGGCCATGTGCCTACGCAACATGCACCTGGATGCCATTGCCCAGCCCACGCCGTACAGTGCGTATTCTACTCACGGATTAAGTTTTACCACACCGTACTTTATGTATCTGTTCCCGATTTTGGCCTGCATTTCTTTTTCAGACAGTTCTCTGTATGAGCGCAACAATCACCTACTGGCGCCGCTGCTGGGCAAAATGGGCATTGGCCGTTACTATCGCTCCAAACTGGTCGCCGTCTTTTGCGGCGGCTTTTTACCTATATTTGCCACCCAGGCGCTGAATATGGGGCTGTGCCTGATCGCCTTTCCCTTAAACGGCACCCAGCGCTACGGCTGGGATCTGTTTCAAGACTATACATACTGGTATCATGTCAGTGATCCGCACTTCTTTTTCCAGCATCTGTATCTGTACTCGCCTTATCTGTACTATCTGCTTTATATGCTGCTGTCCGCCCTGGTCGCCGGGTTGTTTGCGGTGGCAGCCTGGCAATTTTCCTTTTTCGTTCGCAACCGCATTTTTACCTATACCATCATGTTTTTGGTGGTACAGGGCATTGAATATCTGCTGATCTTAACGCCGGATTGGCCGCTGAATATTCTCAGCTATCTATACGGGATGAACCCCACCGTCCCGACCCCTGGCGGTTTTGCCATCTGTATGGCCTTTTACCTGGCACTGGCATTCCTACCAGCACTGATCGTACCAAAGAAATTGAGGAACTGCTTATGAAGCGCACCCTTGCCTACAACCGATACCCGCTGGTCATCTGTACACTGGGGTTGCTGCTGGGCGGACTGCACAGTCTGTTCCAGCTGCACCAGACCCCTGCGGATACCTGGACTGCGGCCTATCTGACCGCCCGGGAGGGAACGGAACTGATGCTGACGGAGAACAGCACCGATCCCCAAGTGCTGCGCAGTCTGCTGCACCTGCTCATCGGCGTACCTCTGCTGGGTGGACTGTTCAGTCGGGGCTACGCAGTTAAAGGGATCTTTGCCGCCACCCGTCGCGGGCGTTATCTGCGCTTTTACCGGGCAGAAATGGGGCGACTGCTGACAGTGACTCTGCTGTACAACCTGCTGTATTGCGGTGCCCAGGCGCTGTGTGCCACGGTGGCCGTCCACGCCCTGCCTGCCGCTGCCGCAGTTCGACTAATAGGGATCAGCCTGTTTAGCGACACGCTGGTGCTCTTTGGCTTTGTGGTACTGTGCGCCGATCTGTGCGTGACCCGGGGCGAAAAAGCAGGCGTACTGCTGGGTGCCGCCGCCTTTTTGCTGGCGGTGATGGCGCTGTTTTTGCTGCCGGTACCGCTGCGCCAATACAATCCGGTGCTTTGGTGCCTGTGCAGTGTATTTCCCACGGACGAAACGCTCTTTGCCTATCCCCTGTGGGGCTACTACGCCGCAGGCAGCGCACTGCTGGCGGTGTGGGTGCTGCTTTGGGGGCGGGTGCTAAAGACAAAAGATATTTTGTGAGGTGGACTATGCCAAAAATCATATTGCAAGACTATACCAAGACTCTGCGTGGCAAGACCGTACTGGACCACATAGACCTGACGCTGGAAAGCGGCGGCATTTACGGCCTGGCCGGGCAAAACGGCTGTGGCAAGACCATGCTGCTGCGGGCCATTGCCGGGCTGATGACCCCCACCGCCGGCACAGCCACCGTAGGCGGCACCCGGGTAGGCAACGGGGTCTATGCGCCCCATGTGGGGCTGGTGATCGAGAATGTATTTCTCTACGAATACCTAAGCGGCCGCCAAAATCTGCAAATGCTCAACGACCTGTCCGATCACAAAATCGGTGACGGCGAACTGGACGGCTGGCTCACCCGCTTTGGGCTGGACCCGGCGGACCGGCGCCCCATGAAAAAATACTCCCTGGGTATGTGCCAAAAGGTCAGCCTGATCCAGGCGCTGATGAACCAACCGGAATTAGTGCTGCTGGACGAACCCACAAACGCGCTGGACGATGACAGCGTACAGGTGCTGGGAGAAGAAATTCTTCGTATGAACCGGAAGGCAGGCACCACCTTTCTCATCGCCAGCCACGACCGAGCCAGTCTGGAGCACCTGTGCACCAAAATACTGCGAATGGAGGCGGGGCACCTTGCGTAAAAAACAACTGACCATGCAGCAGGGACTGGCGCTGGGCTGCCTGATTCTGGTGGTGTGCGCCGTCGTATTCGGCATTGTACTGCGGGCCACCCGCGCCCACGACTTAGAGGACCCGGAAAAGGTGGCGGCTGCCATCTGCGATCTGCCTGTGGATTACCAAGAGGAGCGCAACACGGCAGCTGAAATGTTAGACATAAGCACAGCGGTGGAGCAGCTGCAAGACCGGATCCCCCTGCAAGTGGAAATCACCGGTATGCAGCCCACCTACAACAACCTGCGGTACACCGCCAAGGTGCTAAAGGCCACCGATCGGGAGCAGGCAGGCAACACGGTGGTGCTGTATCTACTCATGTCCATGGAAAAAATGAGCGACGGCAAGCTGCACTGCGACACCGGCACCGCTTTGCCGTTGGCTGTAGGGCACAAATACCTGCTGTTTGTCCGTCCTATGGAATACATGGACCTGTACCAGCGTACCCTACCCTGCCGAGAATACCAGGCCACCACCAACGCCACGGACGCCACGCTGTACAGCTTTTGCCTGGATCGCACACAAACCCGCCCACTGCCAACCACGCCGCTGACCTTTCAGCAGCTTACAGAATACGATTACCTGGTCTATTCTCAAGAGGCGCTGGACCACGCCAAAAAATTCACCGCCGACATACGGAAGCACTACGGCGTAACTGCAAAATAACATAAAAAACCCCATTGCCAAGGGTTGGCAATGGGGTTTATTCATTTCCTTTACAGGTGGAAGATCAGCTTGTCGCTACACTTATTAAAGACGAACAGCCCGACAGCCAGGGTGACCAGCGACACCACCGAGGCATACAGCAGCAAATTCCAGGTCATCATTTGGCCGTACAGAATACACTGGCGGAACAGCTCAATCATCGAATATAGTGGGTTGATCTTAATAAGCACTACGATCCAGTCGGAGGTAATGCGGTGCAGAGGATAAATGATGGGCACCATATAAAACAGCAGGTGACACAGCACATCCCAAATATACTCCACATCCCGGAAGTAAACGGACAGCACGGACAGGATCATACCCACGCCGGTGCAGAACACCAACAGAATGAACATGGGCACAAAGAACAGCACCGCGTAGCCGTTTAGGTGCAGGGCGTGGCCGTTGCTGATTCCGGTAAGCTTAAAGAAGATCCACACGCTCACCAGGCAAAGTAGCGAGATAGCGAAGGTTACATAGCAAGAGAGAATGGAACTAAGCGGGTACATATACTTGGGCACATAGACCTTCTTGATGATCCCCGCATTGCGGCGGAAGGAGGTCATCGCCTGTTTGGTGGAAGATGTAAAGAAATCAAACATCAACCGGCCGGTAAACAGGAATACCGGGTAGCAAATCACGCCCTTGTTGCTGCGGCCAAAGATTCCGCTGAACACCACGGAAAGCACGATCATGTTCAGCAACGGCTGCAAAAAGCTCCACAAAATACCGATCCAGGAGTCCCGGTACTTTAACTTAATATTCTTACGGGTCAGCTCCATTAGCAGGTTTCGATACTTTTGGAACACCCGTGTATCGTGCGCAAGCGCGCGCTTTAATTTTTTTACCTTCGGCATAGATACACCTCGATCCGCGCAGGGCGGCAATAATTTTGCGCTGCCTAACGCAGCCAAACACCGGATATAACTAAGGCATTATAACACACGCCGCCGCATTTTTCAACTTAAAGTGCGAATTTGGTACAAAATGTACCCTTTAGCGAAACAGATCGGCAATGGTCAGCGCTGTTTTGCGGGCAGAGGCATCGCCGTCCACCACATAATCTGCCGCTGCACGATACTTGGCCTGGCGGGCGTCATACAGCGCCTTGGCCTGCACCGGATCCCGAAATAAAGGGCGGTTGGCGCCGTTGCCCACCCGCTGACAAATCACATCAAAAGACGCGTCCAGCAGCACAATCTTGCCGGTGGTGCGCAGGGTCCGTACATTCTCGTCAAAGGTCAGTGCCCCGCCGCCGGTGGAGATCACGCAGTTGGGAATCTCTGCCGCCTCTGCGCAGGCTGCACGCTCCAGCTCTCGAAAATAGTCTTCCCCGTGCACCTGAAAAATAGCCGGAATAGACACGCCGCTGCGCGCCTCCACCAGCTGATCCGTATCCACAAACCGGCGACCCATAATTTTGGCCAGCTCTTTGCCCACCACAGTCTTGCCGCTGCCCATAAAGCCGCAAAGCACAATATTCATTACAGCAGTTCCTCCATTTGCTCGATCACCCGCTGCACCTGGGCAGGAGTGTAGGTCACATCATTCCAAATTTCCTGGGCTACCGCTGCCTGCCACACCAGCATGGGCAGACCGTTTACCACCTTGGCGCCGTTTTGCCGAGCCAGGCGCAGCAGCCGGGTTTCCATTGGATTATAAATGGCGTCAAATACCGCAGCCGTGTGGGCCAGCACACCCGGCTCCAGCGGACAAGCGTCCACCTTGGGGAACATACCCACCGGGGTGCCGTTGACGATCAGATCCCAGTCACCGGTCACGCTATTAAAATCCGTCACCGTCACCGCGCGGCCGCATTTTTCGGCAATTTCCGCCGCCAAGGCACAACCTTTCGACGGTGTGCGGGCAGCCAGGGTCACCGCCGCACCTGCCAGCACCGCCTCAAAGGCAAACATACGAGCCACGCCGCCAGTGCCCAGTACCAGCACGCGTCCGGCCAGCGGAATGCCCGCTGCGGACAAGGAGCGCAAAAAGCCGTAGCAGTCCGTATTGTAGCCGTAGAATTTGCCGCCCCGCACTGCCACCGTATTCACCGCCCCAAAGAGTGCCGCCTTTTCGTCCAGTTCTGCCATAGCCGACAGCACCGCTTGCTTGTGGGGAATGGTAACATTAAATCCACGCAGCGTTTGCAGTTCCGGCAGCCGGTTCGCCAGATCCTCCGGTGCAATATCCAACAACCGGTAGTCCCCCTCCAAGTGCGCGGCAGCCAGCAGCGCCCGGTGAATTTGGGGAGAGAGAGAATGACCCAGCGGGTGACCGATCAGTGCATAGTGCGTCATGATTTTGCCCTTTCCGCTCCCGGCCCAAAAAAATATTGCCGAAAGCATTGACTTTTTTATAGGAATTATATAATATGATAGCATATAAGACTTGTATTAACAACAGTTTTTTGGAGATGAGCAGTTATGGTACTGGATAAAATGAAGGACATTTTGGTGGAGCAGCTGGAGTGCAACCCGGAGGATATCACCATGGAGAGCCTGCTGGTAGACGACCTGGGGGCCGACAGTCTGGACGCCATCGACATCGTGATGAGTGTGGAAGATACGTTCAAGGTTGAAGTACCGGACGAGATCATCGAGAAGATCGAGACTGTGGGCGACATTGTCAACTACATTGAGGATCACATCTGATTTGCATTTTTCACCATTTGTCAATTCCTGTCAAAAATCGCGGCAAAAAGTGTAGTTTTTTTATCAAAGTTGCCCTGTTTGAATTGACAATTCACTGAAATTCAAGTAAAATAGAAAGGCAGATGATCGTGCATCTGCCTTTCCGCTTTTTTAGGGGAAAAAGCGCCGGCGATGCACGGTCTTATCGACATGGAGAGGGGAATCTTTATGGCAAAGAAGTATATCTTGGCCCTGGACCAGGGAACCACAAGTTCCAGAGCCATCATTTTCAACAAAAAGGGTGAGATCGTCGCCAAGGCGCAAAACGAATTCACCCAGCACTATCCGGAGAACGGCTGGGTAGAGCACGACCCGATGGAAATTCTGTTTAGCCAGATCAGCGCCATACTGACCGTGCTGCGCAAGGAAGCGGTGGATCCCAAGGAGATCGCCGCCATCGGCATTACCAATCAGAGAGAGACCACCGTGGTGTGGGAGAAGGAGACCGGTCGTCCCATTTATAACGCCATCGTGTGGCAGTGCCGCCGCACGGCGGACCTGTGCGAGGAATTGAAGGCGCAGGGGCTGAACGATTATGTAAAGAGCACCACCGGTCTGCTGATCGACGCCTACTTCAGCGGCACCAAGATCAAATGGATCCTGGACCATGTGGAGGGCGCCCGGGAGCAGGCGGAGCGGGGCGAGCTGCTGTTCGGCACCATTGACAGCTGGCTGATCTGGAACCTGACCAACGGCAAAGTGCATGTGACCGATTACTCCAATGCCTGCCGCACCATGCTCTTTGACATTGACAAGCTGTGTTGGGATCCGTTTTTATGTGAAAAGCTGGGCATTCCCATGTCCATGCTGCCGGAGGTAAAGCCATCCAGCTGCATTTACGGCGAAGTGGCTAAGATCACCGGCATTGAGGACATTGCCGGTGTGCCCATTGCAGGCGCCATCGGCGACCAGCCGGGTGCACTCTTCGGCCAGGGCTGTTTTGAGTCCGGCCAGGCCAAGAATACATACGGCACCGGCTGCTTTTTGCTGATGAACACCGGCGAAAAGCGGGTAGACTCTCGCTCCAACCTGCTCTCCGGCATTGCCTGGGGACTGGACGGCAAGATCACCTATGCGCTGGAAGGTTCCGCCTTTAACGCCGGCAGTGTGATCAAGTGGCTGCGCGATGAGCTGGGGCTGATTGAGAACGCACCCCAGTGCGACAAATTCGCCGCCATGGTGCCGGATTCCGGCGGACTGTACTTTGTGCCGGCCTTTACCGGGCTGGGCGCTCCCTACTGGGATATGTATGCCCGCGGGGTCATGATCGGTCTGTCCCGTGGGATCAACAAATTCCATGTATGCCGCGCGGTACTGGAAAGCATTACCTACCAAATGACCGACCTGCTGGAAGCCATGATGAAGGATTCCGACATTATCCTCAAGGACCTTCGGGTGGACGGTGGCGCTTCCGTCAGCGATATTATGATGCAGATGCAGGCGGATATGACCGGCGTAAATGTGAATCGACCCAAAAATGTGGAGACCACAGCCCTGGGCGCTGCCTACTGTGCCGGGCTGGCTACCGGCGTGTGGAAAGACACGGCGGAGATTGAGGCCAACCGCCAAGTAGACAAGATTTTTGTACCCTCCATGGAAGAGGGGCTACGCAACCGGAAGTACACCGACTGGAAGCGGGCGGTAGAGCGCTCCAGAAACTGGGAACGCTAAACATACCGATTTATACATAAGTTAATCAGGGGGGACAAAGCGCGCGGCAACGGGTGCTTTGTTCCTCTTTTTATTTTGCGGCAAAACCGCACCCAAATTCTATTTCACAACAAGGAGAACCCATTATGTCAAAAGTCATTGTACCCTGGGATCTGATCACCAATTTTGTGACAGACGCTTTCATCGGCTACGGCATTCCCGCAGAGGATGCCAAGATCTGCACGGATGTTTTGCTGGAGTCCGACCGCCGCGGGATTGAAAGCCACGGCTGCAACCGGTTTAAGCCCATTTACCTGGATCGGATCAAAGCCGGGATCCAAAATCCGGTGACCCAGTTTGAGATCTTAAAGGAAACCCCCACCACCGCCGTGGTAGACGGCCACAACGGCATGGGTCAGGTGATCGGCCATCGGGCCATGCAGATGGCCATTGATAAGGCCAAGGAATACGGTATGGGCATGGTGGCCGTGCGCAACAGCTGCCACTACGGTATTGCCGGTTATTACGCCACCATGGCCACCAAGGCCGGCTGCATCGGCATCACCGGCACCAACGCCCGCCCCTCCGTGGCGCCCACCTTTGGTGTGGAGGGTATGTTCGGCACCAATCCGCTGACCGTAGGCATTCCAACCGACGAGGACTTTGATTTTCTCATCGACTGCGCCACCTCCATCACCCAGAACGGCAAGATCGAATATTACGCCCGCATTGGCGAGGACGTGCATCCGGGCACGGTAATCGGTCGGGACGGCCAGCCCATCTCCGGCGACAGCGGCGAGGCACTGAAGAAGATTCGCAGCGGCGACGCGGCGCTGACCACCCTGGGCGGCATTGGCGAAGCCCTGGGCGGCTACAAAGGCTACGGCTACGCCATGGTGATCGAGCTGCTCTCCGCCGTGCTGCAAGACGGTGCCTACGGCAAAGATCTGGACGGCAAGGACGAGAACGGCAACATTCGTCCCTATCACCTGGGCCACTTCTTCATTGCCATTGACACCGATCACTTCCTGGGTCAGGAGCTGACCCGCAAAAAAGCCGGCGAAATCCTCCGCAGTGTGCGTGCCTCTCAAAAAGCGCCCGGCGCCGACCGCATTTTCACCGCCGGTGAAAAAGAGTGGGAGATCTGGCAGCAGCGCAAGGACAGCGGCGTGCCCATCAATGACTCTGTGCAGAAAGAAATTTTGGAAGTTCGGGACGAACTGGGTCTGACCCAGTACAAGTTCCCCTGGGAATAAGCGAGGTAACTATGGATTACAGAAAAGAATCATTAAGACTCCACGGTGAGTGGAAAGGCAAAGTTGAAGTGGTGGCACGGGCCAAGGTGGACAACAAGGACGCCCTGTCCCTGGCCTACACCCCCGGTGTGGCCGAGCCCTGTCTGGCGATTCAGGCAGATTACAACAAAAGCTGGGAGCTGACCCGCCGCTGGAATATGGTGGCGGTGATCACCGACGGCTCTGCGGTACTGGGTCTGGGCGACATTGGCCCGGAAGCTGGTATGCCTGTTATGGAGGGCAAATGCGTGCTGTTTAAGGAATTCGGCGGCGTAGACGCCTTCCCCCTGTGTGTGCGCACCAAGGACGTGGACGAATTTGTAGAGACAGTGTATAATATCAGCGGTTCCTTTGGCGGGATCAATCTGGAGGATATTGCCGCGCCCCGCTGCTTTGAGATTGAGCAGAAGCTGAAAGAACGCTGCGATATTCCGATTTTCCACGACGACCAGCACGGCACCGCCGTTGTGGTCTCTGCCGCATTAATCAATGCCACAAAGATCACCGGCAAGCCCCTTGACCAGTGCAAGGCCGTGATCAACGGCAGCGGCGCTGCGGGCATTGCCATTGCCAAGTTGCTGCTGACCCTGGGTCTGGGCGATGTGATCCTGTGTGACCGCACCGGCGCCATCTACGAAGGCCGCGATAAGTTAAACGCCAGCAAGGCAGAGATCGCCGCCGTGTCCAATAAGGGCAAGGTACAGGGCACCCTGGCAGAAGCGGTAAAGGGCACGGACATCTTCATCGGCGTGTCTGCACCCGGTGTGCTGACCCAGGAGATGATCCGCACCATGAACCCGGATCCCATTGTGCTGGCCATGGCCAACCCCACGCCGGAGATTCTGCCGGATGAGGCAGCCGCTGCCGGTGCTAAAATTGTAGGCACCGGGCGCTCCGACTTCCCCAACCAGATCAACAATGTGGTCGCATTCCCCGGTATCTTCCGCGGGGCGCTGGATGTGCGCGCCGCTGCCATTACGGAGAATATGAAGATTGCCGCCGCGTATGCCATCGCCTCCCTGGTCAGCGATGCAGAGTTAAAGCCGGAGTATATTCTGCCCCACGCCTTTGATCCCCGGATCAAGGACACCGTGGCTGCCGCTGTGGCAGAAGCTGCACGGAAGGACGGCGTAGCCCGCATTTAACGGCCATGCCTATTATAATGTTATAAGTTATATATTATAATAAAGCAAAACAAACGCACAGGCGCTCTCCCCTGCCGCTCCCCGGCGGCAGAACGGAGGGCGCCGGTTTTTTCGCCCCATTTTATGCAACTTAAGAACAGTATTAGACAAGAGTTGCGATACTAAGGCGGTTTTGTCAAGGGAAAAGGGGCAAGTTTGTGGAAGTTGCTTAATTATTACAGAATGGTTACAAATTCGTTGTATAGATTTACCATAGATTAAAAAGTTACAAATGTGTTACAATCCTCACCGTTGTTGCGGCATAGGCCCAACAAAGGGAGGTTTTTGATGAAAAAGGCAATCATAGCCCTTATTTCTCTGCTTATTTTTTGCATAGTATTCCCGTCTACCGTGTCGGCAGAGTCCGCAAGGAGCCATTACAAGCCCCGGCTGACCGCCCCCACCTCAGACAACGCCTATTATAACAGCAAGCTGAACCGTTACAGCCAGACCGGCTACGGTATGCCCAACTGCGTGGCCTACGCCTACGGCCGGGTGTACGAGATGAACGGCAAGGCTCCCAAGATCACCCACGGCAACGCCGGCGAGTGGTGGAGCATTAACAAGCAGGGCGGCTATTACAAGTACGGCAGCAAGCCCAAGGTGGGCGCAGTGGTGGTTTGGAGCAACCACGTGGCCGTGGTGGAGCAGATCCACAAGAACGGCAGCATTACCATTTCCGAGTCCCACTACGGCGGCACTTATTTTGACACCAAAACCGTCACCGATTACACCTACCACTACGGCCAGACTTTTTACGGCTTCATCTACACCTATCAGGGCAGTGCCAAGAAAAAGAGCAAGCCCAAGCAGTACACCGCCGCCAAAACCGCTGTAACCGCACCGGAAGAGCAAGAACAGGTATTCCGTATACTGGAGATCGACGACAGCAAGGCAGCCACGCAGGAGATCGTGCAAAACGATAAGCTGCTGCAAGCTTCCGCCGCCAGCCACTCCACCAAGAAGGCAGATACGGAAAAACGCGCCGCTGCGCAAAAAGCGGCCATGCAAACTGCGGAAAAGTCCGTTGCTGCATAACACTGAAAGAGAATCCGCACAAGGAGCACCCTATGGGTGCTCTTTTTTTATACCAATAAGAATAAAAAGACGGCAGGCGGATCTTACCCATAAACAAAAAATGAAAAAGCCGTGAATTTTTTGAGATTTTGCAAAAAAGGTGTTGACAAAACGGCAAAATGGATATAATATAAAGACAGTTAGCACTCAGACACATAGAGTGCTAACACAGTAAAGGACGGTGAAAGGAATGCTTGGTGAACGCAGAGCCGCCATACTCCGCCTGATTATTGAGTATTACATCAAGACAGGCGAGCCGATCGGCTCCAAAACCCTGTGCAACCTTTTGCCTTACGCTGTGTCCAGCGCCACCATTCGCAACGAAATGGCGCACCTGAGCAACCTGGGCTACCTGGAGCAGCGCCACACCAGCGGCGGCCGTGTGCCGGGCAAGAATGCCTACCGCTTTTATGTGGATCACCTAATGGAGCCTAAGGCGCTGTCCCCTTATGAGACAGCCAAGATCGACGAACGCCTGTCCGTCAACGCAGGGGATGCCCAGCGCCTGTTGGCTGACGCGGCGGATCTGCTGGCAGACGCCACCCACTGCGCCGCCTTTAGCTGCGCACTGGCAGACGCCGGCGATGTGATTCAGGGCGTGCAGTTGATCCCTGCCGGAGGCGGCCGCGCCATGTTGGTCATGCTTACCGCCGGTGGGCGTATCAAATCTTCGATTTGCCGGCTCAGTTGCCCAGCGGACGACGGATTTATGGCCGCCTTTTACGATGTGATGCACAGCACATTCATCGGCACCCGGCTCAGCGATGTAAGCATCGCCACGGTGCAAAGCACAGCCGTGACCCTGGGCAGCCGCATTTTTGATATGCTGCCGGTGCTCAGCAGTCTGTGCGCCCTGTGCGCGGAAACGCGGCAGGACAGCCTGCTCTTTGCCGGCGAGACCAATTTGCTCTCTCACGAGGAACTGGGCAACGAGGTATATAAGCTGCTGACCTTTCTCACCAACCGGCCACGCTTTTTGACCCTGGCCAAGCAATTTGCCGATGCCCCGGCGCGCAGTGCTCTGTTTATCGGTGAGGAGAACCCGTACTTTGAGCTGAAAAACACAGCCACCATGCTGTGCAGTCTGCACTACAACAGCCAACAGCGCGCGGTCCTGGGCGTGATTGGCTCCACCCGCATGGACTACGCCACCATTGTGCCCCGGGCACAATATATTATGAATAAAACCACAGATCTTCTTGCTGAAGGAGGTATAACCAATGGCTAAAAAGAAGCAGGCAGAGGAAAAGCCAAACACCCAGGCTGCCGCTGCCGAAACAGAAACCGAAACCACACCGCCACAGGCGGAGGAAAATGACCAGACCCAAACAGACGGCCCTACGGCGGCGCTGGAAAAGGAACTGGCAGACACAAAAGATCAGCTGCTGCGGCTGACGGCGGAATACGCCAACTTCCGCAAGCGCAGCGATAAAGAAAAGGGCGACACTTACGCCTACGCCACCGGCAAGACCGTGGAGGCATTTCTCCCGGTGTTTGACAATCTGGAGCGGGCGCTGGGCGCCACCCAGCAGGACTTTGAGGGCCTGCAAAAGGGCGTGCAAATGACCTTTGACGGTCTGACTGCCACCCTGGAGAAGCTGGGCGTCACCGCTTACGGCGCCCCGGGCGAAACCTTTGACCCCAACCTGCACCATGCAGTGATGCATGTGGAGGATGAGAACCTGGATGAAAATGTCATTACCGATGTTTTTCAACGGGGATATAAAATGGATGATCGGATCATCCGACCGGCAATGGTCAAAACAGCAAATTAACAATAAGCAGGAGGTATTCCATTATGTCTAAGATTATTGGTATTGATTTAGGTACAACAAACAGCTGCGTCAGCGTGATCGAGGGCGGCGAAGCCGTAGTGATCCCCAACGCAGAGGGCGCCCGCACCACCCCGTCCGTGGTGGCGTTCAGCAAGGACGGTGAGCGCATGGTGGGCAACGTGGCAAAGCGCCAGGCCATCACCAACCCGGAGCGCACCATCGCTTCCATCAAGCGCCACATGGGCTCCGACTACAAAGTCAACATTGACGGCAAAGCCTACACTCCCCAGGAGATCAGCGCTATCATTCTGCAAAAGCTGAAGAGCGACGCAGAGAGCTACCTGGGCGACAAGGTAACGGAAGCGGTCATCACCGTGCCCGCTTACTTTACGGACGCGCAGCGCCAGGCCACCAAGGATGCCGGTAAGATCGCCGGTATGGAAGTAAAGCGAATCATCAACGAGCCCACCGCTGCGGCGCTGGCCTTTGGCATCGACCAGGAAAACGACCAGAAAGTGATGGTCTACGACCTGGGCGGCGGTACATTCGATGTATCCATCATTGAGATGGGCGACGGCGTACAGGAAGTACTGGCAACAGCCGGTAACAACCACCTGGGCGGCGATGACTTTGATAAGAAGATCATGGACTGGCTGGTTGCCGAGTTTAAGGAAGAGCAGGGCATTGACCTGTCCGGCGACAAAATGGCTATGCAGCGCATTAAGGAAGCTGCAGAGAAAGCCAAGATCGACCTGTCCGGTATGACCACGGCGCAGATCTCTCTGCCCTTCATCACCGCAGACGCTACCGGTCCCAAGCACATGGAAACCACCCTGTCCAGAGCCAAGTTTAACGAAATGACCGCAGACCTGGTAGAGGCTACCATGGGCCCGGTTCGCCAGGCCATGAGCGACTCCGGCCTGACCATGAACGACATTGACAAGATCCTGCTGGTAGGCGGTTCCACCCGTATTCCCGCCGTACAGGAAGCCATTAAGAAGTTCAGCGGCAAAGAGCCGTTTAAGGGCATTAACCCAGATGAGTGCGTAGCTATGGGCGCTGCCCTGCAAGGCGGCGTACTGGGCGGCGATGTAAAAGGCCTGCTGCTGCTGGATGTAACGCCCCTGTCCCTGGGCATTGAGACCATGGGCGGCGTGAACACCGTGATCATTGAGCGCAACACCACCATCCCCACCAAGAAGAGCCAGATCTTCTCCACCGCAGCCGACAACCAGACCTCCGTGGAGGTGCACGTGCTGCAAGGTGAGCGTGAGTTTGCCAAGGACAACAAGACCCTGGGTATGTTCCACCTGGACGGCATTATGCCCGCCCGCCGCGGTGTGCCCCAGATCGAAGTGACCTTTGATATTGACTCCAACGGCATTGTGCATGTAAGCGCCAAGGACCTGGGCACCGGCAAGGAGCAGCACATCAGCATTACCGCCTCCTCCAACATGAGCAAGGACGACATCGACAAGGCAGTGAAGGAAGCAGAGCAGTTCGCCGCCGAGGATAAGAAGAAGAGAGAGGCCGTAGACCTGCGCAACAATGCAGACCAGATGGTTTATCAAACCGAGAAGCTGCTCAGCGAGAACGGCGACAAGTTCAGTGATGACGACAAGAGCGCGCTGAACACCAAGCTGGACGCGCTGAAGGAAGCACTGAAGGGCGACAACACAGACGCCATTAAGAGCGCCGAAGAGGACCTGACCAACAAGTTCTACGAGGTATCTCAGAAGATCTATGAAGCCACCCAGGGCGCGCAGGGTCCCCAGCCCGGCGCAGCACCCGGTGCAGATGCAGCACAGGGCGGCAATGACGCCGGTTACACCGACGCAGACTACACCGAGGTGGACGATAACTAATCCCCTCTCAGGAACGGCGGCAGGCGGTAATACACCAGTATTGCCGCCTGCCTATACCGTTATCTATACTGAAATCTAAACGACGGAGGCTACTATGCCTGAAGAAAAACGAGATTACTACGAGGTGCTGGGCATAAGCAAAGGCGCCTCGGAGGATGAGATCAAAAAAGCATACCGCAAAACCGCCAAGAAGTACCACCCGGACCTGCACCCGGACGACCCGGTGGCCGAGGCCAAATTCAAGGAATGCAACGAGGCCTACGAGGTGCTGGGCGATCCCCAAAAGAAAGCCCGATACGACCAATTCGGCTTTGCCGGGGTTGACCCCAACTACGGCGCCGGACAGGGCGGCTACGGCGGCGGTGGCTTTGGCTTTGACGGCGGCGACATTGACCTGGGCGATATCTTCTCCTCCATCTTTGGCGGTGGAGGCGGCGGCTTCGGCTTTGGCGGGCGCAACCCCAATGCGCCGGCGCGCGGTCGAGATGTGCGGGCGTCTGTGACCCTGACCTTTGAAGAAGCAGCCAAGGGCTGCAAAAAGACCGTCAGCACCCAGCGAGTCGAGGATTGCTCTGCGTGCGGCGGCACCGGTGCGGCGAAAGGCACCAGTCCCAAGACCTGCCCGGACTGCCAAGGTCGCGGCGTAGTCAATGTGCAGCAGCGCACCGCCTTCGGTGTAATGAACAGCCAGCACACCTGCTCCCGCTGCGGCGGCCGGGGCAAAATCGTAGACGACCCCTGCAAAAAGTGCGGCGGCAAGGGCAAGGTGCGTGCCGCGCGGCAAATTGAAATCAACATTCCCGCCGGGATTGATGACGGCCAGGTGGTGACCGTGCGCGGCAACGGCGACGCCGGTATGAACGGCGGCCCTGCCGGTGATTTGCATATTGAAGTGCGGATCAAGAAGCACAAGGACTTTACCCGGGACGGCTATAATGTATGGTACAACAAGCATGTGAGCATTACCGAGGCCACCCTGGGCGCAGAATTACAGGTGCCCACCCTGGACGGCAATGTGAAGTACAATATGCCTGCCGGTACACAGCCGGGCGCCGTGTTTAAGCTGAAGGGTAAAGGGATTCAGCGGCTGAACAGTGTGGGCAAAGGCGACGAATATGTACAGATCATTGTAGATATTCCCACCGGTCTGACTCACGAGCAAAAGGAACTGCTGCGTACCTTTGATAAAAGCTACACGCCTCCCAAGAACCCGCCTAAAGAAGGCTTTTTTGACAAGTTCAAGAAGAAATAAGTACAAAGAGAAAAGCGCATTGCAAGGCTTGCAATGCGCTTTTTTGCACTTTACAGATCGTCCGCATCCTGTACCGGCTCTGCGGGAATGTCCTCATAATAAGTTTCCCGAGGCACGCCGGTGTAGCTGCCGTCCACATCTGCCTGCAACATCTCCGGGCTGATATAGGAGGTCAGGTCAATAACTTCCTTGCCCTTTCTCTGCCGTTTTTCCTTTTTGTTCTTCTTCGCCATAAAAAAATCACCCCTGTGCAATCGGTGCCGCGGCACCGGTAATAGTTTGCACAGGGGCGCTGTATTTACTCACAGCTTGGCCACATCCACGGCGGCAATTTTTTCCATAAAATCCTTCGGCGAGATCACCGTTCCCATATCCAAGAACTCGTCCATATTCATATTAAAATTATTCACATACACCGGCACTTGCTTGTATTCAATATCAATATGCAATCGGGCAGCGTCCGCCTTCACCACAGCCGGGTCATAGCCGTTTGCATCATAATACCGGCTGACGATTACCTCGTTGTTCTTCACATACAGCAGCGCCAGATTGCGCCCGGATTTGGAGATGCTCACATAGCTTTCGTCTGTCTTGGAGAGGGCTTGTCCCATTTTCATCTGCGCCACTGCCTTACAGGCGTCGGAATTGAGAAACAGCTCGTTGATAAAAATAGACTCCAGCGCGGTGGTATCGTCCGGCACCAGGATTGCCAAAATGTTTTTGGACAGCTTTTTGCCGTACATACTCTTGATGAATTCCTTAAAATAATGCTGGGTCTCGCTGATCTTGGCGGCATAATGATGATAAAAAGGAATATTGGCCACCACCGGCGTGCCCGGCAGGGAGAAGGTCTTAAAATCGTCCGTGTCCCGATTCTTCACCAAAATGTCCGAATTTGTAATAATCATAGGGATTGTTTTTGCCATAAAAATGTCCCTCCGTGGCTCCTATTTTACTATAATGCCCGTTCCAAATCAATAAAAATCAAAAAATATAGTGAAATCCGACGGCAGTTATGGTAAAATAAGGTGACAACATTGTTGTGAGAGGAGGAGTTTTATGCATGATTCCGATGAGCTGGATGATATTCTGAACGAAATTCGGAACCGTCAAAACCCGCACACAGAGGATGCGCCCCCAGAGCCGGAGCCGCCTCAGACCGTAGATATGCCGCTGTTTGACCACGCAGACGCCCCCACGCCTGCGCCGAAGGATTTGCCGGAGAATCCCACCCTGCCCACAGAGGCAGCAGAGGAAACACCGGCCGCCTCCGCTATGCCGGAGGCCACACCCACCGCAGACGGCAGAGAAGATGTATATACCAATGTATTTTCCGGCACGGAGGAGACCCGGGCAGAGGCAACCTACACGCCCCCGACCCAACCCCTTGGTGACGATGAATATCCGGAGGAAGAAATGAAGAAGAACGATAAGCAAAAGAAAATCATTATTGCCGTTGTGGCCGTTGTGGTTGTGATTGCCGTGGCCCTGGGCATTTACTTTGGCGTGGTGCGCGGCAAAAACGAGGAGCCAACCTCCGGCGTGACCAATGCCGCTACCGAAGCCACCACCCAGGCACCGGTGGCCGTGGTGAACCCCTTTACCGGTGAGAACGACTACAATGAGAACGCAGTAGGCAAGCGCCCGGTGGCCCTGGTGGTAGAGAACGCCCAGGCTGCCCGTCCCCAGTGGGGAATCAATTCCCCGGACATTATCGTAGAGGGCGAAGTGGAAGGCGGCGAGACCCGTATGCTGTGGCTCTTTGCCGACTACACTTCTGTGCCGGACAAGATCGGCCCTATGCGCAGCGCCCGCCCGCCGTACATTCGCTTTTCCGAGATGTTTGACGCCGTCTTTATCCACTGGGGTCAGAGCAAGAGCAAAGGCAGCTATGTAGGCGCCAATACCGTGTTTGAACAGGACAATGTGGACCACATTAACCAGATGACTTACGGTGGCAAGGTGGATCTGTTTACCAGAGACCAAACCCGCAATGTAGCCAGCGAGCACACCGGTGTGCTGCGAGGCAAAAAAATCGCCTCTGCCCTGAAAGAGCAGAAGATCCGCACCAAGGTCAACGAGGCCAAGTTTACCACCTTCGACTTTAACAAAAAGGCAACTGCCGTGGGTGATGATCCCTGCAACGCACTGGCGCTGACCTTCTCGAATCGCACCCGCACCCGCGACTGGACCTATAAAAGCGATGACCAAATGTACCACAGCACCGATTATGAAACGGATGTAAAGATGAAGAACCTGATCGTGCTGTTTGACAACACCTCTTACACCACTAAGGCCAATTATAAAGGCAGCGGTAAGGGCGAGACCTACTGCAACTACGATCTGGCCGGCGGCAAGGGTGTGCTGGCTTCTCAGGGCACCTACACCGAGATCAAGTGGAGCAAAAAGGACGGCAAGCTGTCCCTGACCACCACCGACGGTCAGCCCTTAAAGCTGAACCCCGGTCGCAGCTGGATCGGCTACGCCTCTGCCAACAACGGCGGTAAAGTCGTGGAAAAGTAAAAATCGGAATAAGCAAAAAGGAACCACCTCGGATCAACCGGGGTGGTTTTTTATATATTGATGTGCATAAATACCGGCGGGAGCAAGCCCCCACCTTACAGGAATTTTATAACCGATGTAATATGATAAAACACCGCAAGCACATAAAAAAGGACCGATACACGGTGTATCGGTCCTTTGATTTACCAAACGATTACAGCAGGTCGGCCACCAAGTCGCCCATTTGGGCGGTGGTCACCGGACGGAAGCCCTCCTCGTAAATATCCGGAGTGCGGGCCTGGGTCAGTGCCTGATCCACCGCGTCCTCAATGGCCTGGGCAGCCTCCATCTCGCCAAAGGTGTAGCGCAGCATCATGGCGCCGGACAAAATGGTTGCCAGCGGATTGGCCTTGCCCTGGCCGGCAATATCCGGTGCGGAACCGTGGATAGGCTCGTACAAGCCAAAGGTGCCCTCTGCCAAAGAAGCAGACGCCAGCATACCGATGGAACCGGAGATCATAGACGCCTCGTCAGACAGAATATCGCCAAAGATATTGGAAGTGACGATCACATCAAACTGGTTGGGATTGCGCACCAGCTGCATAGCGCAGTTGTCCACATACATATAGGACACCTCCACCTGGGGGTAATCCGCCTTGGTCTCCTCTACGATCTTACGCCACAGGCGGGAGCTGTCCAGCACATTGGCCTTGTCCACACAGGTCAGCCGCTTGTCCCGCTTCATCGCGTATTCAAAACCAGCCTTGACAATGCGCTTGATCTCCGGGTAAGTGTAACGCTCCGTATCATACGCACCCACCACGCCGTTCTCCTCATAAGTGCCGCGGTCGCCGAAGTAAATGCCGCCGGTCAGCTCACGCACAATGAGAATATCCAGCCCGTCGCCGATGATCTCCTCCTTAATGGGAGAAGCACTTTTCAGCGGGGCAAAGATCTTGGCCGGGCGCAGGTTGGCAAACAAACCCAGGTCCTCACGAATAGCCAGCAGGCCCTTTTCCGGTCGATTGCTGCCCGGCTGGTCGTCCCACTTAGGGCCGCCCACAGCGCCCAACAGCACCGCGTCAGATGCCTTGCAGGCTGCCGCCGTCTCTGCCGGATAAGGCACGCCGGTGGCGTCAATGGCACAACCGCCCAATAGCTGGTCATTGTAGTCAAAAGAGAAGCCAAACTTCTCCCCTGCCTTGTCCAGCACCTTGATACATTCGTTCACGATCTCCGGCCCAATGCCGTCACCGCGCAACACGGTGATTTTGTAATTTTTCATGTTCTTGCCCTTTCTGTCTTAGCAAACCTCAAAAATGCCGGGCATGGTATCGTCCCGCATGGTGTCTGCCTGGTCCCGGTTGATGGCACAGATAATGCCCTTCATGGACGCATAACCGATATTATGGCTGACGCCGATACCGAAAATGTCCTTGCCCTGTGGGTTCTTTAAGTGAATATAGCTGATGGCCTTGGAGTCGGAGCCCACGGAGATGGCGTGCTCGCTGTAATCCACAAACTGGTAGCTGGCCACCTCGGTTTGGTTCATAGCGTCGCAGAACGCAGCCACCGGGCCGTTGCCGTTGCCCTCAATCTGCACCGGCGCATTGTCCTTGTATTTCAGCTCGCCGGAGAAATGCACATGGGTCAGATCGTCCTGCTCGTTCTTCTCCTCGCTGATCTTGTAATTCACCAGGCGGTAGGGGCCGCACACATTGCGATACTCCTGCTGGAACAGGTCAAAGACCTCCTCCGCTTTCAGTTCCTTACCCTTCTCGTCGCAGGCTTTTTGTACCACGGCGCTAAACTCCGGGTGCATGGACTTGGGCATCTTGATGCCATAGTTGTTGGCCAAAATAAAGGCAGTGCCGCCCTTGCCGGACTGAGAATTGATCCGGATGATGGGCTCATACTCTCGGCCCACATCTGCCGGGTCGATAGGCAGGTACGGGATCTCCCAATAAGGGGTGCCGCTTTCTTCCATATAGATCTTGCCCTTGTTGATGGCATCCTGATGAGAGCCGGAGAATGCGGTAAACACCAACTCGCCGGCATAAGGCTGGCGGGGCGGCACCTGCATCTTGGTGCAGCGCTCATACACTTCCTTGATTTCATTGATGTTGTGGAAATCCAGCTTAGGATCTATCCCCTGGGTCCACATATTCAGCGCCAAGGTCACCACATCCACATTGCCGGTACGCTCACCGTTGCCGAACAGGGTGCCCTCTACACGATCGGCACCGGCCATCAGCGCCAGCTCCGTAGCAGCCACGCCTTCGCCCCGGTCATTGTGGGGGTGCAGGGAGATAATGGCCGCGTCCCGGTTGGGCAGGTGACGGCAGAAATACTCAATCTGATCTGCATAACCGTTGGGAGAGGAGCCTTCCACAGTGGAGGGCAGGTTCAGGATAATGGGGTTCTCCTTGGTAATATGCAGCTCCTCCATCACCCGACGGCAGATCTCTACCGCATTGTCCATCTCCGTACCGGTAAAGGACTCCGGCGAATACTCAAAGCGAATGTTCATCTCCGGGTGGCGCTTTTTCTCCTCCTCGGTGAGTTCATAGATCAGACGGGCGCCGTCCACGGCGATCTGAATCACGCCGTCCATATCCGTCTTAAACACCACCTTGCGCTGCAAAGTGGAAGTGGAATTGTAAAAATGCACGATCACATTCTTGGCGCCGTCAATGGCCTCAAAGGTCTTTTTGATCAGGTGAGGACGCGCCTGCACCAGCACCTGAATGGTCACATCGTCCGGGATATAATGGCCGTCGATCAGGGTACGCAGGATCTCATACTCCGTCTCGCTGGCAGAGGGAAAGCCCACCTCGATCTCCTTAAACCCAACTTCAATCAGGGTCTTAAAATATTCCAGCTTTTCCTCCAAATTCATCGGGTCCACCAGTGCCTGGTTGCCGTCACGCAGATCCACCGAGCACCAAATGGGCGCGTGGTCGATCACGCGGTTGGGCCACTGGCGGTCCGTCAGCGGAATGGGGGTAAAGGGCTTATACTTCTTGTAGCCTTGGTTCATCATCACAGTTTCTCCTTTCTCTGTTGGGGAGGCACAAACAAAAACTGCGCCCCCAATGGATAGGGACGCAGTATCTATGCGTGGTACCACCCTACTTCAGCAGAAAAAATCTGCCCTTTGGCATCAAGCAATGCCTCAACCGATAACGAGGTTAAACGGCTCTTCCTATTGATCTCTATTCAGAAGAGCAACTCCGCAGAGAGCTATGCACCTATGTTCCCTGTGCGGCTTGCACCGTCCGCCGCCTCTCTGTGCAGGAAAACGCAGGTCTTTTTCTGCTTCACAGTCTTTTGTGGGTACTGTATATTCAGTAAGATTATTATAACACGCGCGCCGATTTTGTCAACCCAAATTTTACAGTTTGGAGTAGCCGTAGCCGTTCATAATGGCGTCTACCGGCTGACCGGCCTGGCACATGGGGCAGTCCTTGGCGGCTGTATAAGAATAATTGGGCAGATCCTCCGGGGTAAACAGGGTGTTGACCTCCAGCCCACACAGTTCCTTGGCTGCGCTGAACACGGAAGAAATGCCAATCACATTGCCGCCGTAATACCGGGCGCTCTGTACCGCCCGCTCCACCGTGCGGCCGCTGGTGATACAGGAGATGAGCACCACCACATTCTTGTCCTGGATCATCCGGCGCAAATTGTCCCTAAAGATCATATTGCCCTGGGTGTCATACTCCGGACCCAGCACATAAACCTGTAAGTCCGGGTTGGGCGCCAGCATACTGGGGCTTGCCAGTTCCTGGGCCATATAAGCACCCAGCGCCTGGGTCTCATATAGGCACAGCACCGTGTCCACATCCATATTCCGCACGCTGTAATACTCGGCCAGCAGCTTGGCAGCCTCCACAGACACCACCCGATTATGCTTAATGTCCGAGGTGCCCACATAGTAATTCAGGTGGGCGGAAGCGGTTACATAATGGCCGGGAATCGCGTGGATAAACACATCTTCATTTCTGTTACAAGGTATTGTATAAATCTGGCTCATTGGCACACATCCTTTCTATCCTTATTGTATCTGATTTTGCCTCGCCTTGCAATAAAAAAATAAAATCCGGGGAAGATTACACCACAAAAGGTCAAATTGGTCGACATTTTATTTTTTCGTCAATTCAGTCAGCGCCGCATAATGAGTCACGGTAAACTGTGGCGGTGCGATCCGCTCCAGCAGCGCCCGGTGCTCTTGCTCCCAGGACTGTAAATCACCCGGAGTCAGGGAAGCCCCTACGCCGCGACAGGCCCGCATACGGCCGTGCCAGCTCTCCCGAGTAAAAGGCACTTGTAGCCGCCAAGTACGCTGATAGGTACAAGTGAAATCCGTATTGTATGCTGGATTCGGCACAATGGGCTGCTCTTGCTCCCCGGCGCCACTCCAAGAAGGGTTGTACCGCAGCACCAGTTGCTCACTGGCATTGGCGATGGAGTCCTCAAAGGGCAGCCAGTTCATCACCAACAGCAACACCTTGCCCCCCGTAGAAAGAAACCGGGCAAACTGCCGAGCCGCCCGAGGCGGATCCAAATACCAATAGCATTGGCAGGCGGTGATAGCGTTAAAGCTGCCGTCCGGCGCGTCCACCGCCTCTGCGGCACATACCCGGTAGTCTATATTCATACCGGTTGACAGTCGCCGTGCTTCTGCAATCTGCTGCGGGGACGGATCCACCCCCAACCAGTGAGCGCCGTGCTTATACAAATGGCGAGGCAGGACCCCGGTGCCGGTGCCAATATCCAGCACCTGCTGCCCGGCCAATCCTACGCCGCGATCCAAGATCGCACGGTAAAATTCCGGGGGATAAATATCTCGATACCGAGCGTAATCCGCTGCCGTGCGCCCCCAGTCAAAGGGTTTGCCGCCGTCTATACGGGCGTCCTTGATCTCCATCGTATCACCTCTTGCCTAAAGTATAACATAAACTCGGTGGCGGTGACAAGGGTGCGAAGATTTTGCAACCGATTTGGCTCCGTTGCAAAGAGCAACTCTAATCTGTAGGATCCGATACCTACATCAGGCCGACATTTTTACAAATAAAACAAACGGCAAGGTCTCCCCTGCCGTTTTGTGTGATTTCGATAAATTTGATCTTACCAAACCTGCCGGGCGACGGTGCGCACCAGGTTCAGCTTGGCCCACTGCTCATCATCCGTCAGCTTGTTGCCGATCTCGCAAGAGGCAAAGCCGCACTGGGGGCTTAGGCACAGATTTTCCAGGGGCACCAGCTCCGCTGCCTGGGCGATCCGCGCTTTTACCGCCTCCGGATCCTCCAGCACCGGGGACTTGGTGGTCACCAGGCCCAGCACCACTTTTTTGCCCGGGGCAACAAACTGCAGCGGTGCAAAATCGCCGGAACGGGCGTCATCAAACTCCAGATAAAAGCCGTCCACATGCGCCTTGGCAAACAGAATGGGTGCAATAGGCGCATAGCCGCCGGAGCTGGCCCAGGTGGAGTGATAATTGCCCCGGCACACATGGGTAGTCACCACCAGGTCCGCCGGCTTGCCCTCCAGGGCAGCATTGTTGAGTTGCAGGTACTTCTCTGCCTCGTCCTCCAGCTTCGCGCCGGTACTTGCCAGAAACTGCTGATACCCGGCGTCGCAAAACATACCCCAGGTGCAGTCGTCCAGCTGCACATTGCGGCAACCGGCGGCATACAGATCGGCGATCACCTGGCGATACGCGGCGGCAATATCAGAAAACAGTGCATCATCGTCCGGATAAACCGCGCGGGTGGCCTTGCCGTTATCCTCCCGGAACAGCTCTGCATACAGCTGCGCCGGTGCGGGAATGGTCTGGCGGGCAACGGTGTTGTCATCTTCAAACTGCTTTATAAATTTAAAATGCTCCACAAAGGGATGATTCTCGCCGCTGATCTTGCCCACCACCTGCACAGAGCCGGGGGTGGTCTCCTCCCCATGGAAAATATAGCCGTGGTCCAGGGTGATCTCCTGCAGTCCTTGCAATCCCCACATAAAGTCCAGGTGCCAATAGCTGCGACGGAACTCGCCGTCGGTAATGGTGTGATACCCGGCGGCTTTTTGGCGAGAGATCAGCTTGCGGATTTCCCGGTCTTCCACTTCTTTCAGCCCGGCAGCGTCCAGCTCACCGGCGGCGAAAGCGGCGCGGGCGGCCTTAATGGGCGCCGGGCGCAAAAAGCTGCCTACAAAATCATAGCGAAAAGGTGCGTTCTTGCTGTACATATTTTTGTCCTCCGTTTGGTTGTTGTTGTTGCTTATAGTATAACGGAGGTTTTCGCTATTGTAAAATACGGATATTCAGTTGTTTGCCATAGCTTCAGTCTATAGGCACATACTGCTTCAAATTTTCAATATACGCCCGGCACAGGCTGCCCGGCTGCACGCCGGCAGGCAAAATATAGCCGATCTCCATGGGTGCCACGCCGGTGAGGGGCACGGCTACAATATTCTCGCCGTTAAGCTTGCTGTCGATCACGCCGCTGCACACGGTGTAGCCCTGCAAGCCGATCAGCAAATTAAACAGGGTGGCGCGGTCCCGCACCCGGATATTTTTGCTGCGCACTGCCGGGCTGAAGATCTCTTCCGAAAAATAAAAGGAATTGTGATCTCCCTGCTCAAAGGACAAATAAGGATACGGCACCAAATCGTCAAAAGACACTGCCCGGGCACCGGAGAGCGGGTGATCGCTGCTGAGAAACACATGCGCGTGGGCGGTAAACAGGGGCGTAAAATCCAAATCGGCTCCCCGCAGCAGCTTTTGCAGCGCCGTGCGATTAAAGTCGTTCAGATACAACAGGCCGATCTCGCTTTTGCGCTGTGCCACATCCTCAATGATCTCATAGGTTTGCGTCTCTCGCAAAGAGAAATCGTAGCGGTCGCCGCCCCGCTCCCGGATCAGATCCACAAAGGCGTTCACCGCAAAGGAATAGTGCTGGGTAGACACACAAAAGGCCTGCTTGCGCACCGGGTCGCCCTTGTAGCGGCTTTCCAGCAGTGCCGTCTGCTCCAAAATTTGGCGAGCGTAAGACAGGAACACCTCGCCTTCTTTGGTCACGATCACGCCCTTATTGGTGCGGTGGAACAGGGTCAGGTGCATTTCGCTCTCCAACTCCTGAATGGCGGCACTCAGGCTGGGCTGGGCCACAAACAGCGCCTTGGCCGCCCCGCTGACGGTACCGCACTCCGCCACCTTGACCACATATTCCAGTTGTTTTAATGTCATAGCCATCTCCCCTTTGCCATTATTATACGCCATTCGGCACCCGGGTGTAAAGGTTAAATCTATGGCAAAGCGATTCAATGTTCCCTGTTGCAGCAACCCTTCGTCACTAACCATTTATAAAACGAAAAAGCGGCGGTGCAAGTGCACCGCCGCCAAAGGAACTTAAAATTACTCTACGATAGAGGTACCGGTCATTTCTGCCGGCTGGGGCAGACCCATCACCTTGAGCATGGTGGGAGCAATGTCGCACAGCTTGCCGCCCTCACGCAGGGTGCAGGGGTAGTTCACCACGATAAAGGGCACCGGGTTGGTGGTGTGGGCCGTGAACGGCTCGTCGTTCTCGTCCAGCATCTTGTCTGCATTGCCGTGATCGGCAGTTACAAACAGCACGCCGTCCATATCTTTGACCGCCTGAACCAAGCTGCCAACACAGGCATCCACCGTCTCCACAGCCTTAACGGCGGCGGGGATAATGCCGGTGTGACCCACCATATCACAGTTGGCGAAGTTGACAATCACCACATCGTACTTGCCGCTGCGCACGGCCTCGTTCAGCTTTTCAGACACCTGGGGTGCGCTCATCTCCGGCATCAGGTCAAAGGTTGAGATCTTGGGAGAGGGCACCAAAATGCGATCCTCGCCCGGATACGGCTCCTCTGCGCCGCCGTTGAAGAAGAAGGTCACATGGGCATACTTCTGGGTCTCGGCAATCCGCAGCTGGGTCTTACCCTGCTTGGACAGGTACTCGCCAAAGGTGTTCTCCAGGCTCTCCGGACCAAAGGCCACATGCACGCAAGGCATCTCCGCATCATACTGGGTCATGCACACAAAATAGGGGTTCAAGGCGCCACCCTTGCGGTCAAAGCCGGTGAATGCCGGATCCACAAAGGCGCGGGTAATCTCCCGGGCACGGTCCGGCCGGAAGTTAAAGAAGATCACGCTTTCGCCGCTGTGCACACGGCCCTCGTTGCCAACAACGGTGGGCAGCACAAACTCATCGGTCAGGTGCTTGCCGTCCTCGTCCACCGTCTCATAAGACGCACGCACAGCCGCCACCGCGTCCGTAGCCTGCACGCCCTCGCCATACACCATAGCGGCATAGGCTTTCTCCACACGGTCCCAAATATTATCACGGTCCATGGCGTAGAAACGACCCATCACAGAGGCGATCTTACCAACGCCCAGTTCGTTCATCTTGGCCTGGAGCTGTTCCAAATCCTCCGCTGCAGAAGCGGGGGGCACATCACGGCCGTCCAGAAAAGCGTGCACATACACCTTGGAAACGCCCTGTTCCTTGGCCATCTCCAGCAGATTGTACAGGTGGGTCATATGGCTGTGTACGCCACCGGGAGACACAAGACCCATCAGGTGCAGGGCCTTGTCCTTGGCATTCTCCATAGCGCCAACCAGCACTTCATTCTTATAGGCCTCGCCGTCGGCAAACGCATTGGAAATGCGGGTCAAATCCTGGTACACCACGCGGCCGGCGCCCATATTGGTGTGGCCCACCTCGCTGTTGCCCATCTGGCCGTCCGGCAAGCCCACATCCATACCGGAGGCGCCGATATAGGTATACGGGCACTCAGCCATCAGCTTATCCAAATTGGGCTTCTTAGCCATGGCAATGGCATTGCCATGCTGGGACGGGTTCTTGCCGAAGCCGTCCATAATGCAAAGCACATAAGGTTTCTTAGACATAGTAATAACTTCCTTTCACGGATAAAGTGACAAAGCAAGAGGGAGCAGCGACCGTCGCCGCAACTCCCCCCAGCCATTGATTTTTTATTTAGAAGCAGCCTTCACGATCACGGAGAAGTCCTTGGCCTTCAAAGAAGCGCCGCCGATCAGTCCGCCGTCTACATGCTCCTTCGCCAGCAGCTCCTCTGCGTTGCCGGCATTCATAGAACCGCCGTACTGCACCACAAAAGCATCTGCAGCAGCCTGGCCGTACAGCTGAGCGATAACGGAACGGATGTAACCGTTCACCTCGTTAGCCTGATTCGCCGTAGCGGTCTTGCCGGTGCCGATGGCCCATACCGGCTCATAAGCGATGATCACATTCTTCAGCTCTTCCTCGCTGACGCCCTGCAAAGCGATCTTGGTCTGCATGCCGACCACCTCAAAGGTGACACCCTGCTCGCGCTCCTCCAGCACCTCACCAACGCAAAGGATCACTTTCAGCCCATTGTCCAGGGCAGCGCGCACACGCTTGTTCACGGTCTCGTTGGTCTCGCCAAAATACTGGCGGCGCTCACTGTGGCCGATGATCACATAGGGCACGCCCATGGCCTTCAGCATGGGCGCGGACACCTCAGCAGTGAAAGCACCTTTCTCTGCCCAGTGGCAGTTCTCAGCGCCCACCTGAATGTTGGAGCCTTTGGTGGCGTCCAGTGCAGCCTGCAGATCCACAAAGGGCGCACAGATGATTACATCACAATCCGCGTCTGCCACCAGGGGTTTCATCTCCTCCAGCAGAGCAGTGGTCTCTGCAGGGGTGTTGTTCATTTTCCAGTTGCCGGCAATGACGGCCTTACGAAGTGCTTTGTTCATAATTCACTTACCTCTTTTATAGAAAAAATAGATTTAGCAATTAGTCCTTATCCTGCAATGCAGCGATACCGGGCAGCTCCTTGCCCTCCAGGAATTCCAAAGAAGCGCCGCCGCCGGTAGAAATGTGGCTCATCTGATCGGCAAAGCCCAGCTTGGTCACAGCAGCCACAGAATCGCCGCCGCCGATAATGGAGATGGCGCCGCTGTCTGCAATAGCCTTAGCCACAGCGATGGTGCCGCTGGCGAAATTGTCCCACTCGGACACGCCCATGGGGCCGTTCCAAATCACAGTGCCTGCGCCGTCAATGGCGTCAGCAAACAGTTTTTCGGTCTTGGGACCGATGTCCAGGCCCATCCAGCCGTCCGGAATATCGTCGGACTTGCAAACCAAAACCTCGGTATCCTCTTTATACTCTTTGCCGCAGCGATTGTCTATGGGGATCAGGAACTTCACGCCCTTATCCTTGGCAGTCTGCATCATCTCGCCGGCCTTGTCCACCCAGTCAGCCTCCAGCAGAGAGGTGCCGATGTTGTGGCCCAGGTACTTCATAAAGGTATAAGCCATACCGCCGCCGATGATGATGGTATCGCACTTGTCGATCAAATTAGAAATCACACCAATCTTGTCAGACACCTTAGCGCCGCCCAGAATGGCAACCAGCGGGCGCTTGGGATCTGCCAGTGCGCCACCCATAAACCGGATCTCCTTTTGGATCAAATAACCGCAGGCAGCCGGCAGGTAAGAAGCCACACCGGTGGTGGAGCAATGGGCACGGTGTGCAGTGCCGAATGCGTCATTCACAAACAGGTCTGCCAAAGAAGCCAGTTCCTTGGAGAAGTTCTCCTCGTTCTTGGTCTCCTCTGCACGGTAACGCACATTCTCCAGCAGCATCACCTGGCCGTCCTGCAAGTCGGCAGCCATCTTCTTAGCATTTTCACCAACCACATTCTCGTCCTCAGCCAGCGGCACATCCACGCCCAGGTACTCGCTCAGACGCTTGGCCACGGGAGCCAGGCTGAACTCAGGCTTATACTCGCCCTTGGGTCTGCCCAGGTGGGAGCACAAAATCACCTTGGCACCCTGCTCCATCAGGTACTTAATGGTGGGCAGTGCAGCCACAATACGCTTGTCATTGGTGATCTCGCCGTCTTTCAGCGGAACATTAAAGTCGCAGCGTACCAGTACGCGCTTGCCTTTAACATCCAAATCTTCAACGGATTTTTTGTTCAGTGCGTTCATAAAATAACAACTCCTTCAAGTTAATCTGTCTTCTTAGAAAAGTCTGATATTTTTACCGATACAATTATAGCCGATTTGCCCCTATATTGCAAGAAAAAATTGGTCTCTGTCTGCAGATTTGTTATATTATTCACAACTTGCCCGCCGCTATGCAAAATCTTGTGCAAGGTGAATAGAATTCAGAATGGTTTGGTGGTAGAGACCGCCGGTCATTTTTATCCCCTCAGTGGCAAAAATACGATAGCGCCTAACCGGCGCCCGTCCCCTCTGTCGCTGCGCGACATCTCCCCGCACAGCGGGGAGTCACCCTTTATAAGGGAGGCAAATCGGTTTACAAACGCAAAAAGAACGGATACCGAAGTACCCGTTCTTTTGATTGATCATCGGAACTTATTTCTCCAGGTTGGCTTTTACGGTAGCCAGCTCGTCGGCCAGTTCCTTAGGCAGATGATCGCCGAACTTTGCGTACAGCTCCTCAACGCCCTTCAGTTCTTCTTCCCAAGCGTCCTTATCCACATCCAGGATCTTGTCCAGCTGCTCCTCGGTCATATCCAGGCCGTCCAGGTTGATATCCTTGGCATAAGGCAGGTAGCCGATTGCAGTCTCCTGCGCATCCACCTTACCCTCGCAACGGTCAACGATCCAGTCCAGAACGCGCATATTGTCGCCGAAGCCGGGCCACAGGAAGTTGCCCTCATCGTCCTTACGGAACCAGTTTACATTGAAGATCTTGGGAGCCTTATCGGGATCCAGGGTCTGGCCGATCTCGATCCAGTGCTTCCAATAATCACCCATGTTGTAGCCGCAGAAGGGCAGCATAGCCATGGGGTCACGACGAATCACACCAACAGCGCCGGTAGCGGCAGCAGTGGTCTCAGAGCCCATAACGGAGCCCACGAACACGCCGTGGTTCCAGCTCTTGGACTGGTACACCAGAGGCGTCAGCTTTGCACGACGACCGCCGAAGATGAAAGCGGAGATCGGCACGCCCTGCGGGTTCTCAAACTCGGGAGAAATGCAGGGGCAGTTCTTTGCAGGAGCGGTAAAGCGGCTGTTGGGGTGTGCGCCCTTCTCGTCGCTGGTCTGGCCGTTCCAGGGATTGCCCTTCCAATCAATGGCATTGGTAGGCGGATTCTTATCCAGGCCTTCCCACCACACGGTGTTGTTGTCCATATTGTGGCAAACATTGGTGAAGATCGTGCCGCTCATGGTGGACTTCAGTGCGTTGGGGTTAGACTTCATGTTGGTGCCGGGAGCCACGCCGAAGAAGCCGTTCTCCGGGTTGATGGCATACAGGCGGCCGTCCGGGCCCTTGCGGATCCAGGCGATATCGTCGCCAACGGTCCAGATCTTGTAGCCCTTCTTCTGATAGCCTTCCGGCGGAATCAGCATAGCCAGATTGGTCTTGCCGCAAGCAGACGGGAAAGCAGCACACAGGTATTTGATCTCGCCTGAGGGCTTTTGCAGACCCAGGATCAGCATATGCTCAGCCTGCCACATCTCGTTCTTACCCAGGTAAGAAGCGATACGCAGAGCGAAGCACTTTTTGCCCAGCAGCACATTGCCGCCGTAAGCAGAGTTCACGGAAATGATGGTGTTGTCCTCCGGGAACTGGCAGATCCAGCGCTTCTCCGGATCCACATTGCACTTGCAGTGCATACCGCGCACCCAGTCGTTAGAGTCGCCCAGTACATCCAGAACAGCCTTGCCCACTCTGGTCATGATGTTCATGTTCAGCACAACGTAGATAGAATCGGTGATCTCGATGCCGACCTTGGAGAAGGGAGAACCAACGGGACCCATGGAATAGGGAATGATATACATGGTTCTGCCCTCGTAAGCACCGGCAGCGATGTCATAGAGCATTTTATAAGCCTTAGAGGGCTCCATCCAGTGGTTGGTGGGGCCGGCGTCCTCTTCTTTTTTGGAGCAGATCAGAGTTCTGTCCTCCACACGGGCCACGTCGTTCTCTGCGGTTCTGTGCAGATAGCAGTCGGGCAGCAGCTCCTCATTGAGCTTGATCATCTCGCCGGTTTCCACAGCCTCCGCCTTCAGGGCGTCGATCTGTTCCTTAGAACCGTCGATCCAAACGATCTTAGAGGGCTTGGTCAGTTCCACTTTTTCGTCCAGCCACGCAAGCAGGGACTTGTTGGAAGTCAAAGTTGTTTCCATAACTCTATTCTCCTTTAAGTTATTTGCAAAAAATCCAAAAAATCAGTGCATTTTTTGTTACTATCATTATACCAAAAGCGGCAAAAAATTCAATAGATACGGCTTCTAATTAGAACTTTTTCACAATTTTTTCAAAAAGTCGGCCGATCAATTGGCATAGTTGCATAAGCGTTCAGATCCGGTTGTGCGCGCACGCCGGACACATACTCATAGTAACCTTGAGCGCCTACCATGGCGCCGTTGTCACCGCAGTATTTCAGTGCCGGCAAATGCAGCTGCCAGCCCTTTTGGCGGCACAGGCGGTCCGTCTCTCGGCGCAGGCGGGAGTTGGCGGACACACCGCCGGCCAAGGCAATGGAAGTGTAGCCGTAGTCCGTGGCGGCCTTTTCCAGCTTCTCCACCAGGCAATCGGTAACGCCCTTTTGGAACGAGGCAGCCAGGTCGGCCACCGGCAGGGTCTCCCCCTTCTGCTCCATCCGGTGCACGATGTTGATTACCGCAGTCTTTAGCCCACTGAACGAGAAATCATAAGGCGTGTCCAGCCGCGGGTGGGGAAAGGCAAAGGCATTCTCGTCCCCGGTGGGGGCGATCTTGTCTATGCTGATCCCGCCGGGGTACGGCAGCCCCAAGGTGCGACCGGCCTTGTCCAGCGCCTCGCCGGCAGCATCGTCCCGGGTCTTGCCCAGCACTTTATAAGTGGTGTAGTCCTCCACCGCTACAATGTGGCTGTGGCCGCCGCTGACCACCAGGCAAAGAAACGGCGGTTGCAGATCGCCGGTAATGTAATTGGCTGCCACATGGCTGCGCAGGTGGTGCACCGGCACCAGGGGCGTATTTGTAGCCATAGACAGCCCCTTGGCAAAGTTCACCCCCACCAGCAGGGCGCCAATGAGCCCGGGGGCATAGGTCACCGCAATGGCATCAATCCCTGACATATCGCAATTGGCGTCCGCCAGCGCCTGGCGCACCACGCCGCTGATACTCTCTGCATGGCGGCGGGAGGCAATCTCCGGCACCACGCCGCCGTACAGCTTATGCTCCTCCAGCGAGGTAGCGATCACATTGGACAGCACCTGCCGTCCGTCCTGCACCACGGCTGCCGCCGTCTCATCGCAGGAGCTTTCAATTCCTAAAATTCTCATTTTTTAATATCCTCTTGGGTCTTGACCGTCGGTATGGTCTGGCCGTTTTTCTCCGCAATAGCCAGCAGCTTTTTCTCCGTCGGGCCGCCGGGCACCAACTCGCCCACATAGTAGGAATGATCCTTGCCGTCCGAAATGGCGTAGCCGTTCTCCACCGGGGCGAATGTGCCGTCCTCGTCCGTCTCGCCCTCGACTTTGTAAATCCGCAGGTTCCGGTTCTCCACCTGCACCACTTGGAACAGACTGCCGTCCGGGGAATAGCGCACATATTCCGCGCCAATGCCAAAATGATTGGTAGCCGCATACACAGACAGCAGCACCATTAAAAGCATACCTACAATGGCCTCTGCTACCTGCTTGCCGGTGCGGGCACTCTCATTCTCCCGGGCATAATAGGCTCGGCTTTTTTCGTCCTTGGGATAAAAGCGCTTCATCAAGGGCGTGCCCAACAGCACCTTGCCGGTACTAAATATACCGATTGCACTGACCAATCCTAAAGCCACACACTTGGCCGTGCTCACGCTGATCTCCAGCGTACCGATGGGCAGCGTGTACTCCACCAGCCGGGTGCCCCGGAACAGCAGGGCACGCAGGCCGAACACCAGTACCATGGCCACGATCATTCCAACAATGGCAATCATCCCATTCACCTTGCGGGCGCAGCGCCGGTACTGCCGCTCAAAATCCTGCTTGGCTTGCTCGGTTTGGTCCACCACCATATTGCCCCGGCGCATATAGTCCAGCAGGCGGCGTTCATAGAGGGTGTCCAGTCGGCCCTTAGCCTCCGCCTTTTCCAGGTGCCGCAGCAGCTTGGCACTGTCCGTTGCGCCGGACACAGCGGTGACCATCGGGTGCGTAGGCAATATGCCCAAGATCTCCTGCTCTTCCCCGTCCGGGTCATTTGGGTCAAAGTGCTTGCCCCGCACGGCTTTCATATCCGCCAGGCGATTGGCTTTCATCTGCGCCAAAAGCTGCGGTTCTGCCGCTCGGCGCAAGTCGTAATCGTATTTATGTACCGCCTCCAGCAGCTCCCGCACCAAGCCCGGCACCTCGCCGGTGGTGGAAAAACCGCTGTGGTAATACTGGTTAAAGTCCTCGATCTCCAGCACATTGAACACATCATAGAGTGTAAAGCGACCGGCGTCGCCGTAGTCCAGGTCTATGTCCAAAAAATTGTCGGTCAGCAGCATCACCGAGGGCAGATACCGCAGCCGCAGCCGGTATTCGCCGCAGTCAAACACGGCGGTCAAGCGGTAATCATCTGTCGTGTGACTCTCCTCAAAGCCCATAAACCGACCGTACAGCCCGGTGGCGGCGCAGTCCTCCACGGCGCTGCGCACAGCGGCGATCATTGCCTTGGTCTCCGGCTCTAATTTATAGAGCTTGTCTTTCTTTTTACCCATCCGGTTCCTCTTTCTTAAAGGTTTTTGTCAGCAGCAGCGCGTCCTCCGTCGGGTCCGTATAGAAGTCCCGGCGCCGCCCCACCGGCTGAAAGCCCAGTTCCCGGTACAGTGCCAGCGCCGCCTCATTGGACGGCCGCACCTCCAGGGTCAGAAAATCCAGTTCCCCGGCGGCAAAGCAGGCGCCGAACAGCGCCCGGGCAATACCCCGGCGGCGATAGGTGGGATCCACCGCCACATTGGTGACGCTGCCCTCACCGCAGACCACCTGCACCCCCAGGTAGCCTACCACTTTATCTCCCAGCATCGCCACTAAAAAGCGGGCGCAGGGGTTCGTCAGCTGGGCCTCTAAATCCGCCCGCTGCCAGGGGTGGGCAAAGCACAGCTGTTCCAACCGCTCCACCCCGTCCAAATGCGCCGGGGCAAAGGGCAAAATTTGCAACTTGTGGTCTTTAATGTGCATCATACCAAGTTTGGCCGATCTTGCCGTCGGCCAGCAGCAGCACCGCCATATTGCAGGCGTGCTCCATCTCCTCCGTTACAATTTGCAGTGCCCGGTGGGCCTCTGCCTCCGGCGCCTCTACGATCAATTCATCGTGCACCTGGAGGATCAGGCGGCTCTCCATTCTCTCGGCATACAGCCGCCGGTCCACCCGCACCATGGCAATCTTAATAATATCAGCCGCAGTGCCCTGGATCGGCATATTCCGCGCCACCCGTTCTCCAAAGGCGCGGAGCATGTGGTTGCTGGCAGCCAGCTCCGGCAGATACCGCCGCCGACCGAACAGCGTGGTGGCATAGCCGGTGTCCTTGGCGGCGTCAATCATCCGCTGCATATAGGAAGCCACGCCCTGATAGGTGTGCATATAGGAGTCAATATATTCCTTGGCCTCTTTGTTGCTGACCCCAATATCCTTGGCCAGCGAAAAGGCGCCGATGCCGTAAACAATGCCAAAGTTCACCGCCTTGGCGCGACTGCGCAGCTGGGGGGTGATCATCTCCGGCGGCAGACCAAACACCTGCGCCGCCGTGGCGGTGTGAATATCCGCGCCGCTGTTAAAGGCATCAATCATCGTCTGATCTTCAGCCATGGACGCCAGCACCCGCAGTTCAATTTGGGAATAGTCCGCGTCCACCAGTCGGCACCCGGGAGCGGCGATGAAAAACTTGCGCATTTCCCGCCCCAGATCCGTGCGAATGGGAATATTCTGCAAATTCGGCTCCAAAGAGGAGATCCGCCCGGTGCGGGTCTCCACCTGATTAAAGCGGGTGTGTATCCGCCCGTCCGTATCAATCACTTTCAGCAAGCCGTCGCAGTAAGTGCTTTTCAGCTTAGTCAGTGTGCGATATTCCATGATTTTTTCCACCACCGGGTGGGCAGAGCGCAGGCCCTCCAGCACCTCGGCATTGGTGGAATAACCGCTTTTTGTTTTTTTCTTACAAGGCAGACCCAGGTCCTCAAACAGGGCAACGCCCAACTGCTTGGGCGAGTTGATATTAAACTCGTGACCCACCGCCTCAAAAATGGCATCCGTCAAGGTGGAAATGCGGGCGCTCAGCTTCTTGGAGAATGCCTCGATTCCCGCCTTGTCCACATCAAACCCGGCGCACTCCATGCGTGCCAGCACGCCGGCCAGGGGCAGTTCGATTTCCGTCAACAGTTTGCGCTGCCCGGCATCGTCGATCAAAGCGTCCGTCTTGGCAAACAGCTCCGGCAAGATCACCGCCAGCGCCACCGCCGGCTCCTCCTGATCCAGGCTGTTGCGGTACGCCGGCACCGGCACATTGTATTCCAGCGCCAGCTGGGCCAAATCGTACTTGGCGTCCGATGGGCGCAGCAGATAAGCAGACAGCTGCAAATCGCCGCAGATATTTCCGCACCGCACCCCTTGCTTTTGTGCCAGGCGGTGCAGTTCCTTGGTGTTGTAGCCAAAAATGCGCACCGTATCTTCTGCCAGCAGCGTGCGCACAAAATAGCCGAATTCCGGTGTGTCTGCCGGCATTACGAACACCGTGTCCCCCAGGGGGAAGAACAGATCCGTTACCGTGCCCTCTGCCATCTGAGGCACCACATACACATCCCCCGCCTTACGCAAGCGGGTCAGCAGATCGTCCGCGTCCACACAGGTGAGCCGCTCCGGCTGGTGGGCAGGGGCAGGGGCTTCCGTCTCCCCGCCGGGCACCAGATCCCGATCCAAATTGAATTTATCAATGAGAGAAAACAGTTCCAATTTGCGAAACAGGGCTACCGCTGCCGCCGGGTCGCCGCCGGTAACGGCATAATGGGCAGGGGCAGCATCAATAGGCGCATTGGTGCGAATGGTGCCCAAATCCAAAGAAAGATATGCCTTATCCTTGTCCCGCCGCAGTTTTTCCCGCACGCCGGGTTTAATATCCAGCGTGTCTAAGTCCTTGTAAATAGCGTCCAGCGTGCCAAAGCGCTGCACCAGATCAAGCGCCGTCTTGGCGCCCACCCCGGCCACACCGGGAATATTGTCCGAGCTGTCCCCTTGCAGGGCTTTTACCTGGATCAGCGCCTGGGGGGTAATGCCATACTCGGCGGCAATGGCCGCCTCATCGTACACATCGGTCACCGCCTGGCCCATTTTGGTACGCGCCAGCAGCACTTTCACCCCGCCGTGGGCCAGCTGCAAAGCGTCCCGATCCCCGGTGGCAATAAAGCAGGCGTCGCCGCTGTCTCGGCAAGCGGCAGCCAAAGTACCCAAAACATCGTCTGCCTCCCAGCCGGGGCACTCCACGGTGGTGTAGCCCAAAGCGGTAAGCAGTTCCTTGAGCACAGGCATTTGGGCCCGCAGCTCCTGCGGCATGGGCTTACGCCCGGCCTTATAGTCCGCATACTGCTTGTGGCGAAAAGTAGGCTCATGCACATCAAAGGCCACCGCCACACCGTCCGGGTGGCAAGTGTCCTGCAACTTAAGCAGAATATTCAAAAAGCCGTAAATGGCGTTGGTATAATAGCCGCTCTTGGTGGTCAGCAGCTTAATGCCGTAGAAGGCACGGTTGACGATACTGTTCCCGTCCAGCACCAAAAGATTCATGAAAGCCCTCCTAAAAATCGCGCTGTGGCCCCGGTCAAACGCCCGGGCGCACTCTGTTTTTTATTTTATCACAGTTTGATTTGAATTACAATTCCTTATGTGGTATATTAGTAAGACAGAAAAGGCAGGAGATACCATGGACTTTACAAATTTACCGCCCGACAGCAAGGCGTTTTTGGCCCCTATGGCAGGGGTAGCCGACCGGGCGTTTCGCGAGATCTGCCGGGACTTTGGCGCCGCCTACACGGTCACGGAGATGGTCAGCGCCAAGGGGCTGGTGATGGGCGACCGGAAAAGCCGGGAGTTGATGACCCTGGGCAGTGACCGCCCCGCCGCCATTCAGTTGTTTGGCACGGAGCCACAGGTGATGGCGCAGGCGGCCAAGCTGTGCCTGGAATTTGAGCCCCAGGCCATTGACATCAATATGGGCTGCCCGGCGCCCAAGGTAGCAAACAACGGCGCAGGCTCCGCTTTGATGAAAGACCCGCAACTGGCAGGTGAGATCATCTACGCAGTGGCAGAGGCCGTTGACCTGCCGGTAACGGTGAAACTGCGCAAGGGCTGGGACAAGGCGCACCCCAACGTGGTGGAGCTAGCCCAAATCGCGGAGCAAAACGGCGCTGCCGCCGTGGCGGTACACGGCCGCACAAGAGAAGAAATGTACAGCGGCCACGCAGACTGGGACTGTATTCGCCGGGTAAAAGCGGCGGTGCACATTCCGGTAATCGGCAACGGCGATGTAACCGATGTGCAAAGCGCTGCCCTGCTGCTGGAACAAACCGGCTGCGACGCCATTATGATCGGTCGGGGCGCCATGGGCAATCCCTGGCTGTTCCGCCAAATTAACGCTTATTTAACAGACACAAGGGTGCTGCCAGAGCCGGGCATTCACGAGCGTATGGCCGTCATGTTGCGCCATATTGACCGCACCATTCAATATAAAGGCGAGCGCACCGCCATGATGGAGGCGCGCCACCATGCCGCCTACTACACCAAGGGACTGCGGGGTGGCGCCGGGTTCCGCCGCCGCATTTGCCAAATGAGCCACTTTGAGGAGCTGGCAAAACTGGCTGCGGAAATTGCCAAGGAGAATGCAGAATGATTTTTAAGAATGTGACCTTTTATAACGAAGTGTTCCAAAAAGATGTGGCGGATATTCAGGTGGAAAACGGCCGCATTACCGCCATCGGTGTGCTGGAGCAGGAGGGTCGGGATATGCAGGGTTACACCCTGCTGCCGGGCTTTGTAGACATTCATATACACGGCCGCGGAGGCGGTGATTTTTCCGACGGCACGGTAAGCAGTATGGATCGGATCAGCGCCTCCCTGGCTAAGTGCGGGGTCACCGCATTTTGCGGTACCACCATGACCCTGCCCAGAGAAAAGCTGACGGACATTCTCACCACCGCCCGTGGCTATATGGGCAAGGAGGCCGGCGCCCGCCTGCTGGGCGTGAACCTGGAGGGGCCGTTTATTGCCCCTGCCAAAAAAGGCGCTCAAAACGGCGACTACATTCGCCCGGGCACCGTGGAGGAATGGAACGCCCTGTTTGACGCCTCCGGCCGCAGTGTAAAGCTGATTACCCTGGCACCGGAAGCCTTTGACAGCGCCGACCTGATCCGCCAGATCAGCGGCTGCTGCCGGGTGTCCCTGGGGCACAGCTGTGCTACCGCAGAGGAAGCAAACGCCGCCTTTGACGCGGGGGCGGGCCATGTAACCCACCTGTTTAACGCCATGCCGCCTATGAGCCACCGGGCGCCGGGGCTGCCGGGGGCTGCACTGGATCGGTCGGAGGTCACCTGCGAGCTGATTTGCGATGGGGGTCACATTGACCCCATTATGCTGCGCAACGCCTTTCGCCTGCTGGGGCAGGACCGAGCCTGCGTCATCAGCGACAGCATGCGGGCAGCCGGGCTGGGGCCGGGCACCTACGAGTTGGGCGGCCAGACTGTGTATGTACAAGAGAACGGCCGCTATGCGGTGCTGGAGGACGGTACCATTGCCGCCTCCATTACTGACCTGTTTACGGAATTTAAGAATTTGCTGCGCTTTGGCATTGATTTTGAAACCGCCTTGCGCAGCTGCACCATCAACCCGGCGCGTGCCATCGGTATGGACGATCAGATCGGTTCCATTGCCACCGGCAAGTACGCCGATCTGTTGTTTGTTGACGAAGATCTGAATGTAGCGGAGGTATATGTAGATGGAATACAGGCTTAACATTGCGCTCATCGAGCCGGAAATCCCCCAAAACACCGGCAATATCGCCCGCACCTGCGCTGCCACCGGCGCACGGCTGCACCTGGTAGGGCCCATGGGCTTTACCATTACGGACAAACAGGTCAAGCGCGCCGGGCTGGATTACTGGGACAAGCTGGACATTACCTACTACAACAGCCAAGCGGAATTCTTTGAACAGAACGCCGGGGCAGAATTCTTTTACTTCTCCACCAAGGCGGAGATCGCCCACAGCGATATGCAGTACCCAAACGGCGCCTTTTTGGTGTTCGGCAAAGAGACCAAGGGGCTGCCGGAGGAGCTGCTGAAAGCCAACCACGACCGGTGCGTGCGGCTGCCTATGCGAGGCATGATCCGCAGTCTAAACCTTTCTAACGCCGTGGCGGTGGGCACTTACGAGGTGCTGCGCCAATGGGGCTACCCGGCACTGACCTCTAAAGGCCACCTGACCAAATACCACTGGTAAAAGCGAATCTAAAAACACGCGGGACGGCTCATGAACTATCCCAGATTGTGCAGACAGCACAAAAACAGCCTAGTTGGCAGAAGAATTTAATTTTAAGCAACGAACTGATTTCGCTTTTCAAGCGGAGTCAGTTTTGTTTTGGTTTGAATACGGTAATTATTGTAGAAGTTGATGTATTCGGATATGATGAGGCGAGCCTCCTCATATCCGGAAAGTTTTACTCTGTAGATACACTCGGTTTGGAGTGTGGAAAAGAAATTTTCGGCTAAAGCGTTGTCATAAGGATTCCCACGCCTTGACAGGGACAATGTCATGCCGTATGATTGTGTTAAATTGAAGTATGCGTGGGCTGAACAATCCGAGAATTATCATAACAGCGACATTAACCGTGCGAATATGATAAGTGCCGTTACAATTATCCGAGGTATAATAAGCTTCCGGATTTGTATAAGTGCCGTCACAGAATTTCAGCGACGCTATGGTTGAAGCGTTTAAAGATAGGTCAAAGAACAACTAAACGGAGGAGTTTATGACAGACTGGAAAAAATCTTTTTTGGAATCTTCTGTATTGGGACAGGCAACAAATAAGAACGACCCAAATGAGGTGCAAGCAAAATGCGTTGATTTGGCATATAAGGACATGATGACAGCTGGACGCTACTATAGTGCCTTATTTTTGCATACGCGAGAGGAAATATGTTGTGCTATAAATGAAGCAATAAAACAATGTGATTATGTCTTTTCAAGAGACTTGATACAAAAGACCTCATTACTATTTTGCAAAGATATAATTGGAAACGGAAACAAATATGTAACAGGGTATGGTCTTGCCCAGAAGTTAATAAATATGACATTTAAGTATTTATATGTTTTCAGTGATCTTATTTTTATTGAGCATTCTGTTCCAGATTTTTCGTTGTGTGATTGTCCTCTTGACAGTATTATTATTAAGAAAGCGCATATTAAGGATTGCGTTTGGAGCAAGCTTACTGAGCAACAATATCTGGAATGTCAAGCAAAAATAACAGAACTACTAAATGCAGATTCTTTAGATTTAGAGTTGTCAAAGCTTGGCAATTTAGCTTATGACTTTATTAATTGGCAATCGGCAATAATACTCGATAAACAAAAAGAGCGATCGGACTGAACAAGTCCGTAAAAAATGGACAACAGAAAAAGAGAACCCTCTTGATGTAGAATATACATCAAGAGGGATTTTTAATGCCAAAAAGTTATCAACACATAAGCAATTACGAGAAAGAAATATTAGAATCGAAAGCATAAGGACAAGTACAGCTAAAACGCAATGTGCAAATTCTTTGAAGTATCAAGAAGCAGGCAGTATGTGTTCTTAAAACGCATGAATATACCGGACAGAGATTTACCGTTAGCCAAAATGATAAGAGAATGTCAGGAAGAAAGCCACAGAACATACGGCTATCGCAGAGTACATATAGGGCTTAAAAGACAAGAGATATACCATAATCCAAAGACTGTATTAAGAGTTATGCAAAAGTACAACTTGTTGTCTGTTGTACGCAGAAAGAAATTTCATTATTGCAGGTCAGCACTTACACAGATAAGAATTTAATGCCGAAAGACCAAGCCAAAAACGGGTAACAGATATATCATACATGAAAACTAAACTGCCCCATTTCTTTTATTTCCTGTCCGAAATAAAAAAGAACCCCAAGTAAAAAACTTGAGGTTCTGCTGTACTGCAATTAGTCAGCGGTATAAGGCATAATGGCAATCTGACGCGCTCTCTTGATAGCGGTAGTCAGCTCACGCTGATGCTTTGCGCAGGTGCCGGTCACACGACGAGGCAGGATCTTGGCGCGCTCAGAGGTGAATTTCTTCAGTCTGGTCACATCCTTGTAGTCGATCTCGTCTACCTTTTCTACGCAGAAAACGCACACCTTTTTGCGCCCTTTGCGAGCGCCGCCTTTATTGTAAGCCATGCTTGGTTTCCTCCTTCGTTAAAATGGTAAATCGTCGTCGTCATCCACGATCTCTTCAAAATCGCTGTTATCTGCGCTGGCGTAGCTGGGCGCCGGTTGCGCAAAAGCGGGATTGGAGTTTGCGCCGGTAGTGCCGCTCTCTGCCTTAGAGCCGCAGAAGGACACATTGCTGGCAACGACCTGTACACTCTTTCTCTTGTTTCCGTCCTTATCGGTGAAGTTATCCGTCTGGATAGAGCCCTCCACAGCGATCATGGAGCCTTTGCGGAAATACTTAGATACGAATTCCGCAGTTTGGCGCCAGGCGGTCACATCAATGAAGTCTGCCTTGCGCTCCTCGCCGGCCCGCTGAAAGTTGCGGTCCACAGCTACCTGAAAACGCACGACAGAAACGCCTGTGGGCGTTGTTCTCAGTTCCGGATCATAGGTCAGGCGACCCATGATAGCCACTACATTGATCATGTGCTCCCCCTTACTCGCCCTTAGCGACGATCAGAGAACGCAGCACGCCGTCAGTAATGTTGATCACACGATCCAGCTCTGCCGGGAAAGACTCCTCGCTGCTGAACTGCGCGATCACATAGTAACCCTCGGTCTCGTAGTTGATCGGATAAGCCAGCTTGCGCTTGCCCCATTCCTCAACTTCGCCAAGAGTGCCATGCTTGCTGATGAGATCCGTAAACTTGGTCTTGAGCGCCTGAGCAGCCTCCTCACCCTTGGACAGGGAGAAAACCAATACGATTTCATAGTTCTTCAATGCCATTCTAAAGCACCTCCTTCTGGTCTTTTGGCCGTACATCCTGTGCACGGCAAGGATTACTGTTCCACGGAACAGCCTATGTAGTATAACAGAAAGCGCCGCCCCTGTCAAGCAAAACTTGCACACCGGGCGGCGTTCTTTCGTTTATTTTTACATATAGCGAAGGCAATTGGCGTTACACATATTGCAGCACATCGCTGACCTTCCCGATCACCGGCACATCCGCGCGCAGGTCTTGGTCCTTAAACCAGCCCCAGTTCATCCGCACCGCCTGCATACCCGCAGACAGGGCACCGGCAATGTCGTTTACCGGGTGGTCGCCTACATACATACAGTCCGCCGGAGGCAGCTGCACTTTGTCACAGGCATAGAGGAACAGCGCCGGATCCGGCTTGTGAACCCCCACATCGCCGCTGACGATCACCAGATCAAGATAAGGCCGCAGGCCGCTTTCGTCCATCTTGTGATTTTGCAAATACGACGGGCCGTTGGTGATCACGCCGGTCACAATGCCTTTCTTCCGCAGCGCCTGCAACATAGGCACCGCGTCCGGGAAGATCACGCAGCAGTCGCCGAAGGTGCGGTCATAATGTTCCGCCAGCGCTTCTGCCGCAGGGGAGTCCGTCCAGTGCCAAAGGGCAATCAGCCCTTTGTACCACTCTACCTGATCCACATAGCCGCCGTTGCCGCTTTGGCGCATTTGGTGCTTTTTCTCCTCCAGTTCCTCACCGGTCACACCGGGAAAGAACCGGGCAAAAAAGCCGTCCATATATCGCTCAAAGGCCGCCGTACGGTCCTGCAAAGTCTCGTCAAAATCAAAGAATACTGCTTTTATCATGATCCAGTTGCTCCCGTAGTGCCCCGATGGAAGAAAACTTCTGTTCCGGGCGCAAATAACGCACCAGCTCTACCTGCACCGTTTGACCGTACAGGTCGCCGTTGTAGTCAAAAATATGAGTCTCTGCCAAGGGGGTCTCTACCTGCCAGGTAGGGCGCACGCCAATGTTCGTAAAGCCCCGATACCAAGTGTCCCCCACCAAAATGCGGCTCTCATACACACCGAACTTGGGCAGCACCAATCCATCCGGGTACTGCTGGTTGATGGTGGGATAGCCGATGGTAAGACCCCGAGCGTCGCCGTGGAGCACCGGGTTCTCAAAAGTAAAGTTGTAGCCCAGCATGGCCGCCGCCTGCTCCATCTCGCCTGCCTGCACCGCCGCCCGAATACGGGTAGAACTGATCGGCGCGCCCTGGTAGTCCTGGTGCTCCAAGATCCGCACCCAAATGCCTCGATCCTCCAGGTACGCCCGCAGACGCATTGCATCCCAGGCAGCGTTCTTGCCAAAGCGGAAATTAAACCCGCACAGCACCATACCGGCGCCAAATCGACCGATAAGCACATCCTCCACAAACTGCCGACCGTCCATATTGCGAATGGCATCAAAATCCGCAAACACCGCCGTCGGGTAGCGACGCTGGAAAATGCTTTTTTGCAGCAGGGAAAAGCGGTTGTGCACGCAGTAGATGATCACCTGCTCCGCTCCGGTGCACACAATATTATGTGCCCGGTGCATACCGTCAAAATCCCCGATGGCCACCGCCGTTATTCTTTTTTGGTTCTCACACTCTTGCATACAAATTTATCTCATCACCATCACGCGATCCACCAGCAGCTGGCTGCCGTCTGCCGACGGACTGCCCAGTCCCAGGAACACACCCGCCGGGTCATATACCCGGTAATAGGGCTCCGTCAGCTGCCGGTGCAGCCGCACCGCATCCAGCGCGCCGCCGTTGCCAAAGCGCCGTGCCTGCGGCGCCGTTACCTGCAAGGCCGGATACGCTGCCAGTAGTTCGTCCACCGGGCGCAGGCAGGGGGCAAAATCACCGCCGCTGTCTCGCAGGGCTTGCAGCTGCTCCAAAGTCACGCAATCCGCCAGCGCCACACCCATGGCGCAGGTGCGCTGCAAGGCGGTCATCACCGCGCCGCAGCCCAAAGCCTGTCCCAGATCGTGGATCAAGGTCCGAATATAGGTGCCCTTGGTGCAGGTCACATCTATGGTATAGGTATTTTTTTCTTCTTCCGCTGCCGTCAGGCGCAGATCCAAAATGGTCACCGGGCGGGCTGCCCGCTCCACGGTCTTACCCTGGCGGGCCAGTTCGTACAATCGCTGACCGTCCACGCTCACCGCCGAGTACATGGGCGGCACCTGCATGATCTGGCCCCGAAAGGCAGAAAGCGCCGCCTCAACAGCCGCCCGATCCGCAGTGACCGGCCGGCGGGTAAGCACCGTGCCGGTACAATCCTGGGTGTCCGTTGTCTCTCCCAGGCGGAAGGTGGCCAGGTAGCGCTTGTTGCTGTCCGGCAAATAATCAAGGAAGCGGGTGGCGCCGCCCAACAGCACCGGCAGCACGCCGGTAGCCATAGGATCCAGCGTACCGGTATGACCCGCCTTGCGTTCCCGGGTGATCCCCCGCACCTTAGCCACCACGCCAAAAGAGGTGATCTCCGCCGGCTTGCAAATACACAGAACGCCGGTCATACCAGCAGTTCCCCGCACTTCTCCACCAGCTTGGCGCGAGCGGTCTTTACATCCATATCCAGATTGCAAGCCGCCGCCTGGGGATGACCGCCGCCGCCAAAAGCCTTGGCGATCTCCGCCGCATTCACGCTCTCAAAGGTGCGCAGAGAGGCTTTACATGTGCCGTCCGGCTTTTCCCGAATGGTAATGCCCACTTCCACGCCCTCAATCTGGCGGGTCAGGGGAGCCAGGCCCTCTGTCTCCTGCTCGTTGGAGCCGGTTAAGTGGTACATCTCCTGGGTCACGGTGATAATGGCTACCCGCTCGTCCAAGTAAAAACGCATAGACTCCAGCGCCAGCCGTTCCAGCCGGGCATAGGTCTTGGTCTTGGTCTCAAACATGACTCGATTGATCCGGCCGTTATCTGCCCCGGCTTCAATCAAATCCGCTGCAATGCGGTAGCTCTCCGCCGTGGCAGAGGCGTAGCGAAAACAGCCGGTGTCCGTAGAAATGCCGGTATACAGGCAGTTGGCCATGCCTTTATCCAGGGGCACGCCCATCTCCCGGATCACCTTGTAGATGATCTCGCTGGCAGCAGCGGCACCGTCGTCCAGCAGCAGCCGATCCGCATAATCCGTGTTGGTGCCGTGGTGGTCAATACACAGATCAATATGGTACTTGCCCTGAATGGCACCCAGCAACCCCTCGGTAGCCACATCCACCGCCACCACATACTGGGGGGTGAACTTTATGGGCACAATATCGTCAAAAAGATAATTGTACTTAGGGGGAATGTCTGCCTCGTTCTTCACATAGGCGAACTTGCCCTTTTGCAGCAGCGCCCGGCAAAGGGCAAAGCCACAGCCCAAGGTGTCCCCGTCCGGGTGGGCATGGGTCAGAATTAAAATGTCGTCCTGCTCCAGCAGCAGCCGGGCACATTCCTTTACATCAATCCTCATGTTCCAGTTCCTTCAGCTTATCCCAAAGGGCAAAGCCCTTTTCAATGGAGTCGTCGGCAATAAAGCGCAGTTCCGGGCACTTGCGCAGGTGCAGCCGCCGACCCAGCTCGTGGCGAATATAGCCCTGGGCGGCGGTCAGGCCCTTAACGGACGCCTTGGCCGCCTCCATGCCCTCCATGGCGCTCACATACACCTTGGCATAGCTAAGATCGTTGGTAACGCTCACTTTTACTACCGTAAGCATACCGCTGATCCGCGGGTCTTTTAGTTCCCGCAGGATTGCCACGATCTCCCGCTTAATATCCTCTGTAATTCTGTCAATATGATAACCGGGCATTTTGCACTCCTACTCAGTCTCTGTACTCCTCGACCACATAGCACTCCAGCACATCGCCGGGCTGAATATCGTCCCAGCCCTCCAGGCTGATGCCGCACTCATAGCCGGAAGATACATCCTTTACATCGTCCTTAAACCGCTTTAAGCCCTTCAGCGGCACATCGGCCAGCTGCTTGCCGTCACGCACCAGGCGCACTTTGCCCTCCCGGCGGATATTACCGCTGGTGACCAAAGAGCCTGCAATGGTGCCGGCAGACGAGATCTTGTACACCTCGCGCACTTCGGCGGTGCCGGTGTCCACATCTCTGTACTTGGGGGCGCGCATACCGCGCATAGCCGCCTCAATCTCCTCAATGGCGTCATAAATAATATTGTAGCTGCGGATCTCCACGCCGTCCCGGTCTGCGTTCTCCTTGGCCACCGGGTCTACGCCGGTGTTGAACGCTACGATAATGGCATTGGAGGCAGCGGCCAGCATCACATCGCTCTCGCTGACGGAGCCCACGGCGCCGTGGATCACATGAACCCGCACCTCGTCGTTTTCAATCTTCAGCAAGGACTGCTTTACAGCCTCGACAGAGCCTTGAACATCGGCCTTGATAACCACATTAAAGGCCTTCAGTTCGCCGGCCTGCAAGGTGTCAAACAGGGTGTCCAGCGTCACCTTATGGAAGGCGTTGAATTCTTCTTCCTTGGCAGCTTCCTTACGCTGCTCCACCAACTGGCGGGCCAGCCGCTCGTCGGACACGGCGTTAAATCCGTCGCCGCTCATAGGCGCACTGTCCAGACCCATGATCTCCACCGGCACGCTGGGTCCGGCCGAATTCACCTTACGACCGCGATAATCGGTCATGGCGCGCACCTTACCCACTGCCATACCGGCTACGATCACATCGCCGGCATGGAGCGTACCGTTCTGCACCAGCAAGGTCGCAATGGGACCGCGACCCTTATCCAGCTTGGCCTCGATCACCGTACCCTTGGCGGTACGGTCCGGGTTGGCCTTCAGCTCCTGCATTTCCGCTACCAGCAAAATGGTCTCCAGCAATTTGTCAATGCCCATCTTCGTCTTGGCAGACACAGGCACGCAAATCACATTGCCGCCCCATTCCTCCGGCACCAGTTCGTGCTCGGTAAGCTGCTGCAACACCCGATCCGGGTTGGCACCCTCTTTATCCATCTTGTTAATGGCAACGATAATTTCAACGCCCGCTGCCTTGGCGTGGTTAATGGCCTCAATGGTCTGAGGCATAATACCGTCGTCCGCAGCCACAACCAGCACGGCAATATCCGTAGCCATGGCACCGCGGGCACGCATGGCGGTAAAGGCCGCGTGGCCGGGGGTGTCCAGAAAGGTGATCTTTTCGCCGTTCGCTTCTACCTGATAAGCACCGATGTGCTGGGTAATGCCGCCGGCCTCGGTAGAGGTCACATCCGTATGACGAATGGCGTCCAAAATGGAAGTCTTACCATGGTCAACATGGCCCATCACGCAAACCACCGGCGGGCGCTTCACGGCATTCTCGTCGTTCTCGTCGTCCTCTTCAATGATCTGCTCCTCAATGGAGACCACAACCTGCTTCTCCACCTTGGCGCCCAGTTCGGTAGCCACAATCTCTGCAGTATCGTAGTCGATCACTTCGTTCACGCTGGCCATCACGCCCAGACTCATCAATTTTTTAATCACTTCGGTAGCCGTCATACGCAGCAGGCTTGCCAGATCACCCACGGTGATCTCCTCCGGCACCTTAATGGTGATCTGCTGCTTTTTACGCTGCTCCGCAATGCGGGCCAGGCGCTGGGCCTCCGTCTCTCTCTTGGAGCGGGCGCGCATACCCTGGGGCCGCTTTTTGCGGTACTGCTTGCTCTTTTGGTTGAGCTTCTGCTTCTTCTGGTAATCGCCCATGTTGGAAGCAGGCGCAATATCCTCGTACTTCTGATTGTACTTTTCCAGATCCACATTGTTCACTCGGGTGTCCACATGGCGCGTCTCGCCTTTGGTGCGCGCCTGGGGAGTCTGATTGGCCTTCTTCTTGGCCTTTTCCTCAGCCCGCTTAGCCGCCTGCTCCGCCATCTGCAAAATGGCAGCCTGGCTCTGGCGCTTCTTGTCCTTCTCCGTATTACCGGCGGACTGGGGCTTCTTCTCCTTTTTCTGCTGCGGCGCCTGGCTCTTAGGCTTATTGGACCGTAGCGCATAGAACTTGTCAAAATTTTCTACGCTATGGGTCTTGGTAATGCGGTCAAAGAGGGCATTCAGCTCCCCCTCCTCCAGCACAGTGGACGGTGACTTCTTGGCCGCACCGCACTGGGCCAGCAGATCCAAAACTTCTTTATTCTGTACGCCGAAACCGGCAGCGACATCGGATACTTTTACTTTTATGACCATTCCTTTTCCTCCTGTTGCAATAATTCTTCAATGCGTGCTGCAAAGCCTGCATCCTCCACCGTAAGTACCCCTGCCCGATAACCCAGGGCAAAGTGTATCTCATCTATGGTGCAGGGCAGGGCACGCATGCGGGGGGCTTTGGCACGCTTTTGACCGGCGGTCTCAAACTCGCGGACCAGCCGGGGCGACGCATTCCGCGCCGTCAGCACCAGCTGCGCTTTGCCGTCGCGTACGCTCTGCAAAGCCAGGTCGTGCCCCATAGCCAGCTTGCCTGCACGGCGGGCAAGCCCCAACATAGAAAGCCACTTGGCGTTATTCATCTTTCAGCTCCGCCTCCATACGGTCATAGACCGCGTCAGAGATGGTCACCTCCAGCGCCCGCTCAAAGGCCCGCTTCTTCCGCGCCTTCTGCAAGCAGGCAGGATCGTGGCACACATAGGCGCCCCGCCCGGCCATCTTGCCGGTGAGATCCAGCTGCACATCCCCCTGAGGGGTGCGCACCACCCGCACCAGGTCGCGCTTGTCAAACCGTCCGCCGCAACCGGCGCACATACGCACAGGCACTTTCTTTGCTTTCATCTTTCCGCCTCCCTGTTTGCAGGCAGCCGCTTACTGCTGCGTGCCGTCGTAAAAGCCGGACTCCGGCTTAATATCAATCTTCCAGCCGGTGAGTTTGGCAGCCAGGCGCACATTCTGCCCCTTGTTGCCGATAGCCAGACTCAGCTGATCGTCCGGCACGGTGGCACGGCAGCTTCTGGCTTCCTCATCCAAGATCTCTACCCCAACCACATCAGCCGGCGCCAAAGCGGCAGCAATGTAAGTGGGCACATCGTCGTTATACTTTACAATGTCGATCTTCTCGCCGCCTAAAGCGTCCACAATATTGGACACACGCTGGCCGCGAGGACCGATGCAGGCACCTACCGGATCCACATCTTCCTCTTTGCTGAATACGGCGATCTTGGTACGAGATCCGGCCTCACGAGAGACAGACTTAATCTCAATGGTGCCGTCAAAGATCTCCGGCACCTCCTGCTCAAACAGGCGGCGCACCAGACCCGGGTGGGTACGGCTGATCATAATCTTGGGACCCTTGCTGCCATCTTTTACATCCACAACAAAAATCTTGATCAGACTGTTCTCTACCAACTCTTCGCCGGGCACCTGCTCGGCCTTGGGCAGCACAGCCTCATTCTTGCCAATCTCCAAGGTGGCATTGCCGGTGACCGGGTCTACCCGCAGCACCTTGGCAGAGATCAGCTCCTGATTCTTGCTCTGGAACTCCTCCATCAGCTTGCCCCGCTCCGCCTCGCGAATGCCCTGGCGGATCACATGCTTGGCAGTCTGCGCGATAATGCGGCCGAACTCCTTGGTCTTCAGCGGAATGTCAATGGTCTTGCCCACCTTGGCGCTCTTCTTGATGGCCTGGGCCTCTTCCAAAGTCAGATCCGTGTCCGGGTCCTCCACTTCCTCAACCACATTCTTGGTCACATACACCTTAAAGCGCTGCTTCTCCGGGTCAATGTCGCAATGGACAATGTCCTTGCCGTTGTAGTCGTGCTTGGCAGCCACCACGATGGCGGCAGAAATTTTTTCATACAGGTAATCCTCCGGGATCCCCTTCTCCTGCGCCAGCATTTGCACTGCATCAAATAATTCCTTACTCATTTTCCGATCACCTTTCCTTTATCCCTGAAAATCCTGTTCAAAATCTGCTATATCAAAATCGTCCAACTTCACAAAGGCTGTATCCTTCTTTTGTACACACAGCGCTTTGCCGGAAGTTAGGCGAACGGTTATCTCACCGTTATTATACTGCTCCAGCGTGCCGGAGAAATCCCGCGCCCCGTCAACCGGGCGAATGGTGCGCACCATTACCGGCGCGCCGATATACTGCAAAAAGTGGCTGTCCTGCACCAGCTCCCGCTCAATACCGGGAGAGCTGACCTCCAAGGTGTAAGCCTCCTTAATGGGATCTTCCTGATCCAGCGGCTCCTGGAGCGCCCGGCTCATAGCCACGCAGTCATCCATACTCACACCGCCGTCCTTGTCAATAAACACCCGCAGATAGTGCTGCGTGCCCTCCTTTACGAACCGCACATCCCAGAGCGAAAGCCCCAGATCGGCCGCAATGGGGGCGCACAACGCCTGCACACGGGATACCACATTTCCCTTGCCTGCCAATGAAAAACCTCCCTACAAAAACAGGAGAGCGGTCCCCGGGGACCACTCTCACTGAATAACTTACAACTTACCGATAACTATAATAGCATATTATAATCAAATGTCAAGCCTTTTTTCCGTCTGTGGAGAGCGGATGCACAAACAAGCCGCTGAGCAGCTTAGGTTCAAACCAGGTGGACTTAGGGGGCATCATGCGCCCGGCGTCTGCCACCGCCATCAGTTCCGCTATGGTGGTGGGATAGAGCGAGAACGCCAGCTTCATATCCGTTTTGGCCCGCTTCTCCAGCGCCCGCACACCGTAAATCCCGCCTACAAAATCAATACGCGGATCTGTCTTTGGGTCTTTAATACCCAAAATGGGCGACAGCAAATTGTCTTGCAGCAGCGACACATCCAAAGCGCCTACCGGGTCGTCCGGCACCAGCGCCGGCTTGATTTGCAAGGTGTACCACTCCCGATCCACCACCATACCGAAGGTGCCCTTTTGTTCCGGTTCTACCGGCTCATCACTGTGCTTTACAATAAACCGCTGCTCGATTTGGGAAATCAGTGCGTCCGGTGACAGACCGTTCAAGTCACGCACCACCCGATTGTAAGGCAAAATTTCCAGCTCGCTGTCCGGGAACGCCACCGCCAAGAAAAAATTAAATTCTTCCTGTCCGGTATAATCCGGTTTTTCTTCCCGCCGCTTGAGCCCCACTTTTACTGCGGAGGCGCAGCGATGGTGGCCGTCGGCAATATACAGCGCCGGGATGGCGGCAAACAGCCCTTGCAGCTTTTCGCACAGGGGCGCGCTATCCACCACCCACACCGTTTGCTGCACATCATCCTGCACAAAATCATACATTGGGGTGTGTTCGCTCATCCAAGTAGAAAGCGCCAACTCCACCGCCGGGGAGCGGCGATAGGTCAAGAAAATGGGACCGGTATTGGCGTCGCAGGTGTCCACATGGCGGATTCGGTCCGCCTCCTTGGCGGCCAAAGTGTGCTCGTGCTGTTTGATCACGCCGTTTAAGTAATCGTCCACCCCGGCGCAGCCTGCCAGCCCCACCTGGGCGCGGCCGTTCATCACCTGCTTGTAAATATAAAAGCAAGGCGCCGGATCCTGCACCAGCGCGCCGGTATGCTCCAGCGCCAGCAGGTTCTCCCGGGCTTTCTCATACACCGCCGGACTGTACGGATCCGTCTCCGGTGGCAGGTCAATCTCTGCCTTATCTACATGTAAAAAGGACAGCGAATTGCCCGCTGCCCGCTCCCGCGCCCCGGCGGCAGTGAGCACATCATAGGGCGGCGCCGGGATCAGTGCCTGGTAATCCGGCAGCGGACGAAATGCCCGAAACGGACGAAATACAGCCATAATGCCCCTCCTTTAGGTTCTTTTTTTCCAATATATTGTATGCAGTTTCATGCAAAAAGCGCACAGGTCGCCCTGTGCGCCGTTTTTATTTCTGATTTTTTTGATACACGATACGCAGACCGTCCAGCAACAGATCTCGATCCACCACAGCGTCCACGGTACAGTATTTGGCAATGGCCGCACCCAGCCCGCCGGTGATCACCACCTTAGCCGGTTGACCCAGCTCTTGCTGAAAGCGCGCCACCATGCCGTCAATCATGGCAGCCGTGCCGTACACGGTGCCGGAGCGCATACAATCCACCGTGTTGGTGGAAATGGCGCTGGCCGGCGCTGCAATATCAATCTGAGGCAGTTGGGCCGTACCGGTGGCAAGGGCGCTCAGGGCGGTCTTGACTCCGCACAGAATCGCCCCGCCGATAAAGCTGCCGTTCTTGTCAATGACAGAGGCAGTGGTGGCCGTGCCCAGATCAAAAAGGATAATAGGTGCCGGGTATTTGGCAATGGCAGCCACAGCGCCCACGACCATATCCGCACCCAGCTCGCCCGGGTTATCGGTCTTGATATTCAGTCCGGTCTTGACCCCGGGACCCACTAAAATCGGTGCTTTGCCGGTAACCAACACCACAGCCTTAGAGATGGTACGAGCCAGGGGCGGCACCACCGTAGCCAGCACGGCACCCTCCAGCGCAGACGGCTCCAGGTGCATCAGATCCAGCACACTGTGCAGCTTGATGGCATACTCCTCCGCCGTCTCGTTACTGTTGGTAGACAGACGATATTTGTCCACAATGGTATCGCCCTCGATAAAGCCCATGACTACATTGGTATTGCCCACATCAATGGCCAGAATCATAGCCGCACCTTCTTTCTCTTAACTTAACTGCTTTTTGCTGATATTCACCAGCCGCACAATCACAGGACTGAGTACCACATTCACAGCCAATTCCACCACGAAATTCAGCCCTACAAAGCCGGTGATCATAAAAATGAACGCATTGGCGCCGCCTGCATTCTGCAAGATCCAGTCAAAGAAAAACAACCGACAACCCAGCAGGAAGATCCCGGTATTCACCACCGGGCACACCACAGCGGCACAGACCACGCCGGCGTATTTATGCTTCTTGCTTAGCGCCCGATACACCAGCCCAGACAATGCCCCGGCCAAAATGCCCTTAAGCATCACCGTTAAAATGGTGCCCAAAATGCTCATGTTGAGGAACAGCGCCGTATCCGGCTGGCACAGCACCACCACGGCGAACACACCGCCCAGCCAAGCGCCGGCACCTACACCGTAAAGGGCAGCGCCCACCACAATGGGAATGAGCACCAGGGAGATAGACACGGTGCCGAACTTAATAAACGAGCCCAGCAGCTGCAATACCACCACCAGGGCCGTGAGCAGACCTACGCCTGCGATCTTTTTTGCGTTCACTTTCATATTCAATTTTCCTTTCTGCTACTGTTCCAAGCCGCGCACCACGCAAACCGTGCGCCGCCTCGAGAAAGTTCGTTTTTTCTCTACGGATACAATGCGCCCTCATTATAGCCTATTCCCCGTCAAATGTAAAGAGACTTTTTGTACAGAAAATTGCCGAAGAAATGCGGCGCCAACCTGCCGCTTGCCAATTCCAAAGGTAGTAAGACAATTGCGGCGAACCTCCCCTGCGGCTGCGCCGCCAGGCGTTGACGAAAAGATTGTCCTATAGCAACCGCAAACCCACAAAAAGCGCACACGGCAGAAACCGCGTGCGCTTTGCTGTACCGATTTACTTGTTCTTCTCCTGCACCACGCGGGTGATAATCTCCACGCAGCCCTCCGGGGTCAGGCGGCCGGAGTCCAAAGACAGATCGTAATTGTGCACATTGCCCCACTCCCGGCCGGTATAATGCCGGTAATTCAGCGCGCGCTTTTTGTCCTTCTCCGCCAGGCGCTTGGCCGGCGGCTTATCCGTCTCGCCGTAAAGCAGCACAATGCGCTTGGCCCGGTAGTCCTTACCGGCGTGCACAAACACATTGAGCACATCGTCCCGGTCCTCCAGAATATAATCCGCGCAGCGGCCCACGATCACGCAGTTGCCTTTTTCTGCCAAATCCAGAATCACCTTGCGCTGCACCGTCCACAAATAATCAGACGCAGACAGGCCGTTCATCACCTCCGGCGAACCAACGGATGAAAAGGCGTAGGCCAAACGGCTCTTGCTGGCGGAATACTCGCCGGTCTCCTCAATATAGCGCTCGGCAAAGCCGGTTTTCTCCGCCACATGGCGCACCAGCTCCTGGTCATAATAATCCCAGCCCAGCGCCGCAGCAACAGCCTTGCCCACGGAACGCCCGCCGGAGCCGAACTCTCGACCAACGGTAATTACTTTTACAGACATGGTAAAGCCCCCTTGCCCGGCGCTGCAAAATTGGGTACACCGCACCGAGTCTATATTCAGTATAGCACACCTTCACCAAAAAAGAAAGGGGATCTTTACCGAAAAAACAAGACGGCATAGGTGGTGCCGTTCTGATTTAGGCAGGCATACTCCTGGCCGGTCACCGGCGACACGGACTGGTTCACCGTCAAACTGGTGTCATCCAGCGTCATACCGATGGTGCCGCGGGTCTGGCTGGCAAAGGCCACATAGTGGTAGTTGGCGCTGCTGGAGAATTTGCACACAGAGGGCGCCATACCGTCTGCAAAGACAATGGCAAAGCGAGGGCGGAAGGGGCTGGGGACCTCCACCTTGCGTGTGGCCTTGCCGTTACCGAAATAGTTGTAATAGTAGAACGGCAGCCCCCACAGGTCCCGCTCCGCCTGGGTGATATGCACCGTGGTGTTGCCGGTGTGGTCGCCAATGGCCTTATCAATTCGCTGATTATCCGCGTTAAAATCCTCTCGCTGAGGCACATCGGTACCCACCCAGTCATTCAGTTTTAAGTTGGTGGTTTTGTTGGTACTGCTCATGTTAATCCTCCGTATCTAAAATATCAAAGGGCAGTGCTGCCCGATCAAAGACGGCATAAGGCACCGCGTCTGCGTCCAACGCATTCCAGGTGCGCCCGCTGCCCGACAAATGGGCATAGAGAAAGGGCGGCACCCAGTCCCGCAGCAGGCGACCCAAATTGGCCCGCCCGGCGGCAGGGATCACCAGTTCCAGATTGCCGTCCGTGCAATGATAAGTTGCCCCCGCGCCGCACAGATCGCTGAGTGCCTGTTGAAAGCCCGCTAAAGAAAAATTGCCCCAGGGCATTTGCCGCCGCGCCAGCAGCTTTTGGCGAGTCTCTTGCAGGGTATCCCCCGGCAGCAAACCGCGAACCGTCAGCCAGCGCCAAAGATTTTCTTCGGCAGCAGTAGTGGCAAAGGCGCCCTCCCGGGTGTCCGTCAGTTGATCATAGACCAGCGCGATCCCCGCCGCGTAGGCTCGCAGCTCGCCATCGATCACCGTGCCCGGTTGCGGGTCAAAGCCCTCTGCCTGCGCCAGTGCCTGCAAACGACCCAGCACCGTCTCAAACATAGCAGGTCACCTCCACCGCCGTCACCTCCAGGTACGCGCCGGTGCTGCAAGGAATCACGCCGCTCTTTTCACCTGCCGCATGCACCTCCGGGGTGCCGCACAGGCCGTCCGTTTGCAGCGCTGCCGCCAGGGCGGAGGGATGCAAGCTGCCGCCGATCACCCGAGCGGAGCACAGTTCTTTCAGCTGATTTTCCAGTGCAGAGCGCACCGTTGCCGGGTCTGCTCCTGCTAAAATTTGCGCCGAGCACACCAGCTGTACCGGTTGCTTTTTTGCCTCCTGCACATCAATAAAGCACCCGGCCAGCGTGAGAATATCCAACTTTTCCGTCACCGCCAGGCGCAATTCGTCGTCCACCTGACCCTGACGGCTGCGCACATATACCGTGACGATATAGTCGGAACCGCCGGGGCACACTTTGCACGACAGCACCCGATCCAGCTGCTCCACCGCTGCGGCCAAGCAGGCGGTGTTCACCCCATTGGGCGGCACCTGCTGCACCTGACAGATCCTTTGACGCAGGGCGGTATCCGTTTCTACCGCCGCGCCGCCCGAAAACCGATTGGCGTTGGTCACCGAGCGGATGCCCGCCGGGGGATTGACCATCACGGTAATGCGCCCCGGCTCCACGTTATGGGCAGTGGTCTTGCCCAGAGAAACGGCCGGCACATCCACCGTCCATTCTCCGGCAGGAATGGTAGCTGCCTTGGTAGTGGCAAACTGCAAATAGGGCTGCCCGGCCACAGAACACACCGTGTCTGCCGGTACGGTCACCGCCGCCTCTGCTGCTTGCGCCAACGAAAATGTCAGCACCCCGGCGGCAGCAGAAGCACCCTTGCGCTGCAAGCCCACATCCGCCGCGTGCCGATCCAGGTCCGCACCCCGTGCCGTATCGGCAAACACCTGGCTTTGCACATGGTCGCCAAACACCGACAGGGCATACAGCTCCGTTGCCACACTGCGAAAGCGGGCGTCCAGCTCCGGCAGATCCTCCGGCTTTTCGCCGCAAGCGTCGAAAAATGCCGCCCGCATTTTGTCCGTTATTTCTTGATAGGTCGCTCTCATAGGGCAACCGTCACCTCCCGTTCTTCCTCACGCACCCACAGACGAAAGACCGCGCTGCCGTCTGCGGTGCGCACCCCCAGCACCAGCACGCCGGGCACATCCCAGACGGCCCGACGACCCAGCGCCAGCAGTTCGTCCGGCAACAGATCTGCCCCGCAGCCGCCCACCCCGCCTACCGGCCGAGGATAATAGCCCTGCCGGGGCAGCGTCAGCAGCAGGCGCAAAGACTGCACCAGATTCTCCGGTGCGTCCAGGCGCCGAGGGACATGATCCGTAACCGCATAATCGCCGTTTTCCACTGCATAGATCAAGGTTCGATCTCTCCTTTTTCATTGATGACCAGACCGTTTATCCGCACCGTACCGTCCCGGCACAGGCGCACCACCGCGCCGCCGGGGCCACGCAGTTCCACCTCGCCGGGCGCCAGATCGGTGCTGCCCATACGAGCGCCGGCAACCACTGCGCCGTCCTCTCCGCCGGAGAGCAGCAGCACCTGGGCACCGGCAGGCACGTTGGCCGCATAGCCGTAAGGGGCATACACCGGGGTCTCCCGCAAATGGGCAGAGGCCACCGTCTCCACCTGACTGCCGCCCAGGGTCACCCCGGCGCACTCATATCCGGCGCCGCCGGTTTGGCGGGCACGCTCATTCAGCCACATAGTACATCGCCTCCAATTTCGGTTGACAGCACAGCACCAGCCGGGTCTGTACCTGCCGAGCAGTGCCGGTGATCTCCCGCTGAAAAATGCAAAACCCGGCGCTGTCCGGCACACCGTCCTTTGGCACCACCGGGGCATACAGCGGCAGCCGATAGGCACCGGTGAGCACCACCTCCAGCCGCCGATACCGGGCAGCCGCCTGCTCCAGTTTGCGCAGCAGCACCTGCTGGCGCTGCTCCGGCGGATAGGCCGCCACATTTACATAGCGGCGACGACTGATCTTTTTGTCCGCAAAATACCCGGCCTCCAATCGGCGGCAGTACGGTTCCGCGCTGGCAATTTTATAGGCATATACCCCCGGCGCTTCTCCCCGCTCGGTCACCGCCGTAATCGAGGTGATTTGATCCCCGGGCAAAGTCACCGGTACCTCACTGCCGTAAACACACAGCCGGTTCTCCGGATCGGCAAAAACACCCTTGGCGCCCAGCACCTGCATAAAGCCCTGCAAGGCGCCAAAGCAGCTGGTGCCCTTCTCCACCGTATATTGCCCCGGGGCGGTGCCGGCAGGCAAAGCCGCCGTAAAGCCAAAGGGTGCCGCGTAATGGTGAACCATTTGGTCCACATTGGGTGCGTTTAGGCTAATGGGCAGCGCCTCATTGTCCAGCAGCAGACAGGCTGAGGAGCGGGCATACACAAAGCCCCGCCGCTGCCCGGGGGTTACCGTCAGCTTTTGCTGGTCCGCATAGCCAAAGAAGCAGCACGCACCGTCCGGCGCAAAGCCCCGCACCCGGTACACCTCCGGCAGATCGCCGTCCCACAAAAAGTGCAGTCGCAGTCCGTCGCAACCGGCAGTCACATCGCCGCTCCAGCGGTAAGACAGCAGCTGCCGAGGCACCGCCCGCTTGCCGTCCAAAAACTCCAGTTCAAAGGTCACGCCAACACCACCTTTTCCCCGGGGGTCAGATCAAAGGGCGAGGCCAAGCGGTTCCGTGCCACAATGGTGTCTACCGACACACCGGTGCGCGCCGCAATGTCAAAGGCGTTTTCCCCCTGCCGCACCCGGGTGCTGCCGTAAGGAGCATACCGGGGCGCTGGGTCACAGTCCTCCGTAAAAGTAAAGCTGTACTGCACCCCGTCCCGGGCGGTGGTGCAAGTGTAATCAAACCGGGTCAAATACGCCCGCATGGGTTCCGCCCCGGGGGCGAACAGCCAGTGGGCCTGTCCGGGCAAAAGCAGCCGCCGCAGCACCTGGGCCATCTCCAGCGCACGGCCGCCGTACCACCAGCCCTTGCCGGTGATCACCGTGGCCCGGCGCCCGGCCGGGGTCACGCAGACCCCGCCGGACAGCAGCCGTTCCTCCTGTTGCAGCGCCCGATTCTCCACCTGAAGCTGGGCGGGATTTTGCAAAAAGGTGTACGGCCCAAAGCGCATACGCATCAGTGCCTGCATATCTACACCTCCCCGCCGTCATACCGGCGGGCATCCAGGCGCAGATACTCGCTGAGCGCCTCAATATAGGCATTATCCTGTTCGTTCATACTCTCCGTCTCCATCTTCTAAATCCTCCCGATAGGTCAAGGTGGCTCGCAGGTGCAGGCAGCCGGTGTACGTGTCCGCCTGGGGCGCGCCGGCCGACACCGCACACACCCGCCGATCCAGCAGCGTGCGGCAAATGCCGGAGAGCACCTGTTGCAGTGCCCCAGTACCGGCAGCCGGGGGCGCATACAGATCAAAGCACAGAGCGATCTGACCGGCCCGGCTCTCCTCACCCACTGCATCGCTGGTGCCGTCCATCTCCGCCAGGCGCACCGCCACCACCGGGCGCAACAGGCGGCTGGGCTTCATTTGGTCCGGATACGCCCGGCAAAAGTCCACCCCTTGCAGGGCAGCGCTATCCCGCAGCTTCGCCAGTACCTGCGTCACCGGATCCGTTGTCCACTTCATAACTCCCCTCCTGCAAGCGCTTCATCACGCCGGTATAATACAGCAGCTGGCCGCCCATACAGACCGCCTCCCGCTTGATGAAATAATAAGATCGGTCACCGGTCTCCAGCACGGTGTCCTCCGGCAGTTCTAGGATATTCCGATCAAAAGGGCCGATGTACAGGTAAAAATCCTTGTCCACCCGCCCAATGGGCGTTTGCCGATCCGTAAAATTGGACTTGTTCTTCCGCCAGGTCTGTTGCAGAGTACAGAAAAACGGAAGGGATCGACCAGCCCCGGTGACCAGGCAGGCGCTGTTGCCTGCCCGGGTCAACTGATTTTTAATGATATGTGCAGCCGGTGTCATACGCTGAGAAAGGCAAAGGCGTCGTCCCGCAGCAGGCCTCTGCACGCCTGCTCCGCGTCCTCCAGCATCAGGGCAGATGCCTTGTGCTGGCCGCTTTGCTGCACCGTTACATCGCCGGCGGTAAAGGCGGTCACATCGTCGCCGCTTTGGAACCACCGGGACTGCTCCAGCATACGCAGCGCTTTCACCGCTGCCAAGTGGATCAGTCGCTCGTCCGCCGGATCCGTCCCGTCAAACATACGCAGCTCCACCATGCGCACCGCCGAGGCGATCACCGGCGCCCACTGAGCCAGCTGCTCCGCCGTCTCTCCGGAGAGCAGCTGCAACCGCTCTGTGACCGCCTGTATATCCATACAGTTTGGCTTAGGCATGGGTCAGCATCTGAACGGCGCCGGAGAAGATGGGCGAGAACCCGGCAATGGCGGTGATGGACGCCCGCTCCAGCTGGCGATCGATCAGCTTGTCAAAGTCGGTGACCACATCACCGGCCTGCACCTTTTCCAGTGCGCAGGTACGATCCAGCGCCAAAATGGTATTGTCGGGGAACATCTTGTGCTTGATCAGCTCTGCGCCCAGCGGAGTCACCACTCGACCGGTGGCGTGGAAGTCGTTGCCGGCGATTGCATCCTGCATTTCGGTCATTTTCAAAATGGAGGCGGTATCCCGGGCACTCACCAGCAGCGTGGTCATATTGAAGCCCTCAAAAGCGTTCCACAGATCTACCAGCCCGGCATAAGTCAGACCGCCCTCCAAAGTAATGCCGCTATCATGCACGCCGATCAGCGCCGCATAAGCATCCAGCAGCTGCCCTTCTGCAATGCAGTTGCCGATTTGGCGCAGGGTCACGGTAAACAGATCCAGCTTTTGGAACTTTACCGCCTCATAAGAGGCCACCAGCATACGGCCTCGCTTGTGCATCTCTGTGAGCGTATCCTTCACCTGCACCGTGGTGGTAGGCAGGGACGCGCCCTCCGCCACCTCGGCGGCAGTCAACCGCTCGCCGTTTTCCACGCTCTCAATGGCGCGGTAGTCCATACCGTCAATCACCGTGGTGGTGGCCACGATCTTTTGCAGCACATCCGCCTGCTCCATACCCTGGCGCACCGCTCGGCTCACATACTCCGGGAACAGCGCTGCAGAGTCCGAGGTCTGGAAGAATTTGGACACCGTGTCGGAGCCGATGCCACTGACTTTAATGTCAAAGCGCTTAAGCTGGCGCTGATAGGCGTCCAGCCCCTCCAGCGGGGTGCCTGCGTAATTTTCCGAAGGGTCGATCTGTTCCAGCGCCTGGGTAAAGCTTTTGCCGGTAGTGTACAGTCCCTTTTCCAATTTCAGATTATCATAAGCCATCTTACATTACCTCCTGTATTAAAGAATAAAACCGACCATGCCGGTGGTGGCGTCTGCCCAAAGGACCAGGCGCTTGATTGCCGCCTTTTCCTCGTCCACTTTTACGCCGCCGCTGCCGTCGGCAATCAGGCCGCAGTAGCCGGGTGTGGGCGCGATGCCGGTAAACTTGCACTCCACATAGCCGCCCAGCTGCACGCCCACCAGGTTGCCCTGTACATTGCGTACAAAGCCCATAAAGTTGGGGCTTTTGCTGTCGCACTCTTTTACATATTTATTGGCCACCGGGTATGCCAGCATACCCACCCGGCCGGACTCGCTGTAAAAGCTAAGCATCTTGTCGTCAAATCCGTCAAAATAAATTGCCATGGTTTCTTCCTCCTTAAATTACAAAAGCCTGGTTGTTGCTCTTTTTTTCGCCGCCGGACGCCAGCTGGGGCGACGGCATATTGGCACGGCGATCGGCAGCCTCAAAGGCGGCCTTAAAGGCCTGCAACTCCTTGGCAGTCATCACCCGGGCCACGCCCTCAAACACGCCCAGTTCCATCTGAGGCAGCACCCCGGCGCACAGACGCACCACCTGGGAAGCCAGCTCCTGCTTGTAGCTTTTGCCCAACTGAGCCTCCTGCTCCAGGGTGTCCAGCTGTCGCGCCAACGCTCGCGCTTGGTCGCAGGTGAGGGTTACAGCGCCTTTGCTGTTTTGCAGGGTCTTGCGTACATCGTTCTCTGTCACAGTCTTGTCTCCTTTGCTGCTGTCATAGTGCTTGACCACACCGGCCTCTCGCTGGGCAGGCACGGCCACAAAGCTCCATTCGTAAGCGTCCGTGGCGTCGGACAGCACGGTAAAGGCCACCTTGCCGTCATAGCTTCTGCCGGGCACATGGCTGCACCCGCCGCTGCGCCGATCCGCACCGCACAGGGAGCACACAGCGCTGCCCATGGCACAGGACACGCTCACTTCCTTTTTGATTCCGCCGTCAATCTGGGTGATCAGTTCCGCATTGCCGGGGGTGCGCACCATATAGGCCTTAGCCTGTAAGGTCACCAAATCCTCGCCGTCCGCAGTCTTGCGCCCGGGCACCGGCACCACCGCCGTGGCATAAATGCGCGCCGCCTGGTCGCCGCTTTTCATAGAGTGGTCAAAGATCCCGGTCTTGCCCACAAACAGGGCGCCCAATTCCTCCAGCGCCCGACAGGTAAACTTTTCATGATCCCGATCCACATCGTTGTTGCACAGCACCACGGAGAACACATACAGCTCCTCCGGCGCAAACGCGCGGCGGGTAAAGGCGCCGATGGCCTCTAAATCCGCCGGCGCCGGTGCAAAGCTCTTTTCTACATAACCGCCGGTCATAATTTCTCCGTCTCCTTTTTGATTTTCTCCGCCTGGGCCTCATACAAATGGGCCTGGGCCGTATCCGTCTGGTCTTGCAGGGTAATATCCTGCCACACCACCTGGAAGGGGGCGCCGCTGCCGCAGCACTGCAAATAGGTGCGCCCGATCTTCTCAATCACCGGGGTTAAAATACGCCGATAATTCTTCAGCTCCGTGGTGAGCAGGTCCGCCTGTTGGCGGCTCATCCGCTCGGTGGTAGACCAGGACAGACCGAACATAAAGGGCGGCAGCCCGGTTTTGGCCACGATCTGCTCCAGCATTTGGCGCACGGGGATCTCGCTCTCCAGCACCTGATTGTCGGCGCCGATCACCTTTACATCCACATCGCCCACCGCCACAAAGTCCTTCACGGACGAAGCGTCCATAGCCTCCTGCCAGGAGCGAGCCATGGTCTGTGCCCGCTGCCCTGCATAGGCACGGTCCGCCGCGTCGTTGCCCGGTCGGTACACCACCGCATAGCGCAGATTACCGGCATGGCTCCAGTTTTGGCCAATGGTGTTGTAAATTTGCAACAAGATCCGGCTCACAAAGGGCAGTCCCCGCAGCAGACTGGTGCCTGCCACCGCCCCCGGCTCCGGGTTCAGCACGGAGTAGAGCAGCAGCTCCGGCCGGGGCAGCGGCTCTCCGCCGCTGAAAAAGCACAGATCCAGCCCGTTCCCCGCGCGGCGCACTTCCAAATTGCGGGTGTCGCCGTTATAAAGAGCATACAGTTCCCGCCCGTCGGTGATCATCTCGCCCACGGCGCTGCCGTAGGTAAGCAGCTGATCCAAATAAGTGGCGATAAAAGCCTCGATCCCCTGCTGGTTGCCGCCTACATTGATCCCGGACAGATCCCGGTTTAACTGCGCGTTAAGCCCATCGCTGCCGGTGTCCAGGCTGAACCCGCCGGTCAGACGCACCAGCTTGCCGATCGCCGCGTCCAAAATGGGAATGTTCTCTCGCAGATTGCGATAAAGCGCAGCGTCCGCCGTCACCGCTCCGTAGGACTGCCAGCTGCAAAAGGGCTGACCCGCCGGGTGCCCGGTCTGCACCGCACAGCAGTCCCCTGCTCCTTTTTTGGCGCCCGCTTTGGAACGAAAGCGTCCCAAAACATCACTTCCTTTCTACCGCAAGGGCGCATACGCCGCCGGGCTCCTCACCGTTCAATACGGTAGAAACAAAGTAGCGAATGTCGTCCATTGCATGGTCGTTTTCTTTTTTCGGTGCGTCCCGGCGCAGACTGTTGTCCCACTGGTACAGGGAGAACTCCCGCAATGCGTCCTTGCACCCGGGGGCAATCTTGATCTGCGCCTGTTGCAGTGCCCGGCTCACCCGATGAATGCCCGCCACCACATCGTTATCCGCCTTCAGTACCGAATAGCGGCCGTGGCGCAGCACCGTCTCTGCAAAGCTGGCGGCGGAGGGGTCAATGATCAGCGCCGCAATGGGCCGATCTCCCGCCAATTCGCACAGGTGGGCATAGTACTCCTCATCAGTAAGCTGCACCCCGGTGGCTCGACCGGAGTGGTAATACTCCGCCACCCGGCACCAGGCATCTCCGTCTCGGCACCACAGCCCCAGGGAAAAGGGATTGACCGTGCCGTAGTCGCAAGAGAGATACCAGGGCCCGGCAGGCGATGCTGGCGCCCCCACATGCCGCTTGGGGTCAAACATGGGGTACACCAGTCCGTCTGCCGCCACCCAGCGCCCCTCTACGAACCGGCGGTAAAAGGTACCGCTATACAATCGCTTGTACCGCCGCAGCACCGCCGGGGACAGAGAGGGATTGTCCGTCATCTGAAAGTGCAGGTACAACACCTGCTTTTCCGCCGCTTTTTGGATCCACTCTTTATAGAACCAATGATAGGGGTGCTCCGGATTGCAGTTAAACCAATAGGTGGCCCCCTCCAGAGAGCACCTGGCCAGCGCCTGCTCCACAAAGGAGCGGGGCATTAAGGCCACCTCGTCCAGCAGCACGCCGCCCAGGGTCATACCCTGGATCAAAGCGGCAGAGCTTTCGTCTCGCCCGCCAAACAAATAAAAGCGGTTTTCCCGTCCGTCCCGGCGCACCGTCAGCTCGCTGCGGCTGATCTTAAAAGTGCAGGTAAAGCCCAGCGCCGTCAGCTGCTCCGTCAGCGGGGTGAGCACATTCCGTCTTAGAGAAGCGACCGTCTTGCCGCACAGGGCAAAGGCTGTGTCGCGGAAGCGATAGAACGCCCAACTGACAAAGGAAAGGCTCATGCACAGGGTCTTGCCGCTGCGCACGGCGCCGTCGCAGATAATGCCGCTTTTGCCGCTGTGGGGCGACCCCGGGCACCACCAGGTCAGTGCCTGCATCTGCTTGGGCGAAAAGGGCTTAAACGCTGTCACGATCCCCGGCGCCCCCTTCCTGCCAAACGCACTTGGCACCGGCCTCCAGGGCCTGGTAGAAGGCAGCCGCCGTGTTGCCCTCTGCCGCCTCCAGGGCTTGCAGCTTCTCCAGCGCCTTGAGCCGATCAAAGAATTTGATCTCCATACCGCCGCCCTTAGGGCGCTTGATCTCGCTGATGTTAAAGAGATCCATCTCCCCCAGCGCCGGCAAGATCTGCTCCTCCGGGGCATACAGCAGCCGTACCGCATCCTGTATTTCGCCAAAGGCAAGGTGCCTTAAACCCTCGGTGTATTCCTGCCGTATGCTCTTTTTCTTTCGTCTGCCCATCGGCTCACCTCCTGCAAAAGGGCGCCGCACCGAAAAAGCGCCCTTCACCTATACCCATGAAAACCGCCGGGTTATAGACGAAAGGCTCTATAAAAAGAAAAAAGCCGGTAAAAAATACCGACTTTTTCTGCTTCCTTATTCCGTTTTATCAGTCCTTGGTCTTGCTCATCACCTTCAGCGGATCCACCGTCTCCTTGTTCATGGTGGTAATCAAGTGCAGGTGGGGCGCCTCTTCCGCCTCAAAAGGTACGGTGCCCAGGGTGCCCAAATCCTGACCCAGAGTCACATAATTTCCGGCAGACACATGCACCACATCCATACCACAGTATTGGGCCACCAGGTTGCCTCCGTGGTCAATGGTGATGACCTTGCCCAGCAGGGCGTCCGTCTTAACGGACAGCACCAGGCCGTCGTTGATGGCGGTCACCTTGGCACCCTTGTTGGCCTTAAAGTCCACTGCCGCATGGGCACGGTAGTCCCCCATGGTGCGGTTAAAAGTCAGCTCCTCATTGTAGCTTTGCTGCACGCTCTCGGACACCGGATATTTGTAAAAACTCTTGTAAGGCATATTGGTATCCGACTGCTGCATGGACGCCGGCTCCGTCGTGGTGGTGCCCCGGGTGGCAGCCGCCGTGGTGCCTGCCGTAGTGGCGGGGGCGGTCTCCGTTACACCCTCTACCCGGTGCTGCACCGCAGCCGCCGAAGTGGTCTCCGTCACGGAAGTAGGCTCGCCCACCGGGGTCTTGCCGCTGCCTTGGGAGGAGAAATACACAATCAGCCCCAGAGCGATGATGGACAGGCAGATCACCGAGAACAGGGTCCGCAGATTTTTGCTTTCATTTTTATCTTTTTTTGATGTAGCCATAAAAATAACACCTCGGCAGTAGTATGCGCCAAGGTGTTTTGTTTTATACAAAGGGGTTATTCTGTTTTTGCCGCTTTGGCCCCCCGGCTCTCCGCCTCCATGATTTCCATGGCGGTGCGCAGGGTGTCTACCACCGACTCCTGGGGCAGCGGTTTTAAGGCGATATAGGGCTTTTTGCCTGCAGACAGCAGCACCCGGCCGTACATACCCTTGTTCAGCGCCGGGATCCATGCCGGTTCCAGATTACTGAAATACAACAGCACCGCGCCGTTCTTTTGGCTGATTTCCGTTAAGCCTAACGCCAGCGCCCGATTGCGCAGCAGCGCAATTTCCACCAACCCGTACACACTTTGGGGCGGCTTGCCGTACCGGTCCGTCAACTCGTCGTACACATCGTTGGCGTCTGCGTCGCCGGCAATGTCCGCAATGCGCTTATACATGGCGATCCGCTGATTGGTGGCAGGGATATACGCCTCGGGAATATTGGCGTCCACCGGCAGGTCGATCAGGCACTCCTGCTCCTCGTTTTGGGCAGGCGCCTCGCCTTTCTCCAGCGCCACGGCCTCCTCCAACAGCTTTAAGTACATATCGTACCCGACCGCCTCCATATGGCCGTGCTGGCGGTTGCCCAAAAGGGAACCGGCACCGCGGATCTCCAGGTCTCGCATAGCGATCTTAAACCCGGAGCCGAACTCCGTGTATTCCCGAATGGCCTCCAACCGCTTGGTAGCAATATCCGTCAGCTCCCGCCCACGGGTGTAAGTAAAGTAGGCAAACGCTCGGCGAGAAGAACGCCCGACCCGACCGCGAATTTGGTGCAGCTGGGCCAGTCCCATGCGGTCTGCGTGCTCAATAATCAGGGTGTTTACATTGGGAATATCCACCCCGGTCTCTATAATGGTGGTGCACACCAAAACATCCAACTGGGCGTCTAAAAGCTGCTGCCAAACGGAACTGAGCTGCTCTTCGGTCATACGACCGTGGGCAATGCCCACCCGCGCGCCGGGCAGTGCCTTTTGGATTTGCACCGCCGTGTGCTCAATGGTATCAATATTATTGTGCAGATAGTAGCACTGACCGCCCCGGGCCAGTTCCTTTTCCATAGCCTCCGTCAGCACCCCAAAGTCGTACTCCATCACATAGGTCTGCACCGGGTGCCGATCGCCGGGCGCCTCCTCCAGCACACTCATATCCCGTATGCCGCTCATGGCCATATTCAGGGTACGGGGAATGGGGGTAGCAGACAGAGTCAGCACATCGACCGCCGGGAATTTCTCTTTGATCTTCTCTTTTTGTGCCACGCCGAAGCGCTGCTCCTCATCCACAATCAGCAGCCCTAGATCCTTAAAGCGAATGTCCTTGCTGATGATCCGGTGCGTACCTACCAGCAGATCCACCCCGCCGTGCGCCAAATCCTCCAATATCTGCTTTTGCTTGGTGGGGGACACAAAGCGGGAGAGCATCTCCACCCGCACCGGAAACGGCTCCATCCGGCGCATAGCCGTTTGGTAATGCTGCATAGCCAACACCGTGGTGGGCACCAAAATGGCACACTGCTTACCGTCTGCAATGCACTTAAAGGCGCTGCGCAGAGCCACCTCCGTTTTGCCAAAGCCCACATCGCCGCACAGCAGCCGGTCCATAGGCGACGGCCGCTCCATATCCGCCTTGATCTCCGCCGCGCTTTGCAGCTGATCGTCGGTCTCATCATAGGCAAAGCGCAACTCAAAGTCCCGCTGCATATCCCCGTCCGGGCTAAAGGCGTAGCCGGGGGTACTCATCCGCTTGGCGTAGAGGGCAATTAACTCCTTGGCCATATCCCGCACAGAGGCGCGCACCTTGGCCTTGGTCTTTTGCCAGTCGCCGGAGCCAAGGCGGTTGATCTTCACCTTCGTATCTTCCTTAGGCCCAATGTACTTGGACACCAAATCCAACTGGGTCACCGGCACATACAGGGTGTCGCCCTTGGCATAGCTAATTTTAATATAATCCTTTTTCACCCCGCTGAGCTCCAGGGAGTGAATGCCCTCAAACACGCCGATGCCATGCACATTGTGCACAATATAGTCGCCTTTTTGCAGTTCGTCCAGGGAGTGAATGGCGTTTTTGCCCCGCGCACGCTTGTGCTTCTTTTTACTTTGCCCGGTGCGGGCGTGGGTAAACAGGGCAAAGCGAATATCCGAAATTTGCACCCCACCGCTAAGGCTGCCCGGGCATACATGCACCGTGCCGGTCTGGAACTGCTCCGGCAAGCGGGGGTAGAATTCTGCGGAAAAGCCCTCACTTTGCAGGTCCGTGGCCAAGGCGCGCCCGGCCCGCTCCGTACCTGCCAGCAGGCAGACGGTGTACTTTTTCTCCGCCAAGGGGCGCAGTTCCTCCGTCAGCTGGGCCATGGTGCCGCTCCATACCCCCAGGGTTTGCAGCCGGAAGTCGGACAAATGCCCCACCGGGGTGTCAAAGCTGCCCCGAGGCATGGAGTCCAGATACAGCGCTTTCTTTTCTGTATAAATTTCCGTCAGCGTGTCAAAATCAACCGTATACCGGTCCAGCCCCTTGCACAGGCTGCCCTGCTCCACCAGCCACTTCATATCCTCTTGCAGCAGCCGGTTGGCGTTATTGCACTTCTCTTTCACTTTTGCCGAGTCGCACACCGCCAGCAGACCGTTGCAATAATCAAACAATCCGTTTGATTGATACACGAGGGGTAAATATTTATCTTTACAAGGCAGGGTGCCGGTTTTGCGCAGGGTGTCTGCGTCTGTAAGCAGCTTTTCCCGGGCTTTGGTAGCCTTGCCCCGCAGCCCGGCAGCCAGCGCTTCTATTGCCTTGGCGGTCTTTTCCGCATCGGCAAAGAGCACCTCTGCCGATGGGGTGATCCGCAGGCTGTTCAGTGCCTCCGTCCGCCGTTGGGTAGCCAGGTCAAAGGCGGTCATACTCTCAATGGTATCGCCCCAGAATTCCAGGCGCACCGGTTCTGTGCGCCCAGGTGGAAAAATGTCCAAAATACCGCCACGCAGAGCAAACTGGCTGGTGCCGTCCACCTGATCGTACCGAACATAACCCGCTGCCACCAACGCCTGTACCAGCTCACTGGGGGGCACATCATCCCCCACCTTTACCTTGCGGGTGCGCCCCAGCAGCTCCGCCGGGGGTATGGTCAGCTGGCAGGCAGCTGCCACCGGCGCCACCACGGCCGTGTACGCCCCCGCAGCCATGCGGGACAGCACATCCAGCCGCAGCAGCTCGTACTCATGGCTGGCACCCGCCACCTGCACAAAGTTCATCTCCCGCGCCGGGTACAACAACACATCCCCTTGCAGGGTGCGCAAATCCTCCGTCAATTTAACGGCAGAGGCTTCGTCTGGAGTGAGCACCAGTAGGGGCTTTTTTTGTTGTTCATACAGTGCGTGGAGCACCAGCGCTTTACCGGTCTCCGAAAGACCAACGGCCCCAACTGGTCGGGACCCGGTGGTCCACGCCCGATTGAGGCTGGCAAACGCATCACTTTGATTCAGTACACCTGAAAAGCAAGACATTCTTTCATTCCTATTCTGCCCCGCAGGGCTTTTGCTGTCAGCGGTTATACAAGTTCATGGCCTCATCCGTTTTGCCCTCCACCAGCAGCCGCACCGCCGCCGTGGCGTGCTCCAGCGCCGTCTTCAGCGCCGGCTCCTGCTCTTTGGGAAAACGGCCCAACACCCAGTCCGCCAGGTCATACGCCGGGGTGGGTTTTTGCCCCACGCCGATCTTCACCCGGGGGAAGTCCTGGCTGCCCAACCGGGCAATAATACTCTTTATGCCGTTGTGACCCCCGGCGCTGCCCTTACGGCGCACCCGGGTACGACCCACATCCAAACTGATATCGTCAAACAGCACCAGCACCCGCTCCGGCGGGATTTTATAAAAATTCGCCGCCTCGGCCACTGCGTCACCGCTTAGGTTCATCATGGTTTGCGGCTTCATCAGCAAGCACCGCTCTCCGCCCAGGCGCACATCGCCCACCAGGGCGTGGAACTTTAATTTCTTAATATCCACATGCTCCTGGAGCGCCAGCAGATCCACCGCCAAAAAGCCCGCGTTGTGGCGGGTCATCTCGTACTTAGGTCCGGGATTACCCAGCCCTACAATCAAATACGAATAGGTGCCGCCAAACTCTTTTTTTCTTGAAAAAAGCATACTCTTCCTATCTTCTTATGGCAAAAATCGGGCACGCCGCCACCGTACCTCTACAGTACAGCGTGCGTCGCGCCCGTTCTGATTATGCCTCGGTTTTTTCAAACTCCTGGAATTCCCGCTCGTCGTCGGATTTCTCGAAGTTGTACATATTCTCGTCCTTCACATGCTTGGCAATGAACTTGTCACGGTCAAACAGCTCGTCTGCCTTCACCTTCCAGGCCTTGGCAGCGCCGATGGTCTTGTCGTACAGCTCGTTGGCCGACTCCGGGTGCTGCATCTCGGTGGAATAAGCACCGGTCTCTGCCACCATTTTGCTGATGGCGCCGGGATTATCCAGCACCGGGCAGGGGCGCAGCATATTATTGGAGAAAGGCTGGTTGCGCTTGTACGCCATAAACAGCGGACTTTGCAGCGCGTCCAACACGGAGCATTCCTTAATATTCACATTGGAGTAATGCACAAAGGCGCAAGGCTCGCAGTCGCCGTTGGAGTTGATGTGGAAATAGTGGCGGCCGCCGGCAATACAGCCCTGCACATACTCGCCGTCGTTCCAGAAGTCCAGCGCAAAAATGGGCTTGGTGTGGCGCCACTCGTGCATTTTCTTATACATCAGCGCACGCTGCTCCGGGCTAACCATCAGATCGGTTACCGCGCCGTTGCCGGTGGGCATATAGGTAAAGAACCAGGCAAACTTAACGCCCTGGTCGATGAGCCAGTCCATATACTCGTCAGAGGCCAGCACATCGGTGTTTTTGCTGGTGTAGCACAGGGAGGCGCCAAAGGGCACGCCCCGATCCTTCAGCCGCTTCATGGCAGCTGTGCACTTTTGGAAAGTGCCGGCGCCGCGACGGAAGTCGTTCTCCTCCTCGTAGCCCTCAATAGAGAAGGCCGGGTAGAAGTTGCCTACTTCGCGGATCTCATCAGCAAAGCTGTCGTCGATCAGCGTACCGTTGGTAAAGCTCAGGAATGCGCAGTCCGGGTTCTCTCTGCAAATACGCATCAGATCCTTGCGGCGCATGGTGGGCTCACCGCCGGTGTACAGATACATATATGTACCCAGCTCCTTGCCCTGGGTGATAATACGGGTCAGGTCGTCATAAGACAGAGAGCTGGTATGGCCGTACTCGGCAGCCCAGCAGCCGGTGCACTTCAGGTTGCAGGCAGCGGTGGGATCCATCAGGATCGCCCACGGCACATTGCAGCCGTACTTCTCAATGGCAGCCATACGCTTGGTGTAGCTGTTAATGGCTACATTCATCAGCGGCTGAACCAGCTGATTGAGCACATGCTCATCTGTATTGCAAACCAAATCTCTGGCAAAGCGCATCCAGTTGTTATTTGGGTCATCCAGCACCTTGTGCAAACCGGCATAGGTGGAACGATTGACCTTCTTTACATCCGCCATCTCCATCAGGCTGAGAATGCGGGGTGCGTTCTTATCAAAATCCTTACGCGCATACTTGATCGCGTTTTTTACGACAACAGCTGTCACTGTTTCTTTGAAAGCCATAATACTTAACCTCTCTATACGCAGTATGCCGCCGAAAGGCAGCAGTTCCTGCAATTTCAGTCAAATTCTGTGTATCAAATATAATACTAAGGAATCAAAAAGTCAAGCCATAAGTTTAATAAAGGGCGTAATGTCCTGTAAAACTTTATTTTTTCTTAAGAATCGGCCGATTACCGGTGATTAAAACCGGATCTGGAACTTTAAGCGATAGGTCTTATCCGTCTTGTTCTTGTATTTCTCATTGCAGTGGGCGCCCCAGCTGTCGTAGCCGCCTACGCCCTGCTGCCGGGCAATGCAGCGCACCACGGTCTTGGTCACCGGTGGCAGATCCTTGCCGTGCCAGGTATTCTCAATCTCCTTGGGCAGCCAGTGGCTTACATTCAGCTCCATCACCGGCTCCGCCACCAGGCTAAACACCTTCTTCTGCCCCACCAGGGTGGCGTAGCGCACACCGGTGCGATTGCCGCACTCCTGGGGTTTCAAATAATCGGTATATAGGTCGGTAACCGTGGTGTTGTACAGCCCGATCTGCGTCGCATTGCACCGATCAATATAGTTCTCCTCCGGCCCGGCACCCAGGTAAGTCAGATTTTCAAAATCCGGCGGCAGCTCAAACAGCAGCCCCACCTCCGGGATCTCCGGCAAAGCGTCGTTGGGGAAGAATTGCATATCCACTTCCATACCCTTGGAGGTAATGGTGTAGACCACCTGGCCCTTGCACTCCGGCTGGGTGCACACAGTAGCGCCGCTGACCACAACCACCTTTTTGCCGCCGTCCAAAATTTTGTAATTCTCAATAGACCACTTGGTGTTGTTGTAAATCCCGGGGGTGTCGCCGGCGTCTCGCCAGCAGCCCAGCCGAGAACCGGCCCGGGTGCCTCGGTCATTATCCGTCAGCGCCCGCCAGAAGTTAAAGCGCATAGGTCCTTGCAGCAGCTCCTCGCCGCCCACCTTAATACTCACCAGCTGGTTGCGCTCCCGGCGCTCAAAACGAATGTTTACATCGTCGCTCATCACCCGCAGAGAGCCATAGGTATCGTCCACCAGCAGCGGTGCGTCCGCCACCAATTCATCGTATGTGTTGGCAAAGGCGTCAATGACAAACTGCTCCTTGGCCACCGCAAAGCCCGCCGGGCACCACAGGGTCTTTTCCTTGGTGCGCAGCTCCAAATTCAAATAGAATTCCGTGTTGCAGGGGCGACCCAGTTCCAGGTCCAGCACCTTCTTCTCACCGGGCGCAAGCTGCACTTCCACTACCCCGTCCCGGAACACGCCTTTATCACTGCACTGACACCAGTACAGTTCAAAATCAGCCAAATCCGTAAACAGGTATTTATTTTTGATCTCCACTTGGCCCCGCACCGGGTCCACGGCACAGAAGTCCACATATTGATACAGCTTTTGAATTTCGTAATACTTGGGGGTGATCCGCCGATCACCGAACAGCAGTCCGTTGCCGCAGAAATGGCCGTCGTTGGGCTCGTCCCCAAAATCGCCGCCGTAGGCCAGGTATTCCCGTCCCTGGTCGTCCTTGGTGAGAATGCTCTGATCCACCCAGTCCCACACAAAGCCGCCTTGCAGGCAGGGATATTTATCCCACAGGGTGGTATATTCGTCCGTAGAACCACAAGAATTGCCCATGGCGTGGGTGTACTCGCAAAGCAGGTACGGCCGACCGTCCCGCCGGGTCAGAGCATATTCTTCACATTCCTGGGGTTTGGCATACATTTTGCTCTGCACATCGGACAAGCTCTGCTCCTCCGGGTCGCCGTGGCACTCAAAGTGCACAAAGCGGGTGTCATCCACATTTTTCAAATAGCGGTACATTTTCTTAGGCGTCTCGCCGCCCAAGCTCTCATTGCCCATGGACCAGCACACCACGCAGGTGCAGTTCTTGTCCCGCTCATACAGCGCCTGAATCCGATCCATACACGCCTTTTCCCACTCCGGTCGGGAGTCCGGAATCTGGGGACAGCCAATGATGGTGGAGCGGTTGGTGCCGTGGCTTTCCATATTGTTCTCATCGATCACATAAATACCGTACTCGTCGCACAGCTCCATCCACCGGGGACAGTTGGGATAATGAGAAGTGCGCACCGCGTTCATATTGGCCCGCTTCATCTTTTCTAGATCGTCCCGCATCACTTCCTCGGTGATATACCGACCGGTGTGGCAGTCAAACTCGTGGCGGTTGGTGCCCTTAAACACCACCCGCCGGTCGTTAATACGGATCACGCCGTCCAGGATCTCCACCTTGCGAAAGCCGAATTTGGTAGAAATATATTCAATAGGCGCGCCGTTGTTCTTTAAGGTCAGCACCAGGGTGTAAAGCGCCGGGTGCTCGCTGCTCCACAAGTCTGCCCCGGCCACAATGGCCCGCAGCATCGTGCGGTGGTCCTCATTGGCGTACTGGCAGTCCAGCGCCACGGTGTTGCCCGCTGCGTCCAGCACGCTCATATCCAGCGACAGCCCCTCGTAGGCGCCGTTGGTCTTCACCAGCACCTCCACAAAACCGTCTTTCATCTCGCCGTCCGGCTGGGCTTTCAGCACAAAGTCCCGAATGTACTCCCGCTCGGTGGTATAAAGGTACACATCCCGAAAGATACCGCCCAGACGCCACATATCCTGGCACTCCAGCCAGGAGCCGGTGCACCAACGGTACACCTCCACGCCGATCACATTGGATCCCTCTTGCAGATAGCGGGTCACATCAAACTCAGCCCGATTAAAACTGGACTCACTGTAGCCCACCCGCTGGCCGTTAACATAGAGATAAAAAGCGCTCTCCACACCCTCAAAGCACAGCACTACCCGCTTTTGCAGCAGATCGGCGCCTACATGGATACGCTTAACATAGCAGCCCACCGGGTTGTGCTTGGTGGGGGCTGCCGGAGGGCAAATATCCTCGTGCCCCTCCCAGGGATAACGCACATTGCAATACTGGCTTTGGTCGTAGCCCTGCATTTGCCAGGAGCCGGGCACCTGCACTGTGTCCCAGTTGTGGGTGTCGTAATGCACCTGGGCAAAGTCCGACGGCCGGTACGCATAGTTTTTATAGAGCTTAAACTTCCACTTGCCGTTTAGCACCTTGCACCGAGAAGAGGCATAGCGTTCTGCCTTTTGGGCCTCCTCAAAGCTGGCGTAGGGCATAAAGGTAGCGTGCTGGGGCAGCCGATTTACCCCGGTAATCTCCGGGTTGGCCTGCCACTCTACATAACCGTCAACAAAATTTCTTTCCATATCCGTATCTCCGCTCCTGGAATGTTAATACTTTCTTTGCCTTATCGGCGATGATAGGTGCCCTCGTGGAACCCCTCTTGCTTAACCACTGCGCCCACGGAGCGCAGCAAAATGATCAGGTCCAGTTTCAGGCTCCAGTTGTCGCAGTATTCCTTGTCCAGTTTCATCTTGCGCAACAGGGAAATGCTGTCACGCCCGTTGATCTGGGCCCAGCCGGTGAGCCCGGGCCGAAAGCGATACACCCCGTATTCCAGTCGCAGCCGGTGGGCGCGCATTTCGCTGGAGATCAGCGGCCGCGGTCCCACAAAACTCATATCCCCTTTGAGGATATTCCACAACTGGGGCAACTCGTCCAGGCTGGTCTTGCGCAGGAATTTGCCGAATTTTGTAATGTACTGTTCCGGGTTCTCCAACTCGCCGGTGGCGCAGTTGGGGGTGTTGTTCTTCATGGTCTGGAACTTGTAAATGGTAAAGGGCTTGCCCCGCCGTCCCCGCCGCTCATGACTAAAGAACACAGAGCACTCCGGGGTAAACAGGTTTACAATACAGATCACCAAAAACAGCGGCGACAGCACCACCAGCGCCAAAAAAGAGGCGCAAATATCAAACAGCCGCTTGATCTTGGTGGGACCAAACCACTTTTTTTTGCTTTTTTTATCCATAAGATCCGCTCTCACTTTGATTATCAAAATCCGCGCTGCCACCGGAGAAAAGACGCCCCGGTGCGCAACATGGAGTATATTTATTTGTAGATTATACCATATATGCTTTCAATATGCAATATTTGCGTTAAAGTTCCCATTCTCGACTTTCGCCGGTGTTTGAACGGGGTGTAAACACTGCGCTCTGGCTCTTGCAAAAGGCGGCGGTATTCTGTATAATATTATAAGCAATTTGAAAGGAACATCGCCATGAAAAAATTACTTTCCCTGGTGCTGGCGCTGCTGCTGGCCCTCTCCTTTGCCGGTTGCTCCGGTTCCACCGCCATGACGGAAAAGAATGTAACCGCCACCGTGGACCAAGCGTTTTCAGCGTTAAAAGATTTTAATACCAAGAAGCTGGAAAAATATGTAGACTCTAAGACCCTGTCCGTGATCATCACCTATGCCAACAAGCATGACCAATTTGCGGACCTGGGCAAGGCTCTGTTCAAGAACCTGGAATATAACATCGAGAGCATAGACCTGGACGCCAAGACCGTCACCGTCAGCGTGCGCAACAAGGACTTAAAAGACACTGCGTCGGCATTTACCAAAGCGCTGGTAAGCAAGTATTCTGCGCTGCAAATGCTGGGGCTGCTGAATAACGAGACCTGGCTGAACACCTCCCTGAAAAGCCTGACGGACAGCATTGCCATTGCCAAGATGCAGTCCGCCCCGGTAAGTGTGACCCTAACCGTTACCGCCGGCAAAAAGAACCTGATGCTGGGCTTTGATGACGCAGCGGAGAACGCCGTCTCCGGCGGTGCGCTGCAAGCGGTCAAGTCCCTGACCTCTGGACTCACCGGCAGCAAGAGCACCACAGAGAGCACAAGCAACTGACCCTTGGCGCCGTAATTCGCCGTAATTATTATATAAAAATAATATTTTTAGTGACAATCTTGCCAAATTGTGGTACAATGGTTGTTAGCGCCTGCAAAAATCAGGCACCGTTTCAAAATCATTTTTGGAAAATACATCAATAAGGTGGAAAAATAAATGGCAAACAAATTCATTACTGCCCTGTTTGGCGATTACTCTAAAAAGGAAGTCAAGCGCCTGGGCAAAACCAAGCAGAAAGTGCTGGACCTGGAGGAGAAGTACCAGGCCATGGACGACAAAGAGCTGACCGCACAAACCGCCGTCTTAAAGACCCGGTTGGCGGACGGCGAGACTTTGGACGACATTTTGCCGGACGCATTTGCCGTCTGCCGTGAGGCTGCCTGGCGTGTGCTGGGTATGAAGCACTTCCCCGTCCAGATCGTCGGCGGCATTGTACTGCACCAGGGCCGTATCGCGGAAATGAAAACCGGTGAAGGTAAAACCCTTGTGGCGACCCTGCCCGCTTATCTGAACGCGTTGACCGGCCGCGGCGTACACATTGTCACCGTCAACGACTACCTGGCCAAGCGTGACTCCGAGTGGATGGGCAAGCTGTACCGGTTCTTGGGGCTGAGCGTAGGTCTGATCATTCACGAAAAGACCAATGAGGAGCGCCAGGAGGCCTACAACTGCGACATCACCTACGGCACCAACAACGAGATGGGCTTTGACTACCTGCGAGACAATATGGTCCAGTACAAGGAGCAAAAAGTGCAGCGCGGCCATGTGTTTGCCATCGTAGATGAGGTAGACTCCATCTTGATCGATGAGGCCCGTACCCCCCTGATCATCAGCGGCAAGGGCGAGCAGTCCACCGACCTGTATCGCCAGGCCAACGCCTTTGCCCGCACCTTGAAGATGGTGAAGGTTGCCAAAATGGACGAGAAGCAGGACACGGAGGCCACCTATGACGGTGACTTTATCGTAGACGAGAAGGCCCGTACCGCCACCCTGACCCAGGACGGCGTGAAGAAAGCGGAGGCCTACTTCCATGTAGACAACCTGATGGATATTGAGAACACCACCCTGCTGCACCATATTGACCAGGCCATCAAGGCCATCGGCGTCATGCGCCGGGATATTGACTATGTGGTCAAAGACGGTCAGGTGCTGATCGTAGACGAATTCACCGGCCGTATTATGCTGGGCCGTCGCTATAACGAGGGTCTGCACCAGGCGATTGAGGCCAAAGAAGGCGTCAAGGTGGAGCACGAGAGCAAGACGCTTGCCACCATTACCTTCCAAAATTACTTCCGTCTGTATGAGAAGCTGTCCGGTATGACCGGTACGGCTTCCACCGAGTCTGCCGAGTTCAGCGAGATCTACAAGCTGGATGTGGTGGAGATCCCCACCAACAAACCGCTGATCCGTGTGGACCATCCGGATGTGATCTTCCAGACCGAGGCGGGCAAGTTCCGTGCCGTGATCAAGCAGATTAAGGCCTGCCACGAAAAGGGCCAGCCGGTGCTGGTGGGTACCATTAGCATTGAGAAGAGCGAGCAGCTGTCCAAGCTGCTGAAGAAAGAGCATATCCAGCACAATGTGCTTAACGCCAAGAACCACGAGCGCGAGGCAGAGATTATTGCCCAGGCCGGTAAATTCGGCGCGGTGACCATCTCCACCAATATGGCCGGTCGTGGTACGGATATTATGCTGGGCGGTAACGCCGAGTTCCTGGCCAAGGCAGAGATGAAGCGGATGCAGTTCAGCGATGAGCTGATTGCAGAGGCTACCGGCTTTGCCGAGACGGACAATCAGGAGATCCTGAACGCCCGCCAGACTTTCCAGGATCTGGAAAAGAAGTATAAAGAAGAAATTCAGGAAGAAGCGGACAAAGTGCGCGAAGCCGGCGGCCTGTACATTCTGGGCACCGAGCGCCACGACTCCCGCCGTATCGACAACCAGCTGCGCGGCCGTTCCGGTCGTCAGGGCGATCCCGGTGAGAGCCAGTTCTACCTGTCCTTGGAGGACGATTTGATGCGTCTCTTTGGCGGCGAGCGTATGCAGGCCATGATGAGCCGGCTCACCGACGATGAGGATATGCCCATTGAGTCCAAGATGATCTCCCGCACCGTAGAGTCTTCCCAGAAGAAGGTAGAGGGCCGCAACTTTGGTATTCGTAAGAACACCTTGCAGTACGACGATGTAATGAACCGCCAGCGCGAGCTGATCTACAAACAGCGTGACCAGGTGCTGGATGGCATTGACCTGACGGAGAAGATCCGCGGTATGCTGGAAACCAACATTGCCGAGAATGTGGGCAACTACTGCTCCGGCGAGACCCAGGCAGACTGGAATATCGCCGGGCTGAAAGAGAAGTACAAGGGCTGGCTCACCACCGACGAGGATTTCCAGAATGTGGATGAGCTGACCGTAGACGATGTGGTGAACACCTTGACCCAGCGGGGTCTGAAACGACTGGAAGAAAAGCGGGAGCTGATCGGCGACGAGATGTTCACCGAATTCCAGCGCATGGTGCTGCTGCGCAATGTAGATGTGCTGTGGATGGACCACATTGACGCCATGGACGACCTGAAGCAGGGCATTCACCTGCGGGCTTACGCCCAGCGTGACCCGGTAGTGGAATTCCGTTTGCAGAGCTACGATATGTTTGACGAGATGACCGCCGCCATTCGGGAGAACACCGTGCGTATGCTGCTGACCCTGGTGCCCCGTCGCCGGGAAGATGTAGAGCGCAAGGCCGTGGCTAAGGTCACTGCCACCTCTGCCGGTGGGGACGATACCGCCACCCACACCACCGTGCGTAAGGGCAAGAAGGTAGGCCCCAACGATCCCTGCCCCTGCGGCAGCGGCAAGAAGTACAAAAAGTGCTGCGGCGCTCCGGGTAAAGAAAAGCCCACCCAGGAATAACACCTAAATCACAAACCGGCCGAGACCATCAGGTCCCGACCGGTTTTTTGTTTGTATTCGCTTACTTTTTTTCGCCGGCACAGATGGCACGGGTCATAGAGGACGCATGCCGCCGCCCCCACAGTACATATACCGCCACAGACAGCACATTGGCCACGGCGATTACGCCAAACATAGAGCCATAGCCCACCCGGTCAATCAGCAAGCCGGCCAAACCGCCGCCGAGGCCGATTCCGATATCATAGGCACACAGAAAGGTAGAATTGGCAGCGCCTCGCCGTTGCGGCGGTGCCGTATGTACCGCCATAGATTGCAGCGCCGGTTCAATGCCGCCAAAGGCATAGCCGGACAGCGCCGCCGCTATTAAAAAGGTAACATTCCCCGGCACCAGTGCCAACAGCAGCAACGCCGCCAGCATCAGCCCGTTACAGCTATACACAAACAGCGCCTCGCCCCGTTTGTCCGCCAATTTGCCGATTGTCACACGAGAGAGGAACAGCAGTACCGCCATAACCGTAAAGAACAGTCCGCCGGACACGGTAATTCCAGGCTGTGCGGCAGCAAACTTCAAAATATAATTTTCCAGCGCACCATAAGTCAACAAAAAAATCAACACAACCACAGATGCCGGCAAAGCCGACGGTTCTACTAAATCGCCCGGGCGCAGCGGCTTTTTTACCCGCGGCAGCGGCTTGGTACGCAAACAGAACAGCAACACCAAAGACAGCACCATACAGCCGGCAGCCACGCCGAACAGCGCGCCAAATCCCCGCTTCATCAGCGCTTCACCGATAGCCGGTGTGCAGGCAGTCGCCAACGCCGTAGCCATACCAAACATGCCCATACCCTCCGAAAAGCGGGAGCGAGGCAAAATATCCGTGGCCATCGTAGAGGTAGAGGTATTCGCACACGCCAGCGACAACCCATGCACCATACGCAGCAGAATTGCCAATGCAAGGGAAGCCAATGCCGTATAAATCAGCAGATACCCCATAGGCATCAGTGCCATACCAATCAGCCCCACACCCAGCAGCACCCGGCGGCGGCCAGTGTCCAGCAGCCACCCCACAAACGGCCGTGCCAGCACAGCCACCAGCGAAAATGCCGTAGCGCAGGCGCCGGACACCGTGTCCGAATATCCCAAACGCTCAATAAAAAACGGAAAGGTTGACAGGATCATCAAGTGATTCAAAAACACCAAAAAATTGATAATAATGACCAAAACAAAATCTTTGGTCCACAGTTTTTCTTTGTCTTCCATTACTCTGCCTCCCCATGCTTATGAAAAATCTGCCGCAACAGCGCACGACTTGCCGGTCCGGCTGCAAACAGATTCCAGAGCAACGCCATGGGAAAGTTTTTCAACACAGTACCTACCCACATAGCAGGCAACTGCACCACCGGTTGATGGCCCAAAATCACTTGAAATAACACAGCCGCCACAAGGCTCATTGTAGGGCACATAACCAGTACCGTACAGCAAGAACGGGCCAGCATTTGCAAAAACGGGCTGTCCTGCTCGCTGACCAGTTTGGCAGCCAGCTTGGCACCCAGCCGATTACCCCACAGGTTAGAAAATAAAAACACAAAGAGCCACATAAAGGACGCTTCCTTCAGCGACCTAAAAACACGGTATTGCGCATATCGCTAAAGCCGCCCACATGCTGCAAAACGCCGCTTTTCAGCGCTACATTGTACACTTCCATTCCGTAGGCCATGGTTACGGACATCAAAATTCCAAACACCAAACCCTGTCCCTTTGCTAATGTGCGATAAAGAAGTAATAGAAGTGTAAAAAATTTTGCCGTTCCTATCCGGCACTTAGGGCTGTGTCGGACTTCGGCAATGCGTGTCTGGGCCTGTTCAAGCTGCTTCGTGGCTGCGGCGGTCTTTCTCTTGCCGCCGATTTCGTTCTGCTGGATGAGCAGCTTTACAAAGCGGCTCTCATGCCTGGCGGCGTATTCCGTCACTTGCCGGAGATTGGAAAGCACGCCCGCCGTCAAAAGGTCGGTGCGGATAAAGTGTGCCGTACAGTCACGGGTACGCTTCTTGTAGCTGCCGCAGATATAACAGTCCTGCTTGCGGTTCTTGTTCTGATACCGCTGCTGATACAGCACATGGCCGCAGTCGGCGCAGAACAGCATACCAGAGAACAGCCCCACTTCATCATAGCGGTTCGGGCGTTTTCGCTGCTTGCGTAACTCCTGCACACGCTCCCATGTTTCCGTGTCGATAATCGGCTCATGGTGATTTGGGAAGATAGCCTGCTTCTCGATGGGGTTCTCAACGCTGTGCTTGACCTTGTAAGAGGGCTTCTCCGTCTTGAAGTTTACCAGACAGCCAGTGTACTCCCGGTTTTCCAGCAGATGGACGACGGTGTTTGTCGCCCACTTGCACTCATAGCCGGGGTGGTAGCGTCGGGTGCTGCCCGTCCTGCGGTATTCCAGCGTCCCCGGCGTGGGGATTTGCTGCTCCGTCAGCATACGGGCAATCTTGGTCGGGCCATTTCCCGCAAGGCAAAGCTGGTAAATCTGCCGGACAACCGGGGCGGCTTCCTCGTCAACGATATAGTTCTCGTCCTTGTCCATGAGATAGCCATAGACTGGCTTGCTGGTTACAGGCTTGCCGCTCATGCCTTTTGCTTTCTTTACTGCCTTGATTTTCTTGCTCGTATCTCTCACCAGCCATTCGTTAAATAAGTTCCGCAGAGGGGTAAAATCATTGTCCATGCCGCCGTTTGCGCTGTCCACGTTGTCATTGACAGCGATAAAACGCACGCCCTTTTGAGGGAACAGCATTTCCGTGTAAAATCCCACCTGCAAGTAATTACGCCCCAGCCTGCTCATGTCCTTGACTATGACGGTGCCGACTTTCCCGGCTTCAATGTCTGCAAGCATGGCTTGAAATCCGGGCCGCTGGAAGTTCGCACCTGAGTAGCCGTCGTCGGTGTACCAGCGCAGATTGGTAAAGCCGTTCTGCTTGGCGTAGGCTTCCAAAATCCGTTTCTGGTTGGAAATGGAATTGCTCTCGCCTTGCAATTCGTCCTCATGGGACAATCTCGGATAAAGGGCGGTAATGAGGTTTTGGGTGGCTTGTCTTAACAAAGAACGGTATTCCCCATGCGGATTTCCGTCACGCAGTCGGGGCGGCGGGTGGTACGGTGGTCGTGCTGCTTGATATTCTCCATAGGCAATACTCCTTTCATTCAGCCAGCAGTTTCTTCATGGTTTCCATTTTCCGCTTTGCGGTTTCCTGCCGGAAGTTGACGCCAGTAAAGCGTATCGGGACGCACATGGACAGCAGTCGGTCATAAATCCGGGAATGGGCCGTGTCTGTCGGCTTTTTCAACTCGTCCAGCGGGCGGTTGGTGGTGGCGATCAGCGGCTTGTTGCTGCGGTATCGGGTATCAATCACATGGAATACCTGTTCCAGTCCATAGTCGGTGCCACGCTCCATGCCGAAGTCGTCAATGATAAGCAGCGGATAGCGGCAAAGGCGGGAAATATACTCATTCCGGCCTGTAAAGCCGGGAGAGAGGTCGCCCAGGATAACGGCGAAGTTCGTCATATATACGGGGACTTCTTTCTCCATGAGGGCGTTTGCGATACAGCCCGCAAGGTAGCTTTTCCCGTTGCCGACGTTCCCCCAGAACAGGCAGCCGATGTTTTCGGCCTGCATTTCTTCCCAATGCTCCGCATACCGCCGGGCAATCCCGGTCTGCGGGTTTCTGCCGTTGTCGTTCTCGAATGTCCATTGCTGCATGGCTGAGTCGGCAAAAGCCCTCTGTTTCAGATTTTCCACGGCTTCCACATGGCGGCGGTGTTCCTCGGCGGCCTGCCGCTGCTCACGGGCGGCTCTCTGGCAGTCGCACTCTGCCGGGTGGCGGTCACGGCCAAACAGCTCCTTACCCTCCGGGAAGTAGGCTTCTTTCGGCGTATGGCACTTTCCGCAGTAAAGCAGTCCGTCCTCGCCGATATAGTCCTCCATCTCCGGGGCGGCGGTTGTCATGTTCTCCAAAATATCTTTGATTTCACTTGTCATAAGCTTTCTCCCTCCATACAGGTATAGTCGGGGATGCCCTGTTTTACGGCTCCCTTTTTGTCATTGGCCGCCCATCTGTGCAAGGCGGCGGCATAATTCTGGTAGGCTTTCCCGCTGGCGGCAAGGTAATGGCTCATTTCCTCAATCAGCCGTTCCAGCCTGTCCGGGTATTCTGCCTGTAACTCGTCATATTCGTCCTTTGACAGAAAAATATTCTCATATCGGCCATAAGCTGTGGGCGGCTCCCCACTCGCTCTCATTGTTTGGTTCTCTATTAAGTTGTTTATATTAGTTTTGTTAGGGGTCGGTTTTCCGACCATCATAGGGTCGGTTTTCCGACCGTCATAAGGTCGCTTTTCCGACTGTATGAGGGTCGCTTTTCCGCTGCCCTCGCCGTCCTGCCAGCCGTTCTTCTGTGACAGGGTGGAGCGGTCTAATAAAAGCGCATACAGCAGCTTGGCGGTCTGTGAAATCTCCATTTTCAGCAGGAAACGGGGGTATGGAAGATAGGCGGGCAGCGTGGTGTCTGCCCTGATATAATCAGCGATAGTATCACCTCCCTCTGTGTTGTGTCGTTTTTGGGCTTTGTCACGCATTAGGACGGCATTTCCGGGGGGAAAGGATAAATGTATCGCATACCCTTTGACACCCACGAAAAAAGCCTTGATTTATGCGGGTTTGAAAGGCTCTAAAGCGTGACATTTCTGCCTTTGTT
>PPYF01469112.1_pt1 | contig 175326 bp, 105 predicted proteins | sample 1559871 | NCBI WGS metagenome assembly PPYF01 (sample SAMN08240021, study PRJNA423297) | Human gut metagenome, whole genome shotgun sequencing project.
CGACATTTCTATCTTATTTTTATAGTTTTATATCTATACTTATTTCAAACAGGACGCAAAGTAAGCACTTTTATCCGTAAAAAACAAGAATATCTTAAAATAATTCACTTCCAGGCACCAATTTTTCCTTATTTGAGCAAATCACGAAGAATTAATAGCGCATTATTGCCCGCTCTTTCAATATTCATGGCTCTTCCGCGGTTCGTTTCCTGCCTGTAAGTGCGAATTTCATTTTTATAACCAGCAGCGATCCAGACAGTGCCTACCGGCTTCTCCGGTGTTCCGCCCCCGGGACCGGCAATTCCCGAAGTTGCGACAGCGCAGTCGGTTTTCAGCGCTTTCATCGCTCCTTTTACCATCTCGATCACAGTCTGCTCACTGACAGCGCCATACGCTTCCAATGTTTCCGGTGAAACATGGAGCAGATTCATTTTCACTTCGTTAGAATATGCCACTATTCCTCCGTTAAAGTATTCCGAACTTCCGACAATGGACGTCAGACGTGCCGCAATGCTTCCTCCGGTGCAACTTTCTGCGGTGGAAACGGTTAAATTCTTCTTTTTCAGCAGTTCGCCTACGATTACCTCCAGTGGGATATCTTCTTCGCTGAAAATATCATCGCCCAGTATCGCTTCCAGCTTAGCCTGCTCGCCATTCAGTGCGCTTTCTACTTCTATCTTGTTCTGTCCCCGTCCGGTTAGCCGCAGGCGGATGATTCCAAGTTTGGGCAGATATGCCAATTTGATGCTTTCCGGCAAGGCTGTCTCCCACGGTTCCAACTTTTCAGCAAGTATGGATTCGGGGTAATGTTGTACCAGAAAGGTCCGGTGCATGATTACATCCGTCTGAAACTTCTCACGTAGCTTGGGCAATATGGACTCAGTCATAACGGTTGTCATTTCCTGCGGAACACCCGGCATGGATACGAGTACCTTATTGTCTTTCTCAAACCAGCTGACGGAAGCGCTCCCTACCGGATTGTTGATGACTGTGCAATCTTTGGGAACCATTGCCTGGCTCTTATTCAGCGCATTCATCGGTATTTTTCCGGCAAGCACCCGCTTTACGTTCTCAAATACTTCTTCGCTGAATATCAGTTCGGTGTGGAAGTATTTACAGAGAGTTTGTTTGGTGATATCGTCTTTTGTGGGGCCGAGTCCTCCGGTTACCAGAACAATATTCACCCTTTTCATCGCGTTATCTACTGCTTCCATGATCTCTTCTTCCCGATCACGGATCGAAACAATGCGTAGAACTTCGATACCTATCTTATTTAATTCCTGCCCCATCCAGGCAGAATTTGTATCGACTACCTGCCCTATCAGCAGTTCGTCGCCAATGGTAATAATCTCAGCAAACATTTTTTCCTGCGTTAGTTAATAGAATATGCTACCTATATTAATAAGGTATATACACTATGTTAAGTCATTAGGTTTACTTTATTTTTTCGTTCCACATACGTGATCCATTCGGTTCATGTGCGTGAGCTGAATGGATCATGTATGTGAACCGGACGGTTCACGCACGTGGAACGAAGGAGTGCTATAAACAAAGATTCTTAATGAAGGCTTCTTATATCATTAATCCTCCTTTGTCTCCCTATTATATATAGGTGCATTTTGTTTTTCAGCAAGGCTTCTTTATGTCGCCGCCTATTGGGGCGGTGACATTTTTTCGGCGTTTGCCGCCACTATTGTTGTTTCCGTTACTTTAAGTGTCACTGTTTAATTTGCTATACTTCAATTAGTTATTAAATAAAGTAACGATGACGGTAAAAAACTGTTTTATAATGTAACACGGGAATAAGCCGGAAGATCGATGGAGCAGAAGTCTTTATCCAGATACTTGAAGTATCCGGTAATGGCAATCATGGCTGCATTGTCGGTCGTGTAGCTGAATTTTGGAATAAAGATATTCCAGCCATACTTTTCGGCATGTTCCCGGAAAGAGTTACGCAATCCGTTGTTGGCAGAGACTCCTCCGGCAACGGCTACTTCTTTAATCTTATATTCTTTGGCAGCTTTCCGCAGTTTGTCCATCAGGATGTCTACAACAGTTGCTTCCAAAGAGGCGGCCAAATCTACTTTGTGATGCTCGATGAAATCGGGATCGTCTTTCATCCAGTCACGCAAGGAGTACAGGAAAGAAGTTTTCAGTCCGCTGAAGCTGTAGTCCAGCCCCGGAATATGCGGTTTGCTGAAAGTAAACGCTTTCGGATTGCCTTGACGTGCCAGTTTGTCAATGATCGGTCCGCCCGGATATCCGAGCCCCATCACTTTTGAACATTTATCAATTGCTTCTCCGGCAGCGTCATCAATTGTCTGACCGAGAATTTCCATCTCATTATAGGCTTTTACCAATATAATCTGTGAGTTTCCTCCGGACACCAATAGGCAAAGGAACGGGAATTTCGGTTGGATATTCTCTTCTCCTTCTGCTTTAATAAAATGAGCTAAGACGTGCCCTGTCAGATGATTAACATCTATCAAAGGAATGCCGAGTGAACGTGCGAATCCTTTAGCGAAAGAGACGCCTACAAGCAAAGACCCCATCAGTCCCGGTCCACGTGTGAAAGCTACCGCGCTCAGTTCTTCTTTGGTAACTCCTGCCCGTTTCAGTGCTTCGTGTACCACCGGAACAATGTTTTGTTGATGTGCCCGTGAAGCTAATTCGGGTACTACTCCGCCGTATGCTTCGTGTACGGCTTGACTTGATACCACATTTGACAGCAGATAACCATCCTTGATTACGGCTGCCGACGTATCATCACAGGAGGATTCAATTCCTAATATTATTGCACTCATATGTTTTTAAACTATTAAACGGTGCAAAAGTAATGATAAAACTACGATTCATAACGAACTATTTTATATTTTTGTTCGCTAAATAAAAGTTATCGCTTATCAGAACGCTGAAAAAGACTGTACGCTGGGTAGTTGGTATTGTACTGGGAGTATATATCGGAACTATTGTTTTGCTGAATATTCCAAATGTTCAGCGGGCAATGAGTGTGTTTATCGCCAAGGAATTGTCCGAGGTGCTGAATACACGCCTGACTATCGGCAAAATCAATATCGGTCTATTAAACCGTATTATCATTGATGATGTGCTGCTTGACGACCAAAGCGGCAAGGAAATGCTCAAAGTAACCCGCTTATCGGCTAAGTTTGATATCCTTCCTTTTTTTAAGGGAAAGATTTCCATTAGCAGTGTCCAGTTATTCGGCTTTACCATCAATCTGAATAAAGAGACTCCCGACTCTCCTCCGAATTTTAAGTTCGTATTGGATGCTTTCGCTTCCAAGGACACTGTAAAAAAGGAAAGTTCGCTGGATTTGCGTATCAATTCCGTTTTGATTCGTCGGGGAAGGATGGCTTATCATGTATTGTCAGAGGAAAAGACTCCCGGAAAGTTTAATGCCAAGCATGTTCAGCTTCAGAATATTATAGCCAATATTTCATTGAAGGCGATGAACAGGGATTCTTTGAATCTTGGTATCAAGCGTCTGAGCTTCGATGAAAAGGCTTCCGGATTCTCTTTAAAGAAGATGAGTCTGAAATTGGTTGCCAATGATAAACGGACTAATATAGAGAATTTCGCCATCGAGCTGCCCGAAACTTCACTGAAGATGGATACCATTCATTTGGTGTATGACAGTCTGAAGGCTTTTGATCAGTTCTCGGAGAAGGTCCACTTTTCTTTCCGTACGTTGCCCTCGCAGATTACTCTGAAAGATATTTCCCCTTTTGTACCTGTATTGGCGCATTTCAAAGAACCGATAACGCTGGATATGCAGGTAAAAGGAACGGTCGACCAGCTCACCTGCTCTCATCTGGAGATTACGGCCGACGACCGCCAGTTCCGGCTTTCGGGGGATGTATCGCTTCAAGAGCTTTCGAGTCCGCAGGATGCGTATGTGTACGGGAAACTTTCCGAGCTTTCCGCCAACAGTCGTGGCGTCGGTTTTCTGGTACGTAATCTGAGCAGCAATTATAATGGGGTACCTCCTCTTCTGGAACGTTTGGGGGATATTGATTTCCGTGGAGAGATTTCCGGATACTTCACCGATCTGGTTACTTATGGACAGTTGCGTACCGGGCTTGGTAATGTAAAAACCGACTTAAAGTTAAGTTCCGATAAGGCTAAGGGGCTGTTTGCTTATTCAGGTGCTGTCAAAACAGAAGAGTTTGAACTGGGCAAGTTATTGAATAATGAGAAGTTGGGGGAAATCACCTTTAACCTGGATGTACATGGACGGCATATCGAAAAACAGCTTCCTGCTGTGGAGTTGAAGGGATTGATCGCTTCTGTGGAATATAGCAGATATAAATATGAGAATATTACGCTGGACGGCGAATACAAGCAAGGCGGATTTAACGGAAAGATAGCGCTGGATGATCCGAATGGGTCTATTTATCTGAACGGAGATGTGAATGTGGCATCCAAAGTTCCAACTTTCAACTTCCTTGCCGTTGTCGACAAGTTCCGTCCTAATGATCTAAATCTTACACCTGACTACCAGGATGCGGAGTTCTCTCTGAAGGTAAAAGCCAACTTTACCGGAGGTTCCATTGACGAGATGATTGGAGAGATCAATGTGGACAGCCTGGAGTTCAGGGCACCGGACAAGGAATATTTCATGAAGAACATGAATGTACGGGCTACCCGGCAGGATAATGAAAATCAGCTTAAACTGACTTCTGAGTTTCTGACGGCAAGCATAGCGGGAAAATTCCAGTACCACACCTTACCGGCAAGTATATTCAATATCATGCGTCGGTATGTTCCGTCTTTGATATTGCCTCCGAAGAAACCGATAGAGACGAACAATAATTTTGCGTTTGATGTACATATATATAATACGGACATTTTATCTACGATATTTGATGTTCCGTTGACTGTATATACACATTCTACGTTGAAAGGGTATTTTAATGATGCCTTGCAGCGGCTACGTGTGGAAGGCTACTTCCCCCGCCTGCAATATAAAAACAACTTTATCGAGTCGGGTATGATCCTGTGCGAGAATCCTTCGGACCATATCAGTGCGAAGGTGCGGCTGACCAGTCTGAAAAAGAATGGAGCCGTGAATCTTTCTCTGGAAGCACAGGCCAAAGAAGATAAAGTCAGCACGACTCTAAATTGGGGAAATAATGCCATAGCGACTTATAGTGGAAAGTTGGCGGCTGTTGCACAATTCCTGCGTACAGCAGGCGAAAAGCCTTTGCTGAAAGCGATGGTGGATGTGAAACAGACCGACGTTATCTTGAATGATACGCTTTGGCAGATACATCCTTCGCAGGTAGTGGTAGACTCGGGCAAGGTGGATGTGAATAATTTCTATTTCAGTCACCATGACCGTTATGTGCGTATCAACGGGCGGCTTTCCGACAATCCGGCGGATACCGTAAAGGTGGACTTGAAAGACATCAATATGGGATACGTATTTGATATCGCAAACATATCCGATGATGTAAACTTTGAAGGAGATGCCACGGGAACGGCTTATGCCAGTGGCGTGTTCAAGAAACCTGTGATGAATACCCGCCTCTTCGTCAAGAACTTCTCGCTCAATCAGGGCCGTTTAGGTGATTTGAACGTATATGGTGCCTGGGATAATGAGAAAAGAGGAATCTATCTGGATGCGTCCATTCAGGATATATCGCCGTCACCATCGCGAGTCACCGGTATGATCTACCCGTTGAAACCGGAAAGCGGACTTGATCTGAATATCGATGCCCATGAACTGAATTTGAAATTCCTCGAATTTTATATGAAATCGATAGCACAGGATATAAAAGGACGGGGAACGGGAAAAGTTCATTTTTACGGAAAGTTCAAGGGATTGAATCTGGATGGGGCTGTTATGACGGATGCTTCCATGAAGTTCGATATCCTGAATACCCACTTTGCCGTTAGAGATACGATTCATCTGGCTCCTACCGGCTTACAGTTCAATAATATGCATATTGCCGATATGGAAGGGCATTCGGGAACCTTGAACGGGTATCTGCGTTTCCAGCATTTCAAGAATATAAATTACCGTTTTGAGATACAGGCTAATAATATGCTCTTGATGAATACGAAGGAATCGACGGATATGCCATTCTTTGGAACGGTATATGCTACGGGAAATGCGTTGCTTGCAGGGAATGCGATACAGGGACTGGACGTAAATCTCGCTATGACAACCAACCGGAATACGGTATTCACCTATATCAACGGAAATGTGGCGTCGGCTGCCAGCACCCAGTTTATAAAGTTTGTAGATAAAACGCCCCGTCGAAACATTCAGGATTCCATTCGGGTAAATTCCTATTTTGAGCAGATGCAGCAGAAGCGTCAGGCGGACGAAGAAGAGCATCAGACAGATATTCGTTTGAATATTCTGGTAGATGCTACACCCGATGCCACCATGAAAATTATTATGGACCCTATAGCCGGAGACTACATCAGTGCGAAGGGAACAGGAAACATACGCACGGAGTTTTATAATAAAGGGGATGTGAAGATGTTCGGTAATTACCGGATCAGTCAGGGAATATATAAGTTCAGTTTGCAGGAAGTGATTCGCAAGGATTTTATCATCAAAGATGGAAGTACGATTACTTTCAACGGCGCTCCTTTGGATGCGAATATGGATATTCAGGCTTCATACACGGTAAACTCCGCTTCACTGAACGACTTGAATCCGGATGTTTCCTCCATTGCCCAGCAGACTAATGTACGGGTAAACTGTATCATGAATCTGAGCGGGATTTTACTGCGGCCGACCATTAAGCTGGGTATCGAGCTTCCGAATGAAAGAGATGAAATTCAGACGTTGGTGCGCAATTATATCAGTACGGAAGAGCAGATGAATATGCAGATTCTTTATCTGCTGGGTATCGGTAAGTTCTATACGGAAGATGCTGCACGGAACAATCAGAACTCGAACGTGATGTCATCGGTACTCTCTTCTACCCTGTCCGGTCAGTTGAATAATGCCTTATCTCAGGTTTTTGAGACTAATAACTGGAATATCGGTACCAATCTGAGCACGGGTGATAAAGGATGGACGGATATGGAAGTAGAAGGTATCCTGTCCGGTCAGTTGCTGAACAACCGCCTGTTGGTTAATGGTAATTTCGGCTATCGGGACAATCCAATGGCGAATACCAACTTTATAGGCGACTTCGAAGCTGAATGGCTGATCAACCGCTCGGGAGATATTCGTCTGAAGGCTTATAATGAAACAAATGACCGTTATTACACAAAGACAAACCTTACTACGCAGGGAGTCGGTATCATGTATAAGAAGGATTTCAATAAATGGAGTGACCTTTTCTTCTGGAATAAATGGAAACTGCGCAGCAAGCGGAAACGTGAAGAAGCCGAAAAGGTGCAACAGCAGCAAACAGACAGCATTGCCGATGATAAAGCTAAGTCGGAGCTAAAGAGAAAGCGGGCACAGGAATAAAAATAAATAGTGACACTATACCATAACCGATAGTGTCACTATTTTATTTTATTTGAGAATCGTACTGTCTGCGGTTACTTTAATATCTATATCCGGAGAATTATTTCCTTCCAGTTCAATCTGATAATAGGATGTTCCCGTTGCCATCTCAAAGTATTCGGCATCATCCATCTGATATCCTGCATACTCGGTGCTGATGGCATTGGTCACTGCGGCGGGCAGTTCGTTTCTCCGTACCTCCCATGAGGTAGAATACCACTCTCCGCTTTTATCAAACAGGACTTCTTTGGAAACGTTGCGGTTCAAGCCACTGTCGAAATGGATGATATCTACTTCCATAAATCCGAACTCCCAGTCGTTTTTGTCATCTTCCACGTCTACTTCCACAATTCTTGCTCCTGCATATTTCCCATCAATGAAAGTCTTCATGGCGGCGGGCAGTTGAGTGGTCGGAAGGTGCTCGTTTTCATGATCGTCTGTGTCTGCAATGCTTTTAATCAGCACTCCGTCGGCAGAATAATACAGATCGACTTCCTGATTCTGGTTTTCCACCTCAATGACGTAGACTGTTTCGATTCCTTGCCGCTCGAGTTTATCCACATCGTCTCTTTTCCATGTCTTATAGTCACTTGCTTCGAATGCACTCTTTACCGGATCGGGCAATGCGGTGTACGGGATATCCGTTTCAGTCATATGCCAGTTGCCATCCGTTGTGAACCATGCGGATGCCTCATATCCATCATAGAAGTCCGCTACATAATATCCTGCCTTTGTTTCCCACTTTACGTTCTTGACGTTAGGATACTTGGACGAGAATGCTTCTTGCAATGCGGTAGGAACAGCAATTGATTCATCGTCATCGTTGTCGCAGCTGTGCAGGCTCCATGCTGCACAGAATGCTATCAGTAGTGTATAAATTCTGAGTTTCATTGTTGTCGTAGATTTTAAGAAAGTTAATTATCAATATCAATCAGATTAAACTTCAGGTCAAATTTCAGTTCTGTACGGTTGGACAGCTTTACTTCGTAATCTTTCTTATCACGTTCTATCTTCAGCACTTTTGCATCCGGATAATTAGTTGTTACATATTTCTGAATGGCGGCAGGAATAATGGCAACAGGTACGGAGGTGTGCTTGCAATCTACTTCCTCCCAGTTTCCCTTCTTGTCAAATTCCACTTTATTACCATTCGTGAAAATCACTTCATAGCTTTTGTAAAGGAAGTCACTTTCCATTTTTGCCAGTGCCACTTTGCTGTCAGAGAAATGCTGTTTGATGAACTGTTGTGCTAATTGTGGCATTTGAGTCACCTGGATAGGTTTATCGTCATCTGCACGTGCTACTGTCTGTAAAGTGAACAAGCATACTAATAAGAATACTAACTTTTTCATAATCATTGTTTTTTTAATTGGTTTTACTGTTATCATTTAATTTATAATGCAAAGATGAGAGGAGAATCTGAAAAGATTTGGGAATTTTGGGCAAAATCTGAAAAAAACAAAGGAAATCTTTCTTATTGTATTCTTTTGTTTCTTTTAACAGCAACTAATAAATTCATCGCTTATTTTTGCAGGCACAAATTTGACAATATTCATATTAAATCAACCATAAGAACTTTCGTATGACTATGAGAACAAATTGTTTTTTATTATTAACTGTTTTGCTGGGAATACTTCCCATGAGTAACACACACGCTAACGACTCTATACCTAAAAGCGTGATCTTGTACACACCTTACACAAAAATCTCCGTTTCACCGGGGGCGTCTATTGACTACAGCATCGACCTGATTAACAACACAGACAAGTTGGTGAATGCCAATCTTTCCGTCAGTGGCCTATCAAGCAGCTGGAAACATGAAATGAAATCCGGTGGTTGGAATCTCAGTCAGTTGGCCGTACTCCCTAAAGAAAAGAAGACTTTTAATCTAAAGGTAGATGTTCCTTTAAAAGTAAGCAGAGGCAGCTATCATTTTGTAGTGTCTGCCGGAGAAGCGCAACTCCCTCTGAATGTCGTTGTGGCACAACAGGGTACTTATCAGACGGAGTTTACCACCGACCAGCCCAATATGCAGGGAAATTCCAAATCAACTTTCACCTTTAATGCCACACTGAAGAATCAGACTGCCGATCAGCAACTGTATGCGTTGATGGCTAAAGCACCCAGAGGCTGGAATGTTATTTTCAAACCTAATTATAAGCAGGCAACTTCCGCGCAAGTAGAAGCCAACAGCAGCCAGAATGTAAGTATAGACATCACTCCTCCTGCCAATGTGGAAGCTGGCAGTTATAAAATTCCCGTACGTGCCGCTACGGGCAATACTTCGGCTGAACTGGAACTGGAAGTAGTTGTCACCGGTTCTTATCAGATGGAACTGACCACCCCGAGAGGATTATTAAGTTCTGACGTGACTGCCGGTGATACCAAACGGATCGAACTGGAAATTAAAAATACAGGTTCTTCCTTATTGAAAGATATCCAACTGTCTGCCAACAAGCCGGTTGACTGGGATGTAGCTTTCGAACCGTCAAAGATAGAAATGCTGAAAGCCGGAGAAACTGCTACTGCTGTAGCCATCTTGAAAGCATCTAAGAAAGCACTTCCGGGTGATTATGTAACTACGATGATGGCCAAAACTCCGGAAGTGAATGCGGATGCGCAATTCAGAATTGCCGTAAAGACTCCGATGATTTGGGGATGGGTAGGTGTTCTGATTATTCTGGCTACTATCGGTGTTGTCTACTATCTGTTCCGTAAATATGGAAGGAGGTAAATTATGGGCGAACAAGTGATCGTACTTACCGAATTAACCAAACAATACGGTAAATTTACTGCTGTAGATCATATTCGCCTGAGTATCCGGAAAGGAGAAATCTTCGGTTTGCTGGGTCCGAACGGTGCCGGAAAGTCAACTACTATTTTGATGATGCTGGGATTAACGGAGCCCACATCGGGAATTGTCGAGATTTGTGGAATTAATTCTACCACTCATCCTATTGAAGTGAAAAGGAAAATCGGCTATCTGCCCGAAGATGTGGGATTCTATGATGACATGACAGGTCCGGAAAATCTGATGTATACGGCACGGCTGAATGGTATCCCTGACAAGGAGGCGAAAGTAAAAGCACTGGAGCTGATGAAGCGCGTAGGGCTTGAAGATCAGCTGAAAAAGAAAACCGGAAAGTATTCCCGCGGTATGAGACAACGTCTTGGTCTGGCCGATGTGCTTATTAAGAATCCCGAAATCATTATTCTGGATGAGCCGACTTCGGGAATTGACCCTGCGGGTGTTCAGGAATTTATCGAACTGATTCGCTGGCTGAGCAAGGAGGAAGGGCTGACGGTTTTGTTTTCTTCCCACCATCTGGACCAGGCACAGAAAGTATGCGACAGAGTGGGATTGTTCAGTAACGGCAAAATACTTGCTCTGATTGATATGGCAGAACTGAAAGAAAAGAAACAGGAATTGTCTGATATTTATAACCATTATTTTGAGGAAGGAGGCGAAGGACATGAGTAAAGTCAATCATCCTTTTTGGGTTATCGTACATAAGGAAATATCCGATCATGTCAAAAGCTGGCGTTTTCTTATTCTGATCGGTATCATAGCGCTTACTTGTATGGGATCGCTATACACGGCGCTTACTAATATCGGTGCGGCTATCAAACCGGATGATCCGGACAGTTCGTTCCTCTTCTTGAAGTTATTCACAGCTTCGGATGGGACTCTCCCCTCCTTTGTACTGTTTATTAACTTTTTAGGTCCTTTATTAGGAATTGCTTTGGGATTCGATGCTGTCAATTCGGAGCAGAATAAGGGGACATTGAGCCGTATGCTGTCTCAGCCCATTCATCGTGATTGTATCATTAATGCGAAGTTTGTGGCTGCTTTGATCGTGATAGGTATTATGCTGTTTGTACTGGGCTTTTTGGTGATGGGATTCGGATTGATTGCCATTGGCATTCCTCCTACGGCTGAAGAATTCTGGAGAATCGTTTTCTTTCTTATAACGAGTATCTTTTATGTAGCCTTTTGGTTGAACCTGGCCATCTTATTCTCACTCCGCTTCCGTCAGGCTGCTACTTCTGCGCTGGCTTCCGTAGCCGTTTGGCTGTTTTTCAGCGTATTCTATACGATGATTGTCAATTTGGTGGCAAAAGGATTAAGTCCGTCGCAGATGGCGTCTCCTTATCAGATTATCAGTTATCAGAAATTTATTCTTGGATTAATGCGTCTGGCACCCAGTGAATTGTTTAATGAAGCTACTACAACGCTGCTGATGCCTTCTGTCAGAAGTATCGGACCGCTTACGATGGAACAGGTACAAGGGGCTATTCCGAGTCCGCTGCCGTTGGGACAGAGTCTGCTTGTTGTTTGGCCACAGCTCACGGGGCTGATTGCAGCGACTGTTATCTGCTTTGCAATCTCGTATATTATGTTTATGAGAAGGGAAATCCGATCCCGATAATCATATGCGGAATCCAAACCAGACACTGTCATAAAGTGTAATCTTAGACAGTACCCAATTAATTCTGCCATCCAGTACATTATTTTGCTCTGGATGGCAGATGTGTTTTATCAGTTGTTTTACTTCTGGTTCTTACTGGAGATTTCGAAACAATGTTCTCCTTGTTCGAAGTAATATCGCAAGTTCAGCTGTTGCAGACGGCAGATGGAATCGGTTATTGCCAACCCTAATCCGGTAGATCCTTCTTTTTTGTGTCCTTGATAGAAACGTTCAAAGATGTGAGTCTCATCCAGTGGTTGCTTCTCTCCGGAATTTCGGAAGGTGATGCTATGTTTGGTTATGATAATCCGGATATGTCCTCCGTCTACGTTATGCACGAACGCGTTCTTTAACAGGTTTGTCAGTAAAGCAATGGCCAGAGACTCGTTCATGGTCACATGGAAATTAGCCTGTTCTGTTATACTTACTTCTATGTTCTTGTAGTTGTAGACTTCTTTATAGTCTTTCAGGTATTGCCTGAGGAGTACGTTTAAGTCTACCTCTTTGGTGTCGGTGAACTGACCGTTATCTATTTTTGATAGTAGCAGCAGAGATTTGTTTAGTTTGGTGATATATTCCAGTGTCTGATGGGTTTTCATCAACTCTTCAAGCTGGTTCTCGGCCAAAGAATCGTCCTCCATCAGCATTTCCAGCCGATTGCGGCAGATAGCAAGCGGTGTCTGAATCTCATGTGAGGCGTTTCCTATGAACTGCTTCTGTTGTTCGAACATTTGTTCTGTCCGCTCTACGTAACGGGCGGCTGCATCATTCAGTTTGCGGAATTCCGTGATCCGTGTATCGTTTTTCAGAGGTTTGTTTTTCTTTCCGGTCTGATAGCTGTCCAGCCAATGAAGCAGTACATACAGCGGTCGCATATTGCGATAAAATACCCACACGGATATGATGATGATACAGAGTAACAGAGCTACATACAGAAAAATAATCCAGACCTGAATCGCACTTTTCAAATCATCTTTTTCGATGCTGGGAGTGGATACGGTCAATTCGTAATAACGTCCTTCGTCATCTTTAAAGATAGTGGTCAGGATACGTGCCGGTTCTGTTTCCTCTTTTTCTACAATGTATACCATGGAGTCTTTATATTGGATATCTTCCTGGCTCTTTGCATATTCTTTGGTTATTTCTTTTAGGTAATATTGATTATTGGAACCGTTGTTTTTGGAGGGAAGTTCCTCTCCTGCCAATGCGCGGATAATGATTGTTTCCGAATAATCTTCCAGTGAATCATCCACTTCATCGTTGACTTCGTCGATCATCGTAACATAGAAAAAGACTGCCCAGACAGTCAGGATAAGAGTCAGGGCCAGGGTGATACGAAGAATGATATAATATATAAGTTTCATGGATGGTCCTTTCTGGTTTCTATTATTCTACAATCAGTTTATAGCCGAATCCGTAAACGGCTTTGATTTCAATATTTGCTTCTGCATCCTTCAATTTTTTGCGAAGATTTTTGATTTGTGCATAAATGAAGTCAAAGTTATCCACTTGATCGATATGGTCTCCCCATACTGATTCTGCCAGTGTGTTTTTATTGACCAGACGGCCGGGACGATTTATAAAATAAAGTAGGATATCATATTCTTTTCTGTTCAGCTCCAGCTCCTGTTCATTAACAAACACTCGGTATTTGTCGGGTTCTATCCTTACATTTCCCTGACGGATATCGATTTCTCCATCGTGTTGATTCCGACGGATCACACTTTTGATCCGCGCATTTAATTCTGCCAGATGAAATGGTTTCGGCAAATAATCGTCAGCGCCTAGTTCCAGTCCCAGCACTTTGTCTTCCAGCGAATCTTTGGCAGAGATAATAATCACATTTTCCCGTTTGTGGAGAGCTTTCAAGCGTTCGAGAAGGTCAAGGCCGCTCCCGTCCGGCAGCATAATATCCAGTAAGACACAATCATAGTCGTAATCTTCTATTTTGTATAATGCACTGTTGAAGTCTCCAGCCGTTTCTACGACATAACGTTCTTTTTCCAACGAACGTTGGATCAATTCTCTTAAAGAGGGTTCATCTTCTACAATTAATATCTTCATAAAATCTTCTCCTTTCTTTATTACTGTCTACAAAGAAAAGGGATATTTCTGAAATAAAACTGAAATGGATAAAAAAAGAGTCAGATTCTCAATTTTGAAAATCTGACTCTTTTACTATTGAAATAGATATGTGTTTTTAATAAGAACGTGCAAAAACGACACGGCAAGCAGAAGGTTTGCCCGTTACCATACATTTTCCCGGTTCTTTATCACCTTCAACGTATGAATCGAATGGGATACAACGAATCGTTGCTTTTGTATCCTCTTTAATCTTTTCTTCGGTCTCGGTTGTTCCGTCCCAATGAGCCAGGATAAAGCCGCCTTCTTCGATTTTCTCTTTAAATTCTTCGTAAGTATCTACAGTCGTGATTTTAGAATTGCGGTAATCCAATGCTTTTTTGTAGATATTTGCCTGAATTTCTTCGAGCAGTTTCTGAACATATGTTTCGATGCCATCGCAAGTCACAGTTTCTTTTTCCAGTGTATCACGGCGCATTACTTCCATTGTATTGTTTTCGAGGTCACGTCCTCCCATCACCAGACGAACAGGGACACCTTTCAATTCATAATCTGCGAATTTGAAGCCCGGACGTTTGTTGTCCGCATTGTCATATTTCACAGAAATGCCCAGTGCTTTCAGTTTGGTAACAATGCCTTCCACTTTCGCGTCGATTTGTTTCAGTTGCTCGTCGTTCTTATAGATAGGAACGATTACTACCTGAATCGGAGCCAGATGTGGAGGTAATACCAGACCGTTATCATCGGAATGAGTCATAATCAGAGCACCCATCAAACGGGTAGAAACACCCCATGAAGTTGCCCATACATATTCCATCTTATTTTCCTTATTCACAAACTGAACATCAAATGCCTTGGCAAAGTTCTGTCCAAGGAAATGAGATGTACCGCTTTGCAATGCTTTTCCATCCTGCATCATAGCTTCGATGGTATAGGTATCAAGTGCACCGGCAAAACGTTCGTTAGCGGATTTTACACCTTTCACTACCGGAACAGCCATGTATTTCTCAGCAAATTCGCCGTATACATTCAGCATTCTGATCGCTTCTTCCTCTGCTTCTTCGCGTGTGGCATGAGCGGTGTGTCCTTCCTGCCACAGGAATTCGGCAGTACGCAGGAAAAGACGGGTACGCATTTCCCAACGGAAAACGTTTGCCCACTGATTACAAAGAATAGGCAGGTCACGATAAGACTGAATCCAGTTTTTATATGTATTCCAGATGATTGTTTCTGATGTAGGGCGAATAATCAGTTCCTCTTCCAATTTGGCAGCAGGGTCTACTACTACGCCGGAGCCGTCTTCTGCATTTTTCAAACGGTAATGAGTCACTACGGCACATTCTTTAGCGAAACCTTCTACGTGTTCTGCTTCGCGGCTCAGGAATGATTTTGGAATTAATAATGGGAAATAAGCATTCACGTGTCCTGTTTCCTTGAACATATCGTCCAGTTGACGTTGCATCTTTTCCCAAATTGCGTATCCGTAAGGCTTAATCACCATACATCCGCGTACGGCAGACTGTTCTGCCAAATCAGCTTTTACCACCAAATCGTTGTACCACTGTGAGTAGTTTTCACTACGTTTGGTGAGGTCTTTCAGTTCTTTTGCCATTATATTTTTCTATTTAAGTTTTCTTGGATGTTAAAACAGGGTGCAAAAATACGAAAAAGGAACGAACTGCCCTATTCTTCTCGCATTATTTTCTTTATACCGCCTTATGTGACTGATTTATCCATTTATAGTTACTATTATAGTCACTTTACTTGGTGTCATGGAAGAGTATATCTATGGATTTCACTCAGATGAAGAAATTTATTGTTATTGGACTACTATTCCTAATATTCATTTCTGCTTTACTGGGATTTTATGGTATTTATCTGATACATAAAATATCAAGAAAATGAGTTAAAAGAACTCTTGTAAAAATATAAAAACAGATAGTCATTGTCTGACTACCTGTTTTTTCAGTAGAGCGGTAAGCGAGACTCGAACTCGTGACCCTTAGCTTGGGAAGCTAATGCTCTACCAACTGAGCTACTACCGCATTACTTGTATCTTTCATAAAAGCCTTATGAAATGGTGATGCAAAGGTAAACATAATTTTTATATCTCAAATAAATTTCTTCAAATTTTAGTAGAGGAAAATCTATATTATAATTTCTATTCCAGATGAGAAAAAGAATCGGATATGAAAAATCGTATATTCGATTGCTGTACAATTTAAAATATACAGGTAGAAATAAAATGATTCGATAAAATCCTCTGGATTTCTAATCAGATATTTTCAGAACTTAATATTATTGGACTTACTTCTTGTCAATATGTGTGGTTTTATCTGCTTATACTAATGATAAGTTAATCGAATGATTGCTAACTGAATCAATCTGAAAGATTGAAATGATTGAGATATTAGTCGTATCCGGAACAAATAACCTGTTTCACTTGTGTTTTATTCATTCCTTTTAAGGGAGCAGAACGTGCCTCACCGACCAATGTCCCGTTGGTTTAAAACCAAGGAGTCGTTCCTTTAAAAGGAAATAGCTCAAATAACGTTCTTTTTCTGTATAATCCGATAATATATATGCAAAAATATATTGAAATTCTGTATATTATTACGCGTTTTTATGCATAATTTCTGCTGTTTGATGAAATATGTATGGGGCTATTCTTTGTGTAATCTTAAATATAGAACATTTTTTTTAAAGATTCTTTCTCTGTTTGCCAAAGTGAACAAACCCGTCCTCTCATCTGTTAGAAAGTCTCAATTTTAGATTTAACCTAACCAGCATGAAAAAAAATAAGATACTTTTTGTACTATGGGCTTTGTGTTTTTTCGTCATTCGGACAAATGCACAGACACCGCTAAGTTTCGAAGAATCGTTGCACCTGCTTAATCAGGGAAATCAGAGCTTGAAGATAGCTGATAAAGGGATAGAGATTGCCAAGGCAGAACGTGACAAGCTCAATGCTTTTTGGTATCCTACCTTGCAGTCTACAGGTGCATTTGTGCATATGTCTGAGAAGATTGAAGTGAAGCAGCCACTGTCTCAGTTTACTGATCCGGCAAAAGACTTTGTACATTCCGTTATTCCGGATGACCAGATAATCTCAGCTATTCTGGATAAAATAGGAGCCAATACTCTTGTCTTTCCACTAACTCCGAGAAACTTGACGACTGTTGATCTGTCAGCAGAATGGGTGCTCTTTTCCGGAGGAAAAAGATTTCGTGCAACAAATATTGGTCGGACAATGGTGGATCTGGCGCGAGAGAATCGTGCACAGACTGCTGCAAGCCAGCAAAACCTGTTGGCGGAAAGTTATTATGGTCTGCGACTGGCACAACAGGTCGTAGCGGTGCGTGAAGAAACTTATAAAGGTCTGCAAAAGCATTATGAAAATGCTTTGAAACTGGAAGCTGCCGGAATGATAGACAAAGCAGGACGACTGTTTGCCCAAGTGAATATGGATGAAGCAAAGCGGGCATTGGAAGCTGCACGAAAGGAAGAAACAGTGGTGCAAAGTGCCTTGAAAGTTTTGTTGAATAAAAAAGATACGGATGAGAATATCGTTCCTACTTCTCCCCTTTTCATGAATGATTCGTTACCACCCAAAATGCTTTTTGATATGTCGGTCAATAGTGGAAACTATATGCTTAATCAACTGCAGCTGCAAGAACATATCGCCAAACAGGAAGTACGGATTGCCCAAAGCGGATACTTGCCGAATATAGCCCTTTTTGGAAAACAGACCCTCTATTCGCATGGCATTCAAAGCAATTTACTACCGCGTACCATGGTGGGGATCGGTTTTACATGGAATCTCTTTGACGGACTGGATCGGGAAAAGAAGATCCGGCAATCAAAGCTAACCCAGCAAACGCTGGCTTTAGGGAAAATGAAAGCACGCGATGATCTTGCTGTCGGAGTGGATAAACTCTATACACAATTGGAGAAAGCTCAGGATAACGTAAAAGCGCTGAATGCGACCATCGAACTGAGTGAAGAACTGGTACGTATCCGAAAGAAATCCTTTACTGAAGGGATGGCAACCTCTACCGAAGTGATTGATGCTGAAACCATGCTTGCCAATGTAAAGGTGGCTCGTCTGGCAGCATATTATGAATATGATGTGGCATTGATGAATCTTCTTTCACTCTGCGGCACACCGGAACAATTTGTAAACTATCAACCTAAACCGTAACAAACAATGAAACCAACTAGTAGAACCCTTTCATGGGCATTCGTCATTATTATGCTGGCAGTCGGTATTTTTACTGCTCTGGGAATAATATTGATGCACAAACAACCGCTCGTCCTGCAAGGGCAGGCAGAAGCGACAGAAATCCGTATTAGCGGGAAACTTCCCGGACGTATCGATACCTTTTTGGTTCAGGAAGGTGACTGGGTACGTCAAGGAGATACTCTCGTTGTGATCAACAGCCCCGAAATACATGCCAAGTATCAGCAGGTGAATGCATTGGAGCAAGTAGCCGTACAGCAGAACAAGAAAATAGATGCCGGTACCCGCCGACAGATTGTTGCTACCGCGCTGCAGCTATGGAACAAAACAAAAAGTGATCTTACACTGGCTAAAACAACTTATAACCGTATTCTTACCTTATATAAAGACAGTGTTGTCACTTCCCAGCGGAAAGATGAAGTGGAAGCTATGTATAAAGCTGCTGTTGCAGCCGAACGGGCAGCCTATGAACAATATCAGATGGCGGTAGACGGTGCACAGAAAGAAGATAAAGAATCTGCCGCCAGTATGGTGAATGCTGCCAGAAGTACGGTGGAAGAAGTGTCGGCACTATTGGTCGATGCTCGGCTGACAGCACCCGAAAACGGTCAGATAGCTACCATCTTTCCTAAACGTGGGGAATTGGTTGCGCCGGGAACTCCTATTATGAACCTGGTTGTCATGGACGATATTCATGTAGTTCTCAATGTGCGTGAGGACTTGATGCCACAATTTAAGATGGAGGGCACCTTTGTTGCGGATGTGCCTGCCATCGATAAAAAAGGTATTGAGTTTAAAATCTATTATATCAGTCCGTTAGGAAGTTTTGCTACTTGGAAATCAACGAAGCAGACCGGAAGTTATGACTTACGAACCTTCGAGATCCATGCCCGTCCCACTCAGAAAGTGGATGACCTGCGCCCCGGTATGTCCGTATTACTGACATTAAATGAATGATAGAATGAGTTTATCACAAACATATTCTCCTTTTCGTTCCGTGCTGCTCAGGGAGTGGCGACGGATGACTTCACGACGCCTTTATCTGGGTGTGTGTATCATCCTGCCGCTATTTACCCTTTTCTTCATGGCAACAATCTTCGGCAACGGGCAGATGGAAAACATTCCCATCGGTATTGTCGATCAGGACAATACTGCCTTTTCACGAGCAATCGCCCGAAATATATCTGCTGTGCCAACATTTAAAGTGACAAGGCATTTTGTGAATGAGGAAGCTGCCCGAAAGGCCGTACAGAAGAAAGAAATTTATGGCTATCTCTCCATTCCTCCCAAATTTGAGCAAGATGCTATTTCGGGAAAGAATGCGACTCTCTCCTATTATTATCATTATGCGTTGCTTTCGGTAGGTGGCGAATTGATGGCTGCTTTCGAAACGTCGCTGGCTCCTGTGTCGCTCTCTCCCATTGTGATGCAAGCTGTCGCTCTCGGAGTGGAACAAGACAGGATCACTACATTCCTGTTGCCCGTACAAGCCAGCAATCACCCTATATACAATCCGAGTTTGGATTATTCGGTTTATCTGAGCCAACCGTTTTTCTTCGTCTTGTTTCAGGTATTGATTTTACTCATTACTGTATATGCAGTCGGAATTGAGATTAAATTTCGCACTGCCGATGAATGGCTGTTTGTTGCCAAAGGAAATATGGTAACGGCTGTTTTAGGAAAACTACTCCCCTACACCATTATCTTTATTTTGATAGGATGTCTGGCAAATTATGTGATGTTCGGCATTCTGCATATTCCTTTTCAAGGAAGCTGGTTATTGATGAATATGCTGACAGCGCTTTTTGTCGTGGCAACACAGGCATTGGGATTATTCCTGTTTTCGCTATTTCCGGCTATCTCTCTGATCATAAGTATTGTTTCCATGGTCGGCTCTTTGGGAGCTACTTTATCCGGTGTCACTTTTCCGGTGACCAATATGTATCCTTTGGTACGAGATGCCTCCTATCTTTTTCCTGTCCGTCATTTTACGGAAATGATGCAAAATATGCTCTACGAGGGGAGTGGTTTTATCCACCTTTGGCCATCGGTTGTGATACTATGTATCTTTCCGTTGCTGGCTTTAGTGTTGCTTCCTCATCTGAAACGTGCCATAGAAAGTCATAAATATGAAAAAATTAAATAAGTTACAACAGTTATCGTTCATCATCCGACGTGAATATCTGGCTATCAGTACCAGCTATGCTGTATTACTAGTATTGATGGGTGGAATCTTCGTATACGGATTGCTCTATAATTATATGTATGCCCCCAATATTGTGACGGATGTCCCGGTTGCCGTAGTCGATAACTCACATAGCGAGTTGAGCCGTAACTTCATCCGATGGCTGGATGCTACGCCTCAAGCGGAAATTTATGATCAGGCTATGGATTATCACGAAGCTAAGGAATGGATGAAAGCTGGAAAAGTACAAGGTATTTTATATCTCCCTCATGATTTTGAGGAACGGGTATTTCGTGGAGATGAAGCCGTGTTTTCTCTGTATGCCACTACCGATGCTTTTCTCTATTTTGAAGCCTTACAAGGAGCTTCTTCACGTGTGATGCTGGCTATCAATGACAAATATCGTCCGGACGGAGCAGTCTTTCTGCCTCCTCAGGGATTATTGGCGGTAGCTATGGCACAGCCTGTAAATGTAGTGGGAACCGCACTCTATAACTATACGGAAGGATATGGATCTTATCTGATTCCGGCCGTTATGGTCATTATCATTTTTCAGACATTACTGATGGTCATTGGTATGCTGACCGGAGAAGAGCATATGACAAAAGGCATCCTTGCTTATACTCCCTTCGGAAAAAGCTGGGCAGTCGCTATACGTATTGTATCAGGGAAAACGTTTGTCTACTGTAGTTTGTATGCTGTTTTTTCATTCTTTCTATTAGGGTTGCTTCCTCATTTCTTTAGTATTCCCAATATTGGAAACGGATTGTATATTGTATTGATGATGATCCCCTACTTGCTGGCGACCTCTTTTCTGGGGCTGGCAGCCTCCCGATATTTCACTGATTCGGAAGCACCATTGCTTATGATTGCCTTTTTCTCGGTAGGACTGATTTTTCTTTCCGGTGTTTCCTATCCGATGGAGCTGATGCCTTGGTATTGGAAAGTTGCTCATTATATTTTTCCGGCAGCACCTGCTACACTCGCCTTTGTGAAGTTGAACTCAATGGGAGCAAGTATGGCTGATATCCGGCCCGAATATATTACTTTATGGATTCAGGCAGTTATCTATTTTATATTAAGTGCATGGGTATATAAAAAGAAACTCAGCTGAAAGTAGTATTTTAGTTGCATATTTTAAACTGATATCGTTCAAAAGTATAATATTTCAACCAACGAATAATTAACTATGGAAATAAAAATGTTTTGTTGAACATTTTACTTGATTATCTCGTCCTTTTTTATTTATTTTGTTAACTATTATTTGGAGATAGACCATAGTACTACTTTAAATACAACTATTTATATGAGGAATATTATACTATTTTTATTATTACTGCCGTTGATGGCATATGGACAAACATACAAACATATTGGAGTAGAGGATGGTTTGAGCAATCGGAGAATATACAATATTCAGAAGGATCACCAAGGATATATGTGGTTTCTTACTAATGAGGGTATGGACCGATACAACGGTAAGGATATAAAGCACTATAAACTTATCGAAGAAAACAAACAATTGAGTTCCGAAATACATCTCGGATGGCTGTATGCTGATAAAGAAGGCGGGATATGGGTCATTGGAAAAAAAGGACGTATTTTCCAGTATGAAGAAAAGTATGATCGTTTTACGATGGTCTATAAGTCACCGAAAGTCACTGATGCCATCAGTTACGGTTATTTGGACCGTAACAACAATTTATGGTTATGCGGCAAAGATTCTATTTTGTTGTATAATACTAAGACTACTCAGGTTATGCGGCTTCCTAATTTGTTGGAAGATAATATTACGGTAGTAGAACAGGCTGATGACACTCATTTCTTTATAGCAACAGAAATGGGGGTCCGGTATACTCAGTTTGAAAACGAAGCTTTGAAAGTTATTCCTTTAGATGTGCTTGATCATGTCTATACGCAAATTAACGGTCTCTATTTCCATCCTCAGCTTCACAGACTTTTTGTAGGAACTTTTAGTGATGGTACTTTTGCCTATGATATGTCTGCTCATCAAATTATCAAATCAGATACGAAGTTGGGTGATGTGAGTATTACTCATATCAGACCGTTGAATCAAAAGGAACTATTGGTTGCTACGGAAGGAATGGGAGTACACAAAATTGATGTAAATACTTGTAATACCTCTCCGTTCATTGTGGCAAACTACGAAAGTTATAATGAGATGAATGGAAATAATATAACCGATATTTATATTGATGAAGAAAAAAGAATCTGGCTTGCCAATTACCCGGCAGGAATCACAGTAGTCGATTTCCGTTATAAGAATTATCGTTGGATAAAGCATTCTATCGGTAATAAGCAGTCTATCGTCAATGATCAGGTACATGCGGTTATTGAAGATAGTGAAGGAGATTTATGGTTTGGAACCAGTAATGGGATAAGTTTCCAGGATTCAAAAACCGGTCAATGGCATTCTTTTTTGAGTTCTTATGATAAGCAGCTGAAAGATAAGAACCATATTTTCATTACTTTATGCGAAGTTTCTCCGGGTGTTATCTGGGCAGGAGGATATACGTCGGGTATTTATAAGATTAACAAGAAAACATTGTCTGTAGAGTACTTTTCGCCTTTTCTTCTTAGCTCTGTCAACATACGTCCGGATAAGTATATCAGGGATATGATTAAAGATTCAAAAGGATATATATGGTCGGGAGGGTATTACAATCTAAAATGTATTGATCCTAGAAAAAATACTGTCCGGTTGTATCCCGGAGTCAATACTGTTACGGCGATTGAGGAAAAAGATACTAATTTCATGTGGGTGGGGACAGCTACTGGACTTTTTCTGCTTAACCGGAATTCCGGTGAATATCAGTATATATTAATGCCTGTGGAATCAATATACATCAATACTCTTTATCAGGCCAATGACGGATTACTGTATATCGGTACAAACGGCTCGGGAGTACTTATATATGATCCTGGAAACATGAGTTTTGAACACTATTACGCTGATAATTCGGCACTTGTATCTAACAGTATTTATACGATTCTTCCGGAAATGAACGGACAGATAATGATGAGTACGGAAAATGGAATTACCAGCTTTTCTATAGAAAAGAGATCATTTCATAACTGGAGTCGCGAACAGGGAATGATGTCTGCTTGTTTTAATGCAACTTCCGGTGCGTTACGTAAAAATAATAATTTTGTTTTTGGCAGTGTTGATGGGGCAGTTGAATTTCCGGCAGGTATAAAGTTGCCGGATTATGAATATTCGAAAATGATATTCAGCGATTTTCATATTTCCTATCAACCGATTTATCCGGGAGAAAAAGATTCTCCTTTAGAGAAAGACATTGATAAGACTGATGTGTTGAGACTTAAATATGGTGAGAATACTTTTTCGTTTCGTGTTTCTTCCATCAACTATGATTTTCCTTCTCATTCAGTTTATTATTGGAGGTTGGAAGGCTCTTCTTATAATGAATGGGTACAACTGAGTGGCAATAGTTTAATTCGTTTTACCAATTTAAGTCCCGGCAAATATAAACTTTATGTACGTGCCATATCGAAGGAAGAACCTAGTATCGTTTTCGAAGAACGGCAAGTTGGAATTATCATATCGCAACCTGTATGGCTAAATGGCTGGGCTATATTCATATATATGCTTCTGATTGTCTTTGTTTTCAGCATTGCTTTCCGGATAATGATTCTGAAAAAGCAGAAAAAGATATCGGATGAGAAAACACATTTCTTTATTAATACAGCTCATGACATCCGCACTCCGCTTACGCTGATAAAGGCTCCCTTGGAAGAGTTTGTTGAGGAAGAAACACTGACAGAGATCGGTTCGCAGCGTATTAATACGGCATTGAGAAATGTGAATGCCCTTTTACGGTTGAGCACTAATTTAATCAACTTTGAACGGGCCGATGTTTATTCTTCCGAATTACGTATCTCAGAATATGAACTGAACACGTATATGAATGAGATATGTAATAGTTTTCGTTCGTATGCCAATATCAAGCATATTGATTTTACTTATAAGAGTGACTTTAATTATCTGAATGTATGGTTTGATAAAGATAAGATGGATTCTATCTTAAAAAATCTGATATCCAATGCGTTAAAATATACTCCAGAAAATGGGATAGTCAGCGTATCTATTTCTGAGACTAAAGACTCATGGAAGCTGGAAGTCAAAGATACGGGAATAGGCATTCCGGCAAACGAACAGAATAAACTGCTTAAGATGCACTTCCGGGGTACAAATGCCATTAATGCAAAAATAACCGGTAGTGGAATCGGACTAAAGCTGGTTGATAAATTGGTGCACCTTCATAGTGGTAAGATAAATATAGAGAGTGTTGAGCAACAAGGCACTACTATCACTGTTGTTTTCCCGAAGGGTAATAAGCATTTCCGTCACTCGAACCTGATAGATCCGGAAAAAACTGGCAGACAGGAAGCTGTACTGGATGCTCCGGTTATATCCGAAGCGGCGGAAAAGACAAACGATGAGAATCTGCAACGTATTCTTATTGTCGAGGATAATGATGAACTACGTGCTTATCTGGTCAATTCATTATCACCGATGTATAATGTACAGGCTTGCGGTAATGGTAAGGAAGCATTGATCATTGTAAAAGAATTCTGGCCGGAGCTTATTCTATCCGATATTATGATGCCGGAAATGCGGGGTGACGAACTGTGTTCCACTATTAAGAATGATATTGAAACATCACATATTCCTGTCTTGTTACTTACTGCTTTGGGTGAAGAACAGAATATTCTCGATGGTTTGGATATTGGTGCTGATGAATATATTGTAAAACCATTCAGCATAAGAATCCTGAAAGCCAGTATTGCCAATTTATTGGCGAATCGGGCATTATTGCGCAGCAAATATGCGAATTTGGAAATAGATATAGAGGTTAAGACTCCTTTGGCGAAATGTACTAATAGCCTTGACTGGCAATTTTTATCGGCTGTGAAAAAAACGATAGAAGACAACATCAATAATCCTGCCTTTTCTGTTGAGGTTCTCAACGATTTGCATAATATGAGCCGTACACGTTTCTATTATAAACTGAAAGCAATAACAGGACTATCTCCTCAGGAATTGATAAAAACAACCCGGCTGAAACGTGCTACGCAACTATTAAAAGAAGGTGAGTATAATATTACTGAAATCTCGGAGATGTGTGGATTTTCAGAATCCAAATATTTCCGGGAAGTATTCAAGAAAGAATATAAGATGAGTCCGAGTCAATATGCTAAGAAATATAGTATTTCTTCTTCCGGTATTATAGAAGATGATTCAGATGAATAAAATAATAAGCAGCTTTTTCTGCAAAGAAAAAGCTGCTTATTATTTTTTAATTAGAAACATTATTTACGTACGTATTAAGTATTTGATAAACAAATAACCTCCTGATATCTGCAGAAACATACCCGGAATCCCAATACGGAAATCTTGAACAGCTCTGTAGAAATTTCCTATATACATCCACTCTCCCAATGTTCCGATGATCTGATAAAACAAAACTACTCCTGCTAATACAGGGATAGAAATGCGTCCGAAGCGTTGTGCAGCCCATCCGGCGACGATAGCTAATAATACGGATTTCAATAGAATGGCAGGCAATACTGCGGGCACTGGCATACCAAAGAGCAGAGAGTTAATGACTGGAGACAAGATAGCAGTTAGCAAACCGACCTTCCAGCCATATTTGTAAGCACCGATCAGAGTGAAGAAATAAATAGGCAGCCAGGTTAATCCACCTAGTGGAATGAGATGAAAGAGTCTGGGAAAAAGGATATTGCCAACGATGAATAACGAGGTTGCTAAATAGGTCTTCACATTACTGTAATTCAGTGAATAGAGTTTTACTGTTGTTTCCATATCTTTATTCTTTTAGAAATTCAAATTAATACCACCCATGAATGTTGCCTTGGGCATGGGATACCCTGCATTTATTTCGTAACGTTGTGCCAACAGGTTCTCACCTTTCACAAAGATGTTGGCAAAATTACAAATATGATAACTTCCTCGCAGATTCCATAAAACAAAACTATCCTGTTGCTCGGTGCCTTTATTATTAACGATTACAGAAGTGTAAAGTCCCTTAATATATTGCATTCCTGTCGATACAGTCCAGCGACCTGCGGTATAGTCTGCTCCGACATACAATTTGTGTTCAGGAGCGGCGAGAACCGGATTCTCCATGTGCAACCAGCTATAGTTGGCATTCACATTCCAATGAGAATTAAACCGATAACCGATATTCGCTTCAATTCCCCAGTTTTCTATTTCTCCGGAATTGACGTTCAGCGGAGGTGTCAAACCGTTGCTCATAATTACATTGTCACCATTAATATAATACAGGTTCAGTCCGTAATATAAGGCATCTTCCAATAACCGTTGGGAATAGGAAAGTTCATAACTGACCAGTTTTTCCGGATTCAGTTCCGGATTGGCAGGAGCAAACATATACATTTCCCGGATGGTAGGGTTGCGATATCCTTTGCTCACCATCGCTTTAAGTTCTGCACTTTTTGGAAGATGAAAAGCCAGTCCTCCCTGTGGAATCCATTCAGTACCTACATGAGAGTGATGATCTACACGAACACCCGCATCCAATGACAACCAGCTATTTATATCCTGACGGAAATCGACATATCCTGCAAATTCATCCATTTGCTTGTCTACTCCCGGTTTCCGCTCTCCGGTAACCAAGACTTTGTTCCATGATTCGCCTCCGAAGTGCTGATAGTCAAATCCTACCGTCAGACGATTGCCTGTAAAGAACGTAGCACTCTGATACCAGGAAATGCCGAGCATCTTGTCTTTAGAATTAAAGTGTGATGTTTGCGGCTGTTCTCCTGTTTTATATCCGTCATTGATTTTATGCCGTCCCCAATTATAGAAAAAGCTCAAAGCTCCTGATGTCTTCTCATAATGGTTTTCCAAGGCAAGCGAGGTCATACCACGTGTAATACGTGAATCATTGTCGATAAGTGGAACTTGTATCGTTCCCGGATTGGAAGCATTGAAATGGGTTACATTTACATCTCCCCAGAGTTTCCAGGAAGAGCTGAAATCATATCCTAACTTCGCGTATCCTCCATATTGTTCGAACTCCATATCGGGACGGTGTCCGTCCGTACGATTATATGAACCAGTAACGATACTGCTGAAACGTCCTTTCTTTACACGGTTGGAAAATTCCGTCTGCAAAGTGTTGTATGAGCCATACCCTACTTGCATATTCGTTCTTACTCCCTCATCTTGCTGTTTGCGGGTGACTATATTGATTACTCCGCCCATTGCATTCGAGCCATAGAGTACAGAGGCAGGGCCGCGCAAGATTTCCACTTTCTCTGTCAGCATAGACTGATATGCATCCGCAATCGGGTGTCCCATCAATCCCATATATTGCGGATGTCCATCGATCAAAACCAATAAACCTGCCGTCGGACTGCCTCCGATACCACGCAGACTCATGCCACCTGCCGCACCTGTGGATACACCATATCCCATGATACCACGGCTGGTAGTAAAGAATCCGGGAACCTGTTCCGTCAATAGCGGCAAAAGCGAAGGTTCATATCTCTTCTCTATTTGTTGCCTTCCCACTGCTGAAATAGTCATGGGAAGGTGACGAATATCCGTCTCGTTCCGTGTTCCGGTAACTACGACTTCGTCGATAGTATAGTTTCTTTTGACTTGTGTGCTGTCTTTTCCGGGTTGTGCCATTCCTGAAATGGAAAGCAGGTTGCCGAACAAAAACAAACAAACTGTATTTGTTTTCATATTCTATTTCGCACTTTTATTTCTCCTGCAACTTTTTACCACTTCTTATTTTTTCGAGGAAATCACGAATCAGCGGCAATATGGCTTCTGCCGATTCTTCTTCGCTACACATCGTTTCTACCGGACACCAGCCTGTGTGATCACGATTCCATATAAAAGGTACTTCTTGTACGAAATGGACTTTTATATCCGAGCTTCGTAATAAATCCAACGCTTTCGAACTGATGATGTCTGTATGAAGTTCCCGGATACCTCCCAAAATCATGAGGGCGGCAGCCCCCTTCCCTACTACTTTGTCGGCTATCGAAGCTCCTTTCAGGAAATCCGGTTCCTGTGTCAGCAAATCATATAAATCCGCTACGCCACGTTGGGTAAAGGTACGTATGTTGTCTCCATTGGCAATCACACAGGAATATCCTCCCGAGTGTAATAAGTTGATTAATTCTTCCATTATAAAGTTCCTTGTTTCAGTTGTTCTACAAATTGGTCAATCCGGTGCAGTTCTTTGGGTATATCTATGTTTTGAGGACAGTGAGGTACGCATTGATTACATCCGATGCAATGACTAGCCTGACGGAGTTTAGGTACACTGCGGTCATATCCTACAAGAAATGCCCGGCGGGCTTTGACATAATTCTCATCCTGTCCGTTTTTAGGAACATTGCCTTCATTGACACAACGGTTATAATGTAATAAGACAGCCGGAATATCCAGGCCATACGGACATGGCATACAATATTTGCAGTCATTGCAAGGGATGGTAGGATACTTCAGCATTAACTGTGCTGTGTCTTCCAGAAAATCCATCTCTTCATCAGTCAGCGGTTCCAATGGAGAATAAGTGCGCAGGTTATCCTGCAAATGTTCCATATACGTCATACCGCTTAATACAGTCAATATATCGGGGAACGTTCCGGCAAAGCGGAAAGCCCATGAAGCTACGCTGCTTTCCGGACGGCGTTGTTTGAGACGTGCCACCAGATTGTCGTTCAGTTTAGACAAGCGACCTCCCAAAAGCGGTTCCATGATAATGGATGGAATCCCCCTTTTATGTAGCTCACCATACAGATATTCGGCATCGGTATTCCGGGCATTTGTCTCTTTCGCGTGCTTCCAATCCACATAGTTAAGCTGTATTTGTACGAAATCCCACTTTATCTCATCGTGTCGGGAAAGCAGATAATCATATACTTCGATGTCGCCATGATAGGAGAATCCGAGATTGCGGATGCGACCTGCTTCACGTTCTTTTATCAAAAAGTCAAGCATTCCATTATCCAGATATCGTCCTTTAAGGGCGTCCATTCCACCCATACCGATGCCATGAAGCAGCATATAATCGATATAGTCCACCTGAAGGTCTGCAAAAGATTTATGATACATTTTGAGGGAAGCTTCGCGTGACCATGTATCCGGAGAGAAGTTGGATAGTTTGGTAGCAATGAAGTATTTATCACGTGGATAACGGCTTAGCGCAATTCCTGTGGATTTCTCAGAAAAACCTTGTACGTAGGCCGGAGATGTATCGAAATAGTTTACTCCATGAGCGATGGCGTAATCGATTAATCCGTTCACTGCATCCTGATCGATCACTTCACCCTTACCGTCGGGAGCCGGTTTGAGAGGCCAGCGCATACAGCCGTATCCTAAAAGTGACACGCGGTCGCCTGTTGTTGGAGACGTGCGGTAAGTCATTTTGTCGGTAGGAATTTCCCCTTCTGCCGATGCACTGCTTGATGAAGAAGTGCCTTTTGACGAGCATCCGTATAGTATCGCTGTCGATGTAGCCGCACTGATACCTACGATTTTGATAAAATCTCTTCTGTTTATGTCTTTCTTATTTTTTTCTTCCATAATCTTGTTCTGATTTAAATCATACAATTCTATGCATCTGATGTCCGGTCACGTAAATGGCACTGAAAGGACGGGATGGACAAAGATTCTCGCAAGCACCGCAACCAATACACCGTTCGACATTGATTGCCGGAATCTTCGGTGAGTCCGCTATTTCGGGATCGGAAGCTACCATCTGAATAGCAGCTGCCGGACAATGGCGGGCACAGTTGCCGCATTCCATTCCATCAGTCAGCGGTACGCAGTTCTCCTTGATCCATACAGCATGCCCGATTTGGATAGCGGATTTCTCTGCCAGGCTGGTCAGATGAATGGCATCTGTAGGGCATACTTCCGCACATTTGGCACACTCCGGACGACAATAACCACGCTCATAGGACATTTCCGGCTGCATGAGAGTTGCCAGATTACCGGATGGACGTAATACCTGAGTAGGACAAACAGAGACACATAGCTGACAGGCAGTACAATGTTGGGCAAAGTTGCGTGCATTTAATGATCCGGGAGGATAAATCGGATTCTCCCGGTTGGGAATCTTCTTGTCTTCAATGGCTGCCAATCCTCCGTCTACCTTTTTCTCCTGTGCTTTCAGTATGGTAGAAGTAGCGAAAATAGTCGATGCCGAAAGAAAACTACGACGGGCATTGTCAATCTGTTCCGAGGTCACGGATTTTATTTTAACCGTTTCCGTATTAACCCCTTCTTTCTTTTGAATACGTCTGGTATATTTAATAGCTCCTTGCTTACATTTTCCCAGGCAATCCATACAAGCGACACAACGGCTATAATCAATTTCATGGGCTTTGGCATTAATACAGGATGCTTTACAATTACGTGCGCACAATCCGCAGCTATTACATTTGGAAGTATCGATCACAGGCTTGAAGATGGAGTATCGTGATATGAATCCCAATACGGTGCCGACAGGACAAATGGTATTGCAATAAGTACGTCCGTTACGCCATGCCAAAACAAAAAGTACAATAAGTGTAATCACAGCAATGATCAGCGTTGAAAGACTTTTCATCCAGACATCCACTTCATAGAAAGCATAGCTTTCTGCCCGTTCGGCAAAATATGCCAAGAGATTATTTCCCCATTGCCATACCGGAGCCAGCAGACTGGAAACCATCCGGCCGTATGCACTGTAAGGTGCCAGTAGAACGACAAAAGCATTCAGTCCGGCAACCAAGGCAAGGATGAATACGGCCAATACACCATATCTCAGCCATTTTAAAGCCGGAGAATAACGGAAGCGATTCTTTTTCTGTTTGCCGGAGAACCATGAAACAGCATCCTGAAATACCCCTAACGGGCAAATGACCGAACAATAAATACGCCCGAATAGTAATGTGAGCACAATAAGGAATAGCACGACACCTATGTTCAAGGCTAATACTGCCGGTAGGAACTGAATTTTCGCCAGCCATCCGAACCATGTGTGCAATGTCCCTGTGAAATCAAGGAACAGCAGGGTAATAAGTGTGAAACACACGATTGCGGCTGTAAGTCTGATAGTACGCAACATAAATTTATTAGATTTTCAATTTATAGTAGTTATATCTTAATTATTTTCAATTTCATCAGAATCGAATCTTATGCTTTTTAACCGATGCAAATTTAAGCAGAGTGATTGATTTTTGCAGTATATAAATTACAGAAAGTTATACCAATATTACTGATTAGGATTTTTTTTAATTCTGGATTGTTATATCATAATTACCGAAAGTCATTGTACATAAGAGTTTCTGTCATTCAGAACATTTCTCTTGGTAACGGGAGGTCTGAATGACAGAGCATAATGATTACTTTTAGACATTTAGGATTTTAGTTTGTCTAGAAATAAATCTTATAACTTATATTGGGAATTAACCCTGTTCCTTCTTTCTCTTCAATTTTAAGGTTTTTTTCATTGTATTGGTAAAAGTGCATTCCGGTGCGCATACCTACATTCAGAATCTTCAATGAGAACTCATGAGATACTCTTTTCTTATTTATCCGGAAGCTGATAGAAACGTCACCGTTTATGGAAGGACTGAATCTTTTACTGTATGCTTTCGTTTCATCAAAAACGATGTCATGCTCTGCCTGACTTCTTTCTTCGTTTACAGGTGTATAGCGTTCCCCTCCCTGAAAGAATAAACGTCCGTTGAGACTCAGTACGTTTTGTTTAAGTTTGCCGACCATCCACTCTTTTCCGGCAAGCAAGTTCAGCAGATAGTTTTTATCCAGTCTTGTATTACGCCAAACGTTATCTCCTCCCCTATATTTCGATTTAAACAAAGAACCTGTAATCATATAGTAGAAGCCATTTTTCATATATTGTTCCAGCGTGATGTCTATTCCATAATTTCTGCCTTGACCAGTGTTGGTCAAGATTCTGTCCAAATAAAATTCCTCATGGTTAATGACCGAGAAGGAGGAGTTCTTTTCAACCGGTATGCGAAGTAAATATTGGAAATAAGGCTCTATCTTTAAATGCAGGTTTTGATTGATATTCCAGTCGTATGTCATCCCTACATGATGCGCTCGGGAAAAATCCAGATATCGGTTTGACTGGTTCTTGCCGTTGACAACCTTTTCTACAAAATAATAATCCAGCTTTTCCCTGCGACTATGCAACCCATAGGCTAACGCCAAAGAATGTTTCGGATTTATTTTCCATTTTAGGGCAACCCGCGGTTCGATGGATAAGTTATTGTTCAAAGTAAAATATTGGGCTGTTACTCCTAAGCTGGTGACCCAGTTATTATTCAGATTGATAACCGAACTGTTATAGGCCGAAAAGACTGTGCTTTCGCCATTGCCTTTTGAAATCTGCTCCATAGGTCTGTTTAATCCGAAATAACGGCTGACCTGATAATCAAGATCATAGTGAAGGTTTGTAATCGTAACTCCCGTTCTGTTAGTATGTCTCGGACTGAACTTCGTATTCAGATAAGAATTAAAAACGAAGTCCCACCTGCTGTTCCGGATATCTCCTACTCTGATTAGTTTGTCATCTGCTAGTTGATCTACCACTGTATGATCTTTGGAATAAGTGGCAGACAGGGAAGAACGGACATACGTGTTTTCATTTATCACATACTTGTGTGCCAGCCCTCCTGCCATTTTTTCGAGCCTGTTTTCTCCCGATTGCCGGTCTCCCAGAGTTTCCCATTTGGAACGCTCCTCTATTGGAGCTTTGTTCCTGTCAATCAGACCTAATCCCCAAATAGAAAAGGTGCCGGCTTTGGAGGTCGGAAAGTTTAGCTTGAATGCTAAATCCTGATATTTAAGATTCAGGTCATTGCCGGTAGCCAGTGATGTAGTAGAAAAACGATAATTAACGAGATAAGAACTTCCTCGCTTTTTACTGATTGGTCCCTCTGATGACAGATCGATACCCATTAGTCCGACTTGAAAAGCGTGTTCGTACTTTTGATTATTTCCATTGCGCAGGTGCATATCGAAAACACCCGATAATACATTGTTATATTCTGCGGGAAAAGCTCCGTTATAAAAATCCGAATTTCCGATCACCTGTGTACTCAGAGCTGACAGGAAACCTCCGCCTAATCCTGACAAATCGGCAAAATGGGTCGGATTAGGTATTTCGATTCCTTCCAGCCTCCATTGTGTGAATTGCGGGGAGTTTCCGCGAATGGCTACGGCATTGGTACCGATGTCTCCCGCCACTCCTGCGAAAGCGGCACTTAATCGTGCAGGATCATCGAAGCCGTTGGCAAATCTGCCTGCTTCTTCCATGCTGATCATACGGCCACCTGTGATAGCCATAGGATTGATCGTCCGGTCTTTCTTTATTTCCGGTTTCACGAGGACTTCTGCCAGGTATTGGATATTCTCGTCCATCGGGATTTCTACATATACTTCTTTGGATGAAGTTACGGATACTTCACTGATTATGCTTGTGTGATATCCCGTAAAAGACGCCTGGATATTGTAGCGCCCAATAGGAACATTGCCGATTCTGAAGTTTCCAAGACTATCTGTGGAGCTGTTCAAGGAAGGTTCCCCCGATATATAGACGGAGGCATACTCTATCGGAACATTGGTTTTGGAATCGACTACGATTCCTCTTATAGTTTGCGTCAGTTTTTGTGTCTTTTCGTCGATTGTTTCTGTTTTTTGGGCCGGCAAAGAGATAATAATATGATATCCCTTTATTTTGTATGTGTATTCGGTACCTTTCAATATTTGTGTTAATGCCTTCTCTATACTTGCGGACTTTAGCGACAATGATTGCCTCTTTTTCAGGTTCAGGTTTGACTGTTCGTAAGCTATGCTATAGTCTGTTTGTAGTTCTATTTGCTCAAAGGCTTCTTTTAAAGAGATATTTTTGTTTTGAATTGTAATTTTCTTTTCTGCATTTTGAGAAATAGCCGTCAATGACAGAATGGAAAAAAACAAAAGAATGATCATCTTATCTGGCTTTTTATTCGCATTAATTCGATTCATTATTTTATATTTGTACGTTGATACTTCGTTTTTACTTCGCGGTTTAAATGAGGATAGACATTTCAGAACTGGGAAGAGGGTCTCAAGCTGCTTCCCGGTTCTTTTTGTTCATAGGCTGTTTTCTTGTTATTTTGTTATTATTATTTTGTTCCCACTCTGCCGATAGCTAAAGCCGATTATATCTCCTAATATATTCAGCATTTCATCCAGATTCTCATCTTTCAGGAATTTGACGGTGTATCGCCTGGAGGCAGAAAAATCGGCAGAATGATCGATAACAGTATCATAACGTCGTTCCAACGTTCTGAATATTTCTTCGGCAGTAGCATTGGTGAAGATTATTTTCCCTTTTACCCAACTGTTAGTGTCAACAGTGTCTACTGTCGATATCTCAATATCTGATGTCGATTTATCATAGGTGAGTCGTTCGTTGGGCTTGAGAGTTTGAGGAGGACGGGATTGCGTACTCACTTCCACTTTTCCACTAGTCAACGTTGTGGTAATATTCGCATCATTAGCATATGCCTTTACATTGAACTTCGTTCCAAGTACCTTGACGGATAGTTGCGATGTTTCTACTATGAAAGGTTTTGCATCATCTTTTCTGACTGAGAAATAGGCTTCACCGTCAAGGGTTACGACACGATTCTCTTTGGTAAAAGTTTCCGGATAGGTAATTGTACTTCCTGCATTCAGCCATACTTCGGAACTATCCGGCAGAACCAGGCGTTTTTGTTCGCCATAGGCTGTGGATATTTCTATCTGCTCGTTTCCGGAAGGGATATAATAAAGCAATCCTCCTGCCAATAAGCATATGGGAATAACGACGGCTACAATGCGGACAAACTTATGATATAGAACAATATTTTCAAGATGTTCTTTGTTGTATCCGGTTCTTAAATTGACCCGCTCTAAAGCACTGTGTGTTTTAGAATCGGCTTCTGCATCCAGTTCGTTCCAATATTCCAATGAGGCTTTTTCTTTCTCCTCCGCATTTTCTTCCTTCATAATCCATCGCTGTACCTTTTCCTCCGTTTCAGCAGAAAAACGTCCGGAAAGGAACTTCTTGATGATTCTGTTGATGATATTACTCTTTTCCATTTTTGCTGTATTTACTATATATACAGTTTGATGGCAAAAAGCTCAATGAAAAAGTGGATGTTTTTATAAAAAAGACAATAAAAAGCACGAGATAGCTTTCCGTATCTCCTTTAATGCGAGGCTTAACTGACTTTCGACATTTCTTTTAGTGGTGTTGAGCTGTATTGCTATCTCAGCATTGCTCAACCCTTCCTGACGGCTTAATGTATAGATCATTTTCCGCTGTTCCGGCATTTTTCCGACAATGTCATCTATTAATAAGCCTAACTCTTTAGCAATAAGATCTTCTTCGGAGGTAGAACTATATTCGATCTCCTGACTACTATTTAGATAAGTGTCATGTACATACTTATGTTTCAAGAAATTTATGGCCGAATTACGGGCAATTGTATGCAGATAAGAACTAAAAGACTTGGATGCATCAATTGAATCATGATTAATCCAAAGGTTGACAAAAAGGTCTTCTGTCAATTCTTCGGCATCCGATTCCGATTTTATATATCCGTCGATGAAAGCCTTAGTTTTATTGTAATAGGCTATAAAAACAGTTTCAAAAGCCTTGTGATTTCCATCCTGGAAGGCTTCAAGCGTTTTTATGTCAATGTTATTACTCATGTTGTCCGACTTTCATTTTTATTAGTGAGGACAAAAGAAGTAATTATTTGGCTTAAAAACGCATTCTTTTGAAAATATTTAAGATGTATCCCTGCTAATTATTCTTTTTTGTAATATAAATAATGCCAACTACATTCAGCAAATAACCGAGTAAACAAATAATGGGTGCAATACATATACGAAGTTTGCTGAAGATATCAGGGTTATAGGCGGCAGGGGTACTCCCCTCGCCGCTCATTAATACATATCCTGTGATAATCAATATCGAACCAATCGATAGAATAATATAATTTATTTTACTCAATGCATTTCTCATACTTCTGATAGTTTTATTGTTTTCAAGTTTATATTTCCGGATTTTAGTTTCTAAGTCCCACGATTTGAGAGAATAAAGCATATTTCTCCTCAAAGCGCTGATTACTTAGCCTGTATTCCTCTTTATCAATCTCTTTTACAAGTTCATTGTACTGATTCCATTGCCAGAACTTATACAGGCAATCTCTCTGGACCATACTGATCCTGTTGTCTCCTAATGAGAATGCCCTGTTGATGTAATCTTCCGATTCGGCTGTCAGGTACTTTAACAGAGGCATTGCTTTCGTCTTTTCTCCTAGAGCAGCATAGGCTTTGGCTATGTCGAATGACCCGCTTTCATAGATCTCGGGGACATTGTACGCCGGAACAGCTTGTTCTGCATAGGCAAGTACTTTCCTTGCTCGGGTATTGTCGCCCTGCCTGATCAGTTCCTTTGCCAGTTGGGCGAAAAGCCTCCGATGATAATAGCAGGTTCGCAGGGTGGTTTCATCCAGATAGAGTCCGGGAGTGTCCAGTCCGCCATACTTATATCTGTTCATTACATTTTCATACAATCTCTCTACATCTATCGCATAGTTATTATCTCCTTTGACATTTCCCCATTTTTTATAATCAAAAGGCGTGAAACGGAAAGCTAATCCTTCCTGAACGAAATAATGATCAAACTTCAGTTTGCTGACCTCACCGACGGATATTGCCATGTACAATGGGCGTTCCCAATTGCAGTTGGCAAGCATTTCCAGCATCAGCATATCTACTTTGGTTAGAATACGCATATCTTTCAGAGAAATATAGATCTTATCCGGTATCGCATTTCTCAGATCTTCACCTTTCAGATGACGGATGGAGTCTGGAAGCATTATGCCTGATCGAAGCACTGCATCTTTATCAATGCTGATACTGATCGTATCGGTAGGGATTACGTGGAAGTCCTGTTTCTCCGATAATGCCCAGTACTTCAAGATGTTTTTTACCTCAAACGGATCATTGCCGAAACTATCACGGGCTTCTTCCGGATGTTTCTGATAGAGCTCTTCTATCTGTTTTTTCAGTTCCGGTCGGATGGCTACGTATTCGTTTTTTCCTTCCTGATATTGATCTTTACTCCAGGTAATGGGTAATCCGGGTGCATCATACAACGGGCATTGCTGCTGATAAATATACCAATCTGTTTGCGCATAACTCAAATTGCAGATGCGGGTATCTCTGCGTACTCCTTCCGTATCCTGATTATACCACAAGGGGAAAGTATCATTATCTCCGTTACTGAAAATGATAGGATTTCCTTTGTCGGGGAGTGTCATCAGATAATTGGCTCCAAAATCACGGCAGGTGAAACGATTGCTCCGGTCATGATCATCCCATGTCTGACTAGCCATCTGAACCGGAATCAGCAGGCAGAGAAACATTAACAGGCTGACCTGAAGCACTGACGACTTCTTTTTTCGAAGTGCGTCACACAATCCGGCAGCTCCCATTCCTATCCAAATAGCAAAAGCATAGAATGAACCTGCGTATGCATAATCCCGTTCACGGGGCTGACCGGGAGTCTGGTTCAAATATAGCACAATAGCCAGACCTGTCATGAAGAAAAGGAAAAACACAACGCTAAACTGTTGCATCCCCTTCTTTCCCCGCATCCATTGCCAGTAAATCCCGATTAATCCCAATAATAGCGGCAAAGCATAAAATACGTTATGCCCTTTATTCTGACGCAGAGATTCGGGCAAAAGTTCCTGGTCACCAAGTCTTAGATTATCTAACAGAGGAATCCCCGTGATCCAGTTTCCATGTTCCGGTTCGCCATGTCCCTGAATATCGTTTTGACGCCCGACAAAATTCCAGAGAAAATAGCGCCAATACATATAATTGAGCTGATAAGTGAAGAAATAGGTAAGATTCTCTTTTTGTGTGGGAGCTTCGTCCGTTCCTCCCGACCAGCTTTTGTAAGAGGAAGCCATGCGATCATTCCACATTCGTGAAAACAACATGTTTTGAGTATAGCATACTTCCTCTTTATTTCGAATCACCTTGTATTTCCCCTCTTCCTTATTCGGTCTGTAGACAGCACCACCCGTTTTCATTTTTACTTTGTAATAATCTCCTTCGGGCACATACTCTGGTTCGGAGGCATACGTTTTGCCGTAAAGTAAAGGGGCGCTTTCGTATTGTTCCCGGTTCAAATAGCTTTTGAGTGCGAAAATATTATCCGGAGCATTTTCATTGAGCGGTGTATTGGCATTGGCACGAATCAATATCACTGCATAGGTGGTATAACCTACGGTAAGCATAAGTATGCACCATAAAGCTGTATTGATCAATCGTTTTTTGAAACGATAGATACCGGTTATGAGCAGGAAAAATGTGATAGCCAGAAAGACAATCAGTCCTGTTTGGAAAGGGAATCCCAAGGCGTTGACAAAGAGTAGTTCGAACCATCCTCCAATATCCGCCATTCCGGGAATGTACACAAAAAGTATCAATACAATAAGCAAACCGGATAAAGCAATCGCCGCAATAGCTCCTTTAAGCGAAATCGTTTGATATTTCTGATAATAGAAAACCAGTACAATCGCCGGAATGCAAAGCAGATTGAGCAGATGTACTCCGATGGAGAGTCCGATTATATAGGCAATCAGAATAATCCATCGGTCACCATAAACGGTGTCCGACTCATCCTGCCAGCGCAGAATCATCCAGAAAACCAATGCAGTAAGAAAAGAAGAGAAAGCATATACTTCTCCCTCTACTGCGCTGAACCAGAAAGTATCACTAAAAGTATATGCCAAAGCTCCTACCAACCCGGAGCCGAGAATGATAATCACGTCGGTTACTGACAGATTCTCTTTTTCTTCCTTCAGAAGATATCTGACCAGACGAGTGATACTCCAAAAAAGAAAGAGGATGCATCCTGCACTCAGCAGTGCATTCAGAAAGTTGACTGTACGTGAAACTTGGGAGGGATCGGAGGCAAACTGTGTAAACAGATTACCTACCAGCATATAAAAAGGTGCACCGGGCGGATGTCCGACCTGTAACTTCTCGGCGCATGAAATAAATTCGGGACAATCCCAAAAACTGGCAGTAGGTTCGATTGTCATTCCATATACGAAAGCTGCTATAAGGAAGACAAGCCAACCACTGAAATCATTCCATCTTTTAAATAATAAGTAGTTCATAGTTCTGTAACTTTTTTGTTTGCAAAGTTATAGAACTGTGATATAAAACTGGCATTTTTAGCCGGACGGATACGGACACCCCATTCCTATAAGATATTGAAAAACAAAGCTTTTTGTCAGGCAACTCCGGACAAATGCGGACTACAATGATTTGATGTAGTCTTCCAGTGATTCTTTGGAACTTACAAGCATAAGTTTCTCCGTTTTTATTCTGGATATTCTTCGGGTAAGAGTTTCTACAGTCAGTTTCATTAGATCTGCAAAGCAAGCAGGCTGGATACCTTCGCGCAGGAAAGCACATACTCTCAAATCTTCTTCTGTAAGTTTAGGACTTATCTCTTTCAATTTGGAAACAAGTCCATATACTCCCTCCTGTAGTCTTAATAATTCACTCCAGTCTTTCTCTGAAAAAGAAACAACCTTGGAAGGGGAAACAGATCGTTCTTTTATTTGGCGGACTTTTGATACTACCGGAGAACTTTCATAAATATGCTGTTGAAGCGACTGATATTTTTCTTCCAGATAGTTACATTGCAACATCAGCTTATCCGACTCTGCCTCTTTTCGCAACATTTCATCTTTAAAAGTAGTCAGTTGAGAATATACAAACTTATTCTTCTTCCAGAGCAGCCCGAGTAACAAGGACATCACACCAAAGACTCCTAATGCAGAAGAAAGAATAATCTTCGTATCGCCTGCCTGATCGTTCTGCATTAACTGGCTGGCATAGGCTTTTCTTTCCATTTCCAATGCTTCGTCAAAATGACCGTATTTCTGATAATAAAGGCTGCAACGTCTGCACACCTTGGCTACATAATCGTACTTCTCTGTAAGAGCAGCAAGCTTTATTGCTTCTTTGAAGTGGGTCTCCGCTTCCTTTTTCTGGTCAAGATCACTCTCTACGCATGCCAGATAAAAATAAGCTTTTGATTTCTGAAGTTCATCGCCATGTTGGTCAAAGTATGAAACCGCCTGACGGATTTGCTTATCAGACGTATGGGCGATATTTTTATCTTCATTCAGCTGGGTACACAACAGATTATATTCTGCCAGCTGTGCTTCGTTCATCTGGTTGATCTGGATATTTTCGAGAATAATAGATGCCGTATCCGGGTCCTGTCCCATTAGCTGTGCGGCTTTGTCTAATCCCTGCTTTACATTAGTCCCTTCCGGATGGCATGCAGCCAGTGAAAGGACAACCACGTATAATAAGATTCGAAGATTATTCATAACTCTGCTTTTATCTTTGTATACAAACGATTGGATTTGCAAATATAAAAAATAATATGATACATACACCTCTATAAACCATACAAAAAATGGTGTCACTATCCTCTTCTCATAGTGACACTATGCTCCTCCCATAGTGACACTATACTGTGATCATAGTTACACCATCACGACAGGATAGTGTCAGTATATTATTTCTCCTTCTATGATTAGGTATATCGCAGGGTACCCTCATTCTTTTTTTGACAAAGATCAAGCGACGACGGGCTGTTTATTAAGAAGATTAGCCGTATCTTTGTAACAAATAAAAAATGTATATCATGATTAAGAACATTGTATTTGATTTTGGCGGAGTGATTGTAGACATTGATCGCGATAAAGCAGTTCAGGCGTTTATCAAACTGGGATTGGCGGATGCCGATACTCGTTTGGACAAATACCATCAGACCGGAATCTTCCAGGAACTGGAAGAAGGAAAGTTGAGTGCCGATGAATTTCGGAAGCAATTGGGGGATCTGTGCGGTCGCGAACTGACGATGGAAGAAACCAAACAGGCGTGGTTAGGCTTTTTCAATGAAGTGGACTTACGAAAACTCGATTATATATTGGAGCTTCGTAAATCATATCATGTGTATCTCTTGAGTAATACCAATCCTTTTGTTATGTCATGGGCATGCAGTCCGGAGTTTTCATCCAAAGGGAAACCGCTGAACGATTATTGCGACAAGCTATATTTATCTTACCAGTTGGGACATACCAAACCGGCTCCCGAAATATTCGACTTTATGATAGAAGACAGCCATATCATTCCTTCCGAAACGCTCTTCGTTGACGATGGAAGTTCGAATATCCACATAGGCAAAGAACTTGGCTTCGAAACCTTCCAACCGGAAAACGGTGCTGATTGGCGGGAAGAGTTGACCGTTATACTAAATAGTTGAGAAGAGGTATCTCTATGCTCCTCCTACCCGAAGGAGGAGTCTCCGCAAGGAAAGGTGTCAGGTAAACAATTTCTAAAACCTTTTCAGTTCTTTCTTTTCGAATGTCCACTCCGGTGTATACAGTCTGCCACTGTCTGTATCTGTCAGTTCATACCAAGGTGACAGATTCCGGTTGGCAGGATTGACGAGAATATGTATTTGCTGGGCGGGCATATAACTTTGTGCCAATAAAAAAACTTTCTTTTTTGTCTTCGGGTGAATTGCCACATCTACTACTATCACGGCATGGCCCGGTGAACCTCCTTTGATAAACACATCTCCTGCTTGCAGTGAAGTATAAGGAACCGTACGAAGCTCTTTTGAAAGGGAAGCAGTGCCGGCATACATAAATACCATATTCAAATATTTACGAAAAGTCTTATATGAATAGTCTTTGCCTCCTGCGGCATACCATTCTACTTTATTTCCGGTTACTTTGATACGGTTTCCTTCCGCCCATTTCTTATATTCTGCCGGAAAGCCATTGGTAAAGTTAAATTTGATTTCTCCGTATCTCTTCTGTGCCCATAGGTATTCTGCCCGCAAGCGCATGACTGCATCCGCACATTGCTGTAAATCACGATTGCCTATTTCCATATCTACTACGGCGAATGCGGCTGCCTGATTCCTTTTCTCCTGTCCGTTGTAAAGTAAAACCTTACTCCCTTTGGGCAATAATGGGAGTTGACGCAGATAGGCGGCAAATGAATGTTTATCGCATACTTCACGAGTGTAGCCTGTAGGAGGAAGAATGGTACTTTCCACTGACTGTCCCAGCGACACTATAATTGAAGTCATACATACTATGCTGAATATAAGTATTCTTTTCATATTGTTATTTTTCCCGAAGATAGGATATCTTTTGCAGAAAACCAAGTTTTGCAGGAGGAAGCTTCTGAATCCGTCTTATCAGAATACTATTCGGCAAAAACAGTATTTTCGGATATTCTCTTTATCTTTGCCGCAAATAAAAGAATATGCAACCACAAATCATACTCATAACCGGAGCTTCTTCCGGATTCGGAAAGATCACTGCGCAAATGTTATCAGAACAAGGTCATATCGTTTACGGTATGAGCCGGAAACCTTCAGAGAATATAGGTAAGGTCCGAATGCTTGTCGTTGATGTAACGGATAGTATTTCTGTTCGTCAGGCTGTAGAACAAATAATATCCGAGCAGGGACGGATGGATGTACTGATTAATAATGCCGGTATGGGAATTGGCGGAGCATTGGAGTTGGCTACCGAAGAAGAAGTGAGCATGCAGATGAATACAAATTTCTTTGGCGTGGTCAATATGTGTAAAGCGGTGCTCCCTTATATGCGCAAGGCACGTCGGGGAAAGATCATCAATATCAGCTCCATTGGCGGAGTGATGGGCATCCCCTATCAGGGATTTTATTCTGCATCCAAGTTTGCAGTAGAAGGATACAGCGAGGCCTTGGCGCTGGAAGTTCATCCGTTTCATATCAAAGTCTGCCTGGTGCAGCCGGGAGATTTTAATACCGGGTTTACCGACAACCGGAATATCTCTGAACTGACCGGACAAAATGAAGATTATGCAGACAGTTTTCTGAGATCATTAAAGATCATTGAAAAAGAAGAGCGTAACGGATGCCATCCCCGTAAGCTGGGTGCTGCGATCTGTAAAATAGTAGCACGTAAAAATCCTCCTTTCCGGACTAAAGTAGGTCCGTTGGTGCAAGTTCTGTTTGCTAAAAGCAAGAGCTGGCTGCCGGATAGTATGATGCAATATGCTCTCCGAATATTTTATGCTATCAGATAAAAAAAAGTTTCATGCCTTGAAACTGTTGGTTTCAACGGTTGAAACTTTTTGTTTCAAGCAATGAAACTAATCGTTTCAAGGCGTGAAACTAATAACGTGTAATAGTGCGGCAATCAGTTCTTCGGAACTAATTCCAAAAACATAGTAGTCGTCAATAATACAGCCAGCCCGATACAGACTGTTATCAATAACCAGTTAATATATTTAGCTTTGGGCTTGGTATCTGCGTGCAGATTATTCAGGAAGTATTCTCTGAAGAAGAGATAGAGTCCCGGAATAGTCGCACTTGCCAAAAGGAAGTCTTCCGGAATCTGGAAGAAGTAAGTCTTGGATAATCCGATCAATGACCAGTGGCAAAGGAACAGTACCAAAAACATATTTACCTTGTGTGCAAACAGCAACAGCAGTCCGATGGTAAATACCACTACAGAGCAAGGCATCACCGGAGAAGTCATTTCCGGGAAAGATAGCCCGCGTGCTAACGACACCATAGGATAAATGAAAGGCATGGCCAGCAATACATAAGATAGCAGATCATATTTGTGTGTACGTTCGAAAGTCGTATATCCGGTGATTGTATCCCATATCCAGATAATAGCCATCACTCCCCAGAACATCGCCATTACTCCGTTATAGCTGCGTTCTTCGCAGTAGATAAAGTAATAGACAATGGAAATCCACGAATAAAGACCTATCATATAAATCTTCATTCCCATCTTCACCCACGGACGTGGTTTGCTGATCAGCAATGCGGTCAGCACAATGCCGATCAGAATGACAATAATTTGCAAAAGCCAAGTGGCTGAATTATAATACGCAATTGTTCTCCAAAAAATCTCCATAAAAGTAGTTTAATTAATGTCTTGTTAAAGAAAAGGCTCTGTGCGGGAACAGGAACATCGGGAATGTAGCTCCGACCGCAAGCATGAAAATTACTGTACTTGCCACCAAAGTGTTGGAGAAGAACATCTCCTGCATCTTTATATACTTATCATGCAGTTCCGGTTTATTCGCTGTCTGCAAGCACATAATAAGAGAGAATACCATGTTGTACGCAAATTTTCCCGGAATCATCGGGAGCAATGCGGGAATATACAGCACCGTCATCGGGCAATATACCCGCTTTCCGAGCCATAAGCTGCCGAACCCGATTACTAATCCACCGAATAAAGAAGCCGTAGCAATATCTACACCCAAGTAAGTCATCAGACAGAAACGGCACGCATGTCCCAATGCCGCCAATATTGCAATCATTTTAAATGCACGCAACGGAGGATCAGAAATTGCGCCAAATCCGATACCTGCTATCGCTGCAAAGAAACCATCAGAAAGAATATCAAGTGCTACCATATCAAATTAAACTGTTTTTTACCATTAATAATGTAAAGGAAAGACCGATGGCAATGCTGACAATCAGCAAAGAGGCTTCTGTCAAACGGGCAAATCCTGTCAAAACGTATCCTTCGACAACATCAATCACTCCATTAATCAAAGGAACACCGGGTACAAGATATAGGACGCTGGTTGCCAGTGCAATCTCGGAAGTTGTGTCGAAAATCAAGGCGGTAGAAGCACAGAGGGACGCGACGAAGGCCGAAACAATGAATATAATATAATGATTCATTTTCTTCTTTTGCATCTGCTGTTTCAGGTATAATCCTGTAATAGTGGCGGAGAAAACGATTCCCATTGAGATTAAGTCGCCGCCAAACAGTTTGCAGAATGACGCATTGGCAAAGCCTACCAATATCAAAACGAACAGAGGATGTATCATCGGAGCAGAGACTATCTTTTTGTATTTCTCTTTCAGTTCTTCCAACGATAACTGTTTGTCTACTGCTTCCCAACTCAATGCGCTCAATTCGGAGTTATGCTCAAAGCTGATAGGATGTGCAGGAATATCTATAACCTCGTTGCAGGCTTCGTTTGTCTCCTTATCGATGATAGTAAGAATGATATTTTTATGAAATACGCCCAGTTTGACATCTAAGCCAAAAGCTTCTCCGATACGTTTGGAATTGCGTACAACACGGGAGGTATGTACCCCCGCTCCCATTAGATGGGCTGAATATTCGGCTATGAATTTACCTATAGATAATAAAGATTCGCTTGTCTTCATGTATGTGATATTTTTAAATCGGCTGCAAAAGTACAAAAAAGAGTAATAGCAGGAAAGGTAAAACACAAAAAATAAATACCTTTGCCTGCATAAAAAGAATGACTCATGAACAACCAATTTACATATCCGAAAGAGAAAATACGTTTTGCCATCCTGACTTTCTTCTTTGCCCAAGGACTCTGTATGGCAAGCTGGGCAAGCCGTATCCCGGATTTCAAAGATGTATTTGCAGCCAATTATGCATTTTATTGGGGGCTGATTTTATTTATGATACCGGTCGGCAAGTTTGTAGCAATTCCTTTGGCGGGTTATCTTGTATCTAAATTAGGGAGTCGCACAATGGTACAAGTCAGCATTTTGGGATATGCCATGTCCTTACTTTGTGTCGGATTGGCTCATGAAGTCTATTTGCTGGGATTCCTGCTTTTTTGTTTCGGAGTGTTCTGGAACTTGTGCGATATATCGTTCAATACGCAAGGGATCGAAGTGGAGCGCTTGTATGGTAAGACAATCATGGCAACTTTTCATGGGGGATGGAGCTTGGGAGCCTGTACCGGAGCACTTATCGGCTTCGTGATGATTCTGACGGGCACCTCTCCTGTCTGGCATTATATGCTGATAGCCGCTATTATCCTTATCATAGTACTGGCAGGACGAAAATATCTGCAAGAAACAACGCTTCCTATAAATGAAAATCCGAAAGCGGGCTTTGAGACAACAGACAAAGCGGTTGATAAAGCTCCGAATGGATTCCGTCTGTTATTCCAAAAGCCGGAAATGCTCCTTTTACAATTAGGTTTAGTCGGATTATTCGCGCTCATCGTAGAGAGTGCCATGTTCGACTGGAGCGCTGTTTATTTTGAATCGGTTGTCCATGTGCCTAAATCATTGCAAATCGGCTTCCTTGTATTTATGGTCATGATGGCTACGGGACGATTCCTGACGAATTATGCTTACCAGCTTTGGGGGAAGAAAAAAGTACTGCAACTGGCAGGCAGCCTTATTTGTATCGGCTTCTTCATTTCCGCATTGTTGGGCAATACGTTTGAGTCAATGGCAATGAAAGTGATCATTAATTCATTAGGCTTTATGCTGGTCGGACTAGGTATCTCATGTATCGTACCTACTTTATATAGCTTTGTAGGGGCCAAGTCAAAGACGCCCGTCAGCATTGCGCTCACTATCCTGTCGAGTATCAGTTTTATTGGTTCGCTGGTCGCTCCTTTGCTTATAGGCGCTATTACACAGGCATTAGATATTCGTATTGCTTACATAATTATAGGTATATTGGGAGGTTGTATCGTACTTATCGTCAGTTTCTGCAACGCATTCGATATTCGGGAAGAAAATAAACGGTAGATATATAAAACACAGTCTCTCACAGTACTTGATCACTCAAGCGTCTGTGAAAGACTGCGTCAATCTTTTTACTAACCTTAACTAACCTAACTTCTATCTAATCTAACTACAAAATGTTCGAAAAATCTTTTATACTACTAACAATTCTATCCTTTAAATCTTGGTTTTCAACCAGTGAAAAGTCGCAGGCAACATCTGCCGGAGCCAATAATACGGCCTTAGCTTCTTCTGCATCTGCTATCTGTTCCGGGTGTTCCCTGAAATAAGTTTCCCATTGGGAAGCTGCTTCCGGAGTTACACCCAGTGCATAATTGATGAAATCATCATCCGTCAAAAAATCTTTTACCTTAGAGCACATATCGCATCCTTTTTAAGCGTTTACATAGATAGGACGCTGTTACTCTGTGTATGTACTCAACCAAATATCCTTTTTACTAAAATTAACTTGCCAGACTACGCAATTTTGTCAATCCACGGTGCATCAGGTTGCGTACAGACTGATAGTTCATATTCATAATCTCACAAATATCCTCGTATTTCTTTTCTTCTATATAATATAATGTAAGTGCTTCACGCTGCCGGGGAGAAAGCTGGTCCAGTAAACGCTTCACCAGCGAGAACTCATTTTTGCGTTGCTCTTCTTCCATATAGTCATCTTCTACGTCTGTGGGAGCTACTGCATTTACATCTTCTATGGCTGTATCAGACATATACATACGTTTGCGGAGTTCATCGCAGAGTTTGTTCTTTAATGAGATGAACAAATAAGACTTCAAATTATCAATAGTTCCTAATTCGTCCTTTTTAGTGTAGAGCTTAACGAAAATATCGTGGATGCAATCTTTCAGTAACTCTTTATCAATGGTCAACTTCAATCCGTAATTAAAAAGAATGTTGATGTGCAAATCATATAGCTGCGAAAAAGCTGCCATATTTCCCGCTTGAAAAGAAGCGAGTAAAGTGTCGGTTGAATTATTAGTCTGTTCCATCATAGCATTAATTCGATTGATTTGATGTTGCAAAGCTAAGCAGAACTGACCTCAACCACCGGTAAAATCTGGTTTGTAGGTTGAAAAAATAAGTATCATGTTTTATAACACTCTTTTGTTAGAAATTACCTATAAAATAGAAAAATCCCGCTGATGACTGATCAGCGGGATTTTTTGTTTCAGAGTTTATGGAACCAATAAATACCTTCTTTCTTATCCGGTACCTTTAATTTGTATACTCCATTAATTTTCACTGATTTATCTATAATATTCATCTTCCCTGAACCGGGATGTATGTACTTTAAGATATACTTTCCGGACGATAATTGAACAGGAATTTCTGTTCCGGACTTGGAATAAATGATACTGCCGATATCAGATTTTACCATTTTCTTATAGTTGTCGGTATCGGTTTCTTCCACTTCCATAGCCGCTGCATCCTTCAGGAATGCTTTATCTGTGCACGGGATTACAGGACATGAACCGCCGGCCATGAATACAGCCCATCCCATAGCCGGATAATTCTGTGCATAGAAGGTTACGGCTTTCTCCGGGAACTTCTGACGATATTCGTGGACAGCCTTGTAGGCTTCGGTGAAAGTGACCTTTCCGACTTTCATCTTACGCATATGTTGGCGGGGAGCCATGTTCTTCCCTCCTTCCGGTGCAAAGACTCCATCCGTTTTATAGTGCCAGTAGCGGATATCAATAATATCCACCACAGCTGCACGTTTCGGATCGGCAAGGATGGCGTCCTGTACATCTTTTGTGGTACTTAATGCTACTTTGGCTTTCTTTCCGGTTTCTGTTTCCCATTCGGCAATCACATCCAGCCAAAACTGTACAAAATGTAGTGGACCTGTAAATTCTGCACTTGTCAGCTGAATGACATTCGGGTTATCTGCAAAGTTGTTCAGACACTGGCGGATGTATTGTCTGTGTAACTCACGGCGAACCGGATGAGTGATATCATAAAACATATCTGCAACAAAGATTCGTTTGTCTCCGGCAAACGGAGCAGGTTCCGGAAATCCGGTCTGGTTGATATTATTGGTGCTTCTCCACGGACAATCTACCCAGTGTGCACCTGCTTCCAGAATATTGTGCTGGAAATAGTTCTCATGGAATAGCAATAGTCCGTCTTTACTTCCTTTTTCGGCAAACTCTTTCAATCGTGACCAATACCATGCATTAGGGCGGTTCAGATCATATTTGCTCAGTCCTTCCCAGGCAGTACCCTGACCGCTGCGTCCGAAAGGTTGTTCGTAGAAAGGTCCCCATACATCTCCGTCACGACGGCGCACTCGTTCATGATCATCCCGGCGACGGTCATACCAAAGTCCGTAGTTTTGATCAAATACCAATATATTCTTTTGTTTCATATAGCCGATTACGGAATCGATGCGATCTGTCAGTCCCAATCCTTCACGTCCGGGGACAAAACGGGTGATGGCAGGACTTGCTTTTTTCAGAAAGCTGGTTTTAAGTTTTCCATTCCACCAAGGGGTGGTATGGCTACCTCCTACCAACAAAGTACCGTCCATTTGGATACGTCCGTTTGCAATAGTTACTTCCGGTTGTGCTGATGTCTTGTTCGGAGTTATCTTCTTTTCTTTCATATCATCGATTGATTTTACTCCGGACATAGCTATTGAAGGAGCAAAGGCTCCTTGTTCAATCCAGTGTTCCAATGTCAGGCGGGGATTGTAAGCCTCTTTGGCCAGTTCCATAGCAACTTCAACGGTCGGACTGCTGGTGGCGCTTGTATTCCTTGGCAGGATACGGGCACGTTCTGCACATTTCTTCTGCAAACGATCCTCCAATTGAGCATAGAAAATGCTTCGGGGCTGCACATGATTGTTTGATTGTGCCCATTCGCCGTCACCGGAGAATTGTGCCCAACATCCGTACGCACGGTTCATGGCATCTTTTGCCGGAGCATAACACTCTATTTCGGCAGCGGTACATTGCCAGAACAGACTATTTGCTGTATTCCATCCCGCTCCGTTCTTGTCCTGTCCCAGATTCTTGAAACTCAGATTATGCCCGTCTATATTAACCACGTCAAACAATAAACCGCACGCCCATGCGTCAATAGATCCGCTGAAACCAAAAGACTCATACGAATCACATTGTACGAAAGCATTCGGTCCGGCAGCACAATATCCGGCTGCAAAGTCATGAATACCCTGTTCCGAATAGCAGCGCTGGAAAAGTGTCTGTTGTCCTAAGGTATAGAAAGTACAGCGGCGCATTCCTCCGATTTCAGAAACAGGTTCCCGTGAGATACAGTCCTCAACCGTGATTTGGGAACCGGTACGCTGAACAAGGATTGCACTTCCTGCAAAGTGCTTAAAGTTCACCCTGCGTACCCAGCAATCTTTCGCATCTTCGATAGATATACCTGTCCAGCAATGATCTTCATCTTTAGGGTACCGTTTGTCATAGTCGGAAATCAGAGTCATGTTTTCTACTCCGCACTCCCGGATGCGTCCGTTCCACTGATAAGTAATCACGGAAGAAGTACCGTATTTAGCATCCAGCGCCACTGTCAGCGGAGCGTCCAGCGTTATCTGATTACCGTTTACTTCTGTCACGGTTCTATCCCAGGTGAGATCCATATCTCCTTCTTTCCAGCCCAGCGCACTGATTCCTCCGCCAAAGATATCACATCCTAATGAAGCAATCCATTCTTTGCCGGACGGACGGTTCACCAGTATCCGATCTCCCTTTCTCAACGAAGTACCTGAAGCAACTTCCAATGTCCTCGCATTTACCGGAACATACTTCGAGAGAACCTGCAATGTATCCTGCACCTTCATATCGTCTGTCCCTTCCATGTAGATAAGGGCACCTCTGTCCACTCCTTTTTTTAGAAGTATCGTTTTCTCTTTATCCACTCCGCGCAGTACGATGCCGGAGGCATTTATACGAAGGCTTCCGGATAAAGAAAATTCTCCCTGATCCAATAACACGGCTCCCCTGAAACCGGAAGCATCAGGTACTAATGAAGCGACATAGTCAATGGCGCGTTGAATACGTGATGTATTATCTCCTGCTGTCCAAGGTACAAACACGGCATTGCGGACAGAAGGAATATCTTGTTCGGAGCCCTTGTAGCCACAGTACGAGAAATCAAGAATCCGGTTTCCCTGTTCGTCATTCAAGTAAGTGATCCGGTCATCCTTAACCTGTAAAGCAAAGGTTTGCGCATATCCCTGCGCAAACCCTATGCTCAATAATCCTAAAAGGATAGTTCTTAATTGTATATTCATTACAATAAACATTGTTTTCTAATTATTCAATCCTGAAAGATCATTTGACCATAAGCAAATCATACGATTAAAACAGACTTTTCCGTTTGGATAAGGTATCGTAGTTGTTCTTCAGATCTGTCCAGTCTATTTTCTTCTTTGTATCCAGCCCATTGATATATTTCTCGATATTGGTATAGCCATCTCCATTACAGTCCTCCTTTGCATCAGTCGGATCGTTCGGATTCAGTCCGTTGGCTATTTCCCATGCGTCCGGCATACCGTCACCATCCGAATCAAGATATGCTTCTCCTTTGTACTCAGGAAGTCCGCCCACCTGACGGATATCGGTGATGATACCTTGTTTGTAGGAGTCTGCCGGCAAGCGTCTTTTCACGTAAGGAGAGACAAATTCCGGAGCGTCTTTCGCATAAATCGCTTTTCCTGTCTGTACAGTCTTGATGACGCGTGCGTCTACCGCATCCCGTTTCGGGAGAGTAGCACCTACATTATCCAATACAAAGTTATAAGCTTTTTGGGTATCCATAATCGTCACGGGCGACATTTTGAATGCTTCGTCCACTCTGATTTGCGGTAAGAACTTTCCTTCATCCACTTCACTGGCAAGCTGAACTCCGCCATCCCAGTTATCTTTTGTCACTTTAGCATTTCCGTGAACGATGTTACCGTTTACATAAGCTTTTCCGAAGGACATCGGTTTGCTTTTATCGCGTCCGGCTTCCGGTTTCAATATACGATAAGAGATAGGCTTATCCAGCGGGGTGATAGGACCGGGCTTAAAATAGTTATTGATTATATTATAAAAACTCTTGTTATCTCCTCCGTCGACAGAACGGTTCCACCAGTTGAAGACAACATTGTTTACGAAGTTAAAGTCTCCGTCCATACCCACCGAACTATTACGACTGATATTGGAAGCGAAAAGATTACGGCAGAACATACTATTATGTCCTCCGATAGTGGCGCCAAACGCATGATTATAAGTATCCAATGCTTCCGAGAACATCGAATTCTGAATGGTAATGTTCACAGTAGGCAACTTCAGTCCGTGTCCGGTTTCATCCCTGTTGTAGACGTGGCGATAGATAGACATATTTTCATCCAGTCCCCAGCTTGCCGAACAGTGGTCTATTATAATATTGCCGACTGCATTTCCTCCTACTGCATCATCACGGAAAGCAACATCCTGTGCCCCCCGACGGAAACGCATATGGCGAATCACTACATCATGAGTATCGATCAGGAAAGAATGACCGGTCACGCAGATACCGTCTCCCGGTGCTGTCTGTCCGGCAATCGTTACATAAGGGGCACGTACACTGATCGGGCTTTTCAGGCGAATAATACCTGACACATTAAATACGATAACACGTGCACCACCGGTTTCACAGGCTTCGCGGAATGTGCCGGGACCGGAATCTTCCAGGGAAGTAACCACAATCACTTTGCCTCCACGACCGCCGGGAGTGTACATACCACCACCTTCCGCACCGGGGAAGGCCGGAATATTACTTTTTATCAAATCCTCCGGTTTGGAGGCCCAAGGTTTGTAAGGTCTTCCTAACCTTGCTTCTTCCAAAACTGTTGGCAAGGCTTTTTCCCATGCCGCATTTGATTTCTGTTCGAACTCTGCCTCTTGTTTTGCTCCTCTTTCTTTTACCGAGTCGGGGATCACCGGATATTGGGCTGCCACAGGTAGCACACAGGCAACCAGCATCCATGCTGATAATACTTTCTTAATCTTGTTCATTCTTCCGAATCTTAATAGGTTTTTAAAAAAGACGATTAAGAAAGTATTTTGTAATCGGTCTTTCTATCCTTTCCGCCATTCATTCATATATTCACGGGGAGTCTGATTATATTTTTTGCGGAAACACTTGCTATAGTAGCCCGAATCTTTGAATCCGACAGCAAACGCCACTTCCGAAACACTCAAATCCGTATTTTTAATCAGTTCGATCGATTTATTCAGGCGAATCTCCTTTACCAGGTCGACAGGTGCCAGTCCGGTAAGGCTTTTCAGCTTTTTGAAGAATGCCGAACGGCTCAGTCCGATGCCGGAAGCGATCGTATCAATATTGAAATCACTGTCGTCCATGTTTTCCTCGATCACTTGGTGTATCTTTTCAAGGAACTGCACATCTTTCTTCACCAGATATTGTTCGTAGCTGTCTTCTTCCGTTGTCGTCTGGTTCTCCATTTGCTGGCGGATACGTTCGCGGAACAGTTTCCGTTCGCCGAGCAACTGATCGATCCGTGCCAACAGATACTCTTTGCTGAATGGCTTGGTTATATATGCGTTCGCACCCAGAGTGATCGCTTTGGTCTTGGCACCTTCATCGTTCTTGGCTGTCAGAATAATGACAGGGATATGGCTGATCTGAAAATCCTTCCGGATAGATTGCAGCATTTCCAGTCCGTCCATTTCCGGCATCATCTGATCGGTCACTACGATGTCCGGATGATACAGATGCACTTTCTTCAGTCCTTCTACGCCGTTATTGGCTATATGAATGTTGAATTTATCTTCCAATTGCAGTCTTATCAACTGGCACAGGTCTTTATTATCCTCTACCAGCAGAAGAGTCGGTAATGAAGCGTCAATTTCCAGTTCCTCCTCCGGTTCCTTTTCGGAATCGATAACCATCTCCTTGTCTGTAGCGGCAGGAGCTGTTTCCGTATCACTGACATAGAAGTCTACTTCCGACGGACGATAATGGTCCTTGTCCAGCAATAGCTCTACAATAAACACGGCCCCCTGCCCTTCCGGACTTTCGGCACGGATGATACCGTGATGCAGGTTTACTATTTCTTTGGAAAGTGCCAGCCCGATGCCCGTACCCTGATAATGTGGATTATTCGCATTCTCTCCTTGTGAGAAACGTTCGAAAATCTCACTCAGCTTATTTTGCGGAATGCCGACACCGTTGTCTTCTACCCGTACATAGCAGGATTTTCCATCATCCGTCAATCCGGTAGTTACATAAATACTTCCACCGGAAGGAGTAAATTTGAACGCGTTCGATATGACGTTGCGGATAACAATGCTCAGTTTATCCTTATCTGCCCATACCATAATCGGTTCGTCCGGCAGTTGGAATGTGAAACTGATTTCATTTTCCTCCGAAAGTACACGGAATTCTTTTTGGAAAGAAGCTATCATTTCATTGAAATCGATCAATGATACGTGCAGACGCATCTTGCCATTCTGAATCTTTCGGAAATCAAGAATCTGATTGACCAGTTGTAGCATTTGGTTCGTATTCTTTTCCATCAGGTCCACGTATTGCAGTCCTTTCGGAGACAGTTCTTCCCGCTCCTTCAGTTCTTGTATCGGACCTTTTATCAGTGTCAGAGGAGTACGAAGCTCATGGGAAATATTGGTAAAGAACTTGATTTTCATTTCCGAGACTTTCTGCTCGATATAAATGTCGTTCTTCATCTTAATCATGAAGAAAGCCAGACGCAGACCGAAATAGAGGGCTGCGATGCCAAGGATTACATAGATAAGAGTTGCCCACCAACTCAGCCACCACGGTGGAAGAATGGTAATAGCCAGTGTACAAGCTGATACAAGTTCCGGATTGGCTTCATCCATTGTTTCTACACGGAACACGTAATCTCCGGGAGGTACATTGGTATATGAAGCAATGCGGTTTTTGCCGTTATAATGCCATTCCTTCTCATATCCTTCGAGTATGTAGCGATAAGATACCCGATTCTGATTGTAGAAGTTTAATGCGGCAAACTCGATTGTGAACATAGACTGATTATACTTCAGTTGAAGTGCATCGGTGTATGCGATAGATTCCTGAATCGGACAGTTGCTCAGACTGCGCAGATCACGATTGGATACTTTGAAGTCTACAATATGGGTATCATAATTGGTATGCTGCGTTTCCAGTTTATCAGGAGAGAATGTCAGAATACCCTGTCGTGAACCGAGCCATAAGTCTCCGTTCAATGCACGCAGCGCACTGCCTTCTTCCAGTTCGACATTCAGGAAACCGTCGTATTTGTCGTAGTTGCGGAACTGCTCTGTCGCCTTATTAAAGCAGGACAGGCCGATCTCGGTAGTGAACCATAAATTACCGATTTTATCTTCCACGATGGACTTGACCACGTCGTTATTCATTCCTTCACGTATGCCGTATGACTTGAAGATCGGTTCACGTTTCTCTTTGTCATAGCGGACCAGTTTATTCAGACCTCCGCCGAAGACACTCACCCAAATTTGCGAATCACTGTCTTTATATAGTACATAAATGTCATTGTCTGCCACATTGGAACGATCGCTGATCTGTCGGTACGTCTCAAACTGAATCTGTTCGGGAGTCGTAAAATGTCCGTCAAAAGACATCAGACCATCCATCGTACCTACCCAGATACGCCCGTCTTCATCTTCTGTCATTGTACGGACTTCCATATACAGACCATAAGCGGGATATTGTTTCAGTCCGTTGTATTTATGCTTGAATACAAGTGTCCCGTTTTCTTCGGAAATCAAGTTCAGCCCTCCGCCCAACAGACCGACCCAGATACGCTCCTGACTATCCTGATAAGTGAAATACACATCATTGTTACTGATAGAATTCGGATTCTTGGGATCATTCTTATAGCGGGTAAAACGCAGACCATGTGGTGAGTTCATATCCGGTTCGGCTTTGACAAGTCCGTTTCCCTTAGTGGAAAACCACAAGTTTCCTTCTTTATCTTCCATGATATGATATACGGCGCCTATCAGATAATTCTGATCCGTAAAAACCTGTTTTATCTGCCCGTTGCTATCCAGACGATAAAGTGCCTGCCAACGGGTACCGACCCAGATGTCTCCATTCTTAGCCTGATACAGTGCACGTATCCCCTGATTCCAAGAGGTCGCTCTTTCTGTGTCTACAGGGACAGGAGAAACTTCTGTCAGCAGTTGAAATTGCTTCTTGGGAAAGTTAACCTTGTATACTCCGCTGCCTGTAGATGCCAGCCAAAGAATACCGTCTTTATCCAGCAACAGATGAAAGAAAAGCTGATCGGGAAGGTCGTCGGAAAAAGGTTTCAGTTGATTGATACGGGTCATTTCCAGTTTCTCCCTGTCGAAGAGCAGAATTTCTCCACCGGGAGTGAGGAAGAACATACCCTGTTCACCGGCATCCTGCTTTTCAAAGTTACCGATGGCATTTTGTTTGGGGAAAGGAAAGCGATGATTGCTTTTGTTCAGAGGATCATAGTACGTCAATGCCTCATTACCTTCCTGAAACCAAATTTTGTCATACTTGTCATTGAATATCATTCCTACCTCTTTTCCTGCGATGGAGAACGGTAGTTTGGTCAGTTGTTTGTAGCCGATGTTATATTCATACGCACCATCAACGGTGGTGATATACATTAATCCCGATTCTGTAACCAGTATATTGGAAATCGGTTGATCAATTTCCGGTATTTCATAACGGTTGACTACTCCATTCTGCGGATCAACGCTATAAATATGTCCGTCCTTATCTCCCAGCCATAAAAACTTGGAACTGTAAGAAGCACAAGTGAACTGGTCCGGATCGGCAGAAACCTTCTTTTGAATGAAGTCGACAGGCTTATCTTTCAGAGCCTCTCCTTTTCTCAACGAAAGAATCTGATAATCCATACCGATCCAATTGATAAACTCGGCAGTTTCGCAAAACACATTATGCTTTAGACGCAAATCGTAGACATTGACATTGGGACGCGAATCGTGCAACTGTTTCATGGTGATTTTACCGTTCTGGTCTGTATTTGCACGCAACAGGCTTTTATCTTTGGTCAGCAACAGCACATCACCATCTTCTGTCGTCTGTATTTTGATAATCTGAATGTTTTCAGAATACTCTTTTACGTCGTCATACACTGCGTGGAAACTTTCATGTTTCTTATCAAACAGATAGAGTTTGCGGTCGATAGTCTTGATCCAAAGGTATCCGTTCCTGTCTTCTACAATACGCTGAATCTTACGGGGAGGAATATCTGCGGAGTAAAATCCGTCATGATTATCATAGGAACGGAATTTGGTACCGTCGAAACTGCATAGTCCGTACCAGGTGCCGAACCATACAAATCCGTCCTGCCCTTTCAGTGTACAATTGACGATATTATTGGGTAAGCCTCGTTCGGCCGTATAATGTTCAACAATCATGTTAGGGTAGGCAAAAGCACAGATTCTCGTCATCAAGAGAAACATAAATATAAAAAAGAAGTGTTTCTTCATTGTATATTGTATTAGTGGAAATGAATCTTGCATCAAAGATACTATTTTTCGGGTAAAATTCAAATTAGCAGATAATAAATCCAGATCGGCTATTAGCTTATTTGTCTTTGCTAATAGTCAATCCGGATTTCGTTCAATTCATATTTGTAACCTTGTTTTGCCATACACAAATCCGCGGGCAAGCTTTCTCAAGTTTACTTTTCTATTCCAAATTCGGTCTGTTGTCGTTCCACTTCATCCAACACCCGTTGCCGCTCTTCTTCTGTCAGTTGCACTTTGCCTTCAGTTGCACTCTCGGATGAACCGGCTTTTACAGTTGATGAGGATGTTTCCTGACCAATACAGTACTTCTCGTCATAACAGAAAGGAAGTTCCGCAGGAACACTCTCAAATTCCATTTCAGCGGCAGTCGGAGCCTGAGTTCCTTCAAATTGTACGTGAGCTTTCACTTTAATCTTCCCGGCTTTTCGTGTGGAACGGATCAGCAGAGGAGCCGAACCGAATTCTACGGTACGAGGGTTGGCACCGATCCTTGCGTCACCAATGATTTCTCCTTCCCCTTCTACCGTGAATACAATATTTTCTTTTGCCAGACGACGAACATTTCCGCTATCGTCCGTCACTTCGGCAACTACTACTATAAAATCCGAGCCGTCCGCTACCAAGTTTACTTTTTGAGTATCTGCATACAGACGGAGTTTGGTAGACCGGCGGGAAGGCATTTTCTTTTGTGTGCATACTACTTTCCCGTCGATAATACCTTCGGCAACCATATTTACTTTCTGCCAGTTCTTTTGAGTATAACTGTATCCGCGCGCTTCCCAGAAATCCCATACATTTTCGAAGATGACAGGTGCGTTCGGCATATGGCCTTTAGCATGTACCACAGGTTTGGTCCATGTTTTTGTTCCATCGTAGATCGAAAGGCGGATGGAGTCACAGTTACTGAATACCACTACATCCTTATCGGAGAATTGTGACATTTCATGAGCAAGAAATATCATCGGTCCGCATTCTGCCAACGGATGTTGGAGGCTTGCCGGAGATTGGCTGCGGAACATTTCATACGCATACTTTTTCTGACGGAAAGCGTCATAAATGCCTCCCCAGTATGGATCGGGGTGATAACCACGCTGGTGATCGAACGGATGCCACTGTGTGCCACCGATAAACTGACCGGTAGTGCGGTACATCTCATCATAACTTTTAGCCAGAGAAAGTGCCTGTATCAGCAGCGGACGTTCACCCCAACTGCGGCTTGCACGGTTATTGTTGTTGTGAGCATACCAGTCATCTACGTTTTCTCCGAATTCACGGGTGAAGATGCATTGTTCCGGTTTGTCCTCCTTTTCGTCATCACCCGGCCAGCCGTAGACTACATCGTAATGTTCCTTTACACCGGCAGAATGCACATCGGCAGCGGCTATCGGACGTCCCGGATACGGATATTCTTCCTTCGTAATTTCAAGTGCCTTCAGTGCAAAGTCGAGCGGATAGCGAGTCTCATTCAGAATGGGCTCCCACATCAGCACGGAAGGATGATTGCGGTCACGACGAATCATCTCACGGGTATTCTGATGAACCAGTTCTCCGAATTTCGGGTCTTTGTTCCAGTATTGCCATCCAGGAGTAGCGACGATGACAAACAAGCCGAGTTCGTCACAGGCATCCATAAAGGATGGGTCCTGCGGGTAATGCGCTACACGGATGATGGTACATCCTGCATCACGCAGACGCTTTGCATCACGCCATTGCTGTGAATTGGGAAGAGCATTGCCTACGTATGCGAAGTCCTGATGACGATTGGCTCCGACTAATTGTCCGAAAGGTTTTCCATTCAGCCAGAAACCCTCCTTGCCACGAAATTCCGCTAGGCGGATACCGATACGGGTCGTTCCTCCGTCAATGAAACGGTTTCCTTTCTTTATGCGGGATTGTACTCTATATAGATAAGGAGCATCCGGTGACCAGAGTTTCGGATTCCTCACTTCCATCTGCTGACGGATTGATTTCTTTTCTCCGGAGTTCAGAGAAAGTTTGCCGGACGTACGTTTGATAACGTTGCCTTCGGCATCTGTAAGGGTCGTCTCTATAGTGACAGATTCCGAACGGGTATTATCGTTCTGAATCTCCGTTTCTACATATACTTGTGCGCTCTTCTCGCTGATCTTGTCAAAGTGAACGAATACGCCGCCACCGCCAACTGTGCGGGAGTCGATGGCATCGGTAATGGCAACCGGAGATTTGGCAATCATCCACACATCACGATAGATACCTCCATGATAAGCAAAATCCAGTGTGTATTGGGGCTTTCCGGGAGGGTATGATTTATCGTTGCTGTTGTCAGTATAGACGGCAAGGAGGCAGGAATCTCCAGCTTGTACGCCGTTTGCCGTCAAGTCCAGTGTGAAAGGCAGATAACCTCCAAGATGTTCCTGAACACGTTTGCCGTTTAAGTAAAGTACTTGCTTTCCCATTGCCGCTTCAAAATGAAGGAGTACACGCTGTCCTTTCGTCGCGGTGGGAACTACAAAATGCTTGCGATACCACGCAGGACCCTGATAATTGCGGCAACCACTGCCTTCGGCGGGCATCAGTTCCACTGTGTGAGGAGTAGAAACGACCTTCCAGGAACGATCGTCAAAATTTACAGCTTCCGCCCCCCGGATATCGCCTTTGAAGAATCGCCATCCCGGATTGAAGTTATATACTTGTCGCCCGCAATCGGGAAGCGGAATAAATCCGGCAACCGATGTTTCGGGACGGTAAGTATCTGCTGCCTGCCCATCGAAGGAGAATAGCAGTAGAAATAGGGATAAGATTAAAAACGGTCTTTTATTCATAGTGCTTTTTATTTATGTATTCTTTTTTTTTATTTTTCTATCATTATAACAATGTCTTTCTTTCTGCTTTCCGGTGACACCTTTAGGACTGTCACTTTTCCGTCTTTTAAAGTTGCTTCTACCGTCGTATTGCCTGGAGCATGGAGTTTGAAATGGACGTTCCATTCTTTGGGCCAGGCGGGAAACAGAAGTATTTGTGTTCCATTCGTTTGTAAGAGCATCTCCTGAAGTCCTATCATGCCGCTACCTCCCCAGTTGTGGTCGGGTGTCCAGTCATATCCCGGTCCCCAGAAGGCAGGAAAACGGTGGGGACCATCTGATAGCTTTGCCAGAGAAAGGTTTTTGGCTTCTTCGGTCAGCCCCAGACAGGCTGCCCAGATGTTGTCTTGCTTCCATCCGGTGTGGGAGCGGAATTTGAGTGCGTCGGGATCATAGAAATACGTATCACGAGCTATTTCCAGATTTTCCTTGCCTACTCCGTAGATGCGCCAGGGAAAAACCGGGTAGAGTTGTGGTGTCTCTATATTGTTGATTCGTTCCCAGCTTTTGGCGGGAGAAATCGTTTGTTTCCATGCCGGAGTCATGGTAGAAGTCTGAAGATTAAGAGAATCCTTGACTTCGATATAGCGTAATGGAACCGGAGGAATTGTTTCCAGCATCTTTTGCCACTTTTCGTTGTTGCAAACTTTGATGTAAGTCTCCAATACAGTTCGCAGTGCGGCGATGGTGCTGCTGGCGTTGTTGGTCATCTTGTAAGTTTCGCAGGCAGAGCCGGGGAACAGTATCAGGTGTCCGTCACCATCCAGTGCTTTGCGTCCCCGACGGGAAGCGAGTAGCCGATAATGTTCGTCGAAAAAGGTCAGCGAACTTTCAATCAAAGGCAAATACGGAGTTATGTCGGCACCGGCATAATTCTTCGTTTCCAGAATCATCTGGCAAAATTCAAGAATAGTATCCCATTCATATTCCAGCCACGCATTGTATTCCAGTCCTTTGTCAAACCAAGCCGGACGTTTGAAACCATATTCTGCGGGATTGGGTAAGCCGAAGTTTTCTATCTGCTCACAGAAGCAGGCTCCCTCGTGTTGCCAATATACATGGCTGCGGAGTTCCGCATTCTTCAACATTCGGTTATAGAAATTGAATTGGGAAGGCATCATGTCGAAGTCACCGCTTTTCAGCATCGGCCAGTAGACAAGACGCTGATTCTGTGCAGTCATCGTTCCTCCTCCCCACTTTCGGTAGTCAGGAGTGAATGCCTGCTTCTCGTCTATGTGGCAGGGATCGAAGGTGAATAAACCACCGTTGAATTTGGTAGGGACACTGCCATAAGCATTGCAGCCCAGCATATAGCGGAAAAGAGTGTAGTTTCGGGTGATTTCTTTCAATGCATCTTTCGCGTCGCTCTTTTCTTTATTTCCGGTTTCTTTTTCTACTTTGCTGTTCTCCTTGTTTTCGGTTTCACCGATCGTTTCGATAAAACTCCGTTGCCAGAAAGCATTCCACCATAGGCGGGTTTGTTTTTTATCCTGTGATACCACTTTAGACGATATCTTTCCTTGTGGGGCAATTCGTTGCCAGGCTGTTTTCAGACCTTGCTCCCATTGGGTGACGGTTTCCGTCTGTTCTGTGTGCAACACAACTGAGAAATGATGCTTTTTAGAAGCTTTCAGAGAACGAAATCCCCAGGCACGGTAATCAGTTCCGGCATATACACTGTCTGAAGTACCTGTATATTCCAGATTCTCTCCTGACAGATACCCTCCGAAAGTCAGATTTTTAAGAGGATTCATCATCTGGAACTTCACTTCATTCATCCCTTGCTGGGCAACTGCCACGTCAAATACTGTCTCTTCCGCATTGCGATGATAAAACAAAAGGCGTTTACTATCCTTCTCGGATGAATTCTCCAATGAAATGAAGTCGGCATACGTCATCGTTCCTTTTGGAGGAGCCCACTTATAGGAACATTGTTGCCCCTCTCCTTTTCTGATCAGCCGATCCTGGTATCTCCAGTTTTCATAAAAGATTTCCGCCTGCAAAGGCCGGTCATTAACCACTTCAATGTGTACAACCGGATGAAAAACATCCGCCCAGAGTTGTACTTGTGTCCCTCCGGCGGAGATTTCAACATAACCGTCGATCAGCTTTAATTCCTGCCGGAAATCCTTTGCGTCTTCAAAAGGATTGGGAGATAACCGGAGGCGAAAACGTCCCTGCTTCAACTGGCAGTTGTTTTCATCGAACGTACCGCTTCTGCTCAAATAAAACAGTATATCCCCCTCTTCTACCCATACATTCATACCGATATCTCCCCCGCCGCATGGCATCGATTCGGAGGAATTCCGGCTGGGAGTATCCCAAACGACATTGGCATGCTGGCTCCAAAGAACCGACACGCCAACGAATATCATTGCTATAGCCAGATAAAATCTCTTCATATTTTCAAATTACCAGTCGTCCGAACGGAAAGACCCCAACGGCAGCCCATCACAATATACATCTCCTTCCACATAATTCTCAAATCCATAGCGGACAGCTACCGGATGCGGAACTTTATCACTTTTTACTAGCATTTTGCTGCGTTCGATCCATGCTTTCGCCGGGTAGAATACTTTGTCTTCACCTGCCACCTGAAAGTTTTTCGATTCAAAACAGTTTTTACCGCTGATCCACATATTCGCACGTTCAAAGCTGACGACGACAGTATCATTCTTGATTTCAATACTTTTGTAATAAGGACTTTCTCCGTTCACCCCCTCTACTCCGTACGTCTTTGTCAGTGCAAGGAGTGCCAGACGTTCTCCGGCAGCCTGTTTCTTTGCGGGATGAATTCCCTTTTCCATTCCAGCATCCAGCAGTACAGCCATGCCGCTGTTAGACACACGATGTTCTACCTTTGCCTGTGCTTCCCGTAGATAAGCAGAATTAATCACCTCTTTACCTTTTTCAGTGATAATACCATAGTCATAAGGAGCTATCTGACAATAGTAGAAAGGAAAATCACCTTGTTTCCATTCGGCACGCCAGCCGTTAATCAATGTGGTAAACATATCCGCATAGGTATGGGCACGATTCCAGTTATCTTCTCCCTGATACCAGATCACTCCTTTCATGGTCATGCCGATCAATGGATGTAACATACCATTATAGAGTACGGTCGGGGTACGGTTTTTCGATTTGATATCAGCTTCCGATTGAGGTATCTTTGCATCCGGAAATGCTTTCAGCCAATCGGCAGTCATCCATGCCTCACAAGCAGAACCGCCCCATGCCGCTACTACGAGTCCTACCGGAACTTCTAATATTTCATTGACCAGTCTTCCGAAATAATAGGCCGTCGCACTGAAATCACGGACACTGACCGGAGCCGCTTCTTTCCATGAACCGACTACGTCGTTCTGAGGGGTAATGGTAGAAGTTCGTTTTACCGTAAACAGGCGGATATGAGGATTTTTGCTGCGAAGAATATCCATATTGGCATTCTCTACAGGTTGGTTCTTGAATCCTTTCATCGGCATTTCCATGTTGCTTTGACCGGAGCACAGCCATAATTCGCCTATCAGAATATTATTCAGTGTCTTTTGGGTTCCATCGTCGAAAGTGATGGTATACGGTCCGCCGGCTTCCGGAGTGGAGACTGAAAGTTTCCATGAGCCGTTCTTGTCTGCTGTTACTGCATATTGTTTTCCGTTCCAGCCGGTAGTGACTGTTACTTTCTTATTCGGAGTTGCCGTTCCCCAAAGGTTGGCATTGGTTTGTTGCTGCATCACCATGCCGTCAGAGAAAATAGCGGGCAGTTTCACTTCCGCACGCATTGACAGGCAGGCAGCGAGCAGAAAGCTTGCTAATACTGTGCTTGTTTTAATTCCTGAACTTTTCATTCTTATTTGTTTTTATTCGCTACATCAAAATTCAAAGGTCCGAGCAATCCTGCAGGAAGCAGGGTGTTTTCTGCTCTCCGGTATTTGGCATTCGTCCATATTTCATCGAAAGGAGCTTTTCCTTCATCGGCTCCTTTGAGTGCATTCGCCCAAGTATTGGTCACTTCAATTTCCAGTTCATTCACACCTTTCTTTAAGGCTGCCGTAATATCAGCCCGATAAGGAGCTGTCCATATCGTTCCGCAATCTATGCCGTTCACACGGACAGTAGCCAGATCACATACTTTTCTCAGATTCAGATACACTTGTTGGTCTACTTTCACTTTACTTTTCCAGCGGAATGTTGTTTTATACACTGCTGTTCCGGAGTAATAGCGTATTTGCTCATCTTCTTCTTTGCTCCAGTCAAAGAGTTCCTGTCTTTGGATAGTCTTACCGTTTGCTGTAAAAGTCACGGTATATTCTGTTGCTTCCAAGCCTGTCTCCGAAGCTTCTTTTACCGAATCCTTCTTTTCCTTGCGCTCTTTTTCCGAAGTTTCCTTATCATCTTCTTCTGCAGGGTATACGATGAAGACAGACTCATTCGGAGCTAACGTTAAAGTGATTTCCGTACGATGGCTTTTTTGTTCGTAAGGAATGTCAGCGTTAATCTCACCCGTCACCGGATTCCAGCATTCCGGCTTTCTGCCGTGGATGCGCATACTGGCGGTAAATGTACGTTTTTCCTCCTGTTGGTTGGCGATAAAATAAATATCCCCCTGTTCTCCTTGCCGATGTGTCCAGGCAATGTCTTTCGGTACGATCAGATCACGTTCCAGACCGTATGAGGAGAAATCATCTTCATTATATGGAAGAGAAGGAATCAGTATGCCTGCTTCTTTCAGTTCATTTATCTTTTGTTTTACTTCCGGAGACAGTTCTGCGGGGTCCGGATTCATCGGACGTGGAAGTGGCAATACTAATACTTTGTAACTGGCTCCACCCGGTAATGTCATCCTACCATTTTCAGCTTTCGCCAAACGGAGTAACGCGTCTTTGTTAAAGCTGTCATAAGCATATCCTCGAAGTGGATTTACCCACTTTTCAGGATCGGCCATATTTGCGGAATGTGTTACGCCTACAGGACGCACACGTAAGGGTTGTCCTTCGTTTGCCAAACGGATTCGTTCGCTTTCCACCCGCTCTGCACCGAAGATGCCCGGTAAAGAAGGAACTAAACGTTCCGGCAATATCGAACGTCTTGGCATCTCTTCTCCTGTAAAAACTGCAATATCCGCCACCGGATGCCCGTATTGCAGCAATGACTGGCAACGGGTGATGTATTCACAGAAAGCCTTTGCACCCTTATTCCACCACGTCTGGTCACGCTGGAAGAAAAGGCCGATACCATCCAGAGTCATTCCCGGTTTGCGGTCCAGCCAAGGATTATGGACATATACATGGAAGAAAAGGCGGTTGATGCCTAAAGCATAGTTGCGGTCCAGTAAGGCTTTCAACATTCCCGGATGTTCGTTCCATGTTCCGCGTACTTCCGTGAAACCTTCTGCCTGGATGATATTCTTGCCGTAGATATGCGCTCCGCTGATGGCATCCAGCATATCATTCGGTTTGTCGTGAGTTGGGCTGTTCAGCCAGAATTCTCCCATGGGAAGGTCTACTTTCTGATAATGCAGTAATCCGTCACTTACCATGGTAGGCGCTACGCATTCGGCTGAGAACTGACAGTCATATTCTTTGGCGCAATCAGCCAAGACCTGATAGAAAACATCGACGACCAGTTCACCTATCGTTGTGCGGACATCACGCAGAATCTTTTCGCTTCGTTCGGCACTCTCCATCGGAATACCTGCCAACAATGGTAAATAAGGCATCAGGTCGTATCCACGGCGTTTCCGGAATTCTGCGGCAAAAGTATCGCTCCAGTTCTGGCTTCCGCATTCCCAACTATCCACGTGCATGTATTTTAATACGCGGCGGGCAACGTCCGGATTTGTCTTTACAAAAGCCTGCGCAAACCAATTGTCGAACTGCTTGCGAACAGCTTTTGGATTAAATTTATCACATTCCAGTCCTTTTCCTCCTCCGGCAGTTGCGTTCGTATGTCCGGTGGCGGTATGTCCCATGCGGAGTAGTTTCCACTTTCCTTTGGGGAGAGTAGTTGTCAGTGTTCTTTCTTTAAAATTGTCGTTCGGGCTATTTTTAAAGGGATCTGTCAGATTGATAATCTGTGAAAGGGCATAGCAATCTTGCTCTCCTATTTCTTCTTTCTTCGTGGAAGGGGCTACACGCCATACCAGTCCAGCTTTACCTTCCCACTGATCCAGTCGGGCTTCCCGGTGCAGACGCAGTTCCTTGATTTTCAGATTTGGTTTCCATTTTGCGGCATCCATATCTTCACTTCCCGGTTCACTGCCTTCGGGTGTCCAGTAGAAGCGGAAATAGCGGGCAGTTGTAGCAGGAATTGCATGAGTGGAATTTTCATCTGTATTCTGCCATCCCTGGCGTGCAGGGACGAGCTGTTTCACCAAACGGTAGTTAATCCCATCATCACTCGCCATCACTTTCAAGCGGTGCGCTTGATAATTATTGCCACTCAGAATGATTTCGATATTGCGGCAGGTGAAAGGCTGTTCGTATTCATATTGGATATAGCAGGGATATGATGAACGGATAACTCCGGCATCATCCATGTTCACAGTCTTCTTGATGTCAATATGATTTCCTGTGGCTATATTGGCACAGGTTATTTTGGCCGGCATAACGTCTGCCGCTTCCTCTTTTACAGGCAGGGCAAATAAAGAAATATCTTCATAAAAACCTTCGTATGCCTCTGGTTGCGGTAAGTGTAGTCCTTTGATTTTGCCACCATCAACGATTGTATCACTCCAGACTATCTTTTGCATCGATTCTTTCGGAGTCATCCACGGACCACCAGCCAATGCAAAACCATCACAAATATGCATTCCTAACTTTAATCCCAAGCGGTCGGCTTCTTCCATGCTGAAACGAACCATTTCCCACCATTCGGGTGTTAGTTGTTGCGCCTTTCCATTGTATTGTGGTCCTTCTTTGATACCTTTGATAGGCATCAGATAAGTACCTCCCAGCCCAGCACGTTTCATTGCTTCCAAGTCAGCCGTAATCCCTTCTTTGGATACGGCTCCAAACATCCAGTACCAAAAAGTCCAAGGCTTTGCTTCGTCAGACGGATTTTGGAATTGTTCGCGAAGTGAATGTGTTTGCAGAGCATTGGCAGGAGATATAGCAGTGCATGCCAATAATGAGATTGCAAATATTTGTTGTTTCAGTCGGCTTTTCATTCTAATCTATATTTTTACTTATAGATAAGACGAAAAACGGACTGTTTTGTACTCACAGTATCCTCCTTGCTCAAATTAAACTATTTAATTTCTTAGGCAGTATTGCTTTCTACAAAATAAGTCTCATTTCACCGCTTCTTCTATTCGGGATACTAACTGCGGATTACTGGGACGTGCCGCAGTTCCGAAATCAATAATCTGCCCCTTTCTATTTATTAATACATAGTAAGGCATCCTGTCTATTTTCCATTGCTTACGAATTTTCTGATAATTATCTATTCCCAAATAATCAGTCACATGAACACATTCAATTCCCCGGTTTTTCAATGAATACTCATTCAGACATTCCTCCCATTGTTCTTTGGGTTCACTCACACAAATGGAATATATAATCAAATCATCCGTAGAGAATTTGCTGCGCAATTGTTTTAAAGGTTCCATTTCTGCCAGACAAGGAGGACACCATCTAGCCCAAAAATCGAAATAAATCACTTTTCCACGATTCTTTTCGAGCACATCATAGACAGGTTTCATGTATGGCATACGTGTTGTATGCTTTGAGTTCTCATGGAATTCGCCATATAATAAATTGTCGGAAACAGGCTGTGGATTTTTTAGATACGATTTGGTCTGATTATAGATCTGCATCACCTGTGCACGTAGATGTGACATTTTAACGATTGAGTCAAACTGTGTACGTTTTTCGTGAAAAGCAAGTGTGTCATTAGTACATAAAGAACCGGCTATCAACTTAGTATATAAATACTGATTCATCTCACTCTCCCCCATTGTAGCCATGATCTCTTCTATTGAAGGATTCTTTTTATCTCTGAAAGCTATCCCATAAGCAATATATCTTTCTGCTTCATCAGCAACATCGTATAAGCGTGCCGAGAGTATACCTTTAGTATATAGTCTATTGATTTCAGGTAAAAGTGTATGATAACGGTCCATCTCTTTTCTCGTTTTAAACAAGTATGACATACCATTGAATAACAGCGCATAATAATAATCCTGCTTCAGCAATTCTTCAGTAAACAGTACTACATCTTCCATTGGCTTGTACTTCACCAGATACTCATTCCTACGTTCCAAACGAAAATTATAATCCTTTTTTAATTCAGCCTCAAAATCCTTAACGTCTGATTCCGGTTTCATATTGTAATTCTGTATATAGTAATATGCACTTTCAGTGAACGCCAATATCTCCTGATTAAGCTTTTCGGCATCACCTGTTACTTTAGGATGAAAAAGATCTTTGAAGTCTATTTCTACATGTATGCTGTCTCCCGGGTGGATATAAAGATGTTCTGCATAGTTGCGGATAGAAACCTCCCTTAATTTGGCATAAACCGGAAAGCGGAAAGAGAATGAACCATCTTTTTGTATGGGCGAACGATACTGATTTCCCATATCTCTGAAAAATGGGATAATGAGAGTCAGTTCCTTTTCCTGAGGATAGAAATCCCGGTTTAGAACTTTGCCTGCGATGACTGCTTCTTCAGCATACTCTTCCAATGAGGGATTGCTTTCCTCTGTTTGTGCAGAAGATTCAGACTGGAAATTACTCTGGGCTTTTTGACGGCATCCGGCAAACAACAAGGTAATTATTATCAGAAAGTATAAACTGTGTTTCATTGTGTTTGAATATTAGTATGTTCGTAAATCTAACATTTAAGAGTTCTTGCCTCTAAATGTATGAAATTATTTTTAGAGGCAAGAACTTTTGACAGGTTATCTGTCTCAATTTTAGATATTTCACATTATATATACATAATTTGTGGGATAAACAGGCCGAATGCTATAGCCAACGTACAAACTTCCTGATATACCAGTTCTTTACCAATTGCGTCAGGATACAATAGGAAAGCAAAATACCAATCAGCCAGGGAAAATAACCCAAAGGAAGAGCCGTCAGGCCGATGGAACGTCCGAAAGCTGTGAAAGGAATAAGAATGCCTACTGCCATAATTAAGAACGTCAGCCCCATAACAGGCCACGTGGCCCGGCTTTGTATAAATGGTATTTTACGGGTACGTATCATGTGGACAATCAATGTCTGGGATAACAAACCTTCTACAAACCATCCGGTCTGAAACAAAGTCTGATGTTCGGGACTGTTACAACTGAACACATACCACATGACCAGATAGGTAGCAATATCAAAGATAGAACTGATAGGCCCTATATAAATCATAAAGCGACTCAGGTCGGATGCATCCCATTTGCGCGGTTTCTTCAGAAATTCCGGGTCCATACGGTCGAATGGAATGGTTGTTTGTGATATATCATATAATAGGTTCTGAATCAGCAAATGTATCGGCATCATGGGCAGGAACGGCAGAAAGGCGCTTGCAAACATCACGCTGAACATATTGCCAAAATTGGAACTGGCAGTCATCTTTATATACTTATTGATATTACCAAATGTCTTTCTACCTTCGAGTACGCCGTCTTCCAATACCATCAAATCCTTCTCCAGCAAGATGATATCCGCACTTTCTTTTGCTATATCTACCGCCGAATCGACAGATATGCCAATATCTGACTGACGCAAGGCGCCTGCGTCATTGATGCCATCTCCCAGAAACCCAACTGTATTACCTTGCTCCTGCAACAGAGAGATTATTTGCGTCTTCTGCAATGGAGTGAGTTTGGAGAATAAAGTGGTGTCTTTTACTGTTTCTTTCAATGTTGTTTCATCCATTTCCTCCATTTCTATTCCGGTAAGGGAGTGCCCGATATCAATCCCCACCTGACGGGCAATAGCTTTCACTACGGTATCATTGTCTCCCGACAATATTTTGACTGCTACTCCATGCATATATAATTGTTCGATGGCTTCAGCGGCAGAAGGTTTGGGAGGATCAAGAAAAGCAAGATATCCGATCAACACCATTTCCTTTTCATCTTCGATGGCAAAATTACAGTCCTTCTCGATGAAACTTTTCTGGGAAACCGCCAATACTCTCATACCTTGCCGGTTCATTTCCTCACTGATCTTTTGCGCTTTTATTCTCAAGGAGTCAGTCAAAGGATGTATCTCCCTGTCGAACTCGGCATACGAACAGACATCGAGAATCTCTTCTACCGCTCCTTTGGTAATAATTTGGCGCTTCCCTTGCCTGTCTTCTATAACGACAGACATCCTTCTGCGTGTAAAATCGAAAGGAATTTCATCAACCTTGGTATAGGCATCCTTCAAATGTTCCAGATTCAACTCTCTTACATGAGAGAGGATTGCCTTATCCATCAAGTTTCTTAGACCAGTCTGAAAATAACTGTTGAAGTATGCGTGACGAAGAATACGTTTACTGTTGTCATCGCTGCCGTCTGCATTGATATACTTCTCCAACACAATTTTATCACAAGTCAATGTGCCGGTTTTATCGGTACAAAGTATATCCATTGCTCCAAAATTCTGAATAGCATTAAGGTTCTTTACGATTGTTTTCTTTTTGGACATGGCGATTGCTCCTTTAGACAGGTTGGCAGTCACAATCATAGGTAACATTTCGGGAGTAAGACCGACCGCCACAGATACGGCAAAAATGAAGGCTTCGAACCAGTCACCTTTCGTGAAACCATTCACGAAAAACACGAACGGAACCATAACCAGCATAAAACGAATCAATAAAAAGCTGACCTTGCTGATACCTTTATCAAAGGCTGTAGTGGCACGATGTCCGACCAGACTTTTGGCTATCGTACCCAGATAGGTTTTATTCCCCGTCTCAAAAACAATTCCTTTTGCCGCACCGCTAATCACATTGGAACCCATATAACAGATATTATCCAACTCTATGACACTTCCCTTACGAAACTGTTGTCCCCGTACTTCCGGAAACTTTTCTATCGGTTCGGACTCACCCGTCAATGAAGCCTGACTGATAAACAAGTCTTTTGAATCAATGATACGTATATCGGCAGGAACCATATCACCGGCTGCCAGATGCACAATATCTCCCGGAACGAGTTCTGTTATATCGATCTCTTCTTCCTGTTCTCCGGCACGTTTCGCCAGACAAGTGTTTTTTACCATCCTCATTAAAGAATCCGTAGCTTCACTTGCTCTCCATTCCTGCCAGAAACGAAGAATAGCACTGAATAATACCATGGACGAAATAATGATTACCCCTGCCCATTCTTGCTCTCCGGGTTCAGCCATCAACACATCCAGAAACAAGGATATGATGGCAAGTCCTGTCAGAACGCCTATGAAAGGATTGATAAACGTTCTGACAAACAGTATAAACGGATTCTTTTTCTGTTCATGGATGACTTCGTTTCTTCCATAAATGGATTGTCGCTCCTGTACTTCTCTCAGCGTTAATCCAAGCTTTGTAGTCTGCAAACAGGAATAAATTGACTTACCGGGTTGCGTGGCAACCAAAAATACTCTCTCTGAATTGAATGTGTACTGTGATGAACGCAGTTTTTTCTTCCATACCATACTCTCTAATTTTTTTAAGTTACTAACTGCATTTATTAATTCGATGCAAAAGTAAGGATGACTTCGGGAGGAAGCCGTTAGAGAATGATTAGAGTGGTATTAGAAAACTATTAGAGTTTCTTAGATATGCAGGAGTTTTACCACAAAGGTAGTTCCCTCGTCCTTATGAGAAGCTACGGTAAGTTCGCCTTTGTGAAGGTGAATGATTTTCTGTGTCAAAACCATGCCTATACCATTTCCGGGAGCTATATTCTTGTTTTCTCCCCGATAAAACAGTTTAAACAGGTTTTCTTTGTCTGCATCGGACATTCCTACGCCATTATCAGACAAGCGGATAATAGCCCATTGTTCCCAATAAGCTATCAGGACGGATGAAGTCCGGTTGGAAGAGTACTTGCAGTTATTCTCTACCAGATTCACAAAGGCAGTAGTCAACAGATAGCTGTTTCCAATTACGGTCAGCACGTTATCTTCCTCAGCTTCCTGCTCAAAGACTAATTCGATATGATAATCCGGATGGGCTTTTAAGACTAATTCTCTGGCATCCAGCAACAGTTCATCCAACCGGACCTCTTCCATTGTAATCTGTTCCGACTGATAGTCGGCTTTTGCAAGATTCAGCAATCCGTCGATCAGGTTTATGATCCGTCGGGAATCTTGTAGTGCATTGCCGATAGCTGCCTGATATTGTCCGGAGGTGCGTTCTTTCAACAGGGCCAGATCCAGTTCGGCTGTAAGGGCTGCCATAGGTGTACGTAATTCATGAGATACATTGCTGACAAACATCTTTTGTGAGTTGAAGGACTTCTCCAAACGTTCCAGCAGTGCATTGAATGTAATACTCAGTTCTCCCAGTTCGTCCTGTTCGTTTTTTACAGGCAGTCTTTTGTCAATATGTGAGGCGGTGATTTTCTCCGCTTCTTTCACGATATTGCGTATCGGTTTTAAGGTGCTTCGGGAGAGGATATAACCGACAATCGCCAACACGCTCAATCCTCCTATAAATAACAGAATGAGCATATTTCTCAGTGCATCCCGGTTAGCGTATCCATAGCCATCATAGGCAGCGGCAGTGACAATGTAGTATTGTCCTTCAAACGGATACACAAGTCCTATTGCCTGATATTCGTCAACATAGAAACTGATATTCTTTTGTTTCAGAATACGTTTTACCATTTCGGGTGTTTCCTTGACTATGTCGTTTTGAAGGGCATCATGATATAGTATTTTAAAATCTGTAGTATAGACGGCTACCTCTACTTCATTAATAAACTTCTGATTGTTCAGGTAAATAGACTGCATCGTTTTTGCATCTACCTGATTATTAAGAAATAAGTGGGCTTTGGTTATAGCTTCACTTTGCAGGTTTCGAAAGAAAGCATTGCTGCGCGAATGCTCGCTTACGTAATAGACAGCTATGACAAATGCGAAGAATACCGCAGCTGTAATGCCCGCATATTGCAGAGTCAGCGTTGCCCGGATTTTCATAATTTGTCAGTCAGTATGAAACCCATCCCTGCTTTGGTATGAATAAGTTTCGGTTCAAAGTTACGGTCTATCTTTTTGCGAAGGTAGTTGATATATACATCAATGAAGTTGGTTCCTGTATCAAAATGTGTGTTCCATACTTTCTCCGCTATCTCTACCCGGCTCAATACCCTTTCGGCATTTTCGACCATATATAGCAACAGGTTATATTCTTTCGGAGAAAGTTTAATGGGAACGTTATTTCGTTCTACGTCCTTCCGCTGAAGATCAATGCGCAGATCCGCATAAACAAGTTCCTGCGGCAATTCCGGTACATTTCCTGAGACACGTTTCAATAGAACTTTGATTCTGGCATTCAGCTCTCTGAAATCAAAGGGCTTCACCATATAGTCGTCTGCACCGGCATCGAAACCGTCCAGCTTATCGTTCGTTGATCCTAATGCCGTCAACATTAATATAGGAATACGGGGATTGGACTTACGGATTTCTTTCGTCAGCTCGAATCCGTCCATCTTAGGCAGAACAATATCAGATATAACCAGATCGAACGTATGTGCCTGAAAAAGCCGCAGCCCCATTAATCCGTCATAAGCTACCATGGTCTGATAACCATTTTCTTCCAGCCCGTTCATCAGCAAACTTGCCACTCTGGGTTCGTCTTCTATAATTAGTATTGTGTACATAGGAAAGAACTCGTTAATCTGAATCTATAAAACGAAACAAAAATAATGATTATTCCTCACTTATGACTCTTTTAAACCATTTTATATTTGCTATATTTGCGCAATTATCATCAGTTGAACTTATGTCAGGTATTAAAGAGTTAGAACTATTATTATCCAATATGGAGCCTGTGTTGGATGAGCGGGATTTTGTTTTTTGTTCTTTCCCAACGCTCGATTGGGATCAAATGCGGGAGCTGAACCCCATCGGGATTTTCCATGAGAAAGAGGGTGTAACCTTCATTCTTGACACGAAAAATGCTGTAGACAAAAAGATAGATTACCTGTCCGTTTACAGACTTATCACTCTCAATGTACATTCAAGTCTGGATGCGGTGGGGCTGACTGCTGCCTTTTCTGCCAAGCTGACAGAAAAAAATATTAGTGCTAATGTGGTGGCGGCCTATTATCATGACCATATCTTTGTGCCTGAAGAGAAAGCGGAACAGGCTTTGGAGGCTATTCTTGAATTACAAAAAAAGGTACCCAATGCAATGTGAGTACCTTTTTATTTCATTTATTTATTCCATAAACCGGAAAATGATTCGTCCGCTCTGCGGACCATTCACCCATTTTGGCTGCGATGACGGGCCACATAGATCAGTCGAATTTACTTTATTACGTACAGGAGGAATCACATTCAAGACAGAAATTCCACTTTCAGGAAGCGTATAAAGTAAGCGGTCACGACCGTCACGCGGCTGATATACTCCGATGTAAGCATCCGGAGTTTCATTGGTCAGGCTGATAGTACCCTCTTTCGTACGGATGTTCATCCAGGAAACACTGCCGAAATATCCTTTGAATTCGGGATATGTGAAGGTTTCACCCGGAATAGGATCGTTATAGTCGTTTTCCCAGACATCGTATTGCGTGCCATGAATACGGTTCTGCCATACACGGTAGGGCCCCGCTCCCAGCCAGCGTTTACTAATCACCTGATCTTCGGGATAGTCGAAGCAGACTCCCATTAAATCTACCACGCCGGAGAAATTGTAGGTATAATCCAGCACTGCTTCTCCACTTGGATTGATTGTCCATTGCGCTTTATCCAGATTACCCAGTTTATAATTGGCAGTAACAATCAGATTGCCTCCGTCTTCTTTTACATCCAGTTTCGTGAATACAGCAGCATCAGGGAATTCGCTGTAGGTACGATCCTTTTCTTTCGCTTTTTCGTCATCGTGATTATAAAACTGATCCAATGAGCGGTCGGCACGACGGGCACCGATGAAACGAGGGCCGTTGGCAAAGCTGATCTTGCGATTGTTAACGGATACACCTTTCAGCTGACCGTCTTTCTTTGAGAAAATGAAAGTATGATTCTTCGCTTTTACGGTAAGTTCATTTTCTGTTTCTGTAGAGGTTACCTTATTAGATAAGGGAGAAAGTACTTCATTAGCCTGATTCAGTTTGTTCACAGGGAAAGTCCAGCGCCAAAGTTCATGACCGTATCGGTCGATGGCTGTGAGGAAAAGGGCATCGGCATCCGGAAGGATCGTTGTTTTAATATCCAGCACACCTGCCGAATGGGCTGCGACATCACTTCCTTGTACTTCCCCTTGTTTCAGAACTTGGGCAGTTGTATTAGAAGCATCTGTTGCGGTAGGGAACTTCACCTGTTTCCAAAGGAAACGGCAAGTGTTCAGATTCAGATAATCATAACGGTTTTCTACGGAGAACTTACCGTCAAACTGTTTGTCGACAGAAGTATTCATGATTTGTACCGGACTCCATAACTGCTTGATTGTGTAGAAACTGCCTTCCTTTTCATGATGTGGCCCTACAATACCGTCAGCGCCGAAATTTCCTTGATTATCAATGAATCCGTCCATATCGACACGCTTCACTCCTTCGTCTGCCAGTACCCAAAGGAACCCACCGATACAGCGGGGATGTTTGCGCATCATTTCCCAATAGTCATATAATCCGGCACCATGACCGCCATCATACAAACCGTGGAGAAATTCTGTCGGCATAAAGATTTCCGGCAAACGCATATAGTTCTGACTTTCTCCGTAAGAACGGTAATGCATGGTTTCAAAACCAGAGAAATTGCCTTGCGGGTGAATCACCGGACGTTTCTGCGGATCGTACTTGTGAAATTCTCCATCGAGTTCGGTATTCCATCCTTTTTCATTACCGTTACTCCACCAGATAATAGACGGGTGGTTAACGTCACGTTCTATCATTCCTTCGATCAGGCGTACTCCGGTCGGAGTATCATATTTGCCATGCCAGCCTCCTAATTCATCCATCACGTAAAGTCCCAAAGAATCACAAGCTTCCAGAAACTCCGGATCAGCCGGATAGTGACTCAGACGGACGGAGTTCATATTCATGTCTTTCATCAAAAGAACATCTTCGATATTTTTCGCTTTACTTAATGTACGGCCACTTTCCGGACGGAAGCTATGGCGATTGACACCACGCACCATAATGCGTACGCCGTTTACGTATAATCCGTCACTTTCGCGTACTTCGATGGTACGAAAACCGAATGTTTCTGTCTCGTTGTGCAGCACTTTTCCGCCTTTGTCCAGCAAAGAAAACTGAGCTTTATAAAGATTCGGTGTTTCGGCTGTCCATAGAGCCGGATCAGAGACATTGAGCTGTAAAGAAGTCCAGTCTCCTCCTGCTTTTACAGGTACGGTCGTTTCAGTTAGTTTTTTGCCTTTATTATCCAGAATCTGTGCCCGGATACTCATTCCGTCATTAGACAGATTGGTATAGCAATTGGCACGGAAGGAACCATCCATTTGTGCATCGATGGCGATGTGACGTAAATTAATCGCAGGTTTTACTTCTAGAAATACCGGACGGAAAATACCTCCGAAATTCCAATAGTCGGCACGTCGCTCGGCAAGATTCACACTGGCATTTTCGCTTTCCTTTGAAACGGTTACTTCCAGCAGATTCTTTTTTCCATACTTAAGGAAATCTGTGACATTGTATGAAAAACGATAGAAAGCTCCCTGATGTTTCGAGCCGACTTTACGCCCGTTTACTTTAACTTCGGTATCTGTCATCGAAGCCTCGAATACCAGATTTACCTGCTGCCCGCGGAACTTCTCGGGGACCTCAAACTCGTACTTATACATTCCTTTTTCATCGGCGATACCTTCGGGGAATGCTTTGCCATAAAAGGTGATTCCATACTGATAGGTGCCAAAGCCCTGCAACTCCCAGCATGACGGTACGCCGATCTTCGTCCATTTGCCGGAATTGCGTCCGTCAGTACAGAAGAAGTCCCATTCTACCATATCATCACATCCGTGACCGGAAAGGTATTGCCGTTCCGTTTGCGGAAGGGTTTGAGCAGCCAGAGTAGTTGCCAACGCCAAGGTTGATAATAAAGTGGTTACTTTTCTCATTGTTACTTTTATTATTGTGTTAGTTACTATTTATTTGTATCAATTCTTATTTTACTGCTTGCTGATGCGTATATGCAGCGTATGTTCTTTTTTCTCAATAGCATACTTCTTCAGTACGCCCGGTCCGCAGCTGCTATTCCCTAATCCGAGCACGGCCGCGTCCATACTGAGAATAATTTCGGGACGTGGCTTCAGATTGCAGTCATGGGTTTCTTTATATAAATCCTGTGCAGTATAATGCAAAGCAGAGGCCGAAAATACATCTTCTACCGCGTCTACACGGATACCTTTATTCTGTTTGTCTGTCAGCGTAAGAAATTGTACTTCTTCCTTATTTCCGCTATCCTGCGGACGAGGATAATGTACATACTGTTCTGCTACTGTTCCCTTCCAGAGTCCTGTTGCGGCAGATGTCTTGCGATCGGGATAATTATCCTGTGGTCCTCTGCCATACCATGTAAAGGTATTATAAGCAGGAGCCAGACAGAATGCAAGTCCCAGACGAGGCAATTCCGGAAATACTCCTTGTGGTAAGAAAGTAGTTTTCAGATCAATGGCTCCATCGGAAGAAATGGTATAGACGGATATCGTTGTCACGTTGCCTTCTTTATATAAATTAGTTGTCCGGATACGTACTATGACTGCCCCATCTGCACGTACTTTATGATCGAAAGACTCCAGACTAATCAGAGGATGGTCCATGCCATGCAGTTGCCAGTCTTTTGCCAGCCAGTTTCCGAAACTCTTGTCATTGTCTGTCGGTGCACGGAATGCTTGCGTGACAGGCTGAACCGGAAAATGATTCTGAGTCAATATTTCTTTGCCATTGTACATAAGGGAAGTTATACTTCCGACTGCTTTCTTTTCCCACTGAACCGAGAAACCGCGTCCGCTAACTGATAAAGATTTATCATCCTCTTTTATTTGCAGTGCTCCTTTATTGATCAGATCGGCAGACAACAATTCTCCTTGCTGTAAGCAGAATTGTTCCCAAGTAACTTCATGACCGGCTTTTGCCCAAAGGGCATCAGATTTCAATACGATGCTTACTTTTAGCTGACAATCAGAAAGCGTATTCATTGAGTTGCTGTTGTTGCTTTTTCTGTTTAAAGCCTTCTTGTCCGATAAGGAACGGAAAGCAGGTAAAGTGATTGTTTCACTCTCACCCGGAGCGACTTCCGGTAATGTGATTTCTCCCTGTTCTTTCTGTTTACCATCTATTGTCAATGTCCATAAGCAGCGATACTGAGATAAGTCTATATGATGATTCCTGTTTGTAACGATCAATTGTCCATTGTTGACGGCCAACTGAACCGGTGCATATACTTTCTTTACTTCCCAATATTTCGGAGTCGTCTCACGATCACTCATCAATAGACCGTTAAAGCAGAAAGCTTTCAGATTCGGTTTATCACCGAAGTCTCCGCCATACGCCACCATAATGCGGTCATCAGGCAATTCTTTATAAATTCCCTGATCTACCCAGTCCCAGATGAAACCGCCCAGCATACGGGGATTACTATATATTTCATCCCAATATTCTTTAAAGTTGCCCAACGCATTTCCCATCGAATGGGCATATTCGCTTGTCATCACCGGACGGTCATCATTGGTACGTTCCGCTATTTCCAACAGCCGTTCCCAACGTGCATTTTCCGCACGTTCTTTGTCTTCTCCTTCTGCAATACCCGGATTCAGATATTCTTGTTTCACACGGGTATAAAAACGGCTGATCACATCGACCGTCTTCGGATCAGGATTGCCATCTACTCCCTGCGCACCTTCATAATGAACGGGGCGTGTAGGATCAAAATCGTGTAACCATGCAGAAATAGCTGCAAAGTTCGGTCCGTAGCCGCTTTCATTTCCCATACTCCACATCACGATACTTGGATAGTTCTTATCACGTTCTGCCATGCGGACCGCACGATCCATGAATGCAGCATACCAATCGGGAGTACTTGCCAGTGTCCCGCGCAGACCATGCTCTTCGATATCCGCTTCATCCATCACATAAAGCCCTAAACTATCACAGAGTTCATACCAGCGGCTCACATTGGGATAATGGCTGGTACGAACGGCATTGATATTTGCCTGTTTCATCAGCAGTATATCCTGAAGCATTCTTTCTTCACTCATTACGCGTGCCGTCCGTGGATCGTGTTCATGACGATTCACACCTCTGAAGCGAACCGGATTACCGTTAATCAGTAATTGTCCTTTATTGATTTCTACAGTACGGAAACCGACCGACTGCTCCGCCTGTTCTATCACTTTTCCTTCCGCATTCTGCAAAGTCAGGTGTAGTTTATAAAGATAGGGTGTCTCCGCTGTCCATCTTTCCGGTGATTTTATTATGGCTGACAAACGTCCCGTCTTACGTGGCCCGCGTTGCGGATACCACTCATTCATCCGGCTTGCTTTGTGCTCCAGATCCAGTATTTCTTCCACCTCTCCCTGCAACTTTACTATCTCCTTTCCACTTGCGTCTTTCAGCACACCTTGCAGGGTATATCCTTTTCCGGTCATACCTCTGTATACACTAATTTGCGGATCGATCTGCAAAATAAAGTCCTTATAATTGCCGGCAGATGCAGGAAGAGTGCGTATTGTATAATCACGCATACGAACATCAGCTGTATGTATCAGATGAATGCTACGATGAATGCCTCCAAAACGCCAGAAGTCCTGATCTTCGAGATAAGACCCGTCACTATAACGGTACACTTCCAGTGCTATCTGATTCTCACCGGTCTTCAGATAGTCGGTGATGTTAAATTCACTTGGCTCCATACTGCCTTGACTATACCCTACCCGTTCGCCATTTATCCAGACATAGAAAGCACTCATCACTCCTTCAAAGCGCAAAAAAGTCTGTCCGTCCGCTTCCCATCCCACAGGCAAAACGAATGTGCGCCGATACTGTCCGACCGGGTTTCGTTCTTTATAGGTCGTATAATCGGCTTTCGGCTCTCCCATTACTCGCGGAGGATCTATCTTAAACGGATAACCTGCAGATACATAAATAGGTGTGCCATATCCGTTGACTTCCCAATTGGCAGGAACAGGAAAGTCCTTCCAGTCTTTATCATTAAAGTCTGTCTGATAGAAATCTATGATTCTTTCGCCCGGAACAGGAGTCCATCGGAACTTCCATGTTCCGTCCAAAGACATCGAACAGTCTCCTTTCTGTACGGAGAAAGGAGTAAAAGCAGCTCGTGCCGGTTCACGATTGATCTGGAGAACATGATGATTCTCCCAGTCATGCATTGTCTGTGCCTGCATCGGGCAAGCGACCAATGCGCCAAACACTAATGTATATATTTTCATTCGTTCTTTTTTCTTCATACCAAGAAGACGGACGAAGGGGCATTTTGTACCCCTTTCTTTTACATTAATATTAAAGAATAATAAAAGGAGAAACACTCTATGAAGAAAAGCTCTACCTTGTGACCTATAATTACTTCTAATATTTTTATTATGAAAAAACTACTATTCAGCAGCCTCTTTTTATTCAGTTGTCTCGCTTCACACGCACAGCATGAGTATACGATTGAAGGTGATGTGAAAGGAGTGAAAGACGGCACTCTTGTTTCCCTGTTTTTAACGGACGGACGTGTAGGAAGCGTAGTTGCTTCGGATACGATACGTAATGGCAAGTTCTTCTTCAAACGAAATGCAGGAGAAAGCGGTATGGATCAATTATCCCTTATGTGTAACCGCGAAGCGGATTTTCCTTCGATGTCTTTGGAGATTTATGCAACTCCCGACGCTCAAATAAAAGTGACAGGCACCAATACTCTGATTTATACATGGAAGGTAGACAGTCCGGTAAAAGAACAACAGGAATATAACCGATTTATTGAAAACTCCCGTGACCTGTGGGATGAATACCAACGTCTGGCTATCAAAGAGAAAAAAGCGGCCTCTAAAAGTGAATATGATTTAATAGAAGCAAAAGAGGACAGCATATCAGCTATTATCAAAAAACGGGAACTTAAGTTAATGCAGGAACTCCCTGTTTCTAACATCTGGATGGATAAACTGTTCGGTTTAAGTATGTCTGTGAAGTACAATCCCAAGTTTACCTATAAAGAAGAAACATTGGCTTTGTATAACAGACTGAATGAAGAACAGAAAGCTTCCATCAAAGGACAAGAAATTACAGTCAATCTTTTCCCTCCCAAAACAGTGAAAGAAGGAGATGACATGGCAGACGCCGATCTTTTCGACCTCGACGGAAATATTCATCATCTGGCTGACTTTAAGGGAAAATATATGCTCCTTGACTTTTGGAGCAGCGGTTGCGGACCTTGTATTATGGCACTCCCCGAAATGAAAGAAATCCAGGAACAATATAAAGACCGACTCACGATTGTCAGTTTGAGTTCGGATACCAAAAACAGATGGAAGGCTGCTTCTGCCCAACATGAGATGACCTGGCAAAACCTGAGTGACCTGAAACAAAATGCAGGATTGTCCGCTGTATATGATGTCAATGGTATTCCCAACTATGTTCTCATCTCTCCGGAAGGCAAAATCATGAAAATGTGGTCAGGATATGGCAAGGGTAGCCTGAAACTTAAAATGCGCAGATACCTGGATACACCTAAACGTGAAATGAGTATCGTTCGGAAAGCCAACACCAAGATCGTTAACCATCCAATTTACGAATCAACCAATACCGACATTCTTGAAGTGAAGCAGGTGGAATTGACGGATACGGCAACAGTCGTTCACTTCTATGCATACTACATACCCAACTACTGGATACAAGTGAGTACAGATGCCAAGTTAACAGATGCAAAAGGCGTATCATATGCCTTGAAGAAAACGGAAGGCATTACTCCCGGTGAACATTTCTTTTTGCCCGAAAGCGGAGAAGCCGAGTTCTCACTCACATTCGAACCATTACCTTCCGATACAAAATCGTTTAACTTCACGGAAGGAACTGCCAAAAAAGACTGGCAAATAAATGAGATAAAACTTACTAAGTAGAGAATAAGGAAGAAACTAAACCTATCCTTCTTTTTTCTTTATTAAAGATTCAATTGAAGACTTCGAAATAGCTGCATATTCCGAAGTCTTCTTTTTTATTTCATCATTCGATTCTAAAAGTTATAATTAAAATAAGAATATCAATTATTAAAATGCAAACATCGTTTTAACGATTAAGGTCTTGCGAATTAAAATACTCCTTCAGACAGGAGTAAAAACAGAAATGAATATCGTATTATCTTCCGGGAAATGGTTTTCTTTGTTATGTATTCATATCACTAATCTCATATTCTGCATTAAAAAATAAAAAGAAATGGAAGAGAATAAACAAACACTTTACAATGATGAGTTGCTAGATATCTTACCTGACGGAGTTATTATATTTAATATTAGTGGAGAAGTAATACAGCTTAACCGGCAAGCTCTGACCGAACTTCATGTGCATTCATCAGTCAATGCAATGATGCCTCTTCCAACCAATATTCTTTTCAAATTATTAAATAATAAAGAAGATATTCTTTCTGTCATCTTAGAAAAGATTCGTCAGGGTGAACAAACTTATTCGCTTTCTGAACATACTTTCATGCAAGAACAGGTGGATTATACACAATTCCCGATCAGAGGTGATTTTGCAACGATCAAGGAAGATGGCAATCTGAAAAAGATATTATTCTTTTTTCGTAATATCACTGTAGAACTGACACAGGAGTATATTCTGAACACAGCCTTACAAAGAACCAGGATATATCCGTGGTATTATGATATAAACCGAAGTGAGTTTACCCTTGACAACCGTTATTTCGAGCATTTGGGTATTTCGGCCGGAGAAAATAACACTCTGACTATGGAGGAATACGTAAATATGATTCATCCGGACGACCGGCAAGCTATGGCTGACGCCTTTATTGTACAGCTTAGTGGCATAGAAACATTCGATAAGTCTGTCCCCTTCCGCTTGCATCGTGGAGACGGAACTTGGGAATGGTTTGAAGGACAGTCTACTTATATTGCCAATATCTCGGGGCACCCCTATCGGTTGGTCGGTATCTGTATGAGTATTCAAGAATATAAGGATATAGAAAACACCTTAATCGAAGCACGTAAGAAAGCTGAAGAAAGTGACCGTCTCAAAATGGCTTTTCTGGCAAATATGAGCCACGAGATTCGCACACCACTAAATGCAATAGTCGGCTTCTCTGATGTAATTGGTGCTACGTATGATGAATTAAGCGAAGAAGAACGTGCCGATTTTGTGAGACTAATCAGCATCAACAGCGAACACTTGGTAAGACTGATTGATGATGTACTTGATTTATCCAAGATTGAATCAAATACCATTAAATTTACTTTTACTGACTGTTCTCTCCAGTCTCTCATGATGGATATAGAGAAAGAACAGGCAATGAAACCTATATCGGAAATAGAGATCAGAGCATCATTACCCAATGAAGATGTCTATATTAACACAGATGCTACACGTCTGAAACAAGTCATATGTAACTTTATTAATAACGCCCGTAAATTTACCGAAAAAGGGTATATTCATTTTGGTTATGCGGTTGATCCAGTCAATGCAGACTCTGTGAATATCTTTGTGGAAGATACCGGTTCGGGGATTCCTCAAGAATGCCAAAAAGAAATATTCGACCGTTTTTATAAAGTAGATACTTTTAAACAAGGAACCGGCCTGGGACTTTCTATCTGCAAAACGATTGTGGAACATTTGCAAGGAGACATCTCTGTAGAGTCTGAAATGGGAAAAGGCAGCCGGTTTATCGTTACTCTTCCATTTGAAAGGCAGACAGAAGATTAATGTCCTCTGTATTCCTGCGGAGTGACACCGGTATGCTGCTTAAAGAATTTATTGAAGAAAGAGATATTATTGAATCCCAAAGACAAAGCGATATTCTTCACAGGTTCATTACTTGACTTTAAACGAGACTTAGCATCCATCAGAATGACGGAAGCAATGACTTCCAGCGGGGTATTCCCCGCTGCCTTTTTAATTGTTGAACAAAAATGAGGCAGACTAAGTCCCAAATGATCAGCATAAAAAGAGGCACCATGATGAACTGTATAATTCTTCATGACCAGTTGCAGAAACTCCTGATATATCTCATATTTTCTTGATTGAGTAGATAAATACCGATTGCTCTGTAGCTTATAAATCTCTGTTGCCCCCTGAATAAACATAGTGAGTACAGCCTTTACGATTTCTTTATTGGCCAATGTCTTGGCAGAAGCATACGCAAGAATCAATGACTCATAAAACATCTTATAGCTACAGGCTTGCAATGGAGACAAATTGATAACCGGATTTTCTACTATTATCGGAAGCAGATGCTGGGTGGACTTCATCAGATTTATATTTTCTATGAACTGAGATGAAAAGCCTGCATAATAAATATGAATATCAGATGAAAACTCATGAATTTCCATGAAATAATTAGGTGGCAGAGTGATTAAATCATTTTCGACAATATTATATCGTTCTCCATTAATTGTTGCCTGTATTGTCCCTTTCACACAAAGTATGAAGAATCCTGCCTCTATTTTACAATGAAAATTCTTATACCCATTCAGTAAGTTTATCCCAAATCCTTCTCCCACTATATAATCAACTGTTAAATCGTACCTCGGTATATCGCTTTCCATCGTTATTTTGTTTTTTACTTCAAATATAGAGATTATTTAAAATCTACGCTCGAAATAATTAAAATCTGACTATCGAATCATAAAAAAATAACATATATATTCTATTTATAGGAAAAAGGTTTCAAAATAAGAAACGGGATGCAGAAAGCTATACAAGCTTCTTTGCGTCCCGCTTTTTTACTACTATTGCAAAAGTTCAGTCTGCTAACAGATTTATTGAATATCCAAGGCATCAAAAGCCAGACCGTCCATATTTTCCGCTGAAAGTAATACTTTATAATGTCCGGCGTTGATAAAAGTTCCGGTGGTGGTACTCATCATCTTCCATTTGTCCGGTGTTTCCGGGAAGGTCAGAATGTCTTCTTTGAGCACTACTCCCTTTGAATCGATGAACTTCATTAAAACAGGCATTGGTTTTCCGGTAGTATTCATATATTTAAAGCGAAGGGCATAAACCTGTGCCAATCCGGTAGAGATATTCCATTCAATACTGTTACCTTTTCCTTTATCAAAGAATACTCCCGTTTGCTTGCGATGTTCTTTCTTCCGGAACTTGCCTTTCAGGGTTGCCGTTTCAGCTTCATACGCTACACTGACACGGGCATTCTTGTCTTCGGGAAGCAACTCTTTCGGAGTTTTTTCCATGACTTCTTTGCCGGCCTTTTCCCAACTCCAGTCGGATGCGGGGAATACAGTAGGTTGCAGATTCGAGTCAACAGAAGCAATGGCAATACCTGAAATCAGCCCCTGTCCTGCTTTCACTTCCGGGAAATGAATCTTCAGTACTCCACCTTTAACTGTAGCGTACACTACTTTCTTGCATACTCCGTCGTGTCCACTCTCCGCCCAAATATCAAGATCATCCAATACTACCGAATCATTTACTGCCACATCGAAGATGCGCAATCCCTCGCAGTCGGTGGAAGCACTGCCTCCCGTTCCATGCCAAGGCTCTGTGAAATAGAGTTCAATCCGATATGTTCCGTCAGTTACCGGGAAATTGTACTCCAGTTGATGACGTCCAAAACGGAATTGTTGGAACAACTTCCAGTCACGGCTTCCCCGAATCGGATCATTCGTCGTGCGCTGACTGGCAAGGTATGGATTCAATTCTTTAAAGTTCGCTGCCCATGAACGGGAATAATGGGTATTATCCTGCATCCATAACTGACCAAAACTATCTGTATAGTCGTCTCCTCCACAGTTGATACGGTACAGGTAATTATATCCGTCTTCTCCTTTCAATACAGGTTTCGTATTCTGATACAGTACGTCAAAGTGGGGAGCTTGCTCCAGTCCGTTGAATACAATTATGTCTTCGGCGACCGACTTTCCTTTATAATATCCTACAGCACGAAGTACATTATAACGAATATCCCGATTCTCCCACATGAAATGGGTGCCTGTTCCATTATTCTTTTTACGTCCCAGATAAGTCACTTTGTCATTGACCATGTCGTTATAAAGCAATACGGAATCACAATTGCTGTAAGCCTCGATAGTAGCCCGACGACGTCCTTTCTCAAAACGATCCGCCCAGGTATGTGATACCAGGTATACCATCGGGTCCTTTGCCGCCGGCACATAGTTGGCACGATACATATAATATACATCCAGTGGCTCTTCCCACGGAGTCACCAGTCCTTTATAGTTGAACGGACCTACTTTATCTATTTTCCGGAATGCTTCATCCGGCTGGCGACGTCCGGGATTGTCGTGGCTGCTGAAAATCCATTGGAACTGTCCGCAAACACTGTCTTTGGCCTGTTCTGCCAGACGAATCTTTGTTTCCATCAACTGGCACATACGACTTTCGCTCCATACTCCATTCACTTCAAATTCGCCGGGTTCCGTATGCAGATCAATACTTCTCCATGCACCGTATTCTCCATTCAGCAACTGGTTCTTCTGCGAAAGTTCCTTTCCGTATTTCGTAACGTCTCCTCCATACGTGCCGCTCCAATTCTGAATTACATTCCAGTCGGTTCCTTCACCACCGTTGCAGGTGGTGATGATACGCATCGTACGTGCTGTCGGGTCCATTTCGCGAATGATTTCACTGCATTCCTGTGCAAATTCACGAGGCAATGTACTTTCATTCTGTAATCCCCATATCACTACTGACGGAGAATTACGTCGTTCCTTCACCCATTGACGAAGCAGCTTTTTAAAGTTCTCTCGAAACTCCGGTGTGTCATACCATACATGGGCAGAAAGTTGTGTCCAGAACAAGACGCCTTCTTCATCCCAATATTTCTGATAATCGAGATGATGGGGCTGATGGGCATCACGGAAAGCGTTGAAGCCTGCCGCACGTATTTGTTTCACTCTCGCAGCTACCTGCTCCCGACTGAAGGCATGACTTTGCCCGAATTGATGTTCATACTCGCATACACCATTGATAAAGACAGGCTTTCCATTCAGATAGAAACGACCATCTTCGTCATTTCTCTTTACCGGCCAACTGATTGTACGGATACCGAAGGGCGTAGAGATCTCGTCCGTTGTTTTGGTATCACGCTTAATCATACTTGCCAATTTATAAAGATAGGGATTCTCCGTATCCCATAAAACTGGATTCTCTACAGGAGACTGTTGGCGAATCACCTTCATCTCTCCCGGTGCCAATGTTACTTTCTCTACCAAACGGAACACTTGTTTACCGTCCGCATTGCTCAACTTATTGACTACTTCTATTGTCTCCGTGGTCTTGCCATAGTTCTTTACTTCTGTTTCGACAAAGACATTAGCCGCCTTTTCGTCATTCCAGATGTGTACTCCGAAGGGTTCAATACGGATCTCGTCTGTTGCCTCCAGTACCACCGGACGGAATATACCTAACGGCTGAGATCCTTCACTGAATCCCCACTCCGACGAACAGCCACCACATACCCACGGCATATCGGCTATCATTTCCGGATGCTCTGCTTTTACTTCCAGACGATTCATTCCTTGTTTCAATGCATCGGTCACATCCAGTGTCAACGTGGTACGTCCTACCGGATAGCGTCCGAAATCATGTCCGTTCACTTTAATAGTAGCATACGTACCTACCCCCTCAAAACGGAGGAAATAACGTTTTTTTAATTGAGAATTGACAGTTGACAATGGAAAATTATCGAGGGAGAAGTCTTTTACATACATAGCTGTTCCGTGCAGGTTGCCATGAGTCAGTTGGCGATAACCGTAATAGTCATCCCAATTATGAGGTATTTGACAATTAATAATCGGGGATTGGTGATTGCCTTTTGAATTGTCAATTGTCAATTGTGAATTGTCAATTAACCAGGTTTTCCAGCCTTCATTCAGTTCAGTGATCATCCGGCGATTCTTCGTTTCCGGCTTCGGGAAGCGAACGGCAGAGCGTCCCATCGGCTTACTTGTAGCAACAGCGATACCACGCTGTTCGGCATTGTTCACCGCGCAGTAGAAATGATAAACTACTCCGTCGTGTTTGATCACATAGCTTTTATGCGCAAATAATTCGTCGTAATTCTTGGAAGGAATAATCAAATCAGTTCCATGCCAGTCTGTCCAGTTAACGAGATCATAACTGGCAGCAAACGTATTAAAGGCTTTATACTTGCGTGACGGCTCAAAGGCTGAGAAATAAAACATCACGTACACGTCACCCATCTTTTGAATATGAGCATCACCGGTGATTGTTCCGTCCGCTTCGTGTGCAAAGACCGGATTGCCGGGATAACGTTTCCAGGTTTTCATATCCTTGGAAAGTGCGATTCCTACCCGTTCACCCTTTAAATCAGTTTCCGGATGACGTCCTCCCGCATTGTAAAACATCACAAACGGGGCACCCAGTGTTTTGTCTTTATCCCAGTAAACGGTACTTTTATATTGAGTCAACTTTTCCCACCACTGCGCATCTTTATCATGGATGCTCAGAATTGGCTTGTCCAGAGATTCCCATTCATGAGCGGTGGAAATATCTCCTTTGGTAGATGCCAGTCCGACAAAGAGTGGTGCTTTTACAGCTTCATAACCTGTACCTTCTCCACCGATGTAAGTCATCCAGTGGCGGCCTTTGTAGGTCTGAAGTTCGTAGCTTCCACCCCACTCCATATCCGGTAGTGCGGGGAATCCTCCACGCTGATTACAATCCCATTTACCGTCCCGATAAGAAAGTATACGTCCTAAGGTACGCCAATCAAGCAGATTATCACTTTCTGCAATCCAGGTTTCGTATCCACGACCATCCGTTCCGGTTTTACCATTATAAACGACATAAGTCATCAGCCACTTGTCTCCCTGACGAAAGACAGTAGGACAATCAATCTTATGATAATTGTCGGTCGGGGCAACAGCAAGTCCGTACTTATAAGGCGTCTTTACCTCTTCATAAATCTGCTCCATCCGTTCCTGCGTGACTTCACGTTGGGCATACAGTGAGCAACATACGGCAGCTATACTTAAAAATGTCAGTAATAACTTCTTCATTATACTTTTGTCTATCATCTTTTTGTTGAGTTGCCGCTATTTGTTTCAAGCTTTGGAACAAATGGTTTCAAGGCATGAAACTAATAGTTTCAAAGAGAGAAACCAATAGTTTCAAGCCTTGAAACTAAATAGCGGCTTACAGGAATCGTTCATTAGTAAAACAACCAGTCCATCGTTTCTTCGTCTCCGGCAAGTCCGGCATTACGAGTTTTCATATCCGCAGCCGTAAATCCAAGAACCTGAAGGTAGCCTTTGGGCAACATCAACGTATGTTTTCCTGCCGGAAAGCTATATGCGTGTACATTTGCTAATGGCATTCCATTGATATGGATTGCATTGGTCAGTACAGGTTCCGCCTGACCGTAATCGTTGGCAGATGCATCAATCTCCAGTTTCGGAGCTTTGGCATACTTCTTCTGGTCGTCTTTAAAGTAGGCTACTAATAGTTTGACCGGAGCATTTGTTTCAAAAGTAATGCTTGTTCCTTTTTCCCGTTGTTCATTTCCATTAAAGCGGAATGCCTTCATTCCCTTCAGTTCAGGAGCTATTGCTTCTATTTTGCCCGGAAGATCCGTGAACAAGGAAGTTCCTTCATTCAGTTTCACTGTCGGATAATTCGATATTAAGTTCACATCCGCAGGAGCCCAGGCAGCGATCTCTACCGTTTCAGTCACCGCATTGCCATTTTGCTTTTCTTTCAGCATGGCAAGGTTCGCCTTGAAGTTCTCCAATTCTTTTTCGTAGTGTACCAGCAGTTCTTTCCATGTCTTATTATGACCATCGTCTCCGCCGATAGGAATACGGCGTTGGGCAGTCTGCATACTGTTGGCATATAAATAATGCTCGTCTGTCAGTTCCACCAGTTTGCGGTAATGTTCCAGACTTTGTTCCATCAGAGGGACGGCTTCTTCCAGATTCTTCATGTCTTTTCCCCACTGATAGTCCAATACCAGTTTTGCAGCTTTCACTTTCAGATTAAACGCATAGGCAAACTCACGGTAACAATGCATATCATTCTGCAGACGTGCGAATTCTTCTTTGTTGGAGGAGATGGAACCGGCTGCCTTGTCAATCGCTGCTATTGCCTTATCACCGTGTTCAATCACCTGAGCGACAATATCCAGCGGCATCTCACCTACATGAGGCTGATTCTTCCATTCTTTCTCTACAAATTCGATCAGTTTCTCGCCTTCCGGTCCGCAGCTTTCATAGAATCCCGGATAGATGGTATATTTGTACGGATTGACAAGCTGGCTCATAAACATCCCCAACAATAACGTCTGACGGTTTCCTTCTGTGATACCAAAACGACGTAATAACTTCGGGGCAATTTCTCCGCTTTCTTCATAAGCAATGCGAATATTACCTGCATTCTCGTCGGATGTTCCGTAGAACTGTCCCAGTTGATGATTCCAGTAACCGATCTCGTCAGCACGATCCCGATGGCTGTTCCAAGCATAACGTCCCCAGGTCTGATACCAGATCCAGTCGCGGTCCAGTTGGAATTCCCGTTCGCCATTCGGCAGTTTGTCGGCTGTATACGGCCAATCCCAGTACGAAGCCTGCGGATAAAGGTGTAGTGCATTGGCACCGTGCACGTTGTGCATCGCTTGTACCGCCTTCTGTACGAAGTCTGGAGAGCCCCAACGGAATGGTTCCAGATTTGCCAGGATATGTACATTACTGATATGAATAGATCCTAAAGAGCTCAAATCCGTATGAATCTTCGACCAGGGGCCACGAGGCTCGTAAGTTGTCAGTGATTCACCATTATACTTATGCATCGTATAAAGATTCTTATATATCGGCAATGCCGCATCCATTACCAGTTTGCAGTCCGTATCGTGTGCGCGCAGCAAAAGAGGCGGTTCGTCGGTACGTCCCAATGCCTGTAATCCGTCTTTAACACCCGGAATGATGGTCTTTGTGAACCATTCCACATCATCTTCTACCGTACACATGGCTTCACCCAAACAAACCAGCAGTCCCACATTCGGATATTTCTCTATAAATGCGGCAATACTTTTACGGGTATAGTCTGCAATCAGAGGAGTGATGGGACGGTTACGGTCCTGCGTTTTCAGTCCATAATGCTCTGCAAATGGTTTGGAAAGGATGATATTGTAGAACATCTGTATCACGAAGATACCACGTTTGTCCGCTTCTTCCGTAAGGAAAGAAAACATCTCTTCATTCTTCTTGAACGTCTCTTCGTCTACTTCCAGCGCAAACGGATAATCTTCCAGTTTGACCAACGATGCAAACGGATGACCATTCCAGAGATACAGGGAATTCATGCGGTTGGCTACCAGCATATCGAGGTATTTAATCCATTGTTCCTTATCATAAAACCAAGGGAAACTTTCCGGAGTATACGGATACTCATACACACCGTGTCCCGGCAGGTAAGTCATCTTCTGCAGACCGACACAAGCGCCGCGGAGCACCATTTCCGGTCCATCTTTCAACTCTTCCGGAAAGTCAAGCTTGCCATCAGAGTCGTTCACACGGTCTATCAGTTCGCGACTTCCGTAGATCACTCCGCTTCCGTCTCTACCGCTTACTCTTGTCAGATTGCCGGTAGTCGTAATATGAAAGCCTTCTTTCTTAAGCGTCGTATCATTCACTTCCGTCAGCAGAATCGTCTTTATTTCAGGATTGGAGAATGTGGTATCCCCTTGTTGCATCATTACCTGATAACCGGCTTTATTCAGGGTAGACTGTAACTGTTCCGCACTGAATAGAACGCGGTTTGACGCATCCGGCGGAGTCATTATTTTCACGGTTTGCTTACCACACGCAGCTAAGAAAAGGGTGCATGCCGCAAACATGAACAATTTGGTATTTTTCATTCTTCTGATGTATATTATAAAATGTATAGTTTCATTCTTTTATAAAAAGAAGACGAAATAACTCCCTGTTTGTACTCAATTTGCCCATGTTTCCACTTCTTAAAACCGTCATAAAAGAACGAAGCCAGCTATATTTCTATAACTGGCTTCGTTCTTTTACCATTCTCCTTTTCCTTTTTCCAATGGAATGCCATCACAAAAATGCATACTGGCATGAGTTCCGTCACAGAAAGGTTTATTCGATGACTGTCCGCAACGGCACAATGTCACCCTGTTTCTCACTTCGTAACTTTTGCCATCTGCTCCTTCAATCCGAATGCCGCCTTTTACCCAGATAGGTCCGCTGACTTTGATGCCGGGATCTTCTATAATTCCGATAGATGGCTTAAATGGCGGTTCGAAGACTTTCTCCGTATCTTTATCCCACACAACTAATCTTCCCGATGGACAATGTCCCGCTTCCCGACGAACCAGTTCCCGTTCTTCTTCGCTCTCTGCTTTCTCCACCAGATTCCATATCCGTCCACGAGCATCGCAGAAACGTGCGAAAGCGCAATATCTCTCATTATCGGCCAGCATCATGGTAGGACCATCTATTTCCTCAGCATCTTGCAACAAAGGACGATGAGGAGCTGTTTCTCTCGGGTCCCAGTCAGCGTGCTTATGCGATCCGTCGCAGAATGGTTTATGTTTGGAATGGCCACATCTACACAGATGAACCGGATTCTCTGAAGTTTCAAAATGTTTCCCTTTCTGATACACCCAAGAAGAACCTTCTGCATTCGGTAATATAATCTCTTGGTCAATGGGCGGATTGCCATACACAAAATATGGACCGTCAGCTGTAATTATGATGTAAAATTGTTCGGGTGCTTCTCTACTACCCTCCTCGATTGGGAAATTTTCTTTTTTAGTCATAATGATACGTATTAAAGTGTTCATTTATTTATGTCAGCCATATTTATAAAACAGATGGCGATTGCAAAAAGTTCCGGTTCTGCAATACAATATCTCAACTTTTCGAACTAAAAAATATATCTTTGTACCTCATTTATCATTATTATTATGCAGACTTACATAGAAACATCCCGTTTAATTCTCCGCGATTGGAAAGAAGAAGATATTCCGGCTTTTGCCCGCATGAATGCCGATCCTCATGTTATGGAGTTTTTTCTCCATCCGCTGACTCCGGAAGAATCACTTGCTTTTTATCACCGTATCCAAAATGAGTTTCAGACCTGTGGCTTTGGCTTGTATGCTGTAGAACGTAAAGAAGATCATGCTTTTATGGGATATACCGGACTGCATCAGATCACATTTGACGTTGACTTTGCTCCGGGTATAGAAATCGGCTGGCGATTGGCGCACGAATATTGGGGACAGGGTTATGCTCCGGAAGCTGCAACGGCTTGTTTGGAGTATGCTCGTAAGAGTTTAGATATCAAAGAATTGTTCTCGTTTACTTCTCTTCCCAACCAACGTTCGGAAAGGGTGATGCAGAAAATAGGGATGGAACGGGTTAGAGAATTTGGTCATCCGCTTGTTCCGGCTGAGCATCCGTTACATAGACACGTGTTGTATCACATAGATTTAAGAAAGCATTCATCGTAAGGTATTCAGTTCAATGACATAAAAAGAGAAAGGGAGTAGTGTAGCAATAATTTATCGATTCACTTAGAAGATACAGAACTTTTCAAAATCAGCACCAACATCTATACGAAAGACATTGACTAATGATACAGTAACTTCCAGTCATTTATTAATAAATTCTTTCATCGTTTATTATAAACGTCCCCCAAGTTTATTATAAACTAGGATTTCGTTATTCCCGCAAGGAATATCAATTTTAAGCAACAAAAAGGGCTGCAATTCCCATAAAGAATCGCAGCCCTTAGCTTGTGTCAGACTATCTAACAAGCATTATCCGGAGTGGGAATGCCTGCAAACTGTTATTATATTATACTTATTATTGCTCATTTTTCGTCTATATTATCAATGTTATCGAATTTACTTCCGGTTTTCATTTACAAAGATACAACATTAAAAGCGGTTTGTCAAGTCCTCCATGCTTCTTTCATACATCCATTCAGACTTATTCCGTCTTTATAATCTCCGCAGGATTAATTCGTGCCGCCTTATTCACTTGCCAGAACAATGTGCCTGCGGAAATAGCTACGACAACCAACAAAGCTATCACAAAGATAGAAATGCTTACCGGAGTTTTGACCACAAAATCTGATGTATATATGTATATCAGATAGTATGATAATGGCATCGTGAGTAATGTTGCACCGCCTATAATCCATATATATTTGCGGAACAGGATGGAATAAAGATTCCTGAGCCGGGCACCATTCACTTTCCGGATGGCTACTTCCCGATATCGCTGGCGGATATCAAATAACGAAAGACCAAATAATCCCAAAGCGGAAACAAATATAGAGATAGTAGCAAAAAGGGTGAAGACAGTTGCAATGCGGCGGTCGTCCTGATACAGTGCCCTAATATCATCTTTTAGCCAACGATAATCGAACTCATTAGAGTTATATATGTCTTCTCTGCATTTCTTAAGATAATCAACTAATTGTTTTTCTTTTCCCGGCACACAGGATATTTGACACTGGGCATTAATTCCTGCGCTGGATATCATATATATAATCGGCTTTTTACCAGCAGTCAAATGTCCAGAGTAATAATCTTCAATAATAGCCTGTACAGGCATCAATGACAATCCACCTTCTACTATTTTACCATTAGATATAGAACTCCAAAGTGAACTTTCACCTTTGACGAATGCATCTTCCCGACGGGTATAACCAAAAGCTTTTAATGCCGCTTTGTTCATAGCTACCAGATAATCGGCATGTCCATTTACTTCATCGGGCAATGAACCATCAACTATATGTAATCCATATAACTTAAAGAAATCCACTGTTACCCACATCATTGCCATATTTAACTTTCCTCCCTTATCATTTATCATACTTGACATGCTACCAGCCGATAAAATGCCTTCGCGACCAGTATCTCCGGCAAACCAGTGTTCAATATATGGGCATTCATTCAGCTTCTGTTCCATAACTTCTCTGTCATGCCACCGCTTATTTTGTATTTCCTGACTATCCTCCCACCATTGGTTAGGAAGCTTTGGCATCAGATCAGCATATAAAATTCCTTCGGTTCTGAAACCCGGAGGTGTATTCAGCAGGAAATGAAGATGATTACTAAAATACAACGATAAGATGATCAGTAAAAGAGTGATACTATATTGCACAAATAAGAAAAGGGTGCGTGTTTTCACTGACTGACGTGAAGTACCAATCGTACTTATAGACACGACCGGAGGCAAATAATTGTATTTAAGATAAGGATATATCGTTGTCAGCAGTGGCAACAATATAAATATTGCCAAAGAGAGCTGCCAATCGAAAGCTGTATACATAACGTTGCTTTCCAGCAAACGATTGGCATATCCTGAAAACATCTCTATAAAGAACCATGCGAAAAATAAAGCGATGAGTACCATCAAGACATTCTCTGTCCATAACTGAAAAAAAAGTGTACGGCCTCTCATGCCAAATACTTTCCTGATGCCATACTCCTTGGAACGCTTTAGCATAAAAACCAAATAGATATTGACGAAATTGAGAATACCTGCCAAAAGGAGCAACAGGCATACACAGGACAGTACCCATAAATGAAATCGACTGCTGTAATGCCACATTTCCGGTGCATCGGCTTTTGCTGCTAATATCTTATTCCAATAAAGCTCACTGACAGGAATAAAATCATAACGTATACGGTAACCGCCATCAGCCTGACGGTAAATATTACTAATAGCGTTAATGGCATCTACATCCACTCCCGGCATAAAACGGATAAGTTCAACCAGCATCTTTCCCCATCCTCTTTCTCCATTCTTGAGTTCGAGGTTTAAAACGATGTCAAATGTCAACGAGGATTTACATGCAGGTTCTCCCAATACACCACAGACAGTGAGAAGATGACCACCGGAATAACTTAGTTTTTCTCCAATTGGATTTTCCTTTCCAAATACACGCTCGGCAAACTGGCGGGTAACAAGTACATCATTGGGAGCTTTCATTGGTGTACCACTGAGGGGATACGTGAAGAAATGAAAGAAAGCGGTATCTGCCGCTAATAATTGTACGGTATACGGCTTACCATTTATGGCAACATTATCATTGCTGAAAGTTACAAAACGGGCCTTTTCCTTCACAGCTTCCGGAGAATAGAAAACTGTATCTGCTCCACTATATCCATCTGATACACTACCTGCAAATACATTCCCATCAATATCCCGAAGCGGTATATATACACTTTCAGCATCTATGCAATGAGTATTTACTCGTGTCTCCTGATGAATATAACGTACCAGTATGATTGTACACGCCAGACTTAATGACAAGCCGACAATATTAATGACTGTATATGATTTGGAGCGCACAAGGAAACGCCATGCATACTTTAGTGTTTTCATTATATTCTGTTGTTTGCAGAAGAATACTTCAAATCCTGTGCCAAAACATAAAGCGTTATATACTAGTGATTTGGATTTATCAGCATATATTCTTTTTGTGCATATACGCACAAAAAGAGTGCGATAATGCACAGATAGAAAGACCTCCGGCCTATTGCCGCTATAGCAATACAACCGGAGGCCTTATTTCAATCTGAATCTCTGACTACAAACGATAGGTAACAATCCTTTCTTCCGGAGAATCAATCCAAAGGCGCCATACACCTTCCGAAACCTTCTCCACTGTTCCCATATTGGCTTTTGGCTGACGGCGACTCTGGATGGTCAGATAACCTTTTCCTTCCGTGGACTTCACTTTTATGGTTTTATTATCCATGTAGACATGAATGTCTCCGTTCGGAGTAGGTACGGTACCTTCCATCCATTTCAAACCTCCCAATACCGGACTGACAGCAAACTCTTTATAGCCCTCTTTCGTTGGTTTGACTCCCAGATAGTATTTACCCAGCAGATAGATAGGACTTGCTCCCCAAGCGTGGCACAGGCTCTTTCCGTATGGGCGGCCATACATGGCAAGATGCTGCGTTCCGCTTTCCTCCGGATTATATTTCTCCCAAAAAGAGGTTGCTCCTGCTTTCAACATTCCACCCCAGTAAGCTTTCATTTCTTTCATTACAGTCTCCTGCTCACCAAGAGCACAAAGGGCCTCCAGTTCGTAAAAACGCATATAAGGCGTCGTTATTTTCAGAATCTCATCATTCAGGAGAACGGACTGTTTAATGGCCTGCTGCTTATCCGCATTCAGATAATCAAAGAAAACAGAGAACATATTAGCGTATCGGGTTACGGCATCACTCTGACGTCCGTCCACACAGTTGTGCACAAATGCCTGTTTCTGATTATTCCAGAAAGCCGGCTCTAATTTAGCTTTCAATGCAGAAGCTAACTTCTCATATTTTTGTTGTCCGTCCTTATCTCCGACTAAGTCTGCGCAAAGTGCCATCGTCTCCAGACTCCGGCAAAACAAAACCTGTTCGAAAGAAAGTTCTCCCTTTTTGTCTAAATAGCCGTCCGCCCAGTCCACAAATACCCAGTCGCCGGACATTCCTTCCACCATACCATTCTTATTCGTACGTCCCAATACATAATCCATCATTGTTTGCATACGTGGATATAGCTGGTTGACGAAATGCCGGTCACCGCTATACATATAATAATCATATACGCTTAAGAACCAGTAGAAAGTGTAATCCATAATGGTGTTGCTATGGCTGGTCACCGGATCTTTTCCACGAAGTAACCAGATGGTACGCTTCACGGACTCACTGTCAAAGAACAGATAATAATTCATCAGATAACTTTGGATGGCATCACCACTCCATACCCAACGGTCGCGCTTGATACCGTCTATAAAAAACTCACGTGTAGTAAGATGCATCGTGTATGCTCCCACTTCCCAGATACGGTTCAGTTCCTCGTCGTTACAACGGAAGTTACCACGATATTCTTCGGGAAGATATTCATATTGCATGGATACTTCACCAATTTGTACTTCCGGTTCGTGAGTGATGTACACATAGCGGAATGCTTTGCTGTTCTCCAGCGTATATTCATTATCAGAATGATGCAAAGGAGATGTGCTGCGGATAGCGAGATCAGTGATCTGTCCCGGCTCCAGCAGGAGTTTATCCAATGTTTCGCAATATGCTTTGTCTTTCGCCTCTTCCGGACTTTCACCATAATAGAGGTCAATCTTTCCTTTGCCCGAAAGATTCTTTAATGTGATAAATCCGAACGTTTCTTTTCCAAAATCATACAGTATGCCTCCTTCCGGCTGTTCTGTTTTAGCGACAGGTTGCTGAGGTTCACGCATCAGGCTGAATTGGGAAGGACGTTGAGTGACACCGTCAAAGTTCCAGCATCCGGCATCCATATAGATGGTGGCAGATGTGTCACTAGCCTTACCGCTTTCATCGATCCATTCCTTATCTTCATAAGTTACCCGCCAGGACGAATCAGAGTTTACCGTCTTTCCTTTCACATAGATAGTGGGAGGCGTTGCCTGATTCCATACTTTAATATTCAGGCTATGTTTTCCTGCCGGAAGCAGCAAGGTTTCAGGCATTCCGAACTGAAGTTTCCCGTCCAGCTTCACATTATATGTTCCCTCGGCAGCAATAAACACTTCTTCCGGTTCGGAAAGATTCAATACTTTGCTGAACTCTACGACTACATAATGACTGTCTGTTTTCCAAAAAGGAGGAAAAAAAGCACCACGTTCCGTACGTCGGTTGTTCATCTGGTTGCCCAGCCAGATTTCATAGTCCCCCGGATACCATATCCAAGTTTGGGCAAAGGTGCTGCTTGCCAATGACAAGGCACCCAGAAGTATCATGCATTTCTTTTTCATTTTTCTTATTTCTTCAAGTCCCTATATTCGGCTTCCAACCCTGCACGTTCACGAATGACTGTATCTACCTGCGGACCATTGTTCTCCCATACATTTCCGGGACCGTTCGCATTTTGCAGATACTTCTCCCCTTCCGTCCAGTTATCGCGTACAGTGATAAAAGAAGAACCTTCATCCGTATAGAGATAAAACCAATGATTGGGATCGTGTACATAACCTGGCTTATAAATGCTATGTACGCAATTCTCAGTTACATAACTTTTCGGCTGCGAGCCCAGCGTATAAACTCCGGCTACGTCGTACATATGCTTTGCATAGTGATGAATCAGATTCGCGTGCACTCTGTTGTTACGCATACAGTTCACTGTCTGCGTCCAGCCCCAGCCAAGGCTGATGCCGCTATAAGGAACTTCGCAGATTTCATTGTGTTCTATATTAATATCTTTCACATACCCCGCAAGGATTGCAAGACATCCCCAATCTTCATTACCCACTTCAGTAAAGTAGCAATTACTGATTTGTTGATGCGCGCATACTTCCCGAAGGTCGGCAGGGTCATAAGGCAAATGTGTTTCATGGGCAGCCGGAGAGAAACTGCCGACCACCAGTCCGTTCCCCGCAATATCACGGAAAAGACAACCACGAACGACACCGCCCTGCACAGCTTCTTCATAATCCAGTCCGGTTGAGCCTAAATGCTCGAACCGGCAGCGCTCAAAGTCTATCTGATTGGCAGCAGCCACACTTACAGCTGCGGCAGGACGTCCCAGCCATCCTTGATTATCCAAGGGATGATTCAGATAGTCCCGTTCCATTTTCGGGTCAATACGATAACCGTCTGTCAGATACATTCCCGCCTGAAGAGGAACATGGCCTTTCTCAGACGGACGCATCCAAGTCGTATGAGAGAACGTGATTTTCTCAAAACGGATATGTGAAACAGGACGGTCGAACGTCCCTTTTACTTGTATCAATGTCTCTATGGCAGGCACTATCACTTCCGTGCCGGCATCCTGCAACTTCTCTCCTTCCCGAGGATAATAATAGACTTTACGGGCATCTATGTCGTGATACCATTCTCCCGCTACATCCAGTAGTTCACGGGCATTCGTGAGATAAAAAGCAGAATTATGCCCATCTGTCGTTACCATCGGACGCGGCCAGGGATGCTCAAACTGAATCCGGCTCTCCGGCTGATGAAAACGTATGGCGGCACTGTCTCCAGCCAGTTCGACAGAACGAATACGAAGATTGGCCACACACCACATCTGATGCAATACCATCTCTGCGTATTTGGCCTTCAAAGCCCCTTTTCCGTCTACCAGTCTGCGTATGGCAACCGCAGGAACATAAAGAATCTCATTCTTCTCGTCCACACTGCAAATGCGGTTCATCTTCTCAAAATCCTCTACGTCACGGGCACGGACAGCTTTCTTACCATTCACCCATAACTGACGGAAATCCAATGGACGCCCGTTGAACATGGGCGCATCCGCTACCCACAGTTTTCCCTGCTTCTTCCATCCACCGATCCGGATGCCGCCACTCAATACCACTTTTTCATCAGCTACCGGACGGATCACCGTGGGAGAATTCTCCGTCCCGCTGTCTTCCGGACGAATAAACACCGGTTCATAGAGTGCATACGTACCGCCTTCCATGCAGATCGTAATTCCTCCCCGCACCCGTTCATCATCTGTCCGGCGCCATTCGCGTGCCTGACGCAAAGCAGAAGTCAACGTCGCTTTCGGAGATGGACGTGTACCGTCATTGAGATCATTCCCCTGCGGCGAAATCCAGATTTCACCTGCTGACAGCAGATGTGCACCCAGCAGGCATATAGTTGTTACCAATAACTTTTTCATTTTTCTTTTGTACAATGGGTTATCTTGCAAGCGGTATCCATACTGTCATTTCTCCTTTACCTCTGTTTCCCCATGCATAATAAGGAATCAGACGAATATCCACTGTTTTCTCTGCTTGGACAACCGGACGATAAAGCACGCCTTCCCAGGACTCAGACGATGCCAGACGCGCTTTCCCTTCCAGGGCTACTATCGAACTGCCTTCAATCGTCGTTTTCTTCGGAGTCAGCTTTATGTCGGCAGGAATCAAGATGTTATCGATCTTTTCTCCATTTGCAATGTCCATACTCTCCAGGCAGTAAACCAACGGGCCACGTTTCACTACCACCTGATTACGGATTTCTTCTGCCAACGGATGAGCTTCGAGCAGACAAACAGGCATATCCATGACCAGTTCTACCACATCTCCTTTCTTCCATGTACGGTTCACTTCCGCATAGGTATTTGCCTTGGCATTCATGGACACCGGTTGACCGTTCACTGTCAACGCAGCTTTCCCGCACCATTCCGGAATACGGAAGAAGAGGGAGAAAGCACCTGCTTTACGGGGCACTTTGTTCAACGTTACACGTACATTGCCTTCCCAAGGATAGTCCGTTTCCTGCACCAAAGCAAGTTCCCCCTTGTCTTTCCAGTTTGTAGTCAATGTATTTGCACCGTACAGGTTGCAATAAATCCCTTCCGGACTCAATGTATAGGCATAATTCTGCGCCTGACAAAGCGTACGCAATGTATTGGGCGGACAACAGAAACAACTGATATATTCCGTCCGTTCTTTCGGCCAACGGAGTGTATAAGGCAGATCGGCACTGATACGAAGAGGATTCGTATAGAAATACTTCTTTCCATCCAGACTTATACCACTCAATACACTATTATAAAGACAGGTCTCCACAAGCTCCGCATACTTGGCATCTCCCGTTACTTCCAGCATGCGCCAGTTGAACAGCATATTACCAATGTTGGCACAAGTTTCGTTATGTGCCGTACTGTTCGGCAACTGATACGGACGACCGTAGCTCTGATGCACTTTCTGAATGCTATCCGGTTCATAGCACGTTCCATCCGGTGAGGTGCCGTCATACAAAGCACCGCAAGCTCCGGTCACGTACATCTTTCGGGTGACAATATCGTTCCAGATACTAGTCAGGTTCTTCATCAGTTGTTGTTCCCCCGTCTCCGCATACACATCTGCCACACCTGCATACAGGTAATTGGCACGTACGGCGTGTCCCATTGCACGATATTGGTCACGGAAAGGGATACGGTCCTGATTATCGTCCGTGCCGCTTTCTACCATACCGCGAATGTCAATCAGGTTTTTTGAAAGTTCCAGATAACGGGGATTTCCTGTAGCACGATACATCTCCACCACTCCCATATAGTGTGAAGGGCAAATTGCATTGCGTGCCAACTCGGCAGAAGCCGTCTCATAGAAGTGGCAAAGGAAATCCGTAGCTTTCACGGCAGCATCAAAAAGAGTTGTTTTTCCGGTAGCACGGTGGTGAACGATACCTGCCATCATCAGGTGTCCCAGGTTATACGTTTCAAAATTCAACCGATTGGCAAATGCACCTTTTTCGTCCTCGGAGCCTACTTTCGTACCAATCACTGTCTGTTGTTGGGAATCAGCCAGCGTATGGCTGTCTATTCCCTTATTCAGTTCTTCTATAACAACCGGCGTATGTATATAACCATCTGTACGTTGGGCTTTTACGACACAAGCAATAAAGTTGTCCATTAACTTGTCCAATTCCGGATCTTTATTGACAGCATACACAGAAGCGACTCCTTCCATCCACTTGTACATATCTCCATCATGGAACGGAGGTCCCCAATGTTCTCCCTTGCATACACCGGCAGCAATCTCAAAATTACGGAAACCATGAGAAACTTCCGGCGTGTTCCATGTATTCCACATACTCTGCAAGGAAGTTCCGCTAAATACATTAAAACGCTCTCCCCAGAATCCATTCGTCCAGTGTACGGCATCTATTCCGGTATTTGCCATCTTTGCATAACGGCTCTGACTCATATCCGTCAGCCCATTGCTTTGCGCAAATGCTCCCGTGACGGAGGCGGAAGCTAAAAGAAATAACAGCTTTATCTGTTTCATTTAATATGGATAATTTTAAAATTTACACACTATCTCTTTAAGGAGAGACGTGATTATCCATATTTTGTACTCAATAAAGGAATGTGAAAGCTGTCCGACAGCCTTCGCATTCCTTTATTCCTGTTTGTTCTTTCGTTATTTTTCGGGAGTATAATTCAGTTCCGCTTTCCTCGCCTGTGAGTGCTGGAACTGTCGGGCGACTTTATACTCATGCCCGTCTTTCAACAGATAACTTCCTGTCTGCTTGAACCAGAAACCGACATGAGCTTTCACACATTGACGGCGGATGTCCAACACCCAGTCATAATTGCATACGCGGGCTGCCTTACCGGACTCTCCTCCTGCCACTACCTGCTCTACCCATCCTTCCAATTCTCCCCTGAAATCAATCTGACTAAGAAGGGGTTCACAGATAATAATTTTATGTTTAATAGGACTTTCTTTATAAATAGGTAAGCGATAATCGACTCTGTCCTGATTCTCCATTGTACAACAAATTGTCACATTGTCGTATCCATCTCCCCAATTCGGTGGCAGGCACTGTTGCAGTCTGTCTATCCGCTTCGTAATAAACATAAAATGAAGGTCCTGTCGTATCCGCATCATTTCCCATGCTTCGGCACGCCATTCATCCGCATCTTCAATCAGAAAATCAGAGGTAAAACAGGTATATACTAAATTTCCCGAGGGTATCTTATACTCTCCATTCTTTTTCTTCTGCAAAGGCAAACCGAATTTTTCCGTCTTTGTCACCACCGAACTGTCTTTTCCGTATTTGCCATCCGTACGATATACATAGCAGTGGCGGCAGCCTTCACTCCATTTGTGACAGCCGTGCCATAAGTTCCACATTGATGCTTTCCCGCCCATTTTCTTTTTTTCTTCAAATGTATGCTTTATCTGTTTCATAGGCAAATTTTCATTCAATATCCGATAGTCAGGGTAGATAGATATAAATAGTGCATCTTCTTTCTCGCTTGAAAAAAGATGCACCAAACACAAACAAAACAAACAATAGAGCTACCTTCACAGGCGGCCGGTCCGAAAGGACCAATACTTTTGATAGTGAAATCTCACTTCACAAATATCCGTATATTTGGGGACTAGCCAAACTCCATCCATGTCGGATACAAACAATCAATGTTTCGAAAGGTGACTAATACTATGACTCAAGGAAAGAAATGTTGCGGAATATAAAAAATAAGACCGGAGAAGAAGATTCTCTTGTACTATTTGTATAATCAAGATAAAATAAATTTCATTTATTAAAATTCGATTAAATCACGTCGGTAATCATCGTTCATCCCTTTTCTCCGGCGGATTATGTCAATTAAAACGGAGATATGCCAGGCATATCTCCGCAAATCTGATTATCTAATGGGAATCACTTTAATATTAATTGTTATCAGGTTAAAGCAACCATCGTCCAATATTCCTTTTCTCTGCACTGAACTCCACTCCTACTTTCACGACTTCACGTCCGTCTGCCTGATAAGGAATCAGATAGCCTTTTTCATCAATCTGCTGCAAAGCCTGCTCGGCAGTCCCATTCAGTTTGAATTCGAATACATATATATTTAGGCGTTTTTACTACTGCGTCTGTGCCATCAAATCTTACGATAAACTTCCTCAAACGGTACCCTGCACCGTTCTCCCCAAATTCCTTTATTTCCATTCCGGATTCCACAAGAAACTACCATATTTATTTCAGCACCATGAGGCAACTTAAGCAACCTTTTGAGCCGCCGGCTATCCAAGCCTTCCAAGGGGCAGGTATCATATCCTTCGTTCGCCATAGCAATCATAAATGTCTGAGCAGCAAGCGCACAGGATTTATGTACTACCACACGCACATCACCTTCAGATACTTCGAGCATCATAGGGCGGAAAATACTGATAATATTAGCTAGTAGTACTCTGAAAAGTCCTAAGATACCGCAGAAACGGGCATAAACAAACGGCATCAATATCCCATAGTACAATTTTCTGTCTTTAATACGTTTCTCCTGCCTGTCTATAGAACTATTCCGCCGTATATTTCCTGTCTCGAAATCAAGAACGAATTTCGCCCGCTTCCGATACAAGTCACGACGTGTGACGAAAACAACAATCTGCGAAGCCGTGGAAGTTGCTTTTTGGTCAAGACAAGCTCTTGATACCTTTGCCATCAATTCAGGCTGTGTGATGTGATAAAACTCCCATAGTTGCATATCAGAACTATTGGGAGCCAAAGTTGCCAATTCCAGGCAATGCTTTACTTTTTCTATATCTATTTCCTTTTCTTTATCATATACCCGTACAGAGCGACGATAATTTAAAACTTCATCTAAATTCATATACTACTTGACTTAATTGAATAATATTTCATAATGTGCAATATCAGAAAATACAGATAAGCCCATATAAATAAAACAGATCTGCAAGTTAATTGTATCTTGGCTAACTATATTTTTAACATATTGTCATTGCATATACTTCGATAGAGATCTATGAATGTCTAAATAAAAGCGGGCAAATATGTGATAAATAACATATTTGCCCGCTTTCTATAAAAAATAAGATTCATATCTTACTTACCGGTAATCGATTTTTTCTTTCCCTGCTTATTTACAACTGAAGGGCTTCCTTTATATTCAATATCACCGCTACCACTAACTCTCGCATCCAACTGTCCGGAAGCGTAGCATACTATATCACCCGAACCGGCAACTGTAGCAATGACATTAGTTGCAGCCAGTTTTTCAGCACTAATATCTCCGGAACCATTTACTGTCAGTGTCGCCTTCTGTGCAGAACCTTTCATATTGATATCACCGGAACCATTAACTTCTGACATCACAGTAGTCGCTTTCACATTTTTCAAATCAATGTCCCCGCTTCCTTTTACCAAAGCAAATATATTAGTATATTGCAGATTCTCCGCTTCGATATCTCCGGAACCGGCTATATTCAAATTCAGGTCATTCCCTTTGATAGTACCTTTCAGATATACATCTGCCGAACCTTTAATATCTACCTGATTCAATGAAGGGGAAGAAGCTATCACTTTCAAACGACGCTCTCCACTAAGAATCTTGACACCCTTTTTGATATTCACCTGCAATACTCCATTTACTGTAGAAACTTCCAGCAAGTCTACCAAATTATCCGAACCGTATATAGAAACTGTCGTTTTAGAACCATTACTCTGACGATACTCAACATCAGGACTGCCTAATACGCTGATTGAGCTGAAGTTGCTTACGTTATTCAGTTCTTTTGTGATATATTTCTTACTGGGAGTAACGGTCTGCGCCTGTATTCCTGTGACCAACAGAAACATCAGCACTACCAACATAGATGTAACCTTTGAATTTCTCATAATTTCTTTTCATTAAATATTTTAATGACAAATATAGGAAGTATATTTCGAATTACAAGAAAAGAATTACAATTTTGCCAACCATTCTCCAAGTTCCTGAAGCCACTCCTGCTTATACACAAAACTATCATTATAACCGAATCCATGTCCTCCCGCAGGATAGATGTGCAGAGAAATGGGGATATCTGCTTTCTGTAGTCTGGCAGCATACATAATACCATTCAGAGGGCTTACCACAGCATCATCTGCAGCTGCTACAATGAAAGCGGCAGGTGTGCCGGAAGTAATATGCTCAATCGGTGAATACTGCTCCATCTTATCCGATGAATAGGAATGACCAAACATTCGTTCACGACAAGGAAAATGTGTCAAACGATCATCGACACTGACTACCGGATACATCAATATCTGAAAATCCGGCTTCTTATCATCAGGCAAAAGCGTAGCTGAAAAAGTTGCCAGATATCCTCCGATAGAAGTCCCCATCACTCCCAGTTTATCACAAAACTCCGGAAATTTTTCTCGCACAACCTTCAATGCCAACCGGATATCTTGTTCGGGAACATCAGGATTACCATGAGGCATTCTATATTTAAAGACGATATATGTAATTCCCAGCTTCGTAAACCATTCGGCAAAATCAATACCTTCATTCTCCAGATTAGTCTTCAGAAATCCACCTCCGGGACACATAATAACACTGCTTCCATTGGGCCTGTCACAAGTAAAAACAAATAAAGTTCCTTCGGAAGCATTTTCTACGATTCCAATCAGTTCGGCATTGTCCACTTCCGACAAATCATAGGTCGTCATGGATAAGTCCTCATACAAGCTAATACAAATTAATTTCTTCATATCGATTAATGTTTAAGTTTCTTCCCTATTTTATGAACAACAGAAGGACCGGAATAAATAAATGCCGAATAAATCTGTACCATATCGGCCCCTTGGGAAATCATATCGGCTGCATCCTCTGCTGTCATTATTCCTCCTGCCCCGATAATCAGAAAGTGGCGGTCGGTGTGCCCGGACAGATAACGCACTACCTTCTGCGATTTCTTTCCGATACCCCGACCACTGACACCACCGTTACCGATCTTTTCCAACTGTTTTGTTTTTGTCTGATGCAATTCTGAGCGGTCCATCGTCGGACCCGTGGCTATAAAGCCTTCTGTGGAATATTTATATGCAAGGGAAATGACTAGATCCAATTCCTTCTCATCGATATCCGCCGGGAGCTTAATGAAAATACTGCACCGTTTGTTCACTGCCTCACGGAATGTTGTGAAGTTTTCTAAAACTTTAGCAAATGATTCTTTATCTATACTACCCCAGTTCAACGTAAAATAATCTACACTTTCATATAAACGAGTGAAAACCAGCTCAAAATCTTTGATGATCTGCTCACCGGCAGAAAGCGGATTCTTATTGATATTTACTCCGAGTATGTAAGAATGTTTTCTGTGTCTTCTGATATGCTCTAGAGCTACATCGACACCGCAATTATTGAACCCTGTACGTGAGATCAGTGATTCGTCTTCTACCAGCCTGAAGATACGGGGAGAAGGATTTCCCGGCTGATAATCAGGAGTTACAGTCCCCACTTCCAGAAATCCGAAACCAAAATCTGCCAACTCATCAAATGTTTCCGCATTTTTATCGAATCCGGCAGACAAGCCTATCCGGTTTTTGAATCGCAGACTTCCGTATGAAAAAGGTTCGTCCACTTGATAGTGTCCTCTTACGCAGGCACGAACCGGAAGCAGATAGCGATAGATTTTTAACCAGTTCAAGAGCATCCGATGTACTTTTTCAGGATCAATGAGAAATAATAACGGTCTAACGATTAAATTATACATTTTCAATTATCTGTTTTTTAGATTAAAGATATAAATCCACACTCAGGAAATAACTTCCTCCTAGTGCTCTTACGTATGCAAAGTAAGACCTTTTTGAGCAGATATTGAAGTTCATTTTTTTTATACCCGATAACTTTTGATTATCCCTGCTTCTTATTGCCTGTATATTGGGTACAAAATTCCTTTTTAATCGTCCTCCTATAAAAGTATAAAAGAGATTAGATGAAAATGAATAAAAAGAGATTAATCGGATATCTGTTTGTAATGGTCTCTGCAGGATGTATTCATGCACAGGAGAAAAAAGTATCTGCACAGGAATATAAGCTATGGTATGACCGTCCCGCACAGGTATGGACCGAAGCTTTACCCTTGGGAAACGGGCGTCTGGGGGCAATGGTATATGGAACGCCGGGAACAGAACAAATACAACTAAACGAAGAAACTATTTGGGCAGGACGCCCCAACAACAACGCAAACCCGAACGCACTGGAGTATATTCCGAAGGTACGTGAACTTGTTTTTGCCGGAAAATATCTGGAAGCACAAACGCTCGCTACGGAGAAAGTGATGGCAAAAACAAATTCGGGAATGCCTTATCAGAGTTTCGGCGACCTGCGAATTGCCTTCCCCGGACATACCCGCTATTCCGATTATTATCGGGAACTGAGCCTGGACTCGGCACGTGCCATCGTCCGTTATGAAGTAGACGGAGTGCAATATCAACGTGAAACGATCACCTCATTTACCGATCAGGTAGTTATGGTACGACTGACCGCCAACCGTCCGGGACAAATTACCTTCAACGCACAGTTCACCTCCCCTCATCAGGATGTAATGATTAACTCTGAAGAAGAAAACTGTGTGACCCTTTCAGGGGTGTCTTCCTTACATGAAGGCCTGAAGGGAAAAGTAGAATTTCAGGGAAGACTGACCGCCCGCAACCAAGGAGGAAAAATAGCTTGTACCGATGGCGTCCTCTCTGTAGAAGGAGCTGACGAAGCCACAATCTATGTGTCTATAGCCACCAACTTCAATAATTATCTGGACATCACAGGCAATCAGACAGAACGTGCAAAGAGCTATTTGTCCGAAGCGCTGGTTCGTCCATTCGCAGAAGCCAAAAAGAATCACGTAGAATTTTATCGTCGATATCTGACCAGAGTATCTCTGGATTTAGGGGAAGACCAATATAAAAATGTGACAACCGATAAGCGTGTAGAGAATTTTAAGGACACACATGACGCGCATCTAGTTGCCACTTACTTTCAGTTCGGTCGTTATCTGTTAATCTGCTCGTCACAACCGGGTGGACAACCCGCTAACTTGCAGGGTATCTGGAATGATAAACTTTTCCCTTCCTGGGATAGCAAATATACCTGTAATATCAATCTGGAAATGAATTACTGGCCATCGGAAGTGGCTAATTTAAGTGACCTGAACGAACCACTTTTCCAGCTGATAAAAGAGGTGAGCGAAAGCGGAAAGGAAACGGCAAAAATCATGTATGGAGCCAACGGATGGGTATTGCATCATAACACGGATATATGGCGTATCACAGGAGCACTGGACAAAGCCCCTTCGGGTATGTGGCCGAGCGGTGGTGCATGGTTATGCCGTCATCTATGGGAACGATATCTGTACACCGGAGACACAGAGTTCCTGCGTTCCGTTTATCCGATATTGAAAGGAGCCGGACTGTTCTTTGACGAGATTATGGTGAAAGAACCTGTACACAACTGGCTGGTAGTCTGCCCGAGCAACTCACCCGAAAATGTACATTCCGGCAGCGATGGCAAAGCAACTACAGCCGCCGGATGCACGATGGACAATCAGTTGATATTCGACCTTTGGACAGCTATTATTTCAGCTTCCCGAATTTTGGATACGGACAAAGAATTTGCCGCTCATCTGGAACAACGCCTCAAAGAAATGGCTCCTATGCAGGTAGGACATTGGGGACAATTGCAGGAATGGATGTTCGACTGGGATGATCCGAACGATGTACACCGCCATGTATCCCATCTATATGGATTATTCCCCAGCAACCAGATTTCTCCTTACCGCACTCCGGAACTATTTGACGCTGCACGCACTTCTCTGATTCACCGTGGAGATCCGTCCACCGGATGGAGCATGGGATGGAAGGTTTGCCTGTGGGCACGCCTCCTTGATGGTGACCATGCCTACAAACTGATAACCGACCAATTGACTCTGGTACGTAACGAAAAGAAAAAAGGAGGTACCTACCCTAACCTGTTCGATGCTCACCCGCCTTTCCAGATCGACGGAAACTTCGGTTGTGCTGCAGGTATAGTCGAAATGCTGATGCAAAGTTACGATGGCTTTATTTACCTGCTTCCGGCACTTCCGACTCTCTGGAAGGACGGTTCTGTCACAGGTATTATCGCCCGTGGAGGTTTCGAACTTGATTTAAGCTGGAAAAATGGAAAAGTAAATCGCCTGGTCGTGAAATCTAATAAAGGTGGTAACTGCCGTCTACGTTCACTCAACCCGCTGATCGGAAAGGGCTTGAAACGTGCCAAAGGAGAGAACCCGAACCCTCTCTATGCAGTCCCCACGATTCCCCAGCCATTGGTGAATGAAAAAGCCAGTCTGAATAAAGTGGAAATTGCAAAGACTTACTTGTATGACCTGCCTACCAAAGCAGGGCAAGAATATATATTGATTGGAAAATAATAACTCTACCTATATGAACAGAAACTTGTTAAAACTGATTGTTGCTTGCGGAGCTGCTTGCTTCATCGCCTGCACAGCACCTCAAAAAGCAGAAACAGAAAAATGGAGCGAACGTATGGCACGCTCTGAGATGAAACGTTTTCCCGAACCCTGGATGATTGAAAAAGCAAAAGTACCCCGTTGGGGATATACCCACGGACTTGTTGTAAAGTCTATGCTGGAAGAATGGAAACATACCGGAGACAGCACTTACTATGAATATGCCAAAATCTATGCAGACAGTCTGATTGATACGGACGGCCACATCAAAACGATGAAATATCTTTCATTCAACATTGATAACGTCAATGGCGGCAAGATTCTTTTTGACCTTTATGCACAATCAGGAGATGAACGCTATAAAATAGCTATGGATACCCTACGTAAACAGATGGCAGAACAACCCCGCACAAGTGAAGGAGGATTCTGGCATAAGCTAAGATATCCCCATCAGATGTGGCTGGATGGCATCTTCATGGCTTCTCCTTACTTGGTACAGTATGGCAGTACTTTCCAGGAACCGGCACTATACGATGAAGCTGTGAAACAGATTCTTCTGATAGCACGCAAAACATACGACCCCACCACAGGACTTTACTATCACGGATGGGATGAAAGCCGCGAGCAGAAATGGGCAAATCCCGAAACCGGTTGTTCTCCTAATTTCTGGAGCCGCAGTATCGGATGGTATGGAGCAGCCTTGGTAGACGTACTGGATTATCTCCCCCAGGAAACGACCAGACGAGACAGCGTCATGCAGATTCTTCAGGGATTGGCAAAAACTTTAGTGAAATATCAGGATCCTCAGTCCGGCACCTGGTATCAGGTAACAGATCAGGGAGCGCGTGAAGGAAATTACCTGGAATCTTCGGCAACCGCCTTATTTATCTATACACTTGCCAAAGCTGTCAATAAGGGATATATCGGCAAAGATTACATCGAACCTACCCGCAAAGCTTTTGATGGAATGGTCAAGACATTTACCCGTCTTGAAGAAGACGGCAGCTATACCATTACGAATTGTTGTGCGGTAGCCGGACTGGGCGGAGACTCCAAAAGATACCGTGACGGTTCATTCGAATATTATATCAGCGAACCGGTTATAGAGAATGACCCGAAATCAGTAGGATCGTTTATTCTGGCGGCCATCGAATATGAGAAAATGACAGACAAATAAATGTAAAGATATGAACTCCAAAAACGATAAAGTACAATGAGAAAATTAAAGATTCTTCCTCTCTTATTGCTACTGTTGACATTGGCAACTTCTGTAGCAGCACAAAAGAAAACACAAAAGACGTATATCCCATGGAGCAACGGCAAACTCGTCGTTTCTGAAGAAGGACGTTATCTGAAACACGAAAACGGCACTCCTTTCTTCTGGCTGGGAGAAACCGGCTGGCTGCTGCCTGAACGTCTGAATCGTGACGAAGCCGAATATTATCTGGAACAATGCAAACGCCGCGGATATAACGTGATTCAGGTTCAGACATTGAATAATGTCCCGTCTATGAATATCTACGGACAGTATTCCATGACTGACGGCTACAACTTCAAGAATATCAATCAGAAAGGTGTATATGGTTATTGGGATCATATGGATTACATTATCCGTACCGCAGCAAAGAAAGGTCTTTATATCGGCATGGTCTGCATCTGGGGAAGTCCGGTAAGTCATGGCGAAATGAATGTAGATCAGGCAAAAGCATACGGCAAGTTTCTGGCAGAACGCTATAAAGACGAACCTAACATTATCTGGTTTATCGGTGGGGATATCCGTGGTGATGTGAAGACTGCCGAATGGGAAGCATTGGCAACCTCCATCAAAGCAATCGACAAGAACCATCTGATGACATTCCACCCGCGTGGCAGAACGACTTCTGCTACTTGGTTCAACAACGCTTCGTGGCTGGATTTCAATATGTTCCAGAGCGGACACCGCCGTTATGGACAACGTTTTGGTGACGGAGATTATCCCATCGAAGAAAATACGGAAGAAGACAACTGGCGTTTTGTAGAACGCAGTATGGCTATGAAACCGATGAAGCCCGTTATAGACGGTGAACCCATCTACGAAGAAATTCCGCACGGTCTGCATGATGAGAACGAATTACTTTGGAAAGATTATGATATACGCCGGTACGCTTACTGGTCTGTATTTGCCGGTTCTTTCGGACATACGTATGGTCATAACTCCATCATGCAATTTATCAAACCGGGCGTAGGCGGTGCTTATGGTGCTAAAAAGCCTTGGTATGATGCTCTGAATGATCCCGGATATAATCAAATGAAATATCTGAAGAATCTGATGCTGACTTTCCCATTCTTCGAACGAGTACCGGATCAGTCTGTCATCGCCGGACAGAATGGCGAACGTTATGACCGTGCCATCGCAACACGCGGCAATGACTATCTGATGGTATATAACTACACCGGACGCCCGATGGAAGTTGATTTCAGCAAAATCAGCGGTGCCAAGAAGAACGCATGGTGGTACACAACCAAGGATGGTAAACTGGAATATATCGGTGAATTTGACAACGGTGTGCACAAATTCCAGCACGACAGCGGCTACAGCAGCGGAAACGATCATGTCCTGATTGTAGTAGACAGTAGTAAGGATTATGTAAAGAAAGACTGCTATCAAATTGACACTCATGAATAAAAAGATACTTATATTATCATTCTTATCTGTTCTGTTTCTTGCAGCAGGTCCGATACGTGCAGCCATAGACGTAACCAACCTACGGACAGAGCAGCTAAAGAATCCGTCGGGTATCGATACGCGCCAACCCCGACTGGGTTGGCGTATCGAATCGAACGAACAGAATGTGATGCAAACCGCGTATCACATTCTCGTTGCATCTTCCCCCGAGCTATTGGCACAAGGGAAAGGAGATATGTGGGATTCCGGAAAAGTAGAAACAGATGCTTCCCAATGGATAACCTACCAGGGAGAAAATTTGAAGCGCAATGCTCCCTACTTCTGGAAGGTGAAGGTTTACACCAATAAAGGTGAAAGTGATTGGAGTAGTCCGGCTTTCTGGAGCATGGGACTATTCAATGAAGCAGACTGGCAAGGTCAGTGGATCGGTCTGGACCGTGCAGCTCCGGGGGACAGTGAGACTCAATGGAGCCGCCTGGCAGCCCGTTATCTTCGCAAGGAATTTGCCTTGAAGAAAGAAATAAAGCGTGCCACAGTGCACATTGCCGGAATGGGATTGTATGAACTGTTCATCAACGGACAACGCATAGGTGATCAGGTACTGGCCCCCGCTCCTACCGATTACCGGAAGACAATCTTGTATAACACATACGATGTCACTTCCCAACTTCAGCAAGAGAACGCCATCGGTGTTACTTTAGGCAATGGTCGTTTTTATACCATGCGTCAGAATTACAAGCCATACAAGATTCCGACCTTCGGATATCCCAAACTGCGCCTGAATCTGATCGTTGAATATGCAGATGGCAGTAAGGAGACAATCGCAACAAATACTTCATGGAAACTGACAACCGAAGGTCCTGTCCGCAGCAATAACGAATATGACGGCGAAGAATATGACGCCCGCAAAGAACTGGGGAACTGGACGCAGACAGGTTATGACGATACAAAATGGATGCCGGCAGAACGCGTCAGTATTCCTTCAGGTACACTTCGTGCCCAAATGATGCCGGGGATGAAAGTAACGGAAACGCTGAAACCTGTTTCTATCCAAAAAATGGGTGACAAATACATTATGGATACCGGTCAGAATCTGGCAGGATGGGTACGTTTCCGTATCAAAGGTCAGGCAGGCGACAGCATTCGTCTTCATTTTGCAGAACGTCTGGAATCAGATGGAGAAATCTTCACGAAAAACCTGCGTGACGCACATTGCACGGATATATATGTAGTTAGCGGACGTGAGCCGCAAGGTGCCACCTGGGCTCCCCGTTTTGTGTATCATGGTTTCCGTTATGTGGAAATCAGCGGATATCCGGATGCCAAGACCGAGGATTTCGTAGTGGAAGTCGTAGAAGATGAGATGGATCATACAGGCTCTTTTTCCTGTTCGGACGAAACATTGAACCAAGTTATACGTAATGCATTCTGGGGGATTCGGAGTAACTATAAAGGTATGCCGGTAGACTGTCCCCAACGTAACGAACGTCAGCCCTGGCTGGGAGATCATGCAATGGGCTGTTGGGGGGAAAGTATGTTCTTCGACAATCATGCCATGTACAACAAATGGACACGTGATATCCGCGAAGCACAGCGCGAAGACGGCTGTATTCCTGATGTAGCTCCGGCTTACTGGAACTATTATTCGGATAATGTCACATGGCCTGCTACCCTGCCCCTAGTCTGCGATATGCTCTTCACCAATTATGGAGACATACGTCCGATAGAAGATAATTATCCAGCTATCAAGAAATGGGTATCGCACATCCGTGAGTATTATATGACAAAGGACTACATCATCACCAAAGATAAATATGGAGACTGGTGTGTTCCCCCCGAATCGTTGGAAATGATTCACAGTCAAGATCCTGCCCGCAAAACGGATGGTGCCTTGATTGCTACTGCCTATTACCTGAAAGTGTTGCAACTGATGCATCGCTTCGCCAGTCTTCAGGGATTGACTGCGGATGCCAAAGAGTGGGAAGACCTGGAACATAAAATGAAGGATGCATTCAATGCACATTTCCTGCATATAAAGGAAGGTACTTCACTTGTACCCGGTCATACTCTGTATCCGGATAGTGTTTTCTACGGGAATAATACTGTAACAGCTAATATTCTGCCACTTGCCTTCGGTCTCGTGCCCAAAGCGCATATCAAAGAAGTAGCAAAGAATGCAGTAACCACCATTATTACAACGAACAAAGGGCATATCAGTACCGGAGTAATCGGTACGCAATGGCTGATGCGTGAATTGAGTCGTCGGGGGCATGCAGATGTAGCTTATCTGTTGGCTACCAATGATACATATCCTTCATGGGGATATATGGCAGCACAAGGTGCCACCACTATTTGGGAACTTTGGAACGGTGACACGGCAAATCCCGGAATGAACAGCGGAAATCATGTTATGTTATTAGGAGACTTACTTCCCTGGTGTTTCAACAATCTGGCAGGTATCCGTGCCGACCGTTGGAAATCCGGTTACAAACATATTGTTTTCCAGCCTGCTTTCGAAATTCAGGAATTGAGTAATGTGGATGCTTCTTATATGAGTATCTACGGAAAGATTACCAGCCGATGGAAAAAGACTCCTATGCATTTGGAATGGGATATCGAACTTCCTGCCAATACTACAGGAGAAGTACATCTGCCGGATGGACGAAAAGAAAAAATAGGTTCCGGAAAATATCATTTCAGCGTAGATATACCGACACGGAATGCTGCCATCATCAGCGATGAATTTCTATACGAGAAAGCTTCTTTCCCGGAATGTCACGGGGCGACCATTGTAGAACTGAAAAACGGTGACCTCGTTGCTTCTTTCTTCGGCGGAACCAAAGAACGTAATCCGGATTGCTGCATCTGGGTTTGCCGCAAGCCCAAAGGTGCCAAAGAATGGACGGCTCCCAAGCTGGCTGCCGACGGAGTTTTTTCACTCAAAGATTCGCAGGCTGCTTTAGCCAGCATAGATTCAACCTGCACTCCTGTAGTGGATGCCAAAGGAAAACTGACTGCCCGCCGGAAAGCTTGCTGGAATCCTGTACTTTTCCAGATACCGGGAGGAGATTTAATTCTGTTCTACAAAATAGGATTAAATGTAGGCGACTGGACCGGCTGGCTGGTTCGTTCAAAAGACGGTGGGAAAACTTGGGGCAAACGCGAAGCCTTGCCGGAAGGATTTCTCGGTCCTATCAAGAACAAACCGGAATACATCAACGGTCGCATCATCTGCCCGTCAAGCAGAGAGGGCAAAGGGGGATGGCGTATTCATTTTGAATATTCGGATGATAAAGGCAAAACCTGGAAAACGACAGAGTCGGTACCTGCCGAACTGTCTGTCCCGACTCAGAACCGTAAAAAAGGTGGTATTAACGTAGATGATCAGGAAGCGGGAGAAGCTATTCAGGGAGAAGGGGCACAACCGATTCTTGCCATCCAACCCAGTATCCTAAAGCATAAGGATGGAAGATTGCAGGTACTTTGCCGTACACGCAATGCAAAGATTGCAACATCATGGAGCAGTGACAATGGTGAAACATGGAGTAAAGTGACATTAAGCAATGTTCCGAACAACAATTCCGGAACAGATGCCGTGACAATGAGTGACGGACGTCACATTCTCATTTACAATCATTTCTCCACATTGCCAGGTACACCGAAAGGTCCCCGTACTCCTCTCTGCGTAGCCATATCAGAAGATGGAATCAACTGGAAACCGATTCTGACATTAGAAGACAGCCCTATCAGTCAATATTCTTATCCAAGCATTATTCAGGGAAAAGATGGAAAGTTACATGCAATCTATACCTGGCGTCGCCAACGGATCAAGTATACGGAGATAGATCTCTCAAAGTTTAAGTAGTAGCTGAATAAAAGAAAAACAGATTCTCTGTTATCATTATACCGCACTGACAATTATCGTATCAGTGCGGTATTTTATTGTTTACAGGTTTATCAATACTCCTTATTGCTGTATAAATTGCATACACCACATAAATATATTATTTTTGCTCCTCAGATTTAAAAGTAAAACAATCATGGCAGATAATTATATAGAAAGACAACAAGAGCAATACGAGGCCAGAAAAGCTGCTTGGAAACAGGCACAGAAATATGGGAAAAAGAAAACGACTACCAGCAGTCAAGTCAAAACGGAGGTAGCAAGTGAAATTGTTTCAAAGCCGGACAGCCTGAAAAAAAGAGTATTTGTGACAGGAGGAGCGGAAGGAATAGGGAGAGCAATAGTAGAAGCTTTCTGTAAAGACGGACATCAAGTAGCCTTCTGTGACATTAATGCTGTGTCCGGTCAACAAACGGCAAGAGATACCGGAGCCATATTTCATCCTGTTGACGTTAGTGATAAAGAAGTACTTGAAAGCTGTATGCAACAGATATTGGATGAATGGAAGGACATAGACATCCTCATCAACAATGTCGGTATCAGCAAATTTTCTTCCATTACAGAAACAAGTGTCGAAGATTTCGACAAGATTCTTTCCGTCAATCTTCGTCCTGTATTTATTACTTCACGGTTACTTGCCATTCACCGTAAGGCACAGTCTGATTCTAATCCTTATGGAAGAATCATTAATATCTGCTCAACACGTTATTTGATGAGTGAACCGGGAAGTGAAGGTTATGCAGCTTCCAAAGGTGGTATCTATTCTCTGACTCATGCATTAGCTTTATCATTATCCGAATGGAATATCACAGTAAACTCCATTGCTCCAGGATGGATACAAACACAAGATTATGATCAACTCCGACCGGAAGACCATTCTCAGCACCCTTCCCGACGAGTGGGCAAACCGGAAGATATTGCCCGTATGTGTTTATTTCTCTGCCGGGATGAGAATGATTTTATCAACGGTGAGAATATAACCATTGACGGAGGTATGACGAAAAAAATGATTTATACGGAATAAAGTTCTGTATTCAACGCATCCCGTGTAATCTCTATTCCCGTCTCCACAATAGAAGCTGCACGATGGAACTCCAGCATATCATAAGCATTGCCGGACATCTGAATTAAGATATCCGGCTGACAACGTTCTATCTGATAACGGGTAATTTGCTGCATCATCATTCTTGAAGATTCTGTCAACAAGTTATATGGACTCATTTTCTTTTTCTTACCGCAATCAATCGGAGCATTGACATCGACTGCTATCAGAATATCCCCTTCCGTACGATGCACCTGATTCAGCGGAAGGGGATTCAGTATTCCTCCGTCAATCAGAACCATACCATCTTTCCGTAAAGGCCGGAAGAGCATCGGTATAGAAATAGTAGCACGGATAGCATCATACAAATTACCACTATCGAACCTCACTTCCTGATCGCAAACAATATCAGTAGCCATTGCCACGTATGGTATAGGCAAATCTTCAATATTCATAACGGGAATAATCTGCTTCAGCTCTTTGATAAAACGATCCCCCTTCACCAAGCCGTCCCGACTTAATGTCAGATCCGCCAGTTCCCACATCTTACGTTTATCCCAGCTATAGAGCCATTCTTTACATTCCTCCAGCTTTCCCGAAGCATACATTGCGCCTACCATCGCTCCCATCGAGCTTCCGGCAATAGAAGTTATCTCGAAATTATGACGTAACAATTCTTCAATAACTCCAATATGCGCAATACCACGTGCGCCACCCATAGAAAGGACTAATGCTACTTTTTGCTTATCCATATAATATACGTTTTTATTAGCTGTCCACAATATAACACATTTTCCGCAATAAAAGATGTCCGACCAGCTCTATTATTCTAGAAGCAAATGAAGCAAAAAGCAGCAATCCTCTCTATGTCAGAGATATTGCTGCTTATAGTATGCATTAATAAAAAAGTATCTTTGAGGCTCTATTTCCCTTCCTTTGCTTTTTCCGCCTTTCGCTTTTCTGCATAGTCTTTATACATTTGGCGCCAGTTACGGCCATGTTCATAGAAATACAGTTCGATCTTCGTTTTATAAGCTTTAAAGATAGCAGATATCTGTTTCATGCTTTTGTAATCAACAGCTTGTTCGCGAGCCAGTTTCAGCTGTTCAAGTATAAAGGCTGTTTCTTCCTCCGTCATATCAGGAACAATCTCCTGATACCCTTTCATGGTAAAAGCGACTTTGCCAACTGTATATTTATCTAAAATCTGCTCAACTTGTTCTTCCGTCAGTATTCTGCGCAACCCTTTCATCAGTCTTTCATGAACCTCCTTGGGCATAGCTGAATCTGCTATTATCTCACGTTCGAGCTGAGTTAACGGTTTACCCGTTGTAGGATTGATACCCGCAGGTATTGTCGTATATGGATGATCATTATGCCAGTCTCGAACCTGGCGAAGATGATTATAAATAGTCGTCACCGCAAAACCGACTTTCTTTTCATCATTCAGATTGAGTGAAGCTACCCATTCCATTGCTTTCTTTTCAAGAGAAGCATCCGATTTCAATTTGGCAAAAGCCTTCTTATCAAAATAAGCAGCCACCTTGTCGAACGAACGAATTGCATTTTCCGGTAGTAACTCCCCTTTCTCTCCAAAACTGTACATGGCAGACTCCGGTTCGATAGTTACTTTACTCTCATCCAACATCTTTTTATCTAAATCGAAGACTTCGGCAAAGAAATCATAGACTGCATTTCTTTTATTCGGACCGAAATCATGTTTTTCTTTGGGAAGATGAACGTTCGTCACGTTGTCTTTCGCATCATAGAATCCATAGATACGCTGCAAATACGGAAATTCAAGTGCAGGAACACTTGCTGTCCAGTCCCCGCCATCAGAAACCACTAATTGCGGACGAGGAGCGAATGTTGCAGCCAGTTCAGCATTACAAGTACCTCCTGCCGATAGCTGAATAGGCATACCGCTTTCACAAGGACAACCGCCATCGAAATGAGAAGCCAGACTAACCACCGGGGCAGAAGCAGTAAAACGGTCATCCAACGTTGTCAGCAGTACAGTATGCGTTCCACCACCGGAACCACCGTTGGCACCAATACGCTTGGTATCGATATCTTTACGGGAAGCAAGCATATAATCGAGAATCAACAATCCATTCATTGCCTGAATAGTATGTGCCGCACTACTGCGATGCGCCGCACTTCCCACCTGAAGAATTGATTCTCCCCAGCCAAACAAATCATAATCGACACAAACAGCTCCCATACGAGCTAATGTGCCCATACGCTGCTGCTGATCTTCCCGATAACGACCGCCACCAAAATGTCCGTTCGGACAAATAATCAGAGCGTGTTTCCCTTTCGATTGAGGTGTATAAACAGACCCGCAAACATATAGTCCCGGAAGAGTTTCAAGTGCGAAATTCTGCACAGTATAGCCATCAAACTTCCGTATTTTCGATAAAATGGGGGTAGAGTTTACACATTGGGCCAATAAAGTATCGATCCCCAAACGTTGACGGACCTCTTTTCTCAGTGAATCGGCACGAAGTTCAAAAGCCTGCTTATCCGCATAAAGCGTATTGAGATAAGCCAGCATTTTTTCTCCGTCAGCATCTGTACGACGAGGATATTCATAAGCCTTCAACTTATATAGATTACCGCTCTGTCTGACAAATTTATAATCGAATGGTGACAACACATTCGTCAAAGATTCTTCTACAGAATAAGGGCGGATACGGAAATCAGCATAAGGCAAAATCTTCCCTACCGTATCGATATCATATTTCAGACGGATTCCGAAACGATTTTGAATATCTGTCAATACTTCATTCAAGGGACGGGCAAATTCCGTCTCGTATGTCTGCGTCTGTGCTTCTGCCGAAAGAGATGCAGCGAGAAGCAATGAGAAAAGGATTCGTTTCATTTTCTTATATTTATAAATATGTAACCTCCCAAGAGGTTTATTTCAGTTTTATTTCTTCACCGTTAATGATTACGTTATCCATAGTGATACGTTCACAATCTTCAAAGATACACTTCTGTCTGGCTCCCTGAATATGGATGTCACGCAATACAATGTCAGAAATCGGAGCTTCTTCCAGTCCTACTATTTTAATCGGAGTCTTTACATCCGTCACAGTCATACCGCTGATATGAACATTACGAAATATCGGGGTACGCTCACTCTTTGCTTCTGCAGGCATTTGGCTGTATTTCAGATTCAAGACGACAGCCTCCTGCTTGATGTTACTCATTACGATATTGCTGACACGAATATCCTCTACGACTCCTCCCCTTCCACGGGTTGACTTGATGCGGATACCACGGTCGGTTCCGTCAAATACACAGTTAGAGATCGTGACCTTACGCACACTGCCACTCATTTCACTGCCGATCACTACACCACCATGACCGGAAAGCATCGTACAATTGGTAATAGTAATATTCTCACACGGCACTCCCAAGCGGCGGGCTTGTGCGTCTCTTCCGGATTTAATCGTAATGCAATCATCGCCTACAGAAATATGGCAATCACTGATATGTACATTCCGGCAGGATTCAGGATTGATTCCATCCGTGTTGGGAGAAGGGACATTATTTATTGTGATCCCTTTGATGGTCACATTATCACAAAACTCCGGATTAACAGTCCAGAAAGGAGAATTGACAATTTTCACTCCTTCAATCTTCACCTTCTTGCAACGAACAGGCTGAATGAACGGAGGGCGGAAAAAACGACGCTGCAAAGTGCTGACATAATCTTTATTCGTCTCTGCATAGATGGCAGTCGTATCATTCTGAGCATCCCACATCGGCTGATATTTATTAATATCACGCATACCATTATCTTTCAGGTCAATCATTACACGAAAGAACTCCATCCACCACTTCTTACCTTGACCATCCAGTGTACCTTCTCCCTTGATAGTGATATTTTCCGCATCGACCGCATAGATTAATGGCTGGAAACTTTTCATCATGACTCCTTCATGACGAACTTCTACAAAAGGAAGATAATCGTCAAAGTTGTCTGAAAAGAGCAGGGTAGCTCCGGCTTCCAGTTCCAGCGTAATGTTACTTTTCAGATGGATACTTCCCGTCAGATACGTTCCGGCAGGAAAAAAGAGCGTACCTCCGCCTCCACGATTCAAACGGTCAATCGTTGAATTTATCAGCTTTGTATTGAGAGCTTTCCCATTTGCTTTTGCACCCGCTTTCAACATATCGACGCGTTCGGCACGGAGGATCGCTGTTGCGCAAAGGCAAAGAAAAGCCAAAAGAGTGATTCGTAAATTCATATTCTATATTATTAAATAGTTCTTCTTTTTTATATCTTATTCGGCAGCAACAAACTTATATGTCCCGCTTTGTACTTCTTTCGGTTCTTTTTCACCCGGAAGATAAACGATAGCAGTGGTATTCACCGGTACAGATACATTCAGAGTAAAAGTACCGCTCTGACGAGTCCAGTCTACCAAAATCGTACCGTAAAGAGTCTCGTAAGTTGATTTAGCGTATTTCAAGTCTCCTACCGGCTTCGGAGCAATGATGAACTTCTGATAACCTTGCATTGGCTCATCCTTTTCATTTACAGAAGCTGATAATGTTGTAGACGGACGAATACCAATCAATGAATTAAAGAACCATTCATCAATCTGTCCCATCATGAAATGATTCCATGAAGAACCCTGACGCGGGTCCCACTGCTCCGTCAATGTAGTTGCACCAAACTTCAGCTGGAAGCCGTATCCGGGAGCTTCTTCATGATTGAACATCTTATAAATAAGCTCATGCTGTCCGTTACGTGCCAATGTCTGAATTAGATAGCGGTTTCCCACATCTCCGGTAGTCAAACGATTGCCGTGCGATTCCACATCTTTAATCAGATTCGTCAACACTTTGGCAGCCAGACTTGCATCCGGCGTGTAATCTCCTTTATCTCCTGTACTTTGAGTCATCTGAAGGAAGATGGGAAGTGCATTACTAGCTTGACTCCCTGTACCATATTGTGCTGTATTACTATCCAGGAACCGTTTGTTAAACGCTACCATTATATCGTATGCCAATGAACTGTAATAACGAACGTCAAATTCATTACCTACCATTCGGGCAGCCTTTATCAGATACATAACAGTCATATAATAATGTGCTGTAGCCACCAACGGAACAGGTGTATTACGGGAGAATCCGGCGCGGAAATCTCCATAATCATACCAGTCACCCAATCCGAAAGAAAGAATACCGTTATCTGCCCGAGTCTTAAGATAGTCAGTGTAACGACGCATATGCTGATAATACTTCTTAATCAAAGAATCATCCCCGTAAGTTTCATAGTACATAAACGGGAAAATAACCAGTGAACCTCCCCACTCCGGGGATTCGGCAAAAGCATCCATTCCGGGACCTTCAAAGACTACATACTCCGGAGCCGTTGTGGGCATTGCCCCATTCGGATGCTGGGCGTCTGCCATATTCTGCATAATCTGTGGAGCATAGGCTGTCAGATCATAATTATAGAGCAGTCCCGGTCCATTAAGGTGCACCTGTTCCAGCCATCCGAGTTTCTCCCGATGCGGACAATCAGTAAATACGGATTGCATATTACTGCGAACCGCCTTCTCAATCAATCGATGAGCTGCATTGAATATTCGGTTGGAAGATTCGAATGTAGAGACTTTCTTTGCCGAATTATAGATAAAACAGGATTGAATGTTTTTAAGGACAGGCAGTTTCTGAGGATTTTTCTGCCCTTTCAATACAGCACCTTCTACCTGAATGTACCGAAAACCATAATATGAAAAACGAGGATGCCAGATTTCGTCACCTTCACCTTTCAGTGTATATTCATAATAATGCTGACGCCCTGTCTGACGCTGATTACAAGCTCCTTCATCCGTCAATGCTTCCGCTACTATCAAGGTGACTTTCTGTCCTCGTTTACCACGTACGGTTATCTCCGGAAAACCGGCCAGATTCTGTCCCATATCCAACACAACTGCAGAAGGGTCTACTGTTCGTTTGGTAGATTTGGAAGCAGCCATCACCTGTTCTGAATTCAGCTTGGTTACTTTCTGAATATCATACCGTTCCATAATCTTCACCGGAGGTGCCATCTGCGGACGGAGCACTCCTTTCGGCGCTTCCTGAACCACTACCGGATGCCAATGGCTATCATTGAAACCAACTTGATTCCATCCTTTCTGTTCGCGACGGGCATCATAATCTTCCCCTCCATAAATACAATTAAAGGTTATCGGACTCAGATCATATTTCCACTCATGATCCGAACGGATCGTCTCGCGTGTTCCATCCTCATAATTGATCACTAATTCAAATAAAAGTGTGGGAGGACCAAAACTAATCTGCAATTTGCGATAGCGCCCTCCCTGTACATTGTAGAATCCATTCCCCAATAAGATTCCTACAACATTCTCACCATGCCGTAACTGCTCCGTTACATCGTATGTATTATAATAAACACTCTTATCATAATCGCTCCAAAGCGGAGCAAATTCACTATCTCCTATTTTTTTGCCATTCAGAGAAAACTCATAGAATCCCAGGCCACAAACATACGCAGTAGCTTCCACGATTTTCTTTCCGGATTTCCGATTCGCATTCTTCCCTTTTGCCTCTCCTGTCTGAAACGTTCTTCGCAAGCAAATACTTTTCTTTGCCAAAGTATCTACCGCTTCCCAAGCAGCTTTCACCTCCGGTTTCCTCAATTCGCCACCATGAAACTTTCGCCCTTCGGGAAGGTGAGAATCCTTACGAGTGATGGCGCCGATCCATTTCCCTGAAGAAAGGTCATCGGATGCCAAACGGAATTTTGCTTCCTGACTCCATTCGGAAGGAGTATCCGTCTCATCCCAGACACGCACACGCCAACTATAATTAAATGGATTATTCAGACATATATCCGCTCCTTCAGTCGGAACCAGCTGACTCTGTGAAGAAGTAACCTTTCCACTATTCCAGACGGAACGTCCGGTAAAAGCCTCCCTAATCTCTATTTCATAAGCAGTCTGTCTCGTGCCATTCTCCGGTGATTCCATTGCCCATCCCAAACGGGGACAGCTTTCAACGACCACCAGCCCTTCCTGCATTTCGCAGGTATGGCGGCTGATCGTTATATTCTTTGCCTGTACGAAGCATGGCAGACAAAGTAAAAGAAGAAGATATCTCTTAAAAGTCATTATTGCTCTGTCTCTTATCTGTTATAAATATATCACTTTAATGCATTCTCGCAAACAAGTCTTGTCAACGTATCTGCATGTCCTGCTTCTTTTCCATTCACAAAGATACGCAATCCCTTTCCACAATGATAACGATCGCCATTCTTATCCCAAAGAATCGTCAGATTATGACCATGATATAAAACATTATCCAGACAGAACCAATCCCATTTATCTGCCGGAATCAGCGGATTAATCTCTATCGTATCATCCAGACGCGGACGAAGTCCGATCAATCCGGTAATCATCAAATCATTGAAAGTAGAATGATTGTAATAGCGACTACGCTCCTGATCGCCTTTCAGCCAATATCCGGTTACTTCGTCCAGATACTCGCCAATATATGGACGTCCACGATGATACTGCGACTCTACATACAATTCCATCTGACGGAAATATACGCTGTCAGACAAAACGGTCTGAGGATAATTATTCATGAAATTAGCCATTGCAGTTAACGTCTGTGCAGAAGCAAACGGCCAGATAGCCCCGTCCCATTCACATTTACCGACTCCGCGTGTGCGGAATTCCGGATGACGGCGTTCTGCCGTAGTCAATCCATAAGGAGCAGAAAATCCTTTCTCATCCATAATTTCTTTCCAGGCAACTTCATATTTCTTTGTTGTATCCGGTAAATTGAAATACCACGGAATATATCCGATTGCCTCGCGCACATTGGCGGAAGAGTCAGTACGCATCGTTTCAAAGAACTGATGGCGTGTATTCCATAAATCGTTTTCTACGAGACTCTTTAATGTATCCGCTCTCATACCATACCTCATAGCCATTCCTTCATCACCGGAAAGGATTCCCATTATCGAAAGGGCTTTTGCATTACCATACATATAGCTGTTAATCGTCGGACGGGCATATTTCTTATTTCGGCCGCCACTGATGGATTCCTCCATGCCATCCTGTACATCACCCTGCCAATACAGTCCGTTCTTCAAACGGTTGGTACGTTCCCAACGCTGATATTCCGTTTCCAGATCCTTCGTCATATCCAGCATGAAATCTTTATCGCCATCCACCATATAGCGTGCCAGTACAGCATCTGCATTCCATGAACTGAACTTATCCATCTTCTTCATCGGTCCTCCATCATTGCCACGATACCATGTATGGATAATCTGATCCAGATATTTCGGATCACGCAGCCAACGACTTTCATAAATATGATGTCCGATAGCACAGGCAATCAGGTTATACTTATCCGAATAAGAACGCTGAACCAGAAACTCGGTCATACCATATCCGACGGGAGTCTCCTTGATATGCTTACGCAATGACCACCAACGATAATAATACATTTCTTCAAAATTACGCTGCGGGCATTCAAACAAAGGGATATTTTCTTCCATCCATTCCGAAGCCTTGGCATTGGGAATAGCCTGAACAATATTTTCATCTTCCATGCCATTGAAAGATTCTGCATAATGACTAAAGTCTGCATATTTCAAAAAAGCGGAAGAAGCGTCCTTATCGGTGGACGAAGTCTTCACATTGGCTATACGATATTCTGCCAATGGTTCCTGTCCGCCTGCATCGGGCAAATCATAGGTTTGGTCAGCAGGAGTATCCACAGTCGGGAATGTACGCATTTCTCCGGTACGGAAAACAATCCGTTCAATCGTTGCTACCGGAGCATAGAACATACGCAGCCCTACCCTCTTACCATCCACATACACTTGAATATTACGATCGGCAGTCGAAAGAACAGCTTCTACATGATAAGTCTTTCCTGCTTCATAGTTCATCATATTAGCAAAACGTGAACCACCTTTCATACGGAAAATACCGTCCGGAGTGAGTTCCAATCGTGAACAGGCAATGCTGTTCTCATCCAGGAAATCAATCTGAAGTATACCTTTATCATTCTGTCCTGCCGACAAATCAAATGAGACTTTCAATTCTTTCGAAGCCGGAATCTTACGTTCTACCTTCGCATAGTCGAAGGGATCTTTATCTTGTAGCTTCAACCATTCTCCTTCTAAAGAAACGGGTGCCCAAACCGGAGAATAAATATTCCAATTGGTCAACTCAGCTATTGATCCCGACTTTGAAAAATCATCATCCGCGTGTGCAGAAGCATTAATCTGTACCGGAACAGGAATGCGGGAAATCCACATATCTTCTTTATTCACGCTATATGAAACCCATAAATCACCATCTGCAGGCACTCCGTTTCCTTCCTGAATGCCACGGGGATATTGAGGACCATATGATTTGTAATTTCCTCCATAGCGCATCGGAGTAATTTCACCATGTACCAAGTTTAATGTAGTATACTCCAATCCGTCCTTACTCAACGAAATAGCCAACGGCCAGCGGAATTCCGACGGATTATAAACCGTAGCATAGGTTCCATCGCTCAGACGTTGTCCCCAGATTTTTGCATTACTGTTGACAAATCCTTTTGCACGAAGCACAGGTTCTGCCCAGGTATGTCCCCCATCTTCACTGATCGAAGTCAAAGCGTGTTTCCAAAGACTCGCAATGCGTCCATCGGGCAATGTATAGCAGTTGAACGCTTTATATCCTTTTTTCAGTGGAATGATCGGATCTTCACGGTCAGCTTCTTCTACCCATTGCATCATATAAAGCGGATTATCCAGTATTTCCTGGCAAGCCTTTACGAATTCCCGGTCTTTGCTCTTTTTAAAATAGGGATAATCGGTATTCTTTTCGTTAAATCCATGATTGTAATAAATGAAATAAATCGGTCCGAACGAACCGTCCTTCTTTATCTCACGTACTACCCGACCGATACCGTTTCCGTCGTTCGGATCATCTTTCTTATCCAAAGCTACTCCGTAATTTCCCATCGTAATCAATCTGCCCGACTTAGATACATAAAAGCCTACACGCTGGTGCATGATAGCAATCAAGTCTTTTGCCTGCATACCCGGACGGGATTCTTTGGTATATCCGTCCGGCACTTTGTAAGGAGGAAACACTATTTCCGGATTTGTCCATTGATAACCGTCTTTCGAGGTCATGAGGAACGTTTGGGAAGGTGGTACATGTTCATCTGACGGATCTGCCAGATACTGATAATAAAACTGACCGTTCCAGTAAGCCAGCATAGGCTGATGGTTGTAAGTCCATCCATTGCCGTTCGACGCTTCCGGATGCTCGCGGTTGGCACGCACCAGTTGAATATTATGCACTCCCACTACCGGAGACAATTGTCCGTCGTGATAGGTGGGATTCGATAATTCTTTTCCTGTGTAATGGATTCTGTCCTGCGGAGTCTGCGCCTGAATGGTAGTCGCCATCCATCCGGCAGCCAATACAAGAAGAATCTTCGTTGAGTTGTTCATGATTTATTTCAGGTTTTAGTTTATTCCGGATTCAACTTATCTAGTTTAAGTTTATTTCTTCTTGCTTTCTTCCAGCAATGTTTTAACATCTGATTCTGAAGCTCTAAAGATGGTTCCGTGTTTATGCCCGACAGGCACACTCACACTTTCTGTGATATCCGTGAAGTTCTTAAAATCACGGGTACGCATGGCACCGTATATTTTCTTTTTATAAACATCAAAATAGATCAGATAATCATCACCTAATTTCTCGACAGTCGGTCCCTCTACAAACGATTCGGTAAATGGTTGTGATGACGGCGAATAAGGTCCTGTCAGAGAGTCAGAAAAAGCAATTTTCAGATTACGTTCGGGACGTGTATTATCTTTGAGCACCATTACATAATCATTTTTTGCCCGCTTCACAATGACAGCGTCAATCGAGCTGAAACCGGGATCATATAATACTTTCGCCTTGGATACTGTCTTAAAATCCTTTGTAGTGATGTAGTATAAACGATGATTATTCTCTTCTTCTTCGATTCCCTTTTCAAAACGACCTGGTACACATGAAGCCCATACTACCATAAACTGTTCGCTCTCGTCATCATAAAAAATCTCCGGAGCCCATACATTGACAGTGGTCGGTTCGTCTGCCATTACAGGAATCATTTGTTGCTCCGACCAGTGAATCAAGTCTTTGGAATTTGCATAACCAAAGCCTAAATCCCCTTTCCAGCTGGTGGTCCATACCAAATGATAAGTACCATCCGGCGTACGCACCATGGAAGGGTCGCGCATCAGGCGATGTTGTCCCAATTCCGGCTTCAGCCAAACACCGGGAATACTGTCCCAGTGCATTCCGTCTTCACTATACAGATATCTCAAACCTTCATCAGCCGGCTCATGAAATGAAGTGAACATATAATAATCTTTATTCCCTCCACAAGAAGCTAAAAGCAGGATGCTTATTGCAGCTAATGTATTTCTTAACTTTCCCATTTCTATGATTCTTTTACACTATACTAATATCCTTTATACAGAGACGATGAAAAGCCGGATTTGTACTCAAATAGATTGGAAGATTCGTCAGAATCAAAATTTAGAGACGATAAAAAGGGCGACTCTCCGAGCCACCCTTTTCCTCCATCAAACAAACTAACCATTTAATAATGGGAAAGAATTCCACTTCTTTTTATAGTATCTCATTGGTTACCAATCCTTTTTTTACCGGATTCTATACTTTTACAGCGTTCCTCCCCGTGCTTTCACACGTTTGGCCCACTCTTCACGTTCTTTCGTCAAATTATATCCCCTCTTGGCCAGATAATTGTTGATACGTCCTTTGTACTTGCCGAAAGCCGCATGTTTCTTATTTGAATTTTCCGCATCCATGGCAAACTCACGCGCTTCCACCAACCAGGCATAGATTTGTACCTTTTCTTCTTCTTTCAAAGAAGGAATCATATCAAGCGTAGCTTCATAAGTCACTTTCACCACACCATAAGTCATTCCATCTTTCACCGCTTCTATCTGTTCTTCATTCAAGAAGAGAGACAAGCTGACCGGAAAGGCAAAATGAGAACGGTACAAAGCCGCATCTTTTTCGTTTTCAGCAGCCTTCAATGCTTCATTTTTCGCATCACCGGTCAACCCCGATTCTTTGACTGCCTTCACCTTTGCATCCCGTATTTCATAAATATCATTCAATTCGAAATAGCGATTGGCAATCACATTACAAACATCTTCAGCCACTTTTGCATCCGTCAGTCCGAGTTTATCTACAATCTTTTGCGAACGGTTGACGATAGACTCCACATATTTCGGATCACGATTCTCTTTGTTCAAATCGACTGCTCCAGCAGATATCCAACCGCAAAGAAACAACAGAGACATTAAAACTATCTTTTTCATTTCATCTTATTTTTTATACCATATGCCAAAAGGAAACCCAGTCCCGGTATCTTATACCGATACCGGTTGCAGATTACATTAATTTTCCTTTCTCAGCCAATGTATCGTAGTTATTTTTTAAATCTCTCCAGTCTACTTTGTGTTTTGTACTGATTCCATTGATATACTTTTCAATATTCGTATATCCATCACCTGTACAATCTTTATTAGCATCACTTGGATCATTCGGATTCAATCCATTAGCAATTTCCCATTCATCCGGCATACCGTCACCATCAGTATCTACATACGGAGTCCCTTTGTATTCGGGGAAACCACCCATCTGACGAATATCAGTAATGATACCTATCTTATAAGAATCTTTGGGTAAACGACGATATTTAAACTGACCGTCCTCTCGCATTGACTTAGGAGACAGGCCTGTAAGATCACCATTAGCATCCTTCGCAAGTTTCTTATCATAATAAGGAATACCTGTTTTTACTTCTTCTATGATGCGTTCGTCCACGATATCACGGCAGGGTATATTGGCACCGACATGTTTTGTCACATAATCATAAGCATCATTAGCTGATGTAATTTTGATATAAGGCATTGCAAACGGCTCATAGCTCCGCATATTCTCAGTATATCCGGCTGTATTTGGCTGACTCTCGATTTGGATACCACCATTCCAGTTATCTTTCGTGATTTCCGGATAGCCTTCCATAACGTTACCATCAGCATACACGCGACCGTATACCTTATAATTCAGTTTACTGCGTCCGGCTTCCGGTTTCAGAATACGGCAGCCTACCGTATTATTCTTTGGAGTAGCAGGACCGGGTTTATAATAGTTATTGATCATATTGAACATGGCGGTATAATCGCCACCATCAGAAGAACGATGCACCCAATTAAATACTACATTATTAACGAAGTTGAATACTCCATTCCAGCCTACAGACGGATTGCGACCAGAGTTGCTGGCCCAAAGGTTACGCATAAATGCACAGTTCTCACCTCCCAGTGTGCTACCGAATGCATGATTATAGGTATCCAGAGCTTTTGCAGAAATTGTATTCTGAATAGTCACATTGACTGTCGGAAGTTTCAAGTCCTTGCTTTCATATTGGCCTTCACTCGGATCGTACATATGACGATAGAAAGAAATATTTTCGTCCAGTCCCCATGTACATGAACAGTGGTCTATCATGATATTACCAATCGGATTACCACCGAAAGAGTCGTCACGATGCCATACTTTTGTTTCTCCACGACGGAATCTCATATGACGTACAACTACGTCGTGTGTATCCACCCAAAATGATTCTCCGGCAATGCAGACACCATCACCCGGTGCTGTCTGTCCGGCAATAGTAACGTAAGGTGCTCGAACAATAATCGGAGATTCCAGACGAATGATACCAGCCACATTGAATACAATAATACGTGCACCACCTGTCTCACAAGCTTCGCGGAATGAACCCGGACCACGATCATTCAGATTAGTAACCGTAATTACTTTACCTCCACGACCACCAAAACTATACATTCCACCTCCTTCAGCACCCGGAAACGAGGGAATTCTAGCTTGTGGCAAATCATAGGGACGACCAGCCCATGAGATATAAGGACGTCCTTCTTTTGCTTCTTTCAGTACTATAGGTAACGCTTTCTCCCATGCTTCATCAGAACGTTTCCGTTCCTCGGTCATCATCTTTGTATAATTCGCTTTGGCTTCGTCAGTTATCTGCGGGTATTGTGCCCATACAACGGTCGGAGTCAACATTGCAGCTGCAAAAGCTACTAAAAGTACATGTTTCTTCTTCATTTTTATTAGGTTTTGTGAGATTGATCATTCTAAAATACAATAATAAGACGTAAAACAAGGAAATATGTAATCAGAAAATATAATATATTTTTCTATTCTAACTTTAAATACAAAAGGACCACTTATTCCTTAATATTCTTTTCAAAAGATCAAAGTGATAAATGGTCCTTAGGTTTATTTCAGAATGAACATTCTTCAGATCAAGTAATTATTTTGATAAACGAATTCACTCTGCCAAAGGATCAAAGGTACCATCAGCTCCACCTCTCCAATAGTCGCCCCATCCTATATTTTGTTCTAATGACACATTGTTTTGCATCGCATTCTTCTTAAAACCTAAGATATAATAATAAGGTTTAAATGTTGGAAGAATAGTTTCATCATTACCGTCAGTACTAAGATTTTTACGTTTAAAATGTTCTTGATAAAACTGAGCCAATGCCTTTACCTTTGCATCTGCATATGTTATTTCATCATCGGCTGATTCTGTACAAGTTATATCTTCAGTCAAACTTAATGCTGTCGGACGTTTATTCCATAATTCATCATAGGTTTCTTTTATTGTTTTATCTTCATTGTAGACATTATTACTTTTAGCAGCAATAAATTTTTTTGCATAAACCTCAATCCGATGTCTTCTCTGACCATTCAATGGTTCAACTCCTAAATAGTTACATGTATTGCCATTAAAACCTGTAAGTTTCCAAGTCGATTTCAGTGCTTCTTGGCCCACTCCACCATCAAATAACATCCAACGTCGCACATCGTGGAAACGTTTACCTTCATAAGCAAGTTCTATTTGACGTTCATAAAGTATAGCCTCAAATAGTTTGGCACGATCATTAAAAATAGCTGGATCTAATCCACAATTATCTGTATATCCTACACGCTTACGAATTCGTTTAAGAGCATTCACTGCCTCGTCAAAATGATTTGCCCCACAAGCAGCCTCCGCATAATTCAATAATACTTCGGCAAAACGTATTTCCATATATGGAGCAGCAGACTGTCTGAATCCATTACCTGAAGTCTTTTCAAAGATATATAAAGGATTAGAATTGAGTGCTAAATCATCTGTACGCTTACGCAAATAAATCCCCGTATTTTTGGTACCTAGACAATCAGCTGCATAGCCTGACTTAGAGTTACTATTACGATCATCTACATTATCATACCAACAATAATTCCACAACTTGTAATTATTCCCTGTAGTATACCCATTAATGCCATAAGGTAATTGACCTTTTTCACCAAAAGATTTCAAGTCATCACTATCAAACTTCCATTCTACACCAGGGAACGCAAAAGTGCGATAAAATCTTGGATCGCGGTTTAAAAAGAAAAGTTCTTGATTATAATCATAAGATCCATTCATGTCATTTGGTTTCTTCCCATCCGCCATTGGAAAAAGATCAACCATTTCTGCAGTGGGAGTCATACCACCCCCACCTCCAGCATTAGCTGGGCGAAGAGAATGTTCCCATCCATTCCATTTTTCAAGCTGTAAGTGCTCGGCTGGTGATACATTATTATATAAAGTTACTAATACTGCCTCAGAAACAGTTCCTCCACCACCTTCTGAGCCAATATAATCGGAGAATATCTTTCCCCAACCTGCTGCATTCTTTCCTGAATTGTTTTCATAAGCCAATCCAAAATTACCTTCTTCCAGTTTTTTTACAGCAGCTAAGTTTGTTTGATATGCAGTTTCCCATCGTGTAACATCATCCGCCCTATTAAAAAGCGGACTGGCATATAACAATTCCACACGACCTTTTAAAGCCAATGCTGCCCCCGATGTTATGCGTCCAAAATTCTTATTTTCTGACTCCCAACGTGCTGGCAGATAATCAGCAGCTGTTTGCAAATCTTTGCAAATAAAATCAATACATTCTTTTGTAGACGAGCGTGGAACTACCAAATGAATACCTTCACTATCTCCAATTATAGGATTTTGTACATTATCAATAATAGGTACACCACCATACATCATTACCATTAAATAATAACGCCATGCACGGAAGAAAAATGCTTGTCCCAACAATAACTGCTTTTGGCGTTCAGTTAAACTTTCACTGCCAATCACTCCTTCGATCATATCATTACACTCACGAATACGCACCCAAGGAGAATAATTGTTATCTAGATTAAAATAATCAGTAACAGTTTCATAATCTAGAGGAGAATTAGGATTCATCAAACCTGATATCCCTCCATATTCTTCTGTACATTTCGAATATTGATCACTTGTTCCTGTGCTTGGCATATCACCCATAGAACCAGTCAGATCAGATCCACCCGTCGCACTCGGCAGCATGATATAATACAAGTAAGCTATACGGTTATCAGCTGACTCATAGTTTTCATAAATAGTCGTACCGTTAAAACTTCCATATAATTTTTTGTCTTCCAAAAATTGATCACTACAACCTGTAAAGATGGCAGCTGTTATGGTCAGTAATGCAATTGAACCATACTTATTTATTTTCTTCATCATTGTATTCAAATTATTAAAATGAAACATTAACACCTAACGTGAATTTACGTAAGTTCGGATAATATCCATAGCTTCCCGCCCAAGAAGCCCATGCTCCTTCTGGATAAGGGTTTAGGAAGTTAAATACATTTTGGCAAGTAAGATTGAAACGGCAACTACTAATGCCAATTATTTTTAGCCATTCTTTAGGCAATGCATAAGCTACTGTCATATTACGAAGTTGCACTGTTGCTGCACTTACTTTCCAAAAAGTAGAGGGTGCACCATTTACGCTACTATAGCGAATATTCGGGTATTTTGCATTTCTGTTTTGTGCTACTGTAACTATATTATTAGCGTCATAAATATCCTCATATACAAACATATCTTTCCACATTGCCGACACATTACTATATTCAGAGTAACTTTCTTTACGCATAGTTGTAGGAACTAAGGAATATGCTCCCCAACTTGCACCAAACTGCGCACTAATAGAAAAATCTTTATAAGAGAAACCGAAATTTAAAGTTCCACCGTAAGGATTACTAGCACGGTGAGAAATTTTTATATAATCTTGTTCATCAACAATACCATCTGCCGGACCAAAAGTTCCAGTTGATTCATCATATTGTCCACGTACATCCTTATAAATCAGCATACCAGGATGTACATTTTCTTTTGTATTTCCTAAATATTTAGTAATACTATATTTATCAAAGTACTCATTAATTTCCTGATAACTACGGAACATACCTATACATTCATAACCCCATAGTCCTCTATCAGAACGTTCATTTCTCACTAATTTATCAAAATCATATGCAGCCTTCCAACCTGTCTCTCTGATTTTATTATCATTGTATCCTGTTGTAAGTTTTACCCAATATGACATGTCTTTTCCAATTTTATCCTTCCATCCTAATGACAATTCAACACCATATGTATCTACCTCACCAAAGTTTTCTGGAGCAGGTTGTATTCCTACCGTATTCGGATAATAAGAAGTTCCTTGATGTGAAGCAAACATTTCACGGCCCATATCATAATAGAAGTCCAAATTAGCGCTCATTCGATTCTTCAAAAAGGCCATATCAATACCAAAATTAGTTTTATAAGTCTTATCCCAATGTACATCAGGATTTACTCCTTGTTTCGGCATACGAATCGTAGCACTTGTATTTGTACTAGAATTAGTTCCAAAGATCGGTCCTTTGTCTGGATTACGGGTGTAAAGCTGAGTCCAAAGCCAAGCATTCACATTATCTTTACCAAGAATACCAAACGAACCACGTATCTTCAAAAAGTCGATTTTTGTCTTGTCTTTATCAAACCATTTTTCATCTGAAATAACCCAGCCGGCAGACCATGAAGGGAACATTCCCCAATAATTCTGAGGAGCAAATTTGGCAGAGGCATCAGAACGGAGCATAAACTCAAACAAATATTTATCATCATATGAATAATTCACACGACCAACATAAGAAAGCATACCAGACTCACTGCGGTTAAACGTCACAGTTTGAGCAAAACCTTCTGCATTGGAATCCACAGAACTAGATTGGCCATCTGTAAAAGGTAATGGGTCTGTAAGACTACCATTCAAATCTTCCCATTCTGATTCTGCTTTTTCAATAGAGAACAAACCACTGACATAATGCTTACCAAACTGACGTGCATAGCTTACTGTTAAGTTCATTTGATAACTATCTGAGCGATTCATACTACGCCCCAAAGAGTTGCCATTATTCAACTCATACAATCCCAATGTATTAGCATTGTATTCAATCTCGTCACCAACATAAAGGTGACCACCACTGCCACCACGGGATATAAGGCGATATACATCGATTTTTGTACCGATAGTATTTGTTTTCCCTGTACTTATATTTTTTGAATAAGAAGCTTTTACCTTCAAACCACGTAAGTATTTACTCCAACCAAAATCATACTCTAATGAACCGTTAAGAGAAAAATTCTGATTCTGATTCTCAACATTATCTGACGCATTCTGTACTGCTGCAAAATTATACTTCTGCTGATCACTTGGATTAGTTATATTTTCCATACCTGAATGAAAAATATAATATCCATTTACTTGATCAGGCACATAAGGTACATGTAACATTAAAGATTCAAAATCACCATCAGAGCCACCACCTTTTACATTTTTAGGTTTATTTGTCTCTCCATAATTACCAGATACCTGCAAAGAAGCTTTCATCCATTTTGAAATATTAGCATTTACACCAGCACGATAGTTCCAACGATTATAGTCCAAGCGCCCTATATTACCTTCTTGCTGATAATACGAAACACCACCGAAATAAGTTGCTTTTTCTGTTCCCCCGCTAATGTTGACACTATGACGCTGCGTCAAAGCCGCACTCCATTCTTTATCTAATAAATTATAATTCATACCCTTCATTGCCTCCAATTCATCAGATTGAAAAAGTTGTACCCTCAAGTCATCGGATTCTTGATCCTTAGTAGCAGTATTAGCAGCACGAGCAGCATTGTATATACGACCGTAATCATAGGCATTTAGCATCTTAGGTAACATCAATGCATCTGTATAACCAAACTGTCCTGAATAAGAAATTTTGGGAGCACCGACTTTTCCTTGTTTAGTCTTAACCAGCACAACACCATACGCAGCACGTGCTCCATATACAGCCGCTGCAGCATCCTTTAAAACAGTCACATTTTCTACTTCATTTATATCTAAATTATTGAAAGCACCTTCATCTGCAATAAAGCCATCAATAACATATAGTGGAGTAGGGCTTGCATTACCTCCTAAATCAGAACTTGGAGTAATGGTAGTATTCACTGAACTTTGACGAATCTGTAAGCTTGGTGTACTACCTGGGCGCCCACCACTAAGTGATACATGTAAACCATTTATTTTACCAGCTAACGCGTCACCCAAACTACCCACTGACAAATCTTTCAATTCTTCGGTGGAAATCGTTTCAATGGCACCTGTTGCATTACGTAATTTCTGAGAACCATAATCACCAAGTACTACAACTTCATCTAATTTCAGTTGATCTTCTAAAAGTACAATCCTAGGATTTTTTAAATCAGATATAATTTGTGAAGTATATCCAACAAAGGAAACTTTCAATTTGCTTTTTGGAGCAACCTTAATATTAAATTTCCCATCAATATCTGTCACTGTACCTACTGTCCCATTTACCACCATGACAGTAGCACCTATTATCGGTTCACCACTTACATCTACAACAAGTCCAGTTACTGTCTGATTCTGGGCACACAATGGCATAACAAAAGTCAACAGTGTACCGATGAATAAACTGAGAATAATATTTTTCTTATTCATTGCATTTAATTTTTATTATCATACTACTTTACTTACTCTTCAACAAGTGGAAGCCACCGTGGATCACCAGTTCTCTTTTCAAGCTGGCTTGCTCCAGTTACAGTAAAATCACCATTCGCAGCATTAATGAAGCCAGGATCTGTATCAAGAGTATTTGTATCATATTTATCATTACTTTGACTACCATTATACCAATAAGTATTATATTCAAAATTTCTAGACATATTTGCATTACCCATTATTTTATTCGTCATATCTCCTTTACCACAATCTACAAAAATAGTTCTGGAGAAATTTAGTGTTAAGCATGCTTGTCCTCTATAGCTATTCCAATTAGTAAAGTCTTTGCTATAAGCAAGATTGTATACTGTACAATTATAAAAATTAAAAGTTCCATTTGAATATCCAGTAATCTTGTTAGGTCTGTTACCATTTACCTGTGCAAAATAACTTCCATTCTGTACAGTACTGCAAAGAGTACTCTCTTTAAATGTTATATTAATAAAACTACCTTTATTAAAATACACAATCGTATTAGACTGATTACATCTAATAAAAGAAGCTTTTACTGTAAAGTTTTCCACACAATATTTTTTCCCTGAATCATATAATAAATGCCTATTAAGGTCATATACATTACAAAACTGAATAACGATGGGATCTTTAATAACGTATTCTCCAGAAGATACTTTTAATTGTTCATTTGGAGTCTTACTTAATCCAATTAATGAAGCATCAGAAGAACCTTTCTCCATTGCATTACAATAGAAATCCATAAACTTTATCTTCAAACCATTCTGTGTTAATATTCTACCACTTTGACCAAATGTAATTTTCGAATGATTAATTTTATTTCCACGAATTGTAACTTTACGTGCTCCAAAATCTATTGGACCTGATATAGTATATTCACCGTTAGCCTCTAATTCATATGCCAACTCTTTTAAAGTGCCATCTTCATTAGGTTCCATATCAGTCTCTGGAAGCGGATTATCAATAAACCATTGAGTCAAATCTACTCCACTAGGAATGGATGCATATGTTTCAAGTAAAGTTGAAAAACTTATTTCACAGGCTTTTTCTGCATCTTTGTTATTAAACTGTTTATTTCCAATGGTTTTAATTAAGAATTTATATTTTGTATCTTCTTCTACTTCCAATTCAACGCTACAACCATCGATAAACTCTCCTTCAACTACAGCTATCGGATTTTCAGGATCATCAACTACATACCAAGAAAACTCATAACCTTCTGCTCCATGCACTACAGGCCATTCAATAGTTGCATTTTCTCCTGTGGCATCAAGTTCCACTTTTACATTCTCCAATTGGGGAGATTCCAGTGTAGCATTTTTCACATCCGACTCAAAAGATTCGTCTTCGTGATACCCTATGGTACAGCTACTTAAAAGAAATAATAACGTAGCGAATAACAGTCCACGTGTTCTTCTTCGTAAAAATAAACGATTACTTTTCATACATTAAATTTAAATTAAACAATACGTTCTTATGTTATCAATATTTAAGTTGAATATTATATACAATAGTCCGTTAAACATTTCATTCACATTTATGCAGTAATGGCTGCAAAACTAATGGCTTCTTTCCACAGTTTTCGATTTATTTCTTTGTTCGGTTTGATTCCTAACACTAAAATAAATCGTTTAATGAGAAATATATTATGGCACAGCACTTTAACTGATACCATTAATGATGCCTTTCCTTTTTCTAATACTTTCACTTTAGCTATATTCACACTCTGATGAGTGAGGCATTAAAGTGAAAATGCAATTTATTCAGCTCCCTACTTTGACAGTCAGTTAATCTTGTGAATTGCTTTCCATCTTGATAACAATTATAAGAAGCTTCCCATAAGCTCTTGAATGAAGACATGTTAGTAAACTACTTAAATAATCATAAAATACACATACCATTCTTCTTTTTCTTCATACATAAAAAGGACGTATAATTTAAAGATATGTAATCACATAAAAAGAACAAAAATGAAGTTAATTGGAAATTATATGCAAAAAGGTGGCCTCAAGACACTTTTCCTATTAAAAGGAAAGTGCCTTGAGGCCACCTTTTTATATTAAATTACTTTTTTCCGGGAATCAGAAAAATCTTTTATTCTGCCAATGGGTCGAAAGTACCCATACCACCGTGAGCATAATCTTCCCAACCAATGGTCTGATACAATGTCGCATTAGTTTGCTGTGCACTTTGACGCAATCCAAAGAAATAATATCTAGGTTGGAAATAAGGATTAATGTCCAGCACATTACCATCAAGACTGATATCTTTACGTGAGAAATAGGTATCATAGAATGTACATATACTTGACACAGCAGGATCAAGAATCGTTTCTCCGTCTGCTTCCGTAGCAATCTTCTCATTCAATGTCAGTGCTGCTGGTCGCTCTACGTTTTTAATCGGATCACTGTCATTATTTGCAGACCCGGTACCTTCAACATTGATTTCTATGCGATATCTCTTACCACGTTCATTCATTGGAGTCACACCCAAATAAGTACAAGTATTACCTCCAAAGCCACTCAATGCCCAACTTGCATTCAAAGCACCTTGTCCTACACCTCCGTCAAATAGCATCCAACGACGCATATCATACGCACGTTTACCTTCAAAAGCCAACTCTACCTGACGTTCATACAATATAGCTTCAAACAATTTAGCACGGTCAGTTTCAATCGCCGCATCCAGACCATAATTATTTGCACTCGTATAGCCTACTCTGCCACGTACGGCTTTCAGTGCCTTGACCCCTTCCGCATGATAAGTGCCGCCCGCACCACAAGCTGATTCTGCCAGATTCAGCAATACTTCCGCATACCGTATCTCCATGTAAGGAGCTGCCGATCGTCTGAATCCCTGCTGATCACCACTGTTGTTATCAGTAAACACATAAAGACTAGTGCCAAAATCAAAATCATCCGAACGTTTACGAACATAGACTCCTCTATTCTTAGTTCCCAGCATATCGGCTGCAAAACCGCTTCTACTCGGATTATTACGCTCATCAGCCGTAGTATACCAACAATAATTCCAAAGTTCATAGTTCGCACCACTGGTATAACGGGTCGGGCATAAACCAGACATCGTTGCTCCTGAAAAATCGACATTGCCACTGTTGAATTTCCACTCTACCCCCGGAAATGCAAATGTACGGTAGAAACGCGGGTCACGATTTAGAAAGAACTTTTTAGGGTCATAATGAACTCCCGATTCCATCGGTTTCTTACCGTCAATCATCGGGAAGATGTCTATTATTTCCGCTGTAGGAGTCTTTCCTCCGCCTCCGTTTATATTTCCTGGTCGGATTCCCTGCTCCCACAAGTTGTATCGGTTGATGTTTTGTGAAGCAATAGGAGACACATTATTATATAAGGTAACAAATACGGCTTCGCTTCCACCTGTATAGGTGGCGAACATTCTGGCCCAATTCTTAGCATTGTCTTCTCCGCCATTGCCTTCATAAGCAAGTCCGAAGTTACCTTCATTCAGTTTAGCGATGGCAGCAAAATTGGCATCGTAAGCATCTTTCCAACGAGATGCGTCATCGGCACGGTTAAAAAGTGGACTGGCATAAAGCAACAATGTACGACCTTTTAGAGCAAGTGCTGCACCAGCGGTTATGCGTCCGTAATCCTGCCCTTCATTCTGCCAACGTGCAGGAAGATAGCTGGCTGCCAGTTCCAAGTCATCGCATATAAAGTCTATACAAGCCTTAGTCGAGGAACGAGGAATGACCAGATTCTCACCATTACCATCACCTATCACCGGATTCTGGACGTGGTCTACAATGGGAACACCACCATACATTTTTACCAACAGATAATAACGCCATGCACGAAAAAAGTAAGCTTGTCCGAGTAACTGTTCTTTCTCTGTCTGCGAAAGAGTCGCACTTCCCGTCACACCTTCAATCACATTATTACATTCGCGGATACGTCCCCAAGGACTTCTTTCACTGTTGATTACATAAAAATAATCGGGAACAGTCTGAATAGTAAGAGATGCCGTAGGATCATTGAAAATAGAGTAGTCTCCATATTCCTCCGTACATTTGGAAAAATCGTCATCAATACCCGCACTGGTTATATCGGTCAAAGCATTGGAACCTCCGGTAGAACTAGGCAATAAAGACTGATATAAAAAGTCCACACGACTTTTGGCTGTTTCATAATTTTCGTACACAACCGAAGCGTCATAGCTTCCATATACTTTCTTGTCTTTCAGAAAATCATCGCTGCATCCAGTAAAACAGATTAGCCCTGCCACCATCGATGCTGTCAAACATATTTTATTTATCTTTTCTTTCATAATCTTCTTTGATATTAGAATGAGACATTAACACCTAAAGTTACTTTACGCAAATTAGGATATCTTCCATAAGTGCCTCCCCATGTACTCCAAACACCATCAGGATAAGGATTGTAAAAGTTTAAAAGGTTCTGAGCAGTCAAATTCAGACGGCAACTGCTGATGCCGATCCGATTTGTCCATTCCTTCGGAAGGCTATAAGCAACTGTCAAATTACGTAATCGAACGCTGGCTGCGCTAACTTTCCAAAATGTAGAAGCCTGACCGTTTATGGCACTATATCTTAAGTTTGGATATTTAGCACTCCGGTTCATTGGCGCCACTACATTACCACCAGCATCCAATACATCTTCATACACATACATATCTTTCCACATGGCAGATACATTTTTATATTCCAGATCATCGTATTTTTCCTGACGTAAGTCTGTCTGTACAAGAGCATAAGCACCCCAGCTTGCACCAAATTGAGCACTGAATGAGAAGTTCTTATACGAAGCACCAAAATTAAAGGTCAATCCATAAGGATTATTGGCACGATTGGAAATCTTCACATAGTCATTCTGATCAATCACGCCATCTGCTTCACCATAAGTGCCATCGGCATTACGCTGACCACGTACATCACGATAGATCAACATACCCGGATGAATGTTATCTTTCGTATTTCCAAGATAAGAAGTGATCTTATTCACTGCGAAATACTCTTCGATATCCTGATAGGTGCGGAACATGCCAATACATTCGTATCCCCACACACCACGGTCGGAGCGTTCACCCCGAACAATGTCATCAAAACCGGGAGTAGCCTGGAATCCGGCTTCTTTAATCTTGTTATCACTGTAACCGGTAGTCATTTTTACCCAATAAGAAAAATCTTTACCGATTTTATCTTTCCAATTCAAAGTAAGTTCTAAACCATACGTATCAACTTCTCCAAAGTTCTCAGGAGTAGCCTGCGTACCTACAGTAGTCGGATAGAAAGAAGTACCCGTGAAAGTTGTGAACAACTCACGTCCCATATCATAGTAAGCATCTAATGTAATACCCAGTCTACTATCCAGCATCCTGACATCGATACCTAAATTGGTCTTGTAGGTTTTATCCCAATGTACATCTGCGTTGACCCCTCTTTGCGGCATTTGGAATGTTGCACTACTATAGGTATTGGTGGCTGTACCAAATATAGGACCTCCATCTGCATTTCGGCTATAAAGTTGTGTCCACAACCAAGGTTGTATATTATCTCTTCCCAAAATACCGAATGAACCACGAATTTTCAAGAAATCAATACCTAGTTTTTCTTTATTAAACCAGCTTTCTTCCGAGATAACCCAACCTGCTGACCATGAAGGGAACATTCCCCAGTAGTTACTAGGAGCAAATTTGGTAGATGCATCCGAACGAAGCAGGAACTCAAACAAATACTTGTCTGCATACGAGTAGTTCAGACGACCGATATAAGAGAGCATACCCGATTCCGTACGACCGAACGTAGTCGTTTGATCCGCACCGGTAGCTGTCGAATTAGATTGTCCATCGGTAAAGCTGAAAGGATCAGTTACAGTACCGGTCAGATATTCATATTCCGATTCTGCCTTTTCAATAGAAAACAATCCATTCACATTATGCAAACCAAACTGACGTGCGTAGCTGACTGTCAAGTTCATCTGGTAGTTATCCGTTTTATTCATCGCACGGCTCAATAAATTACCATTATCCAAAGTAAAAGTACCAAAATTGCTATCATCTATATTTATATCATCGCCAGTATAAAGGTGATTTCCACTGCCACCACGTTCCAGCAGCCTGTAGACATTCATTTTAGTACCGATAGTATTACTCTTATTATTGATAATGCTCCTCGAATAAGAACCTTTCACTTTTAGCCCCTTCAACCATTTGCTCCAACCAAAATCATATTCCAATGAACCGTTTATGGACATATTATTTGTCTGATTTTGAGTATTGTCAGGAGAATCCTGAACTGCTCCAAAATGGAATAGTCGTACAGCACTTAAGCCCGAAGACACATTTTCCATACCTGTATATACAACAGGACGTCCACCTACATATCCGGGCACAAAAGGCAAATGTGTCATTAGAGAATTAAAATCAGCATCTGTCCCACCACTGGTTATACCATTACGTGAGTTATTCTGTTCACCCATGTCACCTGAGAACTGTAAGGAGGCTTTAATCCACTTACCGATATTAGCATTAACACCCGCACGGAAGTTCCAACGATCATAATCTAAACGTCCCATATTACCTTCCTGATTATAGTAAGATGCACCCGCAAAATAAGTAGCCTTCTCTGTACCGCCATTAATACTGAGACTGTGGCGTTGCGTCCAAGCCGCACTCCACTCATCATCCAGCAAATCGTAGTTCAGTCCTCTCATTGCTTCCAATTCGTCAGCCTGGAAATATTGCGTTCTTCTATTATCCGATTCCGATTCACCGGTAGAAGTTCCAGCTCCACGTGCGGCATTATAAATACGTCCATAATCATAAGCACTTAGCATCTTAGGTTTTTTCAAAGCATCAGTAAAACCGAATTGCCCTGTATAAGATATGGAAGGTGTACCTACCTTACCGCGCTTGGTTTTCACCAATATGACACCGTAAGCCGCACGTGCCCCATATACAGCTGCCGAAGCATCTTTCAAAACCGTAATACTTTCTACTTCACTCACATCCAAATTATTAAATGCATCCTCTGTAGAAATAAAATCGTCAATTACATATAATGGGCTAGGATCTGCATCACCTCCACGCGTTGAATTGGGAGTAATGCTGGTATTGATATTACTTTGGCGTATTTGTAGACTTGGGGTACTACCCGGACGACCACCACCCGAATTTACATGCAAACCACTCATCATTCCGCTCAATGCATCACCTAAGTTACCCACCGAAAGATCTTTAATCTCATCCGGAGTAATGGTTTCAATCGCCCCCGTTATGTTTTTCATTTTTTGTGTACCATAACCTACAATAACCACCTCATCCAGATTAGCTACATCTTCTTTCAGTACAATCTTTGGATTATTCAAATTCGTTATTGTTTGAGAAACGTATCCTACAAATGAAACAGCCAATCTTCCCCCTTCCGGGACGGGAAGGCTAAATTTACCATCAATATCACTTATCGTGCCTACCGTAGAATCTACAATCTTAATTGCAGCCCCAATAATTGGGTCACCAAATTCGTCCACAACAACCCCGGTCACCGTACGTGAATTCTGGGCATAGACGATTTGCGCAAAGGCTTGTATAAAAAGCATACATAAGCCTAAAATGAAATATCTTTTACTCATAGTATTCTGTTATTATTTATACATTGTATTCATTCTGTTGTCGGAAGCCAACGTGGATCTCCACAACGATTCGCAATATGCTCCGAGCTACTCAAAGTAAAATCACCGTTAGCAGCATTCACAAACTTTGGCTCTACTTTAATAGCTGTTCCCGAATGGTCTCGTCCATTCTCATCACTAGTATCATAATCAAGGAATCCTCCCGGAACAGCACTATAATAATAAGTATTATATCCAAGTGTATAATTTACATTACCATAATTTCCCGCATTACAGATCCGTCTGAAAACACCTTCAGTTCCTGTGGCCGAACTTACGACACAGTCTGCAAAAATAGTATTCTGCATTTCCAAAAAGAACACAGCACTATTACTGTTTATTACATTATTAAAGAAACGATTGTTAGTGCCAATTTGATAGAACGTACAATTACTCATTTTCCGAAGCGATGTACTCCAGCCAGATCCGCTAAAGTTTGACGGAGTACGTCCTCTCATCTGAACAAAATAGGCAGATCCGGGAACCGTATAATAAATGGTACTGTTTGAAAAGCTCAAATCTTTGATCCAACCTTGACCGTTGAATGCTATAAATATAGTACTTGCTGTATTAATGCTAACCAAGCAATCAGTAATAGACAATGACGACAAAGCATAACCATTATTACAGTAATATAATGGTACGGGAAGATCTTTTATAGTACAAGATTGGAAAACATAAGGTTGCTGCACTATACCGGCTTCTGTGCTATTGAACATAACGACACCTCTACTATTAGAAGCACTATAAGTATCAGCATCAAAATCAAAATCTATAAACTTAATTTTTAGACCAACTCCGCGATTTATAAAAGAAGCATTTCCTTTCATTGTCAGTTTGGCATGATTTACTTTGTCGCCACGAATAGTCAATGTAGTCGTTCCTAAATCAATATTACCATCCATTTCATATACACCACCTGCCACTAATTCATAAGCTATCTCTTCTTCTCCTTCTGCAAGAGGTTCAATCGGATTTGCCGTAAAATATTCCGTCAGATTAGTTCCTGTTGGTATTGTTTCACGTACTCGAACCAATGTATTATAAGTCATTTCCGTAGCTGCAACAGCATCAGCATTATTATACTTCTGATTTCCTAATGCTCTGACTGCGACCTTATACCTTGTATCTTCAGTAATATCACGCGTAATCGTACATTTATCTACGACTTCATTCTCTTCGCCTATAACAACTGGATTATTAGGATCATCAATATTATAAAATGTCACTTGGTACCCACCGGCTCCTAGCACTACCGGCCATTTAATTTCCAAAGACGTAATATCTACGTTTCTGGTAAAAGTCCAACCTTCAGTCGACGGTGATTCCAAGGTTACCCCCTGAACTTCCGATGAGAAGGTCCAATCATCCTTGTATCCATCAACACAAGAACTAAAAAGAAGTATAGCTGCCGCAAATGCCAAACTATCCCTTTTTACTCGCAAGAATAAATGTTTACTCTTCATAGATTAAATTTTAATTTATATAAAATGATATATTACATCGTCAGACGTCTATTCACATAAATAAAAAGATACAACTAAAAGAATCGCAATCTCTTAAAAAAATAGAATCTGAAGTTTTTTCTCTTAGTTTTATTAAACTATATCATAATTCCCCTCCCTATCATTATTGAAAATTTTCTTTTAAATATTTTATATTCCAATCATCGTTCTTCTCCACATCTTCACATCGTTTTAACTTCCACTTTAACCGATTCATATAAAGGACGAATGGATAAGATCATTGTAATCCACCAAAATTCTGCTGATTGATACCATAACGGAAACAGTGAATTAAATAAAAAACAAAATGGTTACAAGCATCCGAAATAAAGGATGAGAAGGCATCAATATCTCTATAGGATTAGGATTTGATTCGCATAGTGAAAAAAAGTCCGAACTTTTTTAAGTTCGGACTTTTAATATAGTAAAAGGACATATAATGTTTGAAGTCCCTCCTACCTGTTATCTCAATTATTATATTACTCTTGAAACACCTTTTTCAAATACTTTATATTCGTTCCATAATTCTTCTTCACATTCCTCACATCATCCTTGTCTCGTGAGCGTTCTACAACCAGCCAGCCCCTCCAGCCCATTTTGTCAAGCGTCTTTTTTACCTTATTCATATCCAGCCGCTCATTGAAAGGAAGAGTCACTCCATCCGTATCTGTACAGTGAATCTGGCAAATTCTATTTTTTCCAAGAATCTTGAGTTCCTTACATAGATCCCTTCCATTCTCTAATGCATTCTGAAATTTAAAATAGATCTTGATACCGGGAGAATTAATCTCTTTCAATAGTTTCACTTCTTCTCTTGCGTCCAATTGAGTTTCAATGCCAATTACGACTTCTTCCGAAGCAGCCATATCCCCTACTTCCTTCAACCGTTTTATTAAAGCTGTCCGAAGTTCCGGAACATCCTGCCAGCCTGCTTTCACCCCACCCAAAGGGAGAAAAGCGACCTTGGCATCCATTACTTTCATTGCATCCAGACAATCCCGGACTAATTCTTTATAATTAGCACGATCTAAAAAAGACTGTCCATAAAAACCGGACATAGCAATAGAAGGAACCTCTAAATTATAGTTCTGAGCTGTTTCACGAAATAGCTGCTGGAAATGAGGCTCACGCAATTTGTTATCGAACATTTCTCTTTTACCGAGACTGCCCATATCCAACTCGACTCCATCTCCTTTCAACTCATGCACCAATTGGAACGAACCAATCTTCTGACGTTTCAATATCATCCAGTCACATACTGCGATCTTGTAACGTTGTTCTTTTTGTTTCGATGCGGCAACAGCCAGCATTGGAAAACATTCTACTACGATTAATATCCAAAGGATATGTTGAAATAATTTCTTTCTATTCATCATCTTAATTATACGCTGATCGTATAAAAGACGGATGAAAGGAAACTTTGTAATCGGCTACATTCCAAATATTTAATACTAAAATGGAAAAGGGGATATTTATAAAAATAAGATAATGACACTATCCCAGGTAAATGGTGTCACTATACCACTGATATAGTGTCATTATCGCAGGCATATAGTGACACTATCTTTTTGAAAGGATTATTCAGGTAAGATGTAAAAAAATAGGCTGCCGAACCCTGAAAAGTCCGACAGCCTTGTCAACCCAAAAACGATACCTATGAAACACTGTGTGTTATTTCAAATCAAATATCAAGCGTTTACCATGAACAAGTTCATCGTGGGTAATGCGGTATTTATTGAACTTCTTACCATCCAATAACACCTTATTTATATAAAGAGTTTCCGATCCGGTACGATTACTCTCAATTACCAGCTCATTTTCCTTATACCATTTAGGATCCAAGCGGATCGTTACTTTATTAAATACCGGAGTAGTCAATGTATATTCCGGCAATCCCGGACAGTCGGGATAAAAACCTATCATATTGAAAATGGCCCATGCAGACATCGTACCCGTATCGTCATTTCCGGGAATACCATCTGGTTTGGTTGTAAAGTACTTGTCCAGCAACCGCTGTGTCTCTTTCTGTGTACGCCATTCTTCACCTTTAAAGTAGGAGAACAGATGAGCGTAAGCAATATCCGGTTCGTTAGCCGGATCATATAGTCCTTCATCAAACACCATTTGCAGCTTATTGACAAAAGGTTTCTTTCCACCCATCAGTTTAGCCAATCCATATACATCATGTGGTACATAGAAAGTATAATTCCAAGAATTACCTTCGTGGAAACCGGGATTCGGTTCAAAGTTCTCTCCCTGCCTCGGATTGAACGGACTGTAGAAAGTTCCGTCCGGAAGAATAGGTCGGAATGTACCGAACTCCTTACTATAATAATGCTTATATCCCAAAGAGCGTTTATAGAACATTTCCGCATCTTTCTTCTTTCCCAAAGCATCCGCAAAATGGGACAGGGCAAAGTCTGCGATATAATATTCCAGTGCATGAGATACGGAGTTATCATATTGTTCACGAAGCGGCACGTATCCTTTTGACATATAGTCATCATTGTCCGGACGCATCAGATTTTCCGCTCCGGGTAATGTAGCCGACTTGTACATTGCTTCGTAAGCCAGATCTACGTCAAAGTCACGCAATCCTTTCATCCATGTATCCACAATCACCGGGATACTTGGATCACCTTCCATCGTAAGAGTCTCTCTTCCATACAATTCCCATTTAGGGAACCAACCATGTTCACGATACATATCGAGCATGGTACGTACCATTTCCATCTGACGTTCGGGATAAACCAAAGTCAAAAGCTGGTGTACGTTGCGATATGTATCCCACAGAGAGAATACAGTATATCGGGTACCTTTCGTTGTCAGTATCTGGTCGCTCTCCATAGCCGGGTATTCGCCATTTACATCCTGCAGGATGTTCGGATGAATCAGCAAATGATAAAGTGCCGTATAAAAAACAGTTTTCTGCGCATCCGTTCCTCCTTCTACAGTGATACGTGACAAGTCATCGTTCCACTGTGCACGGGCATCGGAAAGCACCTGTTCAAAGTTTTTTCCCGACTGTTCTTTATCCAGATTTAAACGGGCATTCTCTATGCTTACAAAGGAAACTCCCATCTGTACTTCGACCTGTTCTCCTTCTTCTGTTTCAAAAGTGAAGTAAGCGCCCACATCGTCACCTGCTATTTCTTTTCCATAGCGGGTATACAATTTATATTTGCCTTGGTCGCGATCCCATTCTGCTTCCACACCTGTCATCGGACGTTGCTTTTTCCAATATCCGGTTGTCGCAGGAACTTTATTCACTCTCATCACAAAATAGATAGGAAATACAGCTTGGGGATTATAACAGAAAGTACCCAATAGTTTCATTCCCTCTATTTCGCTGTCACTTACACGGCGAAGCATGGCTCCACTCTCATTGGTCAAGCCTTCGCCCAAATTCAGGAGTATATGACTCTTTCCTTTAGGAAAAGTGAAACGGGCAATACCCGTACGAGGAGTAGCAGAGACTTCTGTCTTTACGTTATATTTCGTCAGATAATTGGAATAATAGCCGGGAGAAGCCTGTTCGTCCTTATACTTGCTCCCGTATTCCTTATAGTCTACATTCAGTTCTCCGGTAGTAGGCATCAGCAATAAAGAACCCAGTTCAGGACAACCGACACCACTCAGATTTACATGAGAATATCCTGTAAAGAAACAATTGGTATATTCATAAGGCGTGGACCACCAACGTGCATCTTTATCGTAAGTATTATCAGCAGAACCCATCACATTAAAAGGTACTACGGACATCATTCCATTCGGGCAAACAGCTCCGGGATTAGTGGTACCGAAATTTGTCGTTCCAATAAAAGGATCTACATAATCTATCAACAGACTCTTTTCCTTATTCATAGGGGGGGCCTTACCCTCTCCCCCAAATACGGGGAGAAGGGTGAAAGCCATTGTGCAAGTTAATAATATACGTCTCATATCCTTCTTAGATAATGCTCGTCCGTTTTGTAAAATCAATTATTTCCTGGATATAGCCGAAAGCCATTCCTACAACAGTATCTGCAGCTCCATAATAAACAGCTACACGCTCACCATCCTGCAATGCCGCACATGGGAATACCACATTGGGCACATCACCTTGAAGTTCATAAGGTGCAGCCGGACCTATCAGATATTCACGGGTACGATAAAGTACCTTTTCGGGATGATCCTTATCGAGTATCGCCGAACCCATTGCATAACGGAAACCGTTGCAAGTAGTGATAACACCATGATAGAAAAGCAACCAGCCTTCATCAGTAAGGAAAGGTACCGAACCTGCACCAATCTTGGTACACTGCCAGGCACTTTCAGGGAAAGGAGTCACTTTCATAACACAACGGTGTTCACCCCAGTATTTCATATCCGGACTGTAGCTGATATAAATATCACCGAACGGTGTATGTCCATTGTCGCTGGGGCGACTTAACATAGCATATTTGCCATCTATCTTTTGCGGGAAAAGTACTCCATTACGATTGAAAGGCAGGAAGGCATTCTCGCATTGGAAGAAATCTATAAAATCAAATGTATAGGCAATACCGATAGTAGGTCCATGATAGCCGTTACACCAAGTAATCCAATATCGGTCTTCAATCCATGTAACACGCGGGTCATATTTATATTCGGATTCGATCATTTCCGTGTTACCGGCTTTAAATTGAATCGGTTCATGACTAATATCCCAATGAATACCATCTTTACTGAACCCTGTGAAGATATTCATCTGTACAGCTTTGTTGTCACAACGGAATACGCCGGCGAACCCATCTTTGAAAGGTACGACAGCACTATTGAAAATACTATTGGATGAAGGAATATGATAGCGTCCGATGACCGGATTTTGCGAGTAACGCCACATTACATCTGTACATCCGACAGGACGTTCTTCCCAGGGAATTTGAATCTTATTCATAATAATTATTTATTTAGTAATTAGTTATCTATTATCACTCAAAAATAGCAATTTATTTTTTCTTTTTTGAATCATCATACGTAAAAGGTATAAAATAGGTCATCAAAAAAGCAGGAATTGTTGCGATCAGTACATAGATAAAGAAACTACGGTATCCCAGTAAATCACTAAAATAGCCGCTGATCATTCCCGGAAGCATAACTCCCAGATTCATGATTCCCGAAGCAAATGCATAATGTGACATCTGATGTTTGCCAGGAGCAATCTGCTGCATCATGAACAAGGTCAGTCCGACAAATCCGAAACCATAGCCGAAATACTCCATTGTGATACATGTTCCGATCAGATAAAGACTGGTCGGCTGGACTACAGCAAGGAAAGTATAAGCAAGGAAAGGAAGGTTGAACACGCAACAAAGCATAAATAAAGTTTTCTTCAATCCATATCTGGCAACAAATATTCCACCCAGCAATGAACCGATAACAAAGGCGGCAGAACCAAAGACGCCATTCAATGTTCCGATTTCTGTCAATGACAGCCCCAGACCTCCGACCTCTCTGGAGGCACGCAGAAACAAAGGAGCAACCTTCATTATAAATCCTTCCGCCAATCGGTAGAGAATAATGAAGAAGATATAATATACTATATGTTTTTTAGTAAAAAAGTTCCCAATCACATTTACCAAATCCTGCATGATTTCTGAAGTAGTTTTTTTTCCGGTAGTAGGAACTTGTGTAGAAGGCAACATCTTTATATGATAAAGACCGAGCAATACCATTACTGCAGCAATTACGGCAAAAATAATCATCCATGCAGATGAATATGCACCCTTATTGGCATCTATCGAAGCTCCTTCTATTGCCCCGAAATGTTCGGCCAGCATACCTGCCAAAGCAACTAATCCACCATTGGCAACCAATTTTGCCACATTATAGAAAGCCCCCTGCACTCCAATATATTTAGCCTGATCCTCTTTATTCAGTTCTGCCATATATACACCATCGCAAGCGATATCATGTGTGGCTCCACTGAACGCAATCACCGCCATAGTGGAAATACTGATAGCAAAGAAATAATCAAAGAATAACGAAAAAGCTACTACTCCAAACAATATACCACTCAACAGTTCGGTTACCAGTACAAAAAACTTTTTGGTCCGATACATTTCAAGAAAAGGGCTCCATAAGAATTTGAGTGTCCAGGGCATCATGATAAGAGAAGTCCAAAACGTTATCTGAGTATCAGAAATACCCAAATCCTTAAACATGAATACGGAAACCAAATTGATGGCAATAAAGGGAAGTCCCATTGCAAAATAAGCGGTAGGTACCCAATAAATCGGGTTGATAGTTTTTCCTTGAGAAGCAGTTTTATTCTGTTGCATAGTTCAATAGTATATAGATGAAAGGGTCATTTTTCTGACCCATCTATATATAATACAACTAAGAAGGGCAAACTACTAACGCTTGCCCCTACTTTTTTTTTATTTTATTGTTACTTCGTCGATAAAGAACCACGAAGGATGCCCTACACCATAATGCCATTCGGGACATTCTTTCGTACCGGTGACCTCAACTTTCACATAACGGGCATGCACTGGCATTTCCGATTCAGTCTTCACTCCGCGGAACTCCACTTTCCCCGAACGGTTTTCCGGCATATCATGTGCTCCCCAATGTGTATAATTCTCTCCATCTTCAGAATAGGAATAAACCACCTTCAGAGGGAAAAGAATCCAGGCTCCGATCTGATGCAGGAAATCCGTCTCTATACTATGTATTTCTTTCTCTTTACCCAAATCTATAACAAAAGCACCGTCTGTTCCTTCCCAGCCAACCCAGCTTTCAACGAAAGTAGATCCTCCGAATAATCCATCCACTAATGCCGTTTTTCCGATCTCTGCATATTTACCGGTAGGAGGAATAAGATAAGTAACCTTTGCTCCTATCGCAACGCTTTTTTCTGCACGGGGCATATATCTCTCCCGATACAACTGGCAATATTCCACAGGAGAATTGGAACGTTCATTCAATGTCGGTACATTAAATTCTTTCACCCGTTTTTCAAAAAGTGCCAATTTCGGACTGATCTCATTCATATCCGTACCAGTCTCAGTACGGGCAATTTCCAATTCCGAATACTGAATGGGCAAGCGGGCACGCTGCACACGCTTCAGGAATTTATTATCTTCAGCCACCGCTTTCTCTGCATCATCAAACAGTTGATTATAACGTCGCATCAGTTGTGGTTTCAGCATTCCGTATTTATGGGAAACAGGAGAATCATAAATCCACAATCTTTGTCCGCTGCCTATCAACGCTCCCTCCATCACCTTGATATACTGATAAAGGTATGGCGCAGCCTCTCCATAGTATCCATGCAGGAAATGCTGCATCAAAGAATCAACATTCGCTTCGGGGTTCCACATTAACTTAGATACCAGATAGGCACGTAACTCAGCGAAGTCTCCTCCCCTGCTTCCTGCAATCTGTGAGAAATGCATAGTGGCATGATTCTTTTTGAACAGACGAATATTATCCTGCAAGATATGAAAATTAGGGAACGGAGCCAGATAATTATCAAAATTAATACCATAATCCCACACGAAAATATTATTAGTGATGGCAGCCCAGCCTTCCATTGCTTTCACAAACTCTTTACCTGAGGCATTTTCCGTCAAAGTCACTTCACGGTCACAATCTATATCACAAAGCATGATATTCACATTCGGCAATGGCTTCACATGTTTCGGAGGATTCATCGTATACAGATAGGCAAGCGTGGAAAATTCCTTATCGGGAAAACGGGCAGCCAGCTTATTCAAAAAAGTAATGATACTTCCTGAGAGTGCTCCTTCATAATCATCTATCGCTTTGCAGGCATCACATGTACAATTGGTATAATTACCATCATTCTGACTCACAGACATAATATGCTTATCCGGATTTGCCTTAAAAATAGAATCAATCCGCTGAGCCACGATTTCAAAAACTTCCGGGTTACTCAGACACCATTGGCTTGCTTTCCCCGGATGACGTTTGCCTTTAAAATAAGAATAATATTCCGGATGATCTTTTCCATATACGGAAGCAGGAAGCAACTTATCAAAAGTATGCACCCAATAACCGGCAGCAAACACTTCGTTCGGCTCTTCCAGCCTGTTCCACCATTTATATATGGAGTCTGTACGAATAGCATAACATTGTGTCTGGCGGTAACGGAAAGCCGGATTATCTATTTTATCGATAAGCGGCAGTTCGATTGTCTTCGCAGGGTTAAAAGAGTATTCGTTTTCTCCCCAGTAATCTACTCCAAGATATTGTTCGAGTAAAGTTACAACTCCGTAGACTGTTCCATTTCCACTGCCTGAAATACGTAAGATTCCATCCTTCGTAGATAGGCTGAAGCCGTCTTCAGTCACCAAGGAAGGAACTTTACCGCCAATAGTAATATCACCTTTATGCGGAATTTGTCTTTCCACTATATTTAATTGGCAACCACTTATTTTCTGAACAAAATCCTGTAACAAATTAGCGGCAACCTGACTTTTTATATTATCATCCACCAAAATAATTTTGGATTTTGCTTTTCCATTCTTTACCAACGAAACTTGAGCATTCAAATGTACATACATAAAAAGTGCTCCAAAGACAAAAAGAAGTCTTAAAGTAATTCGATTCATGTTCTTCTTCGTATTTAATTGATTATATAATTAATACAATTGAGCTACCAGTATTCAATAAACAGAAGACTTTTTTATAGGATTTATTAACAAGATCGTCCTCTAATGCCAATTACCATTGACACAAAAGAGGACGATCATTCAATAAATTAATTGAGGTAGTTTATTTACTGGTATACATATTAATTTCTTTTATTGCAAGAGCTGTATAATAATTGAAGCCCATAAATTTCATCTTAACGAATTGGACACTCTTCTTTTTATATAAATTAATAATATTATTGCCAGTATTACTAAGATTGACATATCCTAATTCCTCGTAATTTGTACCATCAACACTCATCGCAACAGATACATTCTGTGCAGCATAATACCATGCATAAAAAGTTAATGCAATACTGGATATCTGTTCCTTTTTCTTCAAATCAAATAATAATTCTGTTTCCTCAGACTCACTGTAAATATAGGTCCCATTATTACCATCAATCACAGCACTGATAGAAGTACCATCATCATCTGTGTCTTTTCCATTCATCAATACACTCCAATTAGCACGATCATCAATTTTCGTACCGTTAGGAGAATCGGCTTCTTCCATCAAAATCAAGGTTGACTTATAAGTCAGATAAAATGTTTTGCTTTCACTTACAGTTACTCCTCCACCTTTTACCTCTGTTATTGTAACCGGAAGAATGTAGTTGGCAGTTCCATCCCTAAACTCTGACATATCAGTATAACGAACTTTCAATGTATCAGCAGATATAAATTCTCCTTTTTTAATGGAAAGTTCAGGATTAACCAGTTGGGCATTTTTCAGAAGTGCATAATTGGTTTCATGTTCCTTATTATAAGCATCAATCAATGACTCATCAATACTAAAAGTAATCTTCAAATCGTTTGGTGCCGGACGAGTACATCGAACCGGAATTATTTTTTCTTCTTCGTTTATCGCCTTTACAATAGTTCCATCTTCTAAATAACTAATAGCATGATTTGTATACCCAGGTGCATAAATATACGCATAATTTATATCATAAGGATCAACCGCGTCATCATCATTACACGAAACAACAACCATTCCCGTTAATGCTATTAATGCACCCAAAAATAATTTTCTAAATATTGCTTTCATAATATTCTTCTTTTATTTAGTTATTGAGCAAATGTATAGTTAGCCCATGTTACTGATGTTGCATTGGAAGCAGAACTGTCATTGCCAATCTCAACGTCATGTCCATTTCCTGTAACATCATGCAAAATAGTACCTTCACCTTCATCCATTGGTATGTACAATATCAAATCCGGATTTTTAGGATCAAGATCATTATACATATTCTTTTTCACTTGATTTCCTGTACGAGTAGTTTTCCACATACGTACTTGGCACATCTCACAGAAATCCGGAAAATATTCTGATCCGGAACTTATCATCTGAAGCTTATCCACCCACATGCTCTGCCCTGCACTTGTTGTTAAAGAAGCAACTTGTTCACCATTTTTGTAAATTAATGTTACGCCGGTTCCTGCATCGTAGGTAATGGCAAAATGATACCATTGTTGTGCATCTAAGCCATAACCAGCTGTCGGATCTCCTGTATCAAATTGAGAACCAAAAGTCTTAACCTGCAGGAAATTATTCTTATATTTACCACTTTCTGCATATATCAAATCCCCAAATCGGATATACAATTCAATTCCTTTACCTTCAGCATCTGCACCACCAGAATTAAATATAGCCTGATTGTTCTTTGTGAAGCCGCCCGTTCCATTTTTTGCTGTTATTTTACACCACCATTCCAGTGTATAATTAGGCAATTCCATTCTCCAGTCTTCTTTTGGGAGTGCCCGCATTGCATTGTACCACGTAAATTTAGGAACAGGTTGTTTCAGCGGTTGAACTAAAAACAGTATTATCTTGGAAGAGGCCTGCGCTTTCTCGATTCCACTATTTGCTGAATTTATAGTCAAAGGGATTGCATATTGCACACCATAAGTATCAAAAGATTCAATATTAATACTTATCGGTTCAGAACTGATAGAACCAGCCTTTATAGTTGCAGTATTAGATAGAGTGTACTTTCCTGATTCCAATATCTTGTAATCAGTCTCGTTCTGTTTATTAAAATCATCTAACAATGCTTCGTCAAGTCCTATTGTTACATTTACATCTGTGTCAATCGCTCTGGCTAAACGGACTGTCACCGACGTAGTTGTACCGCCTTCCTCCAAAGAAAGAGTTTTAGTTTTGGCAGATGCAGCTTCACTGAAATAAATCAGATTATCAACTTCTCCATTTTTAGCATCCTCACATGAGAAGTTTACCCATGCCAATAATCCGAGTGCCCAAATACTTATTATAGATTTTGTTTTCATTGATTACTCCTTTCTTTTATTTCTTTATCGGTGGATTTTGTGCTGATATGGCTGCACGTACTGTGCTATAATCCGGATTTCCCGGATAGTCATATTCAATATGATAGGCACCCATACCAGCATGTTCTACACCATATGAAGGATGCCAATCTTGCTGTTCTGAGAAATAATGCTTGTCAATAGCTCGTTCAAATGTGGCTGTTACAATAGACTTCTTCAATACTTCCTCAAAAATATCTGAATGATAACTGCTGACACCTCCTGATCCTGTAAAAAAATCATCAAGTCCGGAATGGCCCAATTCATAAGTTTGCCAAACAATATAGTCCAAGCCCAATACTACATCTTTATCCAAAACATTAAAGAAACTCAGCCAGCTTTTGCCTCCGGGAATATCGGCAACCAACATTTTCCCTGTTTTATTGAATTCTTCACGGAGAGTTCTCATAAAGGCATTTGCTCGCTCTGGCTTACTACTTGACATTAATGTCCCCCAGTCTTCAATATCATAATCAAAACCATCAACATTATACTTATTGCAAGTATCAACAATTGCAAGAGCATATTTTTTTGCGGCTTCAATATACGTTTCTTCATTTGAAGGATCAATACCCCAAAATTCATTTTTTTCGGCTGTTCCGTTTCCACCAGGAGTTAGATTATCACCTATATCACCAGCTCGCCAACATAATACTGCTTTGGAACCTTTTTTCTGGAATTCCTGAAGATCAGCCTGTTGCGCTGGATTAATATTTCCCCAGCAAAGCCAGAGACTTACGAAATCAACACTGTCTGGAAGTCCGCACAAAGCATATTGCATAGATGCCCCATTTTTACCAGCCCAGTTTCCAAACCATCCGAACATTACTTTGTGAGGAGATTTAAAATAGTCCTTCAAATTCTCATGATATGATTTTGTAGGTGCTTCATAATAATCCTTCGCTTCCATTTCTGTCCAGTCACTACAGGCTGTACTCAAAAAGCCTTGGGAAAAGAAAAGTCCTATCCCTACTGCATAAGCTATTTTTTTGAATTTAAATGTTTTCATAATTCGTTTTTTTTCTATTAGCTCTTAGTTTTTCTTAGCCCACCAAAGGTCTGTTCCAGCATTATCGCCCCCGCCCAACATGCCTACGGCAGCAGTTACATTAGTTGAATTAGTATTGTACTCAGATTGTGGGTATGGTAAACGACGCATACCACGAACTGAATTAACCACACCACCACTCAAATTATCACCTACTGGGAAGAACTTAGGATATCCAGTACGACGAATGTCAGCCCATGTCTCCCAGCCACTCGGATAGGTAGCAATCCATTTTTGAACTAAAATACGTTCAAGATTTACATCATTTCCTGCCCCTGCATCATATGCCGGACAAACAGTACTTACAGCCTTATAGCTATATTTTGAATTGATAGGGTCGGTATAATCAGCTGGGGTTAAAGTATTACTCAAATAATCACCGACAGTAGCTCCCTTTTCAGTCATAGACGTTATTATACCTGTTTCATATAGATCTTTGGCAGTTCCTCCCATATCCCAGCCTTTCAATTTACCTTCTGCTCTCAGGAAATAAGCTTCAGCAGCTGACATAATAAGTAATTTATCATTTTCACCTATATTGGGTTTCGATAAGGTCTGATAAGAAGCAAATGAACTGGCTGTTTGCGAGATCCCATTACGTACTCCTGCATATCCATTTTTCTCAGATTCCTTAAAATAAAGTGCAAGACGAGGATCTTTATAACCGTTCATATATGAAGTAATATTGGCACTGACTCTGAACTCTCCCCCATTCCATGTATAAGAAGCACGATAAAACGGATTCATTCCGTCATTATAGCTACTGTAAGCGGCATCTCCCGCTTCAGTCATTACTCCTATATTATCATGTACCGCTTCTTCTGCCTTCTCTTTAGCTACAGTTCCAGAAACATTAGCTATACGCATAGCCATGCGCAACTTCAAAGTATTCGCATATTTCACCCATTTGGTGAAATTGCCACTGTATACAAAGTCATAGTTTGCCAAAATAGACACATCCGCATTAGATGCTAAAGCTGCTTTGATGGTTAGAATTGCTTCATCTAAGTCTGCAAACATATTATTATACAATTCTTCCATATTATCATAAGATACAGTATATGCTGTCCCATTTATTTTGGAATAAGGTATAGGGCCATAGCAATCACTTATTTTCAATGAAGCAGCCACTCTTAATATTTGTGCCCATGCAAATACAACTCCTTTACCACCCGTTTTTTCCTTTATTTGGAAAAAGTTACTATAAATTTGTGGCATGGTAGTATCAAATGTAGTGCCATACCAACTGATACGTGGATTATAAGTATAATAGTTTCCACTATTACCCCATGGATTAATCATAGAAGCATGACCACCATACTCTAAGCCAATCATTTGGTCTATCATTTGCGAGTTATTCTGATGACCTTGCACAATAGCAGGAAGCATCGCTTCAATCAAAATTCCGGTCTCTACATTATCACCCAATAGATCATCAGGAGTCGGACCGAAAGGATTCATATTATAATCCTCAAAATTACCAGTACATCCAGTTAACAATGAAATCATTGTTATACATACAGATGCCTTGATATAACTTTTTATATTTTTCTTTCTCATATCTGCTTAAAATGAAAGTTTAACATTAAATCCAAAACTGCGTGTACTCGGCTGCTGGAAATAGTCTACACCTTGATAGAAGTTATTGGATGTAGATGAAGTACTCTCAGGGTCGAAAGGTGCTTTACAATAGATCATCCAAAGATTTTTGCCTGTTACTCCTAAAGTCAAATCACATGCATCATTAAACCATTTCTTAGGTAATGTATAACTAAGGCTCAATTCTGATAACCTAACATTTGTAGCACTATACGTATAGTAAGTGCCTATTGCAGAAGATATCGTTTCATAATAATTACGGGAAGGTACTGTGCCTGCATTAATTTTGATATCACCCTCATCACGAGCAGCAGCTGTAACTTTTGATACACCATATCTATCAAGATATGCTTGTGTATCTGAGACACATAAACCACCGACACGTGCAGAAAAAGCAAATCCAAAGTTTAATCCTTTCCAGCCTACATTTCCATTCCATCCTAAATAGTACTTAGGTAAAATTGAACCGAGTTTCTGATATTCTGTATTTTCCAATTCTACCGTTCCACTTTTTGGGTCCACCCAAATATAGCCATTAGGAGATTGACGTAAACGTTGGTTTGTATAGATATCACCCATAGTTCCACCTTCATACATCCTCAAAGTTGGTCCACCATTGGCTCCCAATGTGCCTTTAGAATAATATTCCATATCAATAGTCTCACCATTTTCAGGATTCTTTGCACCGTTAGCCAAACTTATAATCTTGTTCTGATTTAACGTATAAGTAAAATTTGTAGAGAATTTCACTTTATTGAATGTATCACTATAGCCTACTGCTAGTTCTATACCTTGATTTCTAATATTACCGGTTTGTACTATGTTCTTCTTATAGCCAGAAGATGCAGATGCGTCCACATAAAATGTTTGGTTGAATGTATTTGACCGGTAAAACGTCATATCGAAATTAATCCGATTAGCCCAAAATTTAGCATTCAGACCAAGTTCCCATGATTTTGTATTCTCAGGTTTAAGATTTGTATCATAATGAGTGTCTGGGTATTCATATATATTTGTTTGTTCATTATACTTATACTGCATTAATGTCAAGTATCTTTCTGGAGCAGAAGCCACTTCAGCCCAAGAACCACGAATTTTCAAATAAGAAATAACTTCCGGCAACTTAAACATCTCACTTAATACCACTGACAAACCAACTGATGGATAAAAATAAGATTGCTGACTTGTAAATGCCAGCTGAGAAGCCCAGTCATTTCTCCCAGTAGCAGTGAGATATAGCATGTGATTCCAACCTAATTCAACACTTCCAAAGATGCTTTGTGTCTGATCATGCCATGCAAATTCATTTCGCTTGGATATATTAGGATTTACGTTTCCAAAGTGAAAGAAATTAGGAATAGTCGCTAAACCTCCTTTATAATACATATTGTCATCTCGCATATCATTGATTGCAGCTCCGATATTGGCATTCAAAGAAAGTTTGTCTTCTAAAAAGTTCTTTGAAATATTAACTAAAACGTCACCATAGAAAGAACGGTCATTCTGTTTTGTATGTCCATAAAAACCTTTATTACTCCCCTCTGTAAAAGTCGTATTCGTACTTGCATTGAATTTCTTGTAATTATCCATATCCGAATTATCTACCTTGATACGTCCTACTACATTAATCCATTTAGCAATATCCCATTTCAGACTTGCATTAAAGATATAACGTCTTTTAGCAGAAGTAGTATTCATGCGATTCATGATCCAATACGGATTCTGCATATCAAGCTCCGAACCGAATATTCCAGTCGGCCAATATTGAGTCATGATATTACGTGCTTCATCATAACGTTCATACATCTGAACTTCCTGAAAATTTTCACCACGTGGGAATAAGTAAAGCGCTACCAACGGATTAAAATATTGACCGCTACCAACCATATTCTTATTATTCTGAATAACATATTGTGCACCTAAATCCAAAGTCAATTTATCATTCATAAATTTACTGGTATTCCGAAGCGAGAAATTGTATCGGTTATAAGAATTATTGGGTAAAAGCCCTGTAGAGTTAGTAGTTGACACAGAAGCATAAGTTTGATTATGCTCATTACCCGTAGTAAAAGTAAAACCATTTATTTCATTCACTCCTGTATTGAAGAAGTCTACCGGATCAAAGTTAGTCGGATTTTCCAATTTGCTGCCCCAACTTGTGTTCTCTCCGAGAACATTTCCATAGGTATTTTGGAATTCCGGCATTTTAAAAGCAGAAGAGAATGTTGTACTATTACTATAGGTTATTTTCACTTTTCCTGCAACTCCCTTTTTAGTAGTAATCAAAACTACTCCGTTAGCGGCAGCAGAACCATAAAGAGCAGCAGCTGACGGCCCTGTCAAAATACTCATACTTTCAATATCTTCAGGGTTAATATCAGCAACACTATTTGTACCCGGTTGGTCAGACATTGTTCCACCATCAGCACTACCTGATGTAACATTAAACATAGGAACACCATCAATTACATATAAAGCATTGTCATCTTTTTCCAAAGATTTTGTACCACGCATAATAACACGTACTGCACCACCGGCACCAGCAGAAGAAGAATTAATATTTACACCAGCCACTTTACCGGCCAACGCATTCATAAAGTTAGCATCCTTGATAGTGGTCAGCTCATCTCCTTTTACTTGTTGTACATTATAACTTAATGCCTTCTGCTCACGCTTGATACCCAACGCAGTAACAACTACTTCGTCCAAGGTTTGTGTATCTTCTCCCATCACAACTTTTAGGGGTTGTGCATTGGCCAGCGTGATTGCTTGGGAGAGCGGTTCCTTTCACTAGAATACTAACTCCAATTAAAGGTTCACCTTGTGCATCTGTTACTGTTCCTGTTGCAACGATTGGTGTTTTTTTCTGTTGTTCTACTTCTTTCTTAGCAGAAAGTACAATATGTTTATCGACTATTGAATAACTGATATTTGTTCCTTTAAACAACTGACCCATAACGTTAGTCAGCGACTCTTTAGAAACTTTAATAGATATGACACGATTAATATCGACGTCATTTGTGTTGTATACTACTGACATTGAAGTTTGTTTCTCTATCTCTTTCAATGCAGTATTTAGAGGTACCTTCGATAGATTAAGGGTAATCATTCGTTCCTGCCCATAAGCTGAGGCAAAACTCGAAAACAATAAAAGGAAAAATAACAAGTATGGAAACTTGTGTTTTATAATTTCTTTCATCTTATTCTTTTTAATTAGAAATAGTTTTTAGGTAGTTAACAAACATGTGCGGGTAATAAATATAACCGCCACTCATACAAAGGATCTATGTATCTCTGTTTCTCATATTTATAAAATTAAAGGTTACACTAAAAATGATTTTTCATAAGCGCTTATTCATCAGTAATACATTTGATACTGCAACCATACTAAACGAAAATAAGATTTTTTTTCGTAAAAAATGGTTAGACTAGGCTTTCTTTTGAAAAATAAATACATAATCATTTGATAAATAGAGTATTAAGTAATTCTAAAAAAACTATTCAATTTATTACATTTGCATGCAATTTGCATATATTCAAATAACAGATAGATATAAAGAATCATTTTATGTTCAAATATTCAAAAGATGGAGTTTCTGTATTGACCATATTAGACACCAGAAGAGCTAAAATTAATGGATTATTTCCAGTTAAAGTTCAAGTCGTATTTCGGAGAAAGCAGAAATATTATTCTACGGGGAAAGAATTATCAAAAGAGGACTGGGATAGATTATTAAAGGCAAAAAGTCAGTTATTAATGGAGGTAAGAACTGATATAGAAAGTAGTTTTTCTATTATAAAACAACAAGTCAGCGAACTTATCCAAAAAGGAGAATTTAGTTTTGAAATATTGAGTATCAGACTTGGAAGGCATAAGAAAGAAATTAATCTGCGTACAGCTTTCGAATTAAAGATGAAGGAATTAGAGGATAATGAGCAGGCAAGTACATATTTAAATTATCGAAGTGCTTTGAAGAGTTTAGAATGTTTTGGTGGTACCAATATTCCATTAGACAGAATTACAGTGGAGTGGCTGAAGCACTGTGAGCGGTTTTGGATTTCTAACGGTAAGAGCTATTCAAGTGTGAGTATTTATTTTCGAACTTTAAAGTGCATATTAAACCGTGCAGTACGAGATGGAATATTGAAAGAATCATCATTCCCTTTTGGAAAGAATAAATATGAAATACCAGAAGGACATGGTCGAAAGCTGGCTCTCACTCTTCCTGAGATAAAAAGAGTCATGTCTTTCCAGGATTCTACCAATGAATTAGAGGAATTTCGTGATTTATGGTTTTTCTCTTATTTATGTAATGGAATTAATTTTATGGATCTGTTATTTCTCCAGTACTCAAATATTGTAGATGGAGAAATCTGTTTTATACGTTCCAAAACATCCAGGACTACTAAACATAGTAAAGAAATACGCGCTACTATAACTCCTGAGATGTGGGATATCATTCATAAGTGGGGAAACCCTAATATAAGCCCACAAACCTATATTTTCAAATATGCCAAAGGGAATGAAGATGCTTTTGAAAAGATTAAATTAGTGCGTCGTATCGTCACTAAATGTAATAGAAAATTAAAAAAAATAGCCCAAGGTACAGGTATTGCTCAACTGACTACTTATACAGCAAGACATTCATTTGCGACAGTACTAAAACGTGGTGGAGCCAAAACGTCTTATATTTCCGAAAGTCTTGGTCACTCTAATTTAGCTGTTACTGAGAATTATTTAGCATGTTTTGAAAAGGAAGAGAGGATTAGAAATGCCCGACTACTGACTAATTTCGATAATAAAATGTAAGTTTGAATGGTGCATGCAAATTGTATGCACAACGCTACTTTTGGTGTTTATTGCATAGGCATAAAATAAATGAGTATACGATAATATGATGAATTATAGAAAAATCTCATTGTGTCTAATATCATTACAAGATATGATTAGCCATATGGCTAATCATATCTTGTAATGTCGCATTTTATAAATAATAGAAAATATGAAATCAGTAAAATCAGCACATTCTTAAAAAAATGCATATTTAATGTGTCTATAATGTATATATTACACTAAACTATATAAGAATTAGAAATAAAGCCTTTATTCTCGATTTGTTTTCAACGGCTTGATTCAAATAAACGTTATTAATGTTTATATAGTTATTAAATCGTGTAAAACACAGATGTTTTAATATAAATAACAATATATAGAATCATATTATCATTTCAGAGTCAGGCGAAAAATTAAATCAAATAGAGAAAAAGTTCTTTCAAAGTGCCCATATTTATCTTGGTTTTAAAGGAACTGGTGTTTCCTTTTAAACCAACGACTGCCCCATTCGTATATTTTAAAGCTCTTTCATAGAATTGAAGATGGCATTTTTATGCACTAAGCAATTGTTTTATGCAAATACATCGCATAATCTTGCAATAAATTATACGTTTTTTTTGCTATTTATCAGATTTCATAGACTTTGACTACCTGGCTATTCTTAAAAATAGAACATAAAGAAGTATAAAAACAGCTATAAATTCATTACTCCCAATCAATCACATTAGCTAATACACAACCACTAAAAATAGTGATGGGAGAAGATACTCAAACATTAGAAGAAGTAGCGTGGTTCTAAATCCATCACAAAAGACAACAATGCTTTATATGTAATTGATGGTATTCCAATGTTTAACGTAAGCTTTGGTGAAAGTGAAGGACAGTTTGCAACTCAGGCAGGATCCGATGGTGTAGCTGATATCAATCCTGATGATATTGAAAGTATAAACATGTTGACCGGACCGTCAGCAGCTGCTCTTTATGGAAATGCAGCAGCAAATGGTGTTGTACTTATTAATACGAAAAAAGGAAAAGCAGAACGTACTACATTAACCGTAAGTAATAACACTACATTTTCTAATGCATATATTATGCCTGAGATGCAAAATACCTATGGTAATAAGTCTGGTGAATTTGCGAGCTGGGGTGATAAAACATCTTTGAGGTATGATCCGAAAAAGTTCTTTAATACAGGTGCAAACGTTATTAATGCAATAACTTTCTCTACCGGTACAGATAAAAACCAAACTTACGCTTCAGCCTCTACTACAAACTCTACTGGTATCCTACCCAATAATTCATATAGTCGTTATAATTTCTCTATTCGGAATACGGCTAGTTTCTTGAATAATAAATTAACATTAGACGTTGGTGCTAGTTACATTGTTCAAAATGATAAAAATATGATATCTCAGGGGCAATATTTTAATCCGCTTCCTGCTCTTTATCTATTCCCTCGTGGTGATAGCTTTGAAGAAGTGCAAATGTTCGAACGTTATAATGAAGCATTAGGTGTTAAGACGCAATACTGGCCATATAGCCACCAAGGTATGAGTTTACAGAACCCTTATTGGATTATGAAACGTATGAATCGCGAAACAGAAAAGCAACGTTATATGATTAATGGAAATCTGACTTATAAAATTGCAGATTGGATTGACATTTCCGGTCGTGTGAAAATAGATAATTCACATTATAGACTAACTCAGAAACGTTTTGCTTCAACATTGGGCAACTTCTCCGGAACTAATGGTTTTTATTCAGACCAAACCCGTACTGACCGGAATATTTACGCAGATGTTATGTTGAATATAAACAAACGTATTGATGATTTTAGTATTAATGCTAACATCGGTGCATCTATTAAGGACTTAAAGTATGAACAAGCTGGTGGCGAAGGTAATTTAGCTGGTATACCGAACTTCTTTACTTTAAATAATTTAGATTATACCTCTAATTATAAACCTAAGCAATATGGTTATCACGATCAATCTCAAGGTATTTTTGTCAATTTGGAAATTGGTTGGAAGAGTATGTTATATTTAACTTTGACAGGACGTAATGACTGGGAATCTCAATTAGCATTTACGGATCATTCTTCATTCTTCTATCCTTCTGTAGGTTTGTCTGCAGTATTGACTGAGATGATTAAATTGCCAGAATTTATATCTTATGCCAAAATCCGTGGTTCATATACTTCTGTTGCATCTTCATTTGATCGTTTTTTATCCAATCCGGGATTTGAGTTTTTAGAACAATCACATCAATGGAGTACTTCTTCTACTCGTCCGGCTGTCAATTTGAAGCCAGAAAGAACGAAATCATGGGAAATCGGTTTAAATACTAAATTTTGGAATGACTTAAGCTTTGATTTCACATTCTATAAGTCAAACACATATAATCAGACATTCCAAATTAGCCAATCATCAGCCAGTGGATTCTCTACCGCTGTAGTACAAAGCGGTAATGTACAAAACTATGGTATTGAAATGGGTATAGGATACAGGCATAAGTTTGGCGATGTTGAGTGGAATAGCAACTTTACTTTCACCATGAATCGTAACAAGATCAAAGAATTGATGGAAGGTGCTAAAGATCCTGAAACAGGTGAATTGATTGCTGATGAAGAACGTCGTGTCGCTACATTAGGGGCTGCTGGATATGCACCTGTAATTATTCTACGGAAAGACGGAGGTATGGGAGATATTTATGTAGAGAAACATTTGGCAACTGATGGCAATGGAAATATAAAAGTCGATTCCCAAACGGGTAAAGTTAGTATTGCAGAATATCCGGAACCACGTAAAGTAGGTAGTTTATATGCTAAATGTAATTTAGGATTCAGCAACAACTTTACTTATAAGGGCATAAACTTAGGTTTTACTTTAACTGCTCGTGTAGGAGGTTTAGTTGTATCCAATACTCAGGGGATCCTTGATTACTATGGCGTCTCTCAAACTACTGCTGATGCCCGTGATGCAGGTGGTGTATGGATTAATAATGGTTATGTAGATGCACAGAGTTATTATCAGACAATCGGTAGTTCTTCCGGTGGTGTTGGCGAATATTATCTGTATAGTGCTACAAACGTTCGTTTGCAAGAATTAAGTTTAAGTTATACACTTCCTAAAAAGTGGTTTAATGACAAAGTAGGAATTACAGCCGGTATTGTTGGAAAAAACTTATGGATGATTTATTGTAAAGCTCCTTTCGATCCGGAATTGACTCCTTCTACAACTAGTAACTTCTACCAAGGTGTAGACTACTTCATGCAGCCAAGTACTCGCAACATTGGTTTTAACTTAAAATTCCAGTTCTAATACAAGTTGAATTATGAAAAGAATAATAATAAAAACGATTGCAGCTGCAGCATTAGCTCCTATATTCTGTGGATGCACTTCCAATTTTGAGGATTACAATACAAATCCTTATCAGCCTCACGATCTGAATCCACCGATGCTTTACACTACAATGATTACATCAGGAGTAAATGTACAGCAAAATGATAATCAGATGATTGATCAGATGGTAGGGGGACCATTCGGAGGATATCTCTCAATGTCACAGGACTGGGGTAGAGTAAATAACTTCTATACCTACAATGCTGATGATAATTGGAATCAAATTCCATTTAATACTCCATTTGAAAAGTTTTATGCGAACTATTATAGAATTCAGGAAGCCACTGGAGAAAAAGGACACTTCTGGGCAATGGCTAAATTGCTTCGCGTGAACACCATGCATCGTGTAACCGACGCATACGGTCCAATTCCTTACAGTCAAGTATCTAAAGGGGTTGCGGCTACTCCGTATGATTCTCAAGAAGACGTGTATAAACATATGTTTGAAGATCTTGATTATGCAATCAATATACTAAAAGAATATGTTACAGAAACCGGTGGTATGAAACCGCTTGAAGGATATGACCCTGTATTTAATGGTGATTATAGTAAATGGGTACGTTTTGCTAACTCCATGAAGTTAAGATTGGCATTGCGTATTAGTTCTGTTGATCCCGTTTTGGCCCAGAAAAAGGCTGAAGAGGCTGTTGCTGATAATGGAGGACTGATTGAAACTCCTTCAGATAATGCAATGTGTAGTGTCGGTGCCGAACCTAACCCATATCAACTAGTTGCTAACGATTGGGGCGAAATTCGCGTAAATGCTACGATCGCAAGCTATATGAATGGTTATAATGATCCGCGTCGTTCTGCTTATTTTACAGCATCTACCATTGGTGGAAATTATGGTACATATGTGGGTATGCGTTCAGGTATACAAGGAGCAAAACCTGCTACATATGCCAATTTCTCAAAACCTAAATATGAAAAGACAGACCCTATCACTATTTTCTATTGTTCAGAAACTGCTTTTTTGCGTGCAGAAGGGGCATTAAAAGGTTGGAATATGGGTGGCACTGTACAACACTTCTATGAAGAAGGCATCAAGTTATCTTTTAGTGAAAGAGGGATTTCTTCCAATGAAGCTGAAACCTACATAAAAGACAGTGAAAGTACGCCTGCAGCATTCAATTCTCCTGTTGAACCGGGTAAGTGCAGTTATGTTCCTAAAACGACTATAACTGTTAGCTGGAATGAAGGGGCATCTGATACAGAAAAATTAGAACGTATCATCACACAAAAATGGATTGCAAATTTCCCATTAGGATTCGAAGGATGGGCCGATTACAGAAGAACAGGATATCCGGAAATTTTCCCTGCTGTAGATAATTTAAGTGATTGTGTTGATTCAAAACGTCAACAACGTCGTTTAAGATTTCCCAAGTCAGAGAAGGATAACAACAAAGCTAATGTAGAAACTGCAATACGTTTATTAGGTGGTTCCGATAACGAAGCTACTGATTTGTGGTGGGCTAAGAAAAACTAATGTTTTAATATTAATAGTAAATGAATATGAAAGTAAGATACATTTATATAGCACTTGTAGCATTGCTTGGAGGTATATTCTGGGGATGTAGCGATTGGACGGAAGTCGAATCAAAAGACTTTTTCACTCCACCCTCAGATAGTTATTATGAAGCTTTGCGTGAGTATAAAAAAAGTGATCATGAAATCTCTTTTGGCTGGTTTGGTAACTGGACAGGAGTAGGTGCTTCATTGGTAAATTGTATGAGAGGGATTCCGGATAGTGTCGATGTTATTTCTATTTGGGGTAATTGGCGTAACTTAACTGAGGATCAAAAAAAAGATTTAAAGTACATTCAAGAAGTAAAAGGCACCAAAGCTCTAATGTGTTTTATTATAGCAAACATTGGTGACCAACTCACCCCAGAAGAAGTACGTACTAACTATGAAGCGAATGGCTTTAATTCAGAAACAGAAGCTGTAAAAGCTTATTGGGGATGGGATGATAATAATCCTGAAAGTATCAATTCTGCAATCATAAAATACGCTAACTGTATTTGTGATACGATTGATAAATACAATTATGACGGTTTTGATATTGATTATGAACCTAACTATGGTGCAGCAGGCAATATGTCTTCTTATAATGAACGTATGTTTTTATTTATTAAGACACTTCGTGAAAGATTGGGAACAAGAGAAGAAACTGGAAAACTAATAGTTGTAGACGGTGAGCCGCAGACTATCGCCTCAGAAGCAGGTAAATATCTAGATTATTTTATTGTACAAGCCTATCAATGTTATGGTGATGCCAATTTAGATTCGAGATTACGATCTACTATTAATAATTTTGAGGGACACTTATCCCCCCAAGAAGTAGCGAAGAAATATGTAGTAACAGAAAATTTCGAGTCTTATGCTCAAGATGGTGGTGTTGCTTTTACTGATCGCTATGGAAACAAGATGCAATCACTTGAAGGTATGGCTCGATGGACACCAATAATAGATGGAGAAAAAGTACGTAAAGGAGGAGTCGGTACTTATCACATGGAGTATGATTATCCATTTACTCCAGAGTATAAATGGCTTCGTGCAGCTATACAAATCATGAATCCTTCTGTTAAATAACTTAATATACTGGAAAAATGAAAAGAAATAATATAAAGAACTATTTTATAGCATGTGCGGCTCTAGTTTCTTTCATGACTGGATGCGATAATGCCGACTATAAAATATTAGACAATGCAATCTATTTTTCAGAGGCGGAAAGTGGAAGCTTTGAGAAGATTACGGCCGATCCGGAGAATGTCACAACCACTTCTCTCAATATTCGTTTGGCAGAAGCATTGGTAGAAGATGTAGAAGCAACTCTGATAATTGATCCTTCTATCTTGGAAGAGTATAATGCAGCGAACTCTACATCATATGAAGTATTACCGGAGAAATATTACACTTTTAACAAAGATATAAAAATCAAAGCTGGTGATGTGAGTGCAGAAGCAACTAACTTTTCCATCAAACCTTATGCAACTCCAAATGGAGAATCATATGCTATACCAGTTGCTATTAGTGTTACCAAAGGTAATGTTTCAACAATAGGTACTTCCGGTAAATATTTAATTTTGCTGAATCAGCCTTTAATTCAAGCAGTACCAGTGATGAACTGGAAAAATCATCCGAGTACTGATAAAGAGAAAAAATGGAATGAAAGTGTTACAGAATATTCCCTTGAATTCTGGGTGCAAATGGATGGATTCCGCATTAATAATCAAGCTATTTTTAATTCTGAAGATATTTATATTCGTTTTGGAGATGCTATGATTGATTATGACTTGTTACAGATAAAAACGCTTGGATCACAAGTTAATACTGTTACTCATTTCTTACCCAATAAATGGTACCATGTGGCATTTGTTCATGACGCTTCCGGATTACTCACAATTTACATAAATGGAGTAAAAGATGTGACTTTACAGACTAAAGGTGGGCCTTTAACATTTACATTCCTTGAAATGGTATGTAGTGGTTCTACCTATTTTAGAAATAATTGTAAATTGGCACAAGTACGTTTATGGAGAAAAGCCATTACTCCTACTCAAATAATTTCTAATATGTATTATGCTGTAAGATCTACAGATCCGAATCTGATGGGATATTGGAAGCTAGATGAGGGACAGGGAAATACGTTTGAGGATTGCACTGGGCAAGGACGAGACATGGCAGTTGAAGATGAACTAAAATGGGAGAATGATGTCCGTTTCGATAAATAAGATGAAAATCATTAAAGCTAATTGATTATGAAGAATTTCTATAAAATAATACTTATAGCAGCTCTATCCTTGGGGGCTGTTCCCTTCGTCACATCCTGTAGTGATGATGAAAAAGCTGATGAGTGGAATGCTACCTATGTATATCTACAAAGAGAGGACTACTTAGTCGGCAATGTAAAAACATTCAATCTAACTCATGATGCAGAAGGAGTTGGAGGAGATGAGATAAGTATGACTTTTGCAGCCAAGACTCAAAAACCTGTATCAAAAGATATTATTGTTTCGTTGGATGTTAAAAGTGAAACCGAAGGGCTTGATGTAAGCAAAATATCTTTGAGTTCAACTCAGGTTACTATTAAGGCAGGACAACAAGTCTCAGAAGAGGTTACAGCAACAGTGGATCGAACAATATTTGGTACTATCGATGATAAAGTTAGTTACTCATTTAGTATCTCGATCAAAAATATAAGTACAAGTAATGGAAATACAACTATTAGTAGTAACTTAAAAACTTTACCTGCTGTTATTAATAAATCAGCTTTCTGTAACCTAAGAAGTGGTACTCCAGCAGATAGCAAGCTTTGGACTGCCAAAACCGAATGGAGCTTTACTTTCCAAGACGGAGTAGAAAATCAAAATTCAAATTCTGTTATTGGAAATGGTGGAAGCGATGTCGCAACCAATGGAGTCCCATTTTGGTTGACAGTAGACCTTAAAACAGTTAAAACGATAAAAGGGATACAGACTAGACACTGGGCTTCTACTTTTGCACCTACTCAAATTGAGGTGTTTTCTTCCGATAATGGAAGTGTATGGAAGTCCATGGGTGTTCTTGATATTAAAGGCGGCACACAAAATGTCATTTTCATAGCTCCAGTCACAGCACGCTATTTAAAATACCAAATGATAAAAGTGCCTTCTCGTGTAGATATAACAGCATTTTATGTTTATATTCCGAATGAATGACAAGTTTAAAGTTTGATAAATAATATGGCACGAGAAAGCTGGCTCATTTTACTGGGTCAGCTTTCTTTTTGTAAATATCTAACCCCAAAAGCATGTACATAAAAAGATCTCTTAAATTTATATTTTTGAAGACATTATAATGCTGTTCAAATCCTAATAGTAGGATGCCTATGGTATTTTGAAAGTTTCTTTTTATTTCCTTTCTCCAGTTTCTCCCAAGCAATCACGCT